>Ga0070685_10000753_pt1 | contig 17607 bp, 18 predicted proteins | sample KBSS13LmetaG_FD_65651 | JGI IMG/M metagenome (GOLD analysis project Ga0070685, IMG submission 65651) | Switchgrass rhizosphere microbial communities from Kellogg Biological Station, Michigan, USA - KBS S1-3L metaG | ecosystem: Host-associated > Plants > Roots > Rhizosphere ...
ACCGCAATGAAACGACCCGAAGACGTACCCGGCGCATTCCAGTCCGCCTGGAACGCGCACGACATGACCGCGCTAGGCGCACTGTTCGAGCAGAACGCCACCTTCGTGAATCGCTTCGGCCATTACGTCAAAGGCGTCGAAGCCATCGTGGCGCTACACACACCCATCCACGAAACCATCTACCGCGACTCCACCCTCGACAACGAACTGATCGACGTCATTCCACTCGCCCACGGCGCAGCAGTCATCCACTTCTGGAGCCGCCTGTCCTCCGGCGCCGCCCACCCAGCAGGCCCGCACAAAGTAGATACCTTGATCCTCGCCGTGCTGACCCAGCGCGACGATCAGTGGCGCATCCGCGCGTTGGAGAATGTGACTTTGACCAATCCGCGCACCGGGGAAGCTGTCTTGCGCGAGTAGTTTGTTGGTAGTGGTGAGGAAATGTTTCGCGGACTCATTGGTTACATTGGTCTCAACATCTAGCCGATCGTGTTCGACATCAAGATCTTCAATTGATAGAAGGCAGAGATGTTCGCTTCCGACCTATCGCTGATTTAAGAGGGGGATTCATGCAAAGGGTTTCAGCAAAGGATTCCGCAAGGTTGACCAGGATCGCCTTGCCGGCATTCGTGGCAAGCCTGCTATTGGCACCGGCCGCCATAGCCCAGAGCGACGGCGCCTCGTATCGCTTGGTCGATGACCCATCCGTAGTCGAAGCCCAACGCGTTAACTTCAATCAAAGCTTGAAGCGCTTGGGTTTACCGGAGGCCATTCACGCGTGCAAGCTGGTGATCCAACTGCTGCCTGCCAGTGGCGACCCAAGCTACGGCGCCATTTGTTCACTCGACGGGCCGAAGCCAAGCGACGTCCTTGTGTGCGACGACTCTATGGTCGGCAAGTTCACGCTAAAAGCATGGGGTTTCGGTGAAAGCGCCAAGAACGCCGCCCAATTCACCCAGGAAAATTGTCCGAGCGGCGGCTAACTAGGTCTTTAGTTAGGTCCGCTTCCGACCCGAAGCGGACCTTGGCGGGTGCTATCGAAATGCGGCTTATGAAGCACCTTGGCCTGAAGTGACCGCCGCTTTATAAGGTAGTGAGGACGTAGAAATGCAGCTGTACTCGCACATTGTCGATCTCCGTATTTCGCATCCTGAGCTCGACCCAAGCGCGGTTACTCGCACACTGGGTATGGAGCCGCAGCATGCCTGGCGGGCGGGTGACCCACGCAAAACCACTAAGGGCACATTGCTCGCAGGTACCCATGCAACCGGTTATTGGCGGCCAATCCGTTTTCCTATGGTTGGCGTGACTCCACCGACACCCTGGTTGAGGACGCACTGGACGAGCTGCTGACCTTCTTGGCACCGCATCAAGACTTCCTCATTGGGCTCAGCAGAGGTGGCGACGTGCGTATTTGGGCGAGCACGTCAAGCAACCGCAATTACACGCTTGACCTTGCATCAGGCATGCTGAGTCGCATTGCCTCACTCGGTGCCTCGCTCATTCACGATGTGTACTAAGGCCAAGGATTCACTAGAAAGACTTGGAACCGGAGGGTCCGCTTTCGACCCGAAGCGGACACTTTTACAAATGACGATGGGGAAGTATGAGTCCTGCCTGCCCGTGCTGCGGCCATCTCACAATGCCGGACGACGGTTCATTCCCCGGCTCGTTCGTGATCTGCCCTGTTTGCTTTTGGGAGGATGACGACGTTCAGTTGGAGGACCCTGATTTCTCAGGCGGCGCGAACCGCCCGAGCTTGAATCAGGCCCGTACCAACTACCAAAATTTTAGGGCCAAGGACGAGCAGGCGCGGCCCCACGTTCGCCCGCCGAGAGGGGAAGAGTTACCGCCTGACGGGACTGCTGCTTAGAATGCAGTCTTAGGTCCGCTTCCGACCCACAGCGGACATTCAAGGACGGGGGCTACATGAAGCAGTTCGACGTCGTCAAAGTGACGGCAATTCGGGGCGACCGCTTTGCCGGTGCCGAAGTTTTCGATAAGCGTGCCCCGGCCGTCGGAGACGTTGGGACAATCCTAGAGGTATACGCAAGCGCCTACGAAGTTGAGTGTTCGGACTCGGACGGATCGACCGTCTGGCTGGAAGCGATGTATCGGGACGAAATAGAGTCCGCTGGAACCTAAAGCGATATCCGCTTTCGACTCGTATAGGTTTTTCTTCACCGCCTAGCTATCTACGATTCGGTCTCGGAAACGGCGTTACAAGGGGCCGGCGTTGAAGTACCGAAATTGCTGGTCATTGATGTCTATGTATTGCGCAATCTGCACGGCAAAACCTTGCCCCTTGACGTGCTCACCAAACTTTCGGAAGTAGTCCAATTCGGGCGTGACCTTGCACAAGTCGAACACCTGGCGACCCAGGGGAGTTACCTGAAGGCAAAAACCGGGGTCAGAATGGACTTTTCCCCGCTAGTGAATGGCGCGTTCGGCAATGTCTTCCACCAAGGCATCGGAATCGATCACGCTGGTGTTGCCAAGCATGATGATAGTGATGTCTTGATCCATTACATGAAAGAATTGCGCCTGTGCACCCATGATGAGCCCGGGCCGCTTGATTACCGGATGTTTGGCGCCTTTGGCGGAGAGTTGGTAGGACCATAGGCCGTCGCCGTACTCGTCCAGCCCGGGTTTGATCATCTGCTGCAGGGTTGAAGGTGCAATTAGCCGGCCATTGAACAGCGCATTTGCAAATTTCAGCAGGTCACTCGTGGTGGAATACATGGCGCCGGCCGCGTACCAGTTCTCCGGATATACCGGCAGATCACGGGATAGCACTTTTCTATCGTCGGGATACCAATAAGTTTCAGCGAGCCGATCCACGATGTCGCCATGGTGAAGTAGGCCGCTGTCGATCATGTGCAATGGATCGAGGATACGCTCCTGTAGCACCTGCTCGTAGGGCTGGCCATACAGGTGCGAGATGATCTTGCCGAGCACCACATAGTCGGCATTGTTGTAGTTGAACTTCTCGCCGGGCACGCTGATGAGTTTCCCGTTGCGGATTTGCGCAAGCAGTTGATCGCTGGTGTGCGGCAGCTGATAGACGGGGATGCCGTCCCTCAGTGCGCTAGCTTGGTCGGTGACCGCGTCGAAACTGGGCAGGCCAGAGGTATGGTTGAGCAACTGCTGAATGGTCACCCTGCTGCCCGCTTCATTTGCGTAGTCCGGCAGGTAGGTTTTGATGGGTTGATCGAGATCGAGTCTGCGCTGCTCGACTAGCTGCAGAATCAGTACCGCGGTGAAGAGCTTAGTGACCGAGGCGATCTTGAATCGTGTATGTGACGTGTTGGCTACATGCAAAGGGATGCTGGCAAGCCCGTAGCTCCTGGCCAGCGTGGTGCCGTCGTGCCACTGCAGCAGGATCGATCCGCTGTAGTGATGCGCGCTTGCGTAGTCGTCAACAAAGCCCGCCACGGCATCGGTCTGGGCGAACAGGCGAGCGGAACACAGCAGGCAAACCATCGCAACGATGCATCGCATAGCCAACTCCCTGGTAGGACATAGTGAGCAAGTCTGCAGCGGCTTGCATTGAGCCGCGCGATTCGGTCGATTGCATCGAGCTTAGCGAGCTCATGCTTGGGCTTTACATCCCATGCGACGAAAGCGGCCCTGGAGTGACGAAGCTGGCGATAGCGAGGATGAATCGCCCCGGCCGCCCCAAGTCACCACGCGTGCGGCTAAATTCGGCCCGCATCAAGCTGTACGGGGGATGCCAAAAACTGGCAACAACCGGGGTGGCAAAACCCGGGGTCCGGGCAAAAACCGGGGTTGGAGTGGACTTTTCCGTCTGCTTGCATGGAAAGTCCATACTGACCCCAGTTTTGGCGCACTTCCTTTCGTCGACCAGAAACAGGCGCACCCATGCATCGACGGATATGGCTTTCGTTCGCATTGGCGGTTGCTTCCTCGGGTGTATTTGCCGAAGGATGCGTATCCGGTATCGCAGTCGTCAGCATGAGACATGCGGACGATTCCGCTATAGGCGAGGTCGTCTTCGTCAACACTTATCCCAGCATCAAGGCTTGCAACGAATCGATGGCTGAGGCTTCCAGAAATCCCTTGTCCCACCCGGCACCTGAGGGTTCGGCTCCCTTTGCTAGCTTCACGTTCGCATGCAAGTTACCCGCCGATTGCAGCCCGCCAGACGCCGGCCAGGTCCGGCCATTTCACAAGGTACTTATCTGGGCGAAATAGTGGTCTGGCGACATCCGCTTCCGACCCGTTGGATATAAGCTCTCGCCGCAAACAATCGAGTTTCTCTTCACAATGCAGACGATCCGACCTATATCATTCGATGAAGTGGCAGTCTTGAAGCGAGTGCTCCAAGTCGGCTGTAGCCCTGAACCATCGGAAGCGGTTTTAGCGTCGATCAGTGATCTTCAGGTGACGGCTTCTTGCGAGTGCGGTTGCGCAACCGTGTGGTTCGGACTTAAGGGTGACGCGGAAAATGGCGCCATGGCTGCTGAGGTGTGCGGCACCTGGAGAGACCAAACCATTGGGCTAATCGTTTGGATGGATGACGATCAAATCGTCGGACTTGAGTTGGTTGGCGCGGGTGCGGTCGGTTTGCCTGATCCTGCCTCCGTGCGTCCCTATGAAGAGTGTTTGCAGGCACCTTTAGGCTAGGTCGAAGCGTCCGCTTCCGACCCAAAGCAGCTGTAAACGTATAGCACCTGTCTTGAGCGTTGAGACGCCGCAATGCTTTAGTTACCAAAAAATTGCGTCGCGGCGGAGGATCGATACGTCATGGCGCGCTTGGTTCCGGAAGAATCCCTTAATGAGCATCTGATGCCATCAGCCATGATCCATTCCCATGTCGATCCCAAGCTCATCTTTGCCTGGCAGTCAGGGCATTCACTTGCTCGGGGCTCTCCGCTGCCTGTTCACGATCGCGGGGGCTTCCGCGTGGATACCCAGTCGGAAAAAGAAGTGAAGCGATGGGTGTTTCCACGGCTGTGCGAGGGGTTGCGCGCTATTGCCCATGACATCGATGCGCCACGCCACTATTTGACGCTATGCGGTTCCAATGAAGAGCTGCGAGGTGCGCTGCCACCGCGCTGGGAACTTCAACCGATAAATTATTTCATGATGGCGCCGGCGGCTGCGCACGCAACTAAGTCTTTGCCGGATGGATACAGGATCGAGCTTCGTAAGGACGGGCGTGTTAGCCGGGCTAGCGTTATCGCGCCCAATGGCGATCTGGCGGCGAGTGGCTGCGCGGCAGAAACGTCAGATGTATTCGTTTATGATCGCATCGAAACCGCGCCCGATCACAGGCGAAAAGGACTCGGTATCGGGGTGATGAATGCGCTTGGAGAGTCAAGAACATCCGCCCTGATTCCGCAGGTTCTCGTCGCGACAGAAGATGGCCGCAACCTCTATGAGAACCTTGGCTGGGTGGTGCTCGCGCCTATCGCTGCTGCGGTCATTCCGGAAGGCTAAACCAGCTGTTTGAAGTGTCTGCTTCCGACTCATCGCGGACCTCAGTAAGGTGTAGATCGACCACAAAGGGACGGGCGATGCGAGCCGCATTGGAAGACTGGAACAATGGTTGGACTGAGGTTGAGGTGAGCCTGTCTACACAGGACATTGATCGACTCATTGCGTTGCTGCAAATGATCAAGGCCGACCCGGACCAGCACTTCCATGCCACAAGCAATTTTGTCGGCACGGATGGAATCGGTCAGATCACCTTCCAGATTCAACAGCCAAATGAGGAAGACAACTGCAGCTTGGGTGGCGTGGCCATGGGCGAAGGCGAATCAATTCGCCCGTAACTAAGGCGTCCGCTTCCACACCACATCAGACATGCTTCGATATCGTTGATGCCGGCCAAGAACGGAAGGGCAGTTTGATCTTTCGCAACACCGAAAACGTGCCAGGGACAATTTCCCTCTCAGGGAATGGCGCTGACATTCGTTTGCCCTAACGCCGTCACGCGCCGCCTCTACCAAGTGGACAGTCTTCTCGCCCATCCCCGACAGACGATGGCGACCCTGCTTGTTACGGTCAGCCAGTCACTCGCGCTGTCGTTTTGCTAGCCCTCGCGAATGACCATGACCACCAGGTCATGAGGCGCGAGCCATGGGTGCGCGAACACCCACGACCCGCTAACCATCAACAACTTCAAGAGAGTTGATCATGGCTACCCGCGATCATACGGTACGCAATCGCGCGTCCGTTCCCCTTGTTGGCACCCGCACTCCCTCGCCTGACGACCCGCCGTCCACAGCTGCGCCATGGCCCGAAGCCCTGCGCGATGGCACGCGCGGTGACATCGCCCTGGCGGTGCTTGCCCTCTCACGCTTGTGTCTCGACAGTGACCAGTGCCGCAAGGCGCAAGTGCAGGGATTCCCCGGCAGGCCATTGCTGTGGCCGCTTCCCGTGGCCACCACGGCCAGCCTGGGCACGGCCATCCACTGCCTTCAGCAGTACGCCCGCCTGCTCGGTGAAGAGCCTCGAGTGAACACCGAACGCCTTCGATGATCGCCACTGCGGCGCATCGGCCGGCATGGCGATGCGCCCCGCTCGGGCAATCACCGACGAAGCCATCAAGCATTCACTGACACGGAGCGCTGTAAGCGCTGAGCCGCTGCGTAGCCGTGCCCGACAGGGAGAATCGTTATGGAACTGATTCAGCTCACTCCGCATTCGGAAGTCGATCCCTCGCAACCGCTGCGGGCGCCCGGCGACATCCTGCTGCACGCTTACCTGATTCCCAACGCGCTCAACGCCGCCCAGCTCGCCCGCCGCTCCGGCATACCTGCCGACCAGATCAAGGCCTTTATCGCCGACACCCACCCCATCACTCCCAAGACCGCTTTGCGCCTTTCCCTCACCTTCGATACCACCGCGTTTTATTGGCTGGCACTGCAGGCGCGCTACGATCTGGAAAGAGCGAAACCTATCATCCGCGCTTATCGTCCGCTCGTTGATTAACGGCGCACGCGCGGCATGGACCGGGATCAAACGGGACCGGGATCAAACGGGACGGGATCAAACGGGACGGAGGTAGTTAAGTCGAGCAATGGCGGTAGGGTTTAACTACCTCCGTCCCGTTTGTTGAAGAATTTGGTGGCCAGGTCCAAAGACAAGGTGAAGGGTCGCAGTATATTGTTGGCAAACGAGGGCCTTGGTCTCAGCCTAGGTTACGTTGGTAGCGTTTCGAACTAAGAGTGACTTTCGAATGGATCAGATTTTACTGAAACGAAAGGCGGAAGCATTGCTTGTTGCGTTGACGCAGCGTGCCAGCTCAGACTCCGGCGTACATGCTCTTTTGGTGGCGCTCTCTCCTCTTTTGGATTCCGTCTTGAAAGGCGATGTTGACTCTCCTGTCGAGTGGAGAGATGTTCCAGGTGAGCGTCAATTCATTGATGGATCTCTTGGTGAACTAGGTGATATCGAGAAGGCTTACGCTCAGTTCAAAATTGAGGTCACGGGAGGGGCGAGTCCTGCCCTAAAGATGATTCGCCAGTCCAGGGGCGAATGAGATGTAGATGAATCCGGATTCGTCGTTTGAGGATCAAACGGGACAGGATCAAACGGGACGGAGGTAGTTAAATCGAACAATGGCGGTAGGGTTTAACTACCTCCGTCCCGTTTGTTCTCCCGTTTGTTCTCGCAGTGGAATTTAATTACTTCCGTTCTGTTTGCCACTTAAGCGGCGAACCAAAGCCCACCCCTAGGCCAAGCATCCGGCTTCGAGGATTACCCTTTTGCCGGAGCTTGGTCATACCCGCTTTAACCGTCGGCATCGTTGGGCGGATACGCAGTGTTGCCATCACCGGAGCATGCGCCGATGGCGGTGGCTGTGCCGCAGACGCATTTGGAGGCGGGCGCGATCAAACCTTCGGGCAGGACTAATGCCATCCGTGCGGCACGTTGCTATGGTTCGAGCCTCACTGCGGAGAGGCTCGCGACGCCGACGGCTTTTCATATGCCGGATCGACGTGCTTGAGGAACCTTTTCACCTGCGCATTGATATAGGGATTGGCTATGCCGCCGTTCTGATCGACGACCGCCTTGTCTTTGAATGACATCGTCTTCAACAAACGTCCGGTCTGGGCATCGAATACCTGGACGGATGCGATGTAGCTGATCGTCAACGGCATGCTTCCGCCACCCAGAGGGTTTGCCGGGGCGGATAGGTCCGGTTGGTAGCGCATAGTGAGGCGATAGGGAACCGCCCGTTCCGCTGCTGACGACGGTGCTCCGGCGCTGAAGGCTCGATCGTCGGGCATCACGGAATCCAGCTTGACGTGGCGAGTGTCCGCCCAAAGATCGAACGCGCGCTCTACGATGGAGCAATTGACCGTATTGCTCACGCACGCAAGGTAAGCATGAAAATTGGGAGCGTCATCCGCACCAAATAATGGCATGGCAGCCTTGGTTGGCGCGCTGTCTTTTGGATCCGCCATCGTCAGCTCGCCCACGTTTACTTTGCCGCTTACGGGCATCACCTTGGGATCGTAGGGGTTGTTCGAGGTACGAAGCGTTTCGTACGCAGTGGAAGCGTCCGTCGCATGCGCGCCGACCAGATCCACGGGACTGGTGCCGATACTGAAGCCGTCATGCACGTCGTAGTTCGCAGAGCGCATATGGGCCGCCGCGCCATCCACACCACCCACCTGTACGGGCGCCGCGGATGAACCGACGCGTGAACCAGTGGCGTTGGAAAGTGCCTGACGCCAACGTGCCTTGGCGCGTGGCAGCGTGTGCTGATCGCCGAAGGTCTGCATTAGCTCACGCCATATCACGTTGGCCTGCTCGTATTGCTCCGGAGTTAGCTGTGAGTAGACCAACTGACGCGCGTGCACGTATTCAGGATCATTGCGCTCGGCAGCCAATGCCATCCACGCCAGCGCACGAGGCAGGTCGGCCGGTGCGCCTTGGCCGTTGACGTACATTACGCCAAGGTTGTAATCGGCCGGCTTATAAGCCCAGGAGGCGGCCACCTTGTACATTGCCATGGCGTGCATGTAATCGCCCTTCCGGGCGGCCTGCACGCCGAGTGCAAAGTAGTACTCTCCCGGGCGGCCATCATCAGTCGGCGTATTGAAATTCCTGTCGACGCCTTCGCCCGCATCGTTATCTGTGACCGATACTACCTTGTCAGATGACGGCTCGTTCGTCGGTATTTTCATCTGCGAAAGATCTTCGCTGGCGAATGCTGCAGATGAGGACAGAACGGTAAGGCAGAACAGCGATACGACGAGGAGCCTATGCGTGACCATGGCAATCCTTTCCTCTGGGCTGTTTGGGAAAAATAACGCTGAAACAAAACCGCTGCAAGGGGAAGGCCGGGCCTATTGCCCCGAAAATTGATTTATTGCAATCCACAAGAAATAACCTTCCAGGGAAAGCGGGGCGGAGGTAGTTATTTCGAGGCAGTGGATTCAAATAATCACAGCGGGATTTAATAGCCTCCGTCCCGTCTGTGGCACTGAAAAAATCAGGCAGAAACATCTGCGCGAGCCCAAATGTCTCCGGCCCCTTCTTGGCAATCTCACCACCAGAGATCGCTCACTCCTAGCATGCGAGCACGACACCACACCCAACCCTGCCGGAGCGCGACATGCTGAATACCCTGGCAGTGGCCAACTATCGTTCCACTCGCTCCCTGGTCGTTTCGTTGGGGCGGTTGAATCTGATTACCGGTGCCAACGGCAGCGGCAAGTCGAATCTTTATCGCTCGCTGCGCTTGCTTGCGGAGACCGCCAGCGGTGGTGTGGTGGCGGCGTTGGCCGGGGAGGGCGGTTTGAGTTCCGCGCTATGGGCGGGGCCGGAGCGGCTGTCGGAACGCATGCGTGCGGGAGATGTGCCGGTCCAAGGGGGTGTCAGGCAGGAAGCCGTGGGGTTGAAATTGGGATTTGCCGGTGATGATTTCGGCTATGCCATGGACCTTGGATTTCCCTCGCCCACGGGCGCACCCACGGCGTTCTCGCTCGATCCCGAATTCAAGCGCGAGGCGATCTGGAGCGGTCCGTTCTTGCGGTCGTCCAATCTGCTGATCGATCGACGCGGGCCGCTGGCGCGTGTGCGGGAAGGGCGCCAGTGGCGCACGGTGGCCGGTCACCTCAGTGCATTCGAGAGTTTGTTCACTCAAGTCGCCGATCCGGAGCGCGCGCCCGAGGCGATCCGCGTGCGTGAAACCATTCACGCCTGGCGCTTTTACGATCACTTTCGTTCGGATCGCCACGCGCCTGCTCGTCAGGCGCAATTGGGCACGCGCACCGTGATGCTGGGGCACGATGGGGCCGATCTGGCGTCAGCGTGGCAGACCATTCGCGAAATCGGCGATCCGCTGGCGCTCGATGCCGCCGTCGATGATGCGTTTCCTGGAGCGAAGGTCGACATTGCGATCAACGATGGCCGCTTCACGCTGATGTTTTCGCAGCATGGTCTGTTGCGGCCGCTGTCCGCCATGGAATTGTCCGATGGCACGTTGCGCTATCTTCTTTGGATCGCCGCGCTGCACACGCCCCGGCCGCCGCCGTTGATGGTGTTGAACGAGCCGGAGACCAGCCTGCATCCCGATCTGCTGCCGGCGCTCGCACGTCTTGTCGTACACGCCGCAACACGTAGCCAGGTGTGGGTGGTATCGCATGCGCCGCGTTTGATCGCGGCGCTTGAGGAGTCTCCCGATTGCCAATCGATCGCGCTGGAGAAGGATCTCAGCCAGACCCGCGTGGTGGGACAGCGTGCGCTGGACGAACCTGCCTGGCATTGGCCCGAGCGATAGTGATGCGCGGGTGGTGCTTCGAAGCAGCGTTCGCTGCCGATGCGCAGCGAACGCTACCCGTCACATGGCGGAAATCGCGACGCCTATCCCAGTTGATGTAACGACAGGCGGTTCAAGCTTTCGCCGATGATGCGTTCCGATGTGCGCCGCGTCAGTCCCGGAAACTGATCGTACAGCGCAAGGCTCGCTTCGCGCTGCGTGAGGATGCGCGCTTGAACGCGCAGGGACAGCGCGATGGCCTGCTGGGCGGCGGCGCGGCATCGTTGCAGTAGCGCTTCCAGGGCTTGAACGGAAAGTGCGGGCAGGCAATCCCGCAGGCGTTCCCGCAGCGGCTGATGCGGTCTTGCGGCGGGTTGCATCAGCACCTGCATGGCGATATCGAATTGACCGGGAATGGCCGACGACCGCTGAGCGTGTCTAAAAGAGCATGAAACAGGCGACGACATGAGCGTTCTCCAGAGTGGGTTGCTTTACCGATGGCGCTGAGCCATGGAAGCCACTCTAGAAAACGAAACGCTTCACGATTTTCCATTTCTCGGGCGCGTTTGTCGGAACGCACGGAGTGGATATTCGCGAGCGACTCTCTCGCGAATATCCATCGGCCAGGTCGCCGGCATCGCGCTGGCGACCTGGCATGGGTCATTTACTTACCTATCGTCGCCGCTCAACAACGAGCCCACGATGCCGCCGAGCAGGGCGCCGCCGACGGTCGCGCGACCGCCGCCGCCTTCGTTGCTGGGCAGGTACTCGGCGATCTGATGGGCGAGGCGAGAGATCGGCAGCGTCTGCAGCCAGACGGTACCGGGGCCGGTCAATGCGGCAAGGAAAATACCGTCGCCACCGAACAGTGCGTTCTTGATGCCGGGCACGGTGGTGATCTGAAAACTCACCGAGGATTGAAACGCGCCGACGTGGCCGGGATGCACGCGCAGCGTTTCGCCCGGCGCCAGATCCTTGCGGATCAGTTCACCGGAAAGCTCCAGCCACGCAGTGCCGTTGCCACCCAGCTTCTGCAGAATGAAACCGCTGCCGCCGAAGATGCCTGCGCCCAGCGACTGCTGAAAGCCCACGCTGATGGCGACTTGCGGCGTGGCGCACAGAAAGCCGTGGCGATGCACCAGGTATTCGTTGCCCGGGCTTACCTGCACCGGCACGATGTGCCCCGGCACCTTGGTGGCGAACGCCACTTCGCCGCGCGACTGCACAGCGCGGTATTCGGTCATGAACAGGCTGCCGCCGCTGACCACGCGCTTGAACGCGCCGAAGAAACCGCCACCGCCGCCCATTTGCGTATGCGTGGTCATCTGGATCGATGAGGTCATCCACGACAGTTCGCCGCTTTCGGCAAAGACGCTGTCGTTGGGATCGAGCTGTACTTCCAGCACGGGCATCACCGTGCCTTGGATGCGTGTCTGCATGGATGTTCTCTGCAAGGTGGATAGTTGCGCAGCGTTTTCGAAAGAACGTGCGAATCGTCGTGAACCAGCAAGCGGATGCAGATTACACGCCATGCGCCTCGCGGCCCATGGCCGGGAGTCATGCGACTCAGTGCGGGTCGGAGCCTGCTGCTGGCAGCGCTTGCAGACGGGCCGCGTGGGCCAGCAAGGCATCCAGATCGGCGCGCCGCAGCAGCCGTCCATCCAGCACGACCGCGCGAATACGCCGCGTATTGGCGATGTCCCGGCTGGGGTCCGCATCCAGCAGCACCAGGTCGGCGCGCTTGCCCACCGCCACCGAGCCGGCCGTGTCCGCGATGCCCAGGAAACGCGCGGGTTCCAGCGTGGCGGAGCGCAGTGCCTGCAGCGGCGTGAACCCCGCATCGACCAGCAACTGCAATTCTTCCAGCAGCGAGAAGCCCGGGTAGACGCCCGGCATCGGCGTGTCGGTGCCGGCCATGATCGGTACGCCGGCCTGCTGCATGATCGAGACGATGTGCCGCGCAACCGGCCAGCGCTGCCTTGCCAGCGCGGCGTCGTTGTCGGAGTAGCTGGCGCGTATGCGCAGCCAACGCGAGCGCTCGTCGGCACGCAGATAGCGCCAGCGCGGGTCGGCCTCTGGATGCGCGTTGCCTGCGAAGGTGTCTTCGTCGGCGAGCACCAGCGTAGGCACCAGCACTTGGCTGGTGGCGGCGAGTTGTTTGGCAGCGCGCTGGCACGTGCCGCTATCGAAGGTGGTCAGCGTGAGCGGTTCCTGCTTGCTGCTTCGCTCCACCAGCGCATCGCCACCAAGGCCTTCGCGTTCGCTCAGCAGGCGTGCTTCGATCGAGGAGCAGGCCTCGTAGGCCTGGGTCAGATGCTCATCGCTGCGCTGCCCGGCCTGGGCCGCTTCCAATAGCGACACGCCAGCGGGGACGTGCCCCACCACCGGCAACGAGCGCAATCGCGCCTGCTGGATGATCGCGCGCCAATGCGCAGCGGGCCCTTCCGAAAACACCTTGATGAATTCGGCGCCCGCGTCGGCGGCGGCATCGACCTGATGAGCGGCGTCTTCAGGCGAGCTGCCGAACACCGCGATGCCGTCGGCGAGAATGCGCGGCGCGACCAGTTCACCATCGGCCAATGCCTTGCGCCAGCGCTTGGTCAGCAGCATCGACGCCGCGTCCGCGCGCATGTCGCGTATGCTGAGCACGCCATTGACCACGAACAGCGGAAACGTCCAGTCGTTCGGCGGACGGTGCGACGAGAGATTGAACAGGTGCACATGCATGTCCACCAGGCCGGGAATCAGAAACCGGCCGTGGCCGTCGATGCGCTGCGCCGAAGCGGGGATGGCGGCGTCGCGTGGCGCGCTGATCGCCACGATGCGTCCGTCGTCGATCAACACCGTACGCGGCTCGAGCAGTCGCCCGTGTTCGACATCGACAATGGTTACATCGGTGATGGCGATGGCTTGCCGCGAGGCGGGTGGCTGTGCGAAGGAAATGGACGTCCATATCAGCAGGCCAAGACCGAGCAAGCCGCTTGCGCATCGGACCAGATTCGTACGCATAGGGGTCTTCCGGGTCGCCGTGATGACCTACCCTAGCGGCTCAGGCGTGCGAAGCAAACCATCGGCATCCGGATCGCGGCAGCGACGAGACTCCGGACGATACAGCCACCCGCAGCTGATCCATGACCTCAAGGGGTGGCACCTTCGTTGATGGCACTCCTCCGATATGGCAACCTCAATCTCCGCGTTGAAAGGTTCGCCGTTCGTCCGGCTCGACGTCCGCAGGAGTTCCAGCATGGCCAGGCTCGTGTTCGGATTGAACCAGTCCCTCGATGGCTACGTGAATCACGACCATCCCGCGTTTGCGCCCAGGCCCGGGCTTTTTCGCCATTTCATCGAACAGGTGCGCGAGCAGACCGCCAGCGTGTACGGCCGGCGCATGTACGAAGTGATGCGCTATTGGGACGAAGACTCCGCCGACTGGGGCGAGGACGAACGCGAATACGCGAAAGTGTGGCGGGCGCAGCCGAAATGGGTGGTTTCGCGCACGCTGACTTCGGTTGGTCCGAACGCCACCTTGATTGCCGACGATCTCGAAGCGGCGATACGACGCCTGAAAGGCGAACTCAGCGGCGAGATCGAAGTGGCTGGCCCTGAACTGGCCAACAGTCTCGGCAAGCTGGGTCTGATCGACGAATATCGAATCTATCTTCACCCCGTGGTGCTCGGCGGCGGCAAACCGTTTTTCACCGCTGCCCGACCGCCACTCAAGCTGGTGGGCACCGATAGGGTCGATGAGGACGTGATCCGCTTGAGCTACGTTCCCACCTGACCCAGCCGCTCTTGTAGGAGCGCACCCTGTGCGCGACACACTGCGCAGCGCAGCCTCCATAACTTCTCTGCGCCCGCTCTGTGACGAACTCCACGCTTCACCCCACATACCGCAACGCAGCAAGCCTCGCGCCGCAAAATCAGGCTAGAGTCGACCCCGGGCATTGATCGCCAGCGACCCGGAACAAGGGTCATCGCGTCATGGCCTTTTTTTGGGGAATAGATTTAGATCGATCCAGGTAAGCGAATTCAGGGGGCGAGAGACGACGTTGGATGGTGTGTTGCCTGCACGGGCAGCCGTCTAAACGTCCAGCACGGCAATTGAAGTAAAGCCGGACCACCGCCCACGCTCCGGCCGCTGACTGTGAGGGGAAAGCAAGCCGATCCCCGTTCGTGGGTATCCGAAAGGAGCGCTTCCGATGAAGAGTCTCGAAACAATACGCATGCGGTGTCGGGCACTATGGGCCGTCGCCGCTTTGATGGCGATGGCCGCCGCTTTTCCCGCCACGGCGACCGAGCAAAGCCAGGCCAACTCGCAGGTCGACGGCCCCACCGCGATGGGGCGTGCGCGAGTCGCCGCCGATGTGTTGATGAGTTCGTACGACCCCACCAAGGCCTGGTTTCCCTCCAGCTGGTGGAACTCCGCGGTCGCCTTGCAGACTATCGGCGACTACATGCAGCGCACCGGCGATCGCCGCTATCTCGCGCAACTGGACAACACGTTCGAGAAAGACAAAGGCGTGTTTCCCGCCGGTGCGTTGTCGGGCGATCCGTTGCTCGGCAATTTCACCAGCCGCGCCATCGACGACACCGAATGGTGGGGCCTGACCTGGGTGCAGGCCTACGACCTGACCCACAATCCGAAATACCTGCAGATGGCCGTGACCATCGCCAATTACGTCGACGGCTACTGGGATACCAGCACTTGCGGCGGCGGTGTCTGGTGGAACGCCGAGCGCACGTACAAGAACGCCGTGACCAACGGTTTGTGGATACGCCTCACCGCCGAGCTGCACAATCGCATCCCCGGCGATCATGCGTGGCTGGAGCGCTCGCGCGCCGCGTGGAGCTGGTTCCAGGCCAGCGGCATGATCAATGCGAACGGCCTGGTCAATGATGGCCTCACCGACGCATGCACCAACAACGGGCAGACCGTGTGGAGCTACAACCAGGGCCTGGCCATCGGTGCCGGCCTGGAATTGTGGCGTGCCACGCGCGATCCGCAGATTCTCACCAGCGTGCGTAAACTTGCCGATGCCGCCATCGGCCAGAACGCATTGGTGACCGACGGCGTGCTCACCGAAGCCTGCGATGCCATCGATCAAACCTGCGACGACAACGGCAAGCAGTTCAAGGGCATATTCATGCGCTACTGGACCGACCTGGTCGACATCACGCATGACCGCAATTACGCGGCGTTCCTGCAACAACAAGCCGACAGCATCTGGAACAACGACCGCGATGCCGCCGGGCGGCTCGGTACGCGCTGGTCCGGCGCCACCAGCACCGATCATCCGAACGTATTCGACTGGCGCACTCAGGCCAGCGCGCTCAGCGTGTTGATCGGCAATGTGCCGACCTGGACGCCGCTGGAATCGCTGGCTGCAACCATGTCGCCGGCACAACCGGTGATCATGCCGGCTGCCTCGGGTGCCACCACCATCGCGGTCGATCTGGGCGTGTCCGCCACGGGCTACTTCCCGTTGCTGGCGCTCGCCTCCATCGATGCACCGACGGGATGGACGGTTTCGCCACGAGCCACCACGATTCGCATGCAGCCGCATGGCAATGCCAATCCGGTGAGCAACACCGGGTCGTTGAAAGTGACCGTGCCAAGCTCGGCCACCGATGGCCATCACATGGTCACCGCCAACGTGATGGCGCCCGGCTTGCGCTTCGCTACGCAGGCCGATGTGTTGATCGCGCACAAGATCGATTTCGACACCGGCACCGTGGATGAAAACCCCTGGCTGTTCGATGCCGATGGCTCGCAAAGCAACGGCGTGCAGAACCGCTTCGCCGACGGCAACGCGCACTTCACCTATCGATTCCCGTTCCCCGTCGACACCACCTCGGCGCAAGTCACGCTCACCATCGATGCCGAATTCCTGGTGCAGGTAAGTGTCGACAACGTGCACTGGACCACCGTGCTGCAGGAAACGCAGCCGATCACCGACGGCTCGAACAAGGCCAATCGCAGCATCGATCTCACGCCGTATCTGGGCACCGTCAACAACGGCGCCAAGCCGGTTTATCTGAAAGTATCGGACTCGTTCCCCAATGATGGCTGGGGCGGCCGCGTGTATCACGTGACGGCGAATATCGTGGAATAGCGGTCGTGGGGCCGCCGCTCTCGTTTAGACGAGGGCGGCGGCTTTCATTCGCAAGGATTTATCCACTGCACATCAGATAAGTGGATTGAAGTGCGGTCCACGCTTTGTCCGCATCGAAGTTTTGCACCAGCGGGCCCGAGGCGCTGTTCGCTCCGGTCAAGACGCTCATGCCGTGAGCCACCATGTATGCGGGGAAGTAGCTTGGCGCGCCTACTTTCAGAATGTCTGAGCACAGTTTCCGATGGATCTCAGGATCCTTGATCATGCCCGCGTTGACTTCCCGGAACTTCTTCTTGGCGTCAGGTGTGATGGCACCGAACGTTTGCAGGATCAACATCTGACCCGCATCCCGGGCTGTTGGATCGGCCACTCGTTCGGCGTCGAATCGGGCATATACCCCAGCGAGTGCGAACAAGCGCGATGCCTTCTCGAACTCGCCCTGATCAATGCATTTCTTCAAGCTCGCTTGAAGCTCGGGCGGCGTATCGCCGTTGTTCGCCTCCTGCAGATCCATGCACGGTAGCTGCCTGACCGGCGCAGAGAAGCCTGCTGGATTGGCCTGGGCCCGGTGCATGCTCATTATGGATTGCCCCGCTTTAGTCGTTCCGGCGGCGGCGTCGCTGCCTTTGCAGGGATAACTCTCCGCAAGTGCCTCGATAGCTTGTGAATCGGTAATTCTAAGCGGTGAACCGTGCGCTTTCAGGAACGCACCCTCCGAAGCGATCAGTTGATTGACCTTGGTGCTGGGAGGCA
>Ga0070685_10000755_pt1 | contig 17589 bp, 15 predicted proteins | sample KBSS13LmetaG_FD_65651 | JGI IMG/M metagenome (GOLD analysis project Ga0070685, IMG submission 65651) | Switchgrass rhizosphere microbial communities from Kellogg Biological Station, Michigan, USA - KBS S1-3L metaG | ecosystem: Host-associated > Plants > Roots > Rhizosphere ...
CCGCATGGCGGCCAACCGGCACGATACGCGTCTTGTTGCCTTTGCCGAGCACGCGCACTTCGCCGGCCTGCAGATCCAGATCGATCCAGCGCAGGCCGGTCAGTTCGGACAGACGCAGGCCGGAGGAATAGAACAGCTCCAGCATGGCGCGATCGCGCAGATTCAGCGCGCCCTCGCTGTGCGTTTCCACCAAGGCCGTGGCTTCGTCCACATCGAGCACCTGCGGCAGCTTGCGGTGCACCTTGGGGCCGCGCACGCCGGCCAGCGGATCGTGCTCGAGCAGACCTTCGCGGTTGAGTTGGCGGAACAGGCTGCGGCACGACGACAGCAGGCGCTGCAGGCTTTTCGGCGACAGTCCCGCGCGATGCTCGGCCGCCACGAAGCCGCGCATGCGGTTCGCTTCGAGCGCATCGAAATGCGCGATGCCCTGCGCTTCCATCCAACGCAGCAGTTTGGCCAGATCGCGGCGATAACCGTCGACGGTATGCGCCGATGCCTGCCGTTCTCCCGCGAGTCGCGAAAGCCAGGCGTCGACCTGCACCTGCGGCTGGGACATGGGCGTTACATGACTTCCTGCGCGCGACGCAGCGCGGCGGTGACGGTGCCGGCGATCATCTTCAGGAACACCGTGCCCATGCCGGGCTGGAAATGGTCCGCGTCGCCGCTGCCGATGGCCAGGATGCCGAATTCGCCGAGCGGCATCATCGCGGCGGAGCGGATCTCCGGCGCGTGATCGCCGAACAGCCGGTACAGGCGTTCGGCCGACAAGCGACCCGCCACCGGTTCGTGATGGGCCAGGAAATCGGAAAATTCCGGCACCTGCGAGCGACCACCGGGAATATGCACCAGCCAGTCGGCCGGCGGCAGGCCGATCGGGCCGAACAGCATCAGACGCACCTGATCGGTCTGGAAATCGTCGGCCAGCCGCGCCACCACGCTGCGTGCGGCCACGGCGGGCGTGCCGGCGCGCAATACGGCGAGATTGAGTTCGTGCACGCGCTGCATCAGCCGTTCATTCTCGGCGGCGATGCTGACCAGGCCGGCCAGCTGCTTTTCCAGGTCGGCGTTCTTCTCGCGCAGGCTCTGCAGCTGATACACCGCCAGCGAAGCCACCCGGCCCTGCTCGCGCGGCAGCGTGAGCTGCGCGGCGATATCGGGGTAGTCGGTGAGGAACTCCGGATGGTGCCGCAGGAAAGCCGCGACGTCGCTGGCGGAAAGCGTGTCGACAATGGCGGTTTCGGACATGGCTACCTCAGAAGTCGATGCGTTGCGGGCCGAGTGTGCGGTGTTCGGCAAGCGGCTTCAACCGACGTGGACAGGAAACCGCGTCAGCCCAGCCATTCACCTTCGAAAACGAAACTGGCCGGTCCGGTCATCCACAGGGTGTGTCCCGGCCCCGGCCATTCGATGGTCAAGTTGCCGCCGGGCAGCGTCACCTGCACTTTCTCGTCCACCTCGCCGCGCAGGCGCAGCACCGCCATCGCAGCGCAGGCGCCGGTGCCGCAGGCCAGCGTCCAGCCGCTGCCGCGCTCATGCACGCGCAGGCGCAGCTGACCGCGGTTGATCGGTTGCACGAAGCCGGTGTTGGCGCCTTCGGGGAAGCGGCTGTGACTGGTCAGCATCGGTCCGAGGCGATACAGCGCGGGCGCCTGCAGGTCCGGCACCACCACTACCGCGTGCGGATTGCCCATCGACAGCGCACCGATCTCCAGCGCCTCGCCCGCCACTTCCACCGCATAGCGATCGGCCTGCGCGTCGGCGCGGAACGGAATGCGCTCGGGTTCCAGCGTCGGTACGCCCATGTCCACGGTGACTTCGGTCGGGCCGCTGAGACGCACCGTTACCGCACCGGAGGGGCTTTCCAGCCGCACCGTGTCGCCGATCGACAAGGCGCCCGCGCGCAGCAGCCAGGCCGCCACGCAGCGCACGCCGTTGCCGCACTGGCCCGAGGCGGTGCCATCGGCGTTCCAGATGCCGTAGTAGAAGGCGCAGGACGGGTCGCGCGCGGGCTCGATGCTGATCAGCTGATCGAAACCCACGCCGGTATGGCGATCGGCGATGGCGCGGATCTGCTGCTCGCTCAGCGCGAACGGCCGCTGGCGGCAATCGACCATCACGAAGTCGTTGCCGATGCCGTGCATTTTGGAGAACGCCAGCTTCATTACATGAACTTGCCGCCGGTAATCCGGCCGTTGGCGTCCACTTCGGCAAAATAGCGGCTGTTGTTGCTGCGCATCTCGCGCGTGGCGATGGTGCCCGGCAGCACCAGCAGCACATTCGGATACGCCGCCTTGAACTGCTCGGCCGTGGGATGGGTGGCGATGAAGGTATCGAAGGCCGCCGTATCGGTGACGAAACCATGCACGGGCACCGGCGCGGCAGCGGCCGCTACGGCGGGCTTGGCGACCGGCGCGGCCGGATGCACGGTGGCGGCAGGCGTGGGCTTGGGCATATACAGCGGCCCCTTGTTGCCGCACCCGGCGAGCAGGGTGAAAACGGTGCACAACGGGAGCAACAGAAGTAGACGGCGCATGTGGAGGGTATCCGGCGGGAACCACCGCAGTATAGGCAAGCCCCGAAAACGTGGCGAGCGGAGCGTTTTGCGCATTCAGCGGCGCGTCGATGCCGCGCCAGCCGCTATGATGCCGCCGTCGCCGCCGCGCGCGGTCTGCATGCTCAAGAAGTACGACGATGGATTGGACCGCGCTGCTGCGCCTCCCTTCGACGATCCTGCTGATCCTGGCGGTGATCGCGCTGATGTTCACCCTGTTCCAGCTGGTCGTGTTGCGCCATCGCCTGGACCACCGGCAGCGACTGGCCGCGGCCGGCCGGACCGTGCTGCTGCTGATCGGTTTCGTGCTGACGCTGGCGCTGACCGGGATGGGCTTCGCGCTGCGCGGCTACCGCCTGCTCAGCGAGGAAGCGCCGGTGGTGGAGATCGACGCGCGCATTCTCTCGCCGCAGCGCTGGTTGCTGGTATTGCACTGGCCGGACGGCGCCAGCCGGCGCGTAGAGGTGGCGGGCGATGCGTGGCGGGTCGAAGCGGTGGTGCTGAAGTGGAAGCTGCCGGCGATGCTGGCGGGCATCCCGCCGCTGTACCGCCTGGACCGCCTGTCGGGCCGCTACGACGATGCCAACGATGAAATGCGCGCCGCGCGCACCGTGGTGGATTTTCGCGAAGCCGGCGATTTCGACCTGCTCGATCTGCACAAGCAGTATCCGCGCTGGGTGCCGGACGTGGATGTGCTGTTCGGCAGCGGCGTGTTCCTGCCGCTAGTGGATCAGGGGCATTACACAGTGAGCCTGATGCGCACGGGAGCGCTGGTGGCGCGGCCGGACGAAGCTACCGTGCAGAGGATTGCGCAGCCGTTCTGATGCGTTGCCCGTCCTAAGCGCTTTTTTTTGTGGGAGCGCCCTTGGGCGCGACAAGCCGACGGAGTGCGGCGTCGCGGCGTGACCTGTCGCGCCCAAGGGCGCTCCCACAGTGGGTGCGTGCTTAATCCAACACCTTCTCATACCGCCACGCATCTGCCCCATCGCCGTAATAGCGCTGGTAATGCCCGATGCGCTTGTATCCAAGGCGCTCGTACAAGCGCGTAGCGTCTTCGTTGTCGGTGCGCACTTCCAGCCGAAGCGAAGTGCAGCGTCGACGCGCCGCCAACTGTTCCGCCGCTTCAAGCAGCGCGGAGCCCACGCCCTTGCCGCGCGCTTCCGCCTTGGTGGCGATCGAGTACAGCCGCGCCACCTTGGTACTTTTGCGGAAGAACACCACAGCGGTGCCGAGGAAGTGGCGATGGTTGGCGCTGGCCACCAGCACCTGCGCGCTTTCGCTGTCGAGATGACGACGGTATTGGGCCCGGCTCAGCCGATCGGTGGCGAAGCTGCTCTCTTCCAGGGCAACCAGGTCATCGAGGTCGGAGAGTTCGGCGCGACGCACGCGCACGGCGGCGGTCGCGGGCATAGGTGTCATCAGGGGCGGTTCCACGGGCGGGATGAAACAAGCGGGGCACTGTAGTCCCCACGTTCGCCGGGGGCAACGATGACTTGTGGCGGATTTCAGAACCCGTTCAATCTCGGCGCATCGATCGCAAGAAATGTAAGCAAAAGGTGCAGGCTGCGCCGTGGAGCAGTGACCAGCGCGGATGCGCACACGCTGCCGAGCGCTGCGGCTACGCAACGAACATTGAACCGCCTCTGAGCCGTCCCGGTGCCCCGTCTTGTGCCGCGCCGCGCATGTGCCAAACTGCGGCCCTTGCGCCGTGCCGCCTCGTTTCCCCGCGTAACGACACTGCTCGGTTTCATCTGACAGAGGTGTCATGACCCGTCTCGTTCTGGTTGTCGAGAAAGCCTCCGACTGGAGCGTCTACTACCCGTCCGCAGACGTGGTCTCGGCGATGGATTACTTGCGCGAGCCCGTCGGTGTCGACGACGAACGCACCCACGTCATCAACCTCTGCCGCAGCTACAAATATCTGGGCACCGGCTACTACGTATCGTTGCTGGCCGAGGCGCGCGGGCACCGCGTGATGCCTTCGGTGCGCACGGTCAACGATCTGCGCCGCCGTTCGCTGTACGGTCTGGAGATCGAGGACCTGAGCGCCAAGCTCACCCACTTTCTGCCGGCGGGCGGCCGCGACACCACCGACTTCGGCATCCTGGTCTACTTCGGCCAGACCGCGCATCCGGCGCTGCAGGATCTTGCGCGCCAGGTATTCGAAATGTTTCCCTGCCCGCTGCTGCGCATCGAGTTCGAGCGTGACCGCGTCTGGCAGATCAGCGCGATCAAGCCGGTGGGCCTGCAGACGCTGGACGACGCGCAGGAAGACGCCTTCGCCGAAGAACTGGACCGCTTCAGCAAAAAGCTCTGGCGCAAGCCCAAGGCGCGCAAGCAGTTCCGCTACGACATCGCCATGCTGATCGATCCGCACGAAGCGATGCCGCCGTCGAACAAGAAGGCGCTCAAGTCGTTCATTGCCGCCGGCAAGGAACTGGGTATCGAAGTCGATCCGATCGGCAAGAACGATTACCAGCGCCTGGCCGAGTACGATGGCCTGTTCATCCGCGAAACCACCGCCAGCGACAACCATACCTACCGCTTCGCGCATCGCGCCGAGAAGGAAAGCATGGTGGTGATGGACGATCCCACGTCGATCCTTCGCTGCACCAACAAGATCTTCCTCAACGACTTGATGGTGTCGCGCAAGCTGGCCGTGCCGCGCACCGAAATCCTCTATCGCGACGATACGAAGGGTTTGAAAGAGCTGTCGGAAAAACTCGGTTACCCGCTGGTGCTGAAAATTCCCGACGGCTCGTTCTCGCGTGGCGTGGTGAAGGTGGAAAACGAGGAGGCGCTGAACAAGGCCAGCGCCGAGCTGTTCCAGCACAGCGCGCTGTTGCTGGCGCAAGAGTTCGTCTTCACCGAATTCGACTGGCGCATCGGCGTGCTCAACAACGAGCCGCTATACGCCTGCAAATACTTCATGTCGCGCGGCCACTGGCAGATCTACAACCATGGCGCGAAGGGCGCCTCCAAGTCGGGCGATTCGGAAACCATTCCGATCGAACGCGCGCCCGCCGACGTGGTGAAGCTGGCGCTGAAAGCCACCCAGGCGGTGGGCGATGGTCTGTACGGCGTGGACATCAAGCGCGTCGGCGACAAGCCGGTGGTGATCGAAGTGAACGACAACCCGTCGATCGATCACGGCGTGGAAGACGAACACCTGGGCGAGACGCTGTACCTGCGCATCATGCAGGAATTTCTGCGACGGATGGAGCGCAAACGCGCCGGCGAAACCGATTGAGCGCAAGCCAAACCCTTGTGGGAGCGCGCTTGGGCGCGACAGGCGTCCAATCGCCTCGCTAAAACCGGTTGTCGCGATAGCGCTCCGGCGCCTGTCGCGCCCAAGCGCGCTCCCACAGAAGTCTTTGGACGGTTAGGTCACCTTGAGCAATTCGTCCTTGCGCTGAAGTAGCGCGTGCGCGATCCGTAGCGAACCGATCAGGCGCAAGCCAACCCCTGTGGGAGCGCCTTCGGGCGCGACAAGCGTCCGATTACCTCGCGAAAACCGGTTGTCGCGATAGCGCTCCGGTGCCTGTCGCGCGCCAGCGCGCTCCCACAGATGTTTTTAGATGTCTTTAGATGTCTTTAGATGTCTTGAATCTTTAGATGGTCTTGAATCCTTCGATTGTCTTGGGAGCGGGGTGATTCCGGCAGTTCGTCCTTGAACTGCCGTCACGCGTGCGCGATCCGTCGCGCCGCTCCGGCGAGGTGCCCAGCCATCCTGCTCTCGCAGGTCCTTGCCGTCGCACGGAGCCCCACGCCACGGCGGTCCTGCCGCGGCATCCACTGCCAAGTGAATTCGTTGTCGCTTCAGTTCCAGATCAAGTTCGACGACGGGCGGCGGCGCGGACGAAACAGCAGGCCGAGCAGCTGGCGCGGCAGCGACGGCTCCAGTGCCAGCAGCATCACCAGCGGCGCGCCGACCAGCCAGAACGCAGGCGTCCAGCCCAGCGCATGGGTGTGCACCGGTACCAGCGTGGTCAGCAGCAGCGCCGCGCCAGCCAGCAGCCACAGCAGGGAGGCGCCGAGTAGGCGTTCGTGATGAGTGGTGCGGCTGATCGGGCGCATGCGAGTGTTCCGTCGTCGAAGTGGAACGCAGCGTGCCCGGCGTCGATCTCAAAAGCTGCGATGCCTCACCGGAGGCGGCTTGCGACGGCTAACATGGCGGACCCGGCCCGGCCGGACGCCGCTATCGGCGGCATCGACTTTGCTCAGGAGCGCGCATGAGTGCAGGACAGTTCGCGGTATTCGGCCATCCCATCAGCCATTCGCTGTCGCCGCGAATCCACCAGGCGTTTGCGCGCCAGTTCGGCCTGGAGCTGACATATCGGACCATCGACGCCGCGCCGGCCGCGTTTGCCTCGGCGGTGAGCGAGTTTTTCGCCCAGGGTGGTAGCGGCGCCAATGTCACCCTGCCGCACAAGACCGCCGCGTTCGAGCTGGCCGATGAACGCAGCGAAGCCGCCCTGCGCGCCGGCACCGCCAACGTGCTGACGCCGCTGCCCGGCGGACGCCTCGCCGCGCACAACACCGATGGTGCCGGGCTGGTGCGCGACATCACCGAACGCCATAGCGTGGACTTGCGCGGCCATACCGCGCTGCTGCTGGGCGCGGGTGGCGCGGCGCGCGGTGTGGCGTGGTCGCTGCTCGATGCCGGCGTGGACACGCTGACCATTGTCAACCGCACGCCGGAAACGGCCGACGCACTCGCCGACGCCATCGGCGAACCGGCACGCGCGCATACGCGCTACTGGGACGATCTGGCCGAGCTGGGCGCGTTCGATCTGATCGTCAACGCCACCTCGGCGGGCGTGCTGGGCAAGCCGCTGGATTTGCCGTTCGCCATCGTCGGCAACCGCGCGCTCTGCTACGACCTCTCCTACGGCGCGGCCGCCACCGGCTTTCTCGCCTGGGCGCAGACCGCTGGCGCACGCTTTGCTTTCGATGGTCTGGGCATGCTGATCGAAACCGCCGCCGACAGCTTCGAGGAGTGGCATGGTCAGCGTCCGGATACCGATCCGGTCTACGCCGAGCTGCGTCAGCAATACGGCTGAGCGCACGAGAGAAAATCGCAAGAAAATGCTGACACGGAGTGCGGACGTATCGACGTCTGCCACACGTAGCGGCGTGTTAGCGTGCGCGGACAGGGGGCACATATCGGGGAGAACGAGATGGTGCCTGTGGGTTTTGTCCGCTTTGGGGCAGCGGCAGCGATGGCGGCTACGCTGGCGCTTGGTTTTGCTGCGCAAGCCGCCGCCGATCCGGTGGTGGGTTCGAGCAATGTGGCCACGGCCGATCCCACGGTTCCGCGCCCGCCCGGCCAGCCCTGCGTGGTGACGCTGTTCACCAACGTCTCTTTCGACGACTTCAACGCGCGCCCGTATAGCTACGCGCCGCCCACGTCGTGCACCGGCGCGTGGTCGAAAGTGGTGCTGGAAGCGGACTTCTCGGTCACCGCGGGGCGTCAGTACGATCGCACCGCCAACGTGTGGCTGGCTGGCGTGAATCTGTTCTACGGCACCACCCAGGAACCGTCGGCCACGGTGTCGCCGGCATGGCACGTCGAGCGCGACCTCACCGATTACTCGGCGCTGTTGCGCAACGCTGGGCAAGGCCAGGCGATCATCGGCAACCTGGTCAACGACACCTATACCGGGGTGATTCACGGCAGCGCCCGTCTGCTGTTCTATCCGGCATCGGCGCGGGCCCGCGCAGCGGATGTGCCCGATGCGGTGTATCCGCTGGGCAGCGACCCGATCGGCAGCACCGCCACGCTCAATACCTCGACCGACAAGCTGGCGCGCACGTTCACTCTGCCGACCAATGTGGAGCGCGCCTATCTGGACATATTCACGCAGAGCCAGGGCGGCGATGAGTTCTGGTACACCTGCGTGCCCGATGCCTATGCCGCGCAGGTCAACGAATGCGGCGGCGGCAATTTCCGCGAAGCGGAGATCAGCATCGACGGCCAGCCCGCCGGCGTGGCGCCGGTGTATCCGTGGGTCTATACCGGCGGCATCGATCCGTATCTGTGGCGTCCTACGCCGGGCGTGCAAAGCTTGAACTTCATGCCGTATCGCGTGGACCTGACGCCATTCGCCGGTCAACTGAGTGATGGCAATCCGCATGAAGTGGCGGTGCAGGTGGCCGGTGCGAACGGCTATTTCGCCGCCACCGGCGCGCTGCTGGTATATCGCGACGCGCACGCCAAACAAGTGACCGGCAAGATCACCCGCAACACGCTCACCGGGCAGGCGCCGACGCCGACCATCAGCAACACCCTGGCGACCGCGAGCAATGGCGATCTCAGCGGCAACATCACCACCAAGCTCGATCGCCGCTTCGTGATCGAAGGCTATGCGAACACTTCGCATGGCCGCATCACCAGCACGGTGACGCAGGAAACCGGTTTCGACGATACGCAGACCTTTACCATCAACAACAGCGTCTATCGTCAGCAGACCGCGCAGCGCACCTGGTCGGATAGCAGCAGTCAGAGCCGCCTGGGCAATTTCCTTACCGCCGAGCGGCGTGAGCATTTCAACTATCCGTTCTCGCTCGATTACAACCAGCAAGTAGCCAGCGACGGCAGCACCAATACAGCCTCCACCGTGCACCAGGACTATGTCCAATTCGATGGACTGCGCCTGCTCGGTCTGAGCGTCTATGGCGCCTCCGTGCACAACACGGTCGATTCGCAGGACACGCTGGTGTTCGATGCCAGCGGCAACCTGAGCAGCCACAGCGGCCAGCAGAGTGCGCAGACCTTCAACTTCCAGGACACCCTGGGCAGCTGCTATCAAGCCGCACTCACCACGCAGGCCGGTGCGGTGGCGAGCTACAACACAGGCAAGGGTTGCCCGGATGGTCGCAACCGCGTGTCGTGGTTCGCTCATCCCGACGGCTCGCCGGATAGCAGCCTGCTGCCGGGTCGCTGACGAGGACTGGCGCAGTTCACGCGACTGACCGAGTGGTCGTGCGTGTGAACTGCGTCACGTCTGCCGATGCGGAGCAACATCGCCGCAACATGACGCCTCTAAGCTTGCGCGCCCAGCCGGCGCGCCGGCTTTCGTCCATGTGTGGCCCATGTCATTCGCTTCGTCGCGTCGTCGTGCTCAAGGTGTCGTTCGTTACAGCTTGCTGATCCCGGTTGCGCTGCTCGCAGCGGCAGGCGGTGTGGTCTATTGGCAGATCGAGCGCGGACAGGAGAGCGATCAACCGGCGCAAGCCGTCGTTGCGGCGTCCGGTCCGGTGCTGCGCGCGGGCATCGGCACCGACGAGTTGCTGCAGCATGCGCGCGATGCCATGGCGGCGCAGCGCTTGCTGGCACCTGCGGGCAATAACGCGTTCGAACTCTATCTGGCCGTGCTCAAGCGTGAGCCCGCCAACCGCGTGGCGCAGGATGCCTTGCGTGAAATCTTTCCGTTCGCCGCGCACGCCGCCGAGCAGACCATCGACAGCGGCGACGATGCCGAAGCGCAACGGCAGATCGATCTGCTGACCCGCGCCGATCCGCAGAACTACACGCTCACCTTGTTGCAGGCGAAGTTGCAGGCTCAGCGCACGGCCGTGGCGCAACAGGCGGCGCAGCAAGCGCAGCAGGCGAATCGCCGCGAGCCGTTGCCGCCACCGCCGAGCGTCAAAGCGCAGCCGCCCGTCGCGGCGCCGCCCGCCGCGGTAGTCGCAGCCGCACCCGTGCCGCCGCCGGCTGCACCTGTGCCCGCACCCGCCAAGCCAGCCAATACGCTGACGCCAGCGGAGCAGGCGCTGGCCCAGCTCAACGTCGAAACCACCAAGGTCAAGGCAGCGCCGAAGACGGTGGTGCGTGCTCGCACGCCGGACCCCGCGCCGGTCGTGGCCGATGCCAACGGCACGAGTGCGCCGGTGCTCACGCGTCGAGTCGAGCCGGCCTATCCGCCCGATGCCAAGCGCTCGCGTCGGCAAGGCTGGGTCGATGTGACCTTTACGGTGGAACCGGACGGCTCGGTGATCGGCGCGACGGTGGCGGATGCGAATCCCAAGTACGTCTTCGATCGCGCCGCCGTCAGCGCGGTCTCGCGTTGGCAGTTCGCGCCGGGCACGCAGGATGGCAAGCCGGTAGCGGCAGCGATGCGTCAGCGCATCGAATTCCGCTTGTGATGCGGTCGGGCGCATAATCGTGCACGGCCCATTGCGGAGTCAGCTCATGCGGCGCTTGATCGCTCCTGTCGTTCTCGCCATCGCCTTGTCGTTGTGCGCATGCCAGAGCACCGCGCCTGTGACGCCGACGCCCGTGCATGGCTTCGTCACCGATACGAAGACCTTCGATGCATTCATCGCCACGCATCCCACGCCCGAGCAATTCAAGGCGGCGTATCCGGATGTGCAGCTGGTGATGCCCGGCACCATCACCACCATGGAATTGCGTTCCAACAACAGCCGCTACTATCCGGAACTCGACAAGGACGGTCGCATCACCGGCGGTCGTTTCGGCTGAGCGTTCGGCCGTGCGGACGTCCATACCGGTAGGAGTCTGGCGAGTCACATCGCTGACATCTTGTATCGATAATGTGACACAGTTCCGCCGGGACGCCTGAAGGCAGGCGCGCCTGCGCGCGGCTCACATCGATGCAACGGTGCCATGTCTTCTATCGCTTCCCTCGCGCCACGCCAGCGCGTGCTCGTCGCTGTGTCCCTGCTCGCCGTGATCGCCATCGGCGGCGGCTTATATATCTGGGCCAAGCGCGGTGCGATGTCCGTTACCACTAATGCAGCAGCCGATGCGTCCACTGGCGGCGGTGACGAAAGCGGTGTGGGCATCTTGCTCGATCTGGCCAAGACTTCCGTTTCCGAGAAGCGCCTGGTGGCGCCGGCCGGCAGCAACGCTTACGAGTTCTATCTGAGCGTGCTGCAGCTCGATCCGCAGAACAAGGTCGCGCTCGACCAGCTGCGCGAATCCTTTCCCAGTGCCTCGGGCGAAGTGGAACGCGCGATCAACGACAATAATCTGGACGAAGCCCAGCGCGAACTGTCGTTGCTGCGCGAGTTCGACAGCACCAACTACATATTGTCGCTGCTGGGCGGCAAGCTGGATGCGCAACGGCAGATCCAGATCCGCCAGGATGAAGCACGGGCAGCCGCGATGCAGTCGCAGCCGCAGTCGGCTGGCAATGGGTCAATGCTCTAAACGCGTCGCGCCCTTGGCAGGAGCGCACCCTGTGCGCGACGGCCACGCCGCGCTGTGTCGCTCCGTCGGCGTGTCGCGCCCAAGTGCGCTCCCACAGACAAGCGGCGATTACTGCGCGGCGAGATAATCGTCCTTCATGCGCACATAGTGATCCACCGAGTAATGCAGCTGCTCGATCTGCGCATCGCTGAGTACGCGCATTTTCTTGGCCGGATTGCCCAGCCACAGCTCGCCCTCGCCCACCACTTTGCCCGGTGGAATCACGCTGCCCGCGCCGACGAAGCCGTGCTTCTTCACCACCGCGCCATCGAGGATGGTGGCGTGCATGCCGATCAGGCAGTAGTCCTCGATGGTGCAGGCATGGATCACCGCGCCGTGGCCCACGGTGACGCCTTCGCCGATGATCGTGGGCATGCCGCCCGGCGAATACGGACCGTCATGCGTGACATGCACCACTGCGGCGTCCTGCACATTGGTGCGCGCGCCGATGCGGATGAAGTTCACATCGCCGCGCAGCACCGCGCCCGGCCAGATGGAGACATCGTCGAACAACTCCACCGCACCGATGACGGTAGCGGCGGGGTCGACGTAAACGCGCTGATGCAGCGTGGGCCAGATGCCCTTGTATTTGCGGAGAGAATCCATGGGGCCATCTTACCGCGCCGTGCCGTACATCGGCTGTTGTGGGAGCGCCCTTGGGCGCGATCGAGCGGAGCGAAGCCTTGAGGCCCAACCGTTGCGCCCAAGGGCGCTCCCACACGGTTACGACTGCTGCTCCAATGTCTCGAGGGTGTACCGATACCCCGTCTCCATCGCCCTCTCCCAATCCTTCCAGTCGAGCATGCCGATGTGTTCCAGCGGCGGCGTCAGCAGCAGGTCGGCGCGTTCGCGGCGGTGTTCGCTGGGTCCTTCACTGTTGACCATCGCCGCGCGCACCAAAGTGGACACCAGGCCCGGCCGCTGAATGTCTTGCCGCCCCAGCACCAGCTGCCACCACGGCGGCGTGGCGAATTCTTCGGCGGTGGTGAGCAACGAGATCTCGGCGCGGATATCGATGGCGGTGATGTGCGCGACGCCGTCCTCGGCCATCACGTCGGTCGGCAGATTGTTCACCAGCGCGCCGTCGACGAACACGCGGCCGTGATGCAGCACCGGCGGCAATACGCCGGGAATTGCACTGGATGCGCGCAACCACAGCCATAGCGGACCTTCGCGGTGCACCGCCATGCCTTCCCCGGACAGACAGGTGGAGACGCAGAAATACGGCAGCGCGAGGTCTTCGATATCGAGCGCGCCGAACGCCCGCCGCAGCATCAGCGCGGCGCGACGCCCGCGGGTGAGCGCGACGATCGGCAGCGTCCAGTCCGATAGCGGACGGCCCTGCACGAACGCGCGGCGCAGCGTTTCGATGGTCGCATCGAGTTCCCAGCCGGCGGCGACGCTAGCGCCGATGATCGCGCCGATGCTGGTGCCACCCACCGCGTCGAAGCGATGGCCGGCTTCGTGCAGCGCACGCAGCGCGCCCAGGTGCGCCACGCCGCGCGCACCGCCGCCGGCCAGCACCAGGCCGCGCGCGTTGCCGCTGATGACGCGCGCCAGACGTGCGATATCCGCCTGTCCGCCGACATGATGGTGTTGCAGATCGCCGCTGAATTCGGCGCGCCAGCGCTGCGCCGCGCCCAGCGCTGGCTGGCGGCCGGGATGCAGCAGAATCAAGTGGCGCGGACGATGCCCGGCGCGCGTCGGATGCATCGGGGTCGCTTCCGGCCACGCCTGGGCGGGCTGCGCGGCCATCGCGGGCAGCAGCAGTACATCCGCCTGGCGCAGGCAGCGCTGACGCCACAGCGCATCGCCGATGCTGTCCAGATAGATCACGAAGCGCGCCTGCGCCTCGCGTTCGGCGAACCAGTCGCTGCCGCGATCCGCGCCATGTTCGGCATCGATCACCACGCAACTGCCCCACCGCTCCAATTCCATCGCCAGCTGCATCGCCAGCGAACGGGCAGGCACCTCGGCGCTCGCCGGCAGCAGCGCGAAGGTACCCGCCACGCCAGGACGTTCGTCGCCGCGCATGCGCTGCTGCAGCCGTCCGATGGCCACCCGCGCCATGCCCATCATGGCTTGCGGATAGCGCTGGATCAGCGCTTCGTAGCTGGGCAGATCCAGCCGCAGCAGTTCGCTGTCGCGCAGCGCCCGCGCCGTGAAGTGGCGGTTTTCACCGGTGATCAGCCCGATCTCGCCGATGCTGTCGCCCGCCGCCACCAGCCGTACCCACTCGGTGGGGCCGGCGAATACGCCGAGGCTGCCGCTCACCACCAGGTACAGCGCATCCGGCGGATCGCCCTGTTTGAACAGCGTGCGGCCGCCGGGCAGGGAAAACCACTGCAATGCGGGGATCAGCGCAGCCAACGCCGCATCGCCCAGATGCCCGAACACATCGCTTCGACGCAGCAGGGCGGAAAAATCGGGCTGGGACATGGCGCGGGATGGTACGGGCAGTCGTGTGACAAATCGTGACGCGGCAGGCATGCGGCCGCTTGATTTCGCCCACCCGGGTCGCCACGCTGACGGTCAGCCCGCAGACCCGCCATGGGCAGGCCGGGCGTTCAGGAGACACCATGGAAACCACCAATCCGCTGCTGGCCGACGACACCTTGCCGGCGTTTTCGCAGATCCGTCCCGAGCACGTCACGCCGGCCGTCGACCGCCTGCTGGCCGACTATCGCGCCGGCATCGAGGCCTTGACCGGCCCCGACGCGCCGCACGATTTCGACAGCGTGATGCTGACCCAGGAGCGCCTGGAGCAGCGCCTGGCCCGCGCCTGGGCGCCGGTAGGCCATCTGCATTCGGTGGCAGACAGCGAAGCGCTGCGCGAGGTCTACGGGCCGGCGGAGGAAAAGCTCACCGATCACGCCATCGAAGTGGGCCAGAACCGCGCGCTCTACCAGGCCGTGCAGGCGCTGGCCGATGCGCCGGACTTTGCCAGCCTGTCGCGCCCGCAACGCGCGCTGGTGGAACATGCGCTGCGCGATTTCCGCCTCTCCGGCGTGGCGCTGGAAGAACCCGCGCGCTCGCGCTATCGCGAAATCGGCGTGGAACTGAGCCGCCTGTCCACCGAGTTTTCCAATGCCGTGCTCGACGCCACCGATGCGTGGCACGAACACATCACCGACGAACGCGATCTGGCCGGCATTCCCGAATCCGGCCGTGCGGTGCTGCGCCAGTACGCCAAGGAACAGAATCTCGACGGCTACCTGGTCACGCTCAAGCAGCCCAGCGTGCAGGCGGTGCTCACCTATGCGGATAACCGCGGTCTGCGCGAACGCGTGTATTGGGCCTATCAGACGCGCGCTTCCGACCAGGGCCCGCAGGCCAACAAGTTCGACAACGGCCAGCGCATCGAACGCATCATGGCCTTGCGCCACGAAGCGGCCAGCCTGCTCGGCTTCGCCAATGCCGCCGAAGAATCGCTGGCCACCAAGATGGCCGGCTCGCCCGCCGAAGTGATGGAGTTCCTGCACGATTTGGCCCAGCGCGCACGACCGGTCGCGCGCACCGAACTCAATCGCCTGCGCGAATTCGCCACCAGCGAATTGAAGCTCGACAATCTCGAGTCGTGGGATGTCGGCTACGCCTCGGAAAAATTGCGCCAGCAGCAATACGACCTCGACGAAGAACAGCTCAAGCCCTACTTCCCATTGCCGGCGGTGATCGACGGTCTGTTCGGCCTGACCCAGCGTTTGTATGGCATTACTCTGAGCGCGCGCGACGATGTCGACGTCTGGCATCCGGACGTGCGCTATTACGACGTGCGCGATGCCGACGGCCGCGTGTTCGCCGGTGCCTATGTCGACCTGTATGCGCGCACCGGCAAGCGCGGCGGCGCCTGGATGGATGTGTGCCGCGCGCGCTTCCGCGACGGCGCCAACGAACAGCTGCCGGTGGCCTTCCTCACCTGCAATTTCGCGCCGCCCACCGAAGGCCGTCCCGCGTTGCTCACGCATGACGACGTGCTCACCCTGTTCCACGAATTCGGTCACGGCCTGCACCATCTGCTGACCGAAATCGCGCTGCCTTCGATCGGCGGCATCGACGGCGTGGAATGGGATGCGGTGGAGTTGCCCAGCCAGTTCATGGAGAACTTCGGCTGGAATCGCGAAGCGCTCGATCTGTTCGCGCGCCACTACGAAACCGGCGAACGCCTGCCGGACGAACTGTTCCAGCGCATGCTCGCCGCCCGCCATTTCCATGCCGGCCTGTTCCTGGTGCGCCAGCTCGAATTCGCCATGTTCGATTTCCGCCTGCACCTGCAATACAACCCGAGCCAGGGCGCGCGCACCATGGAAGTGCTGGAAGAAGTGCGGCATGAAGTAGCCGTGCTGCATCCGCCGGCATGGCAGCGCTTTCCCCACGCGTTCTCGCATATCTTCGCGGGCGGCTATGCAGCCGGCTACTACAGCTATCTGTGGGCCGAACTGCTCAGCGCCGATGCGTTCGGCGAATTCGAGCAGAACGGCGTGATCGACCGCGCCACCGGCGAACGCTTCCGCAAGGAAATTCTCGCCGTCGGCGCCAGCCGCCCCGCCATCGAAAGCTTCATCGCCTTCCGTGGCCGCGCGCCGGAACCGGAGGCGTTGTTGAAGAGTCACGGGCTGGTTTGAGAACCCCATGCGCCGACCGCCCGGTCGGCGCCCTTGGAACAAGGATGTTCGATGAAGACGACCAGCGCACTAGGGTTATTGGTCGGTGCCGTGCTCGCATTGCCCACGCTGGCGCGTGCTGCCGATTGCATTCCGGTCGAGGTGACCATCGATGCGGCGCATCGCGCGATCGATCTGACGATACGGCCGCCCACGTCGGTGTCCCGCGTGGGCTTGAAGGATCTGGCGCCCTATAGCCGGAAAACCCTGTGGCAATCGCCCGACGGTTCGGCCAGCGTCGAGAACGATGCCGTCGTCGCCGCGGCGGGCCAGCACATCCTGCACCTTCGCATGGATGTGACGCGGGCGCCCGAACGCGAAGACCGCGCTTATAGCCCGTTCCTTCGTTTCGGCGATGGCACGATAGCCTTCGATTCCCGGCAATTGCTGCCGCCGGAGAACGATCGCGATGGCTTGAAACTGTGCGCGCGATACCAGGCGGCCAAAGGGCAGCAGGTCATCGGTTTCGGGCAGGTGAGTGATACGTCGATCACGCTGCCCGCCGGTGCGGAAGGCTATGTCGCGTTCGGTACGCCGCAAGTCATGCATCACCACGGGGTATGGCTGGTCAGCGACCGCACCACGCCTGCGGCAGTGCGCGAGCGCGTCGCCACCGAGGTACCGCGTCTGGTGGATTTCTACACGCACTGGCTGGGCCCGGCGAAGCTGCCCACGCTATTTCTCTACAGCGTTGGCGGCGATCAGGGCACGCGAAATTTCCACGGCGATCACCTGCCTGGCTCAATCACCCTTGGTCTGAGCGGTCAAAACTGGGACGTTCTGGATGACGAGGGTGTTCGTAGCCTGACCGGCTTCCTTGCGCACGAGCTTTTCCATACATGGAACGCGGCGCCGCGCCTCGGCTCGCCGGAAGGCGAAGGCTTGCTCGCCAAGGAGGGCGGCGCGGAGCTGGCGCGCATCATGGCCACTGCCTCGTTGGCGCATCAATCCGCGCAGCAATGGCTGCCCGAGGTGGCGTCGCTCTACAACGCCTGCCTGTTCGAACAGCCGGCCCAGCAAAGCATCGCCAAAGCGCTGGCCGCCCGCGGGCCGGGAAGCCTGCCATACAACTGCGGCGCACCGTTGATGTTGGTGCTGGCGGTGGCGGCCGATCCGCATGATCCGGTGGCGGGTTTCTTCGGTTTATGGAAAGCGCTCGCCGA
>Ga0070685_10000759_pt1 | contig 17543 bp, 40 predicted proteins | sample KBSS13LmetaG_FD_65651 | JGI IMG/M metagenome (GOLD analysis project Ga0070685, IMG submission 65651) | Switchgrass rhizosphere microbial communities from Kellogg Biological Station, Michigan, USA - KBS S1-3L metaG | ecosystem: Host-associated > Plants > Roots > Rhizosphere ...
CCGTCCTTTGTAGAATCCATTGTGGACGACGGGAATTCTTTTATTCTTTTCTATTCAATTGTTACGTTCTTTTGCGCGGCGCGAACGCCCTTTCCAACGATTTGATTTCGTGGAATTCCCGCCACATTCCGAATGGCGTTACGTATTTCCAGCCGCCGTGAATCTCGCGCATGTCGCCGCCCATTGCTGCGGTGCGAAGAATGGCGAGGTGACGTTCACTGGCGAAGAATGTGTAGCCCTGTGTTTCCCATTCCGCGACTTTCAAATCGGGATCGGAAACTACGGCTTTACATTCCGTTTCGGTCAGTAGTCGCAATGCGAGTCGCGACAGCTCGAATTCGTTGCTCATGTCAGCAGTCGAATCCGAAGATGAAACGCACTTCGCGACCACTGTCACCCGTTCCGTAGAGGTAGCTGTAGCAGACCAGCGCGAAATGTGTCATCTTCTGCCAGTCCTTTTCCCATGGGAACGCGGCGAAGAATTCATCACTTGTGATCCACGATGTACTGTGGTAGTCGTTGTGACGCATCCAGTTTTCGGTTATCGGGTTTACATCGGCCGGTAGACCGCGCGGTGCGGAGACGGGACGTTCTGGACACTGCATGTCCTCCCGCACGCCACTCACCAGCCGACGGAAGACGCTGTAGTCCCGCCAGATGAAGCGCTCACCTGCCAGGTACTCTCCGGTTTTCAGTTGTTCCCATGGGTCGACCGGTGTCCATTCCTTTTGCCACGACCATTTCTCCTCGATTACGAGGTGAATGTCAGTTCCCATTTCCCTTATCCCTTTCCAATTTCTCAACTCGTTTGTTGAGATCGTTAATGCGGTGACTGTCGATAATCACCATCATAGTGAGGATTACCGCATAGGCGAGTATTGCCGTTGAGACGAGCATTGCCGTTACCACCCATTGGTCAGATGTCATTTCCGGTCCGCCCTACAGTCCTCACACGGACATTCCTCGCCCGGATGTGCCGGATCACGCCCGACCAGCGGAGGTTGTTGATCCCGCTCCGCTTGGTTCCGCAGGTGCGTACGCAGGTACTTCTTACTGGACATGTCCCAGTTGACGTACTTCCCGTACCCTCGTGGCGACATCAGTGTACCTTGAATCCGCGCGGCGAGATGCCCGCCTTCGCCAGCCGGAACTCAACGTTGTGGTTCTCGCTTCGCTCACGCATGTCGATACCGTGCACGGCCCGCATGTGCGTGTTGAACGCGCCTGTCATATCGCCACCGTTGTAGTACGGGCCGACCACGCGGCCACAGCCGGGCTCGGGACACGCTTTGGTGTACTTGGGCCGTCCCAACCCTGCGATCAGCTCTGCGGCCGTCTCAGCCATCGCGAGACCTCCGCACGCGCTCGCTCAGGCTGTTTCCATCGTGGAATGCGACCGTAACCGGCATGCCGCCCATCGTCGCGAGAAGTAGGAAATCCATCACGGTGTCACTCAGCAACGCACTGGTGCAGTGCACCGTGTGCCCGGTGTCATTCGAGACGGCCCAGAGATGCTCGTGGAATCCACGGTTGATTTTGATCGTTCTCATTGTATCCCTTTCTACTACTGCTGAGCGGCCAGACTTGCGCGTGTCACGCTGGCACAGAGCTTGTCTCTGCGAATGCTTCCCCGCTGGCCATAGGGAGCCCGTTGAATTTCACAGCCGATCGGAGTTACTTGTTCGGGTCTTCCAGCACAGTGCCGTCCGGGCTGGTCCGCAACGCGAACTCGTTCTCCTCGTCGTTGACGACGTTTCCGTCGTCGTCACGGCGGTAGCCGTCCTCGCCGCGCGCGTCGCGCTCCGACTGCGCGGCCCGCTCCTCGTCGGTCTGCTCGGTCACGTCGCTGTTCGTGTCGTCCACCTGCTGGTTGGACGGGGTGACGTTGCCGAAGTTCGGGTAACCCATGTGCATTCTCCTGTTCAGTATTCTCTGTCGGACATCAGAAGGCCCCCGCCCCCGTTTGGATGGTCCACGCGATGCCGTAGAACATCAGCGCGAACGCGAGCAGACGGCCGCCGTAGTAGCGACCGTCACTCACGCGGTAGGAAAACACCGCTGCCGCACCGGCACACAACGTACCGGCGAGGAATAGGAGGAAGTAAAGAATTGCCATTTCACCTCCCCACGTAGACGTAGAATCCGTCCAGGGTGCTGTGGTCGAATGCACCCGAGTTCGCGACGATGAGGAGAGTAACCACGGTGAGCACCGTGATCGCGGTAACGATCACGGCGCCCAACGCGCGGATGTCATTCCGAGACATAATCTTGGGTCGCCTTCCACTCGTGGTACAACCCACGGAGGTTCGCGGAAACGTGGGAAAGACCTCGGGACGCGCCCTGCTTGCGCCACCACGCCTTGACGTATTGCGCGAACTGGTTCCCGTTCGAGTACAGAGCGCCTTCGTCCAGCCGCCCCTGCCAGTAGCCGAACGCCAGCCACTCGACCTGCTCGCTCGCGTGGACTTCTTCCATGCCTTTGCGGTAGCTGGTCAGCATCTTGTCCATACGCGTGGTCATGTCGTCGATGTCGGTCACCACTGCACCTCAACCATCAACTCGTAGCAGCTCACGCAGATGGGGACAGGGCCGAGAATGGGGTGCAGCTTGGTGCCGATGGCCGTGTTGTGGCACAGGCCGAACCACTCGCAGAGCTGCCCGATCGGCACAGTGGTAGGGATGAACCTGAACGTGGGGTCTTTCTCGACGTTCGTCATGATGTCTCCTGGTTGCCGTGGAGTAGCACCATAGTTATCCCACGTCGTACGTACCGTCGTCTACCCTCTTGAGGTCACGGGACGGTAACGACTTCGGAGCGTTGGTGACGGTCCAGACGGTGCGCACCGTACCGGCCAGTGTGAGCAGGGCGGTCAGGATGATCCCGTATTCGCCCACGTCGACGCTGTTGTTGTCGAACGCGATGGACACCGTGGCCCAGAACGTGGTGAGCGCGGTCAACGTCGCACCGACTCCCGCGACAATCGCCTTGGTGGGCTTGGTGGGCGTCGCGCTCATGAGAGGCTCTCCAACTTGTCGAGGATCTGGTCGAGCTTGCGTTCCATCTGACTGGTCCGCACGGCCAACGCCGTGATCCACTCACCGGCTGTGTGTTCCTCGATCAGGTCGCCCGGCTTGTTTCCGAGCAGCTCGGCCACGGCTCGCCCTTCCTCCGTGTTCGGGTAGTGGTGCCAGAGTTGCGCGGACCACACGGTGTTCGCGTCGTTCGGTGTCAGCGGCATGTCGTTATCCTCTCCGTTGTAGAGCTGCCATGGCTTTCCGTCGTCGCCCAACTGTCCCGGGTGGACGGAAAGATGTAGATGTTTCGTGTGCGGATTGGTTCCCGTGTACTGGACCCAACCGCCCGCCGGCTGCCAGATCTTGTGATTCCAGATCACGTACTTGATGCGCGGATCGCGGTAGTACGTGAGCTGACCGGCGAGCCAATTCCCGTCCAACGTGGACGGATCGTGTGTGAAGTCCCGCGCGTGCACCACACCGTTCACATCAGGGTTGTGGTCGGAGGTTCGCGAGGCGTGCGCGGCGTCGCCGATCCACCCGTCACTCGCCTTGGGACGGTTCGGCCACCGCGTGTTGAGTTGATCGAGAAGGATGTCGAGGCTGACTGCGCATCGTGCCATTACGCTTGCACCTCGAATGTGACGGGACCGTCGCCGTTGACCTGTTGGTATGCGACGGTCACACTTTCCGTGCTCATCCCGAACACGTTGGCGCCATCCGTCCACTCGTTCAGCGCGAGGCGGCCCATCTCCCCGTTCGGACTGTCCACAATGAACGTGTCATCGTCCACGCGGCAGGTGTAGTAATCGTCGACGAGAGCGGCGATTTCTTCGAGGTTGTTGCCGGTCCACTGCACCAGTTCCACAGTGGCAGGCCGTTGGATGAAGCGTGGCATGTTGTCCCTTCCTAGGCGATGATGCTGTAACGAATACCGTCAAGCGCGAACGCGGTAGGTGCAGCTGCTGCCATCCCCCAGATCGTCACTGCACCGTTGGCGTATACCCGAACCATCGGCTCATCCGCTGTCGCATGTGAGGACAAGTTGCCGACCGCGAATCCTCGCCGCGACGTTGGTCGATATCCCACAGGCAGTTGAAATACCTGCAAGTCGTTTCCAGCAGCGGCAGCTTTGGTGACCGACCCTTTGAAACAGACGGTACCGTCCGGGAACTTGCGGAACGCGAGCGTTTCCCATCCGCCGCCCAAGTTGCTGAACAAGTTGTCAAAGATTGGTTCGCCTACCGCGCCAACTTCGTGCCAGGTCTCGATGACACCGTTGTCCAAGCGTCGGAGATAGCCGTCCGTGGGAACACGAACGCCAACCAGCGTGGTTTCCGCGTACAGTTCGAGACCGTTGTCTGCCGATACGGTCAGTCGACCGGTGTTGTCCAGTGACGCGTGCGCGAAGGTGTTGGTATCCGGCGAGTGCCACGTGATCACGTTCGACTGGATTTCCAAGATGGACTGATCGGTTGGCTCGTTAACACGTGCACTGTAGACAGTGCCCGCATTCATACCTACTTCGTATCCTGAGACGCCTGGCGCTTCGCTGTTGGACTTGATCGCGCCACGCGTACTCAGTGACTCGAACTCAGCCGTGCCGTCTCGGAAAATCGCCCATCCGGCCACGCCGGGATCGTAGTTCTCGGACTGGAGAGATTCGCGGATGAGCTTCTCTCCGGCAGCGATCGAGTTACTAAACGCCATAGAGTTCCTCCCCCTGTACCGTGAGAACGCAGACGCTACCCACGTCCGCACCCGCTGTGTTCTGCACACGTCCTTCCCAGACACACACCAACGATTCTCCGGTTTGCAACTCGATGTTCGTGTCCGAACTGTCAAGCGTTCCGGTGTATGTCGCGTCGACCAGTTGCGCGCCTTTATAGACTCTCGCAGTGGGCACCAAGTTTGACCCAGTGTTGCTCACCGTGATCTTTGTGATCTTCCACTTCACGAATGCCTGCAACGGTTGCAGCGTGATGCTCACACGTCCGCTCGCGGGTACGGTCGCCGGAGCGGAAGCGTAGAGCGGTCGGACCGTGGGACTCATCCGTTCTCCTCCAATGTCAGCTCCGCGAGGTAGGACACCGTCGCGTCGCCGTTGGGCGCTACCGCCCACACAGAGGAGCAGTGCGTCATCTCGACGTCAGCTCCGGGCGGCAGGAGGAATCCCGCGAACGTCTGATCCGTTTGGTTGCGCATCACGTAGACGCTGTCCGTACCGTCGTTGTTGCGCACGACCAGGCGCTTGCGGTTACGGTCGTCACCCGCGATCTGCATTGGCTTGGTGGACACCAACAGCGTCCCCGACGACCAGTTGATGAGCGGCCGGTTCGACGGAATCGGCGCCGCGATGTACACGGCGACGGGCCGCTCCACGGCGCCCGGATCCCAGCCATAATCGTCGGGCGTGTCGATTGCGGTGTCACCAGGAACACCCGTGGGGAAGTCCGAAGGCGCGTCGACCGGCGTACGCTCCTCGACGCTCTTGCGGAAGTCGGAGGGGCGCATGGGACCCTCAGGGCGACGGTTCATCCGGGTCAGTCCGAAGAGGCTCATGCTGTTCTCACGTTCCCTTGCGTCATGGCGAATTGATAAATCGCTGCGAGAAACGCTGCGATCAACGCGGAGACGATGAGCGGCAGCTTACTACTGGTGAGATAGGACAGTGTGCCACCGACCAGCATGGACACGCCACCGGCGGCTATCTGTCCCAGATAGACATCCTGGCGTGTGTCCTCATCCGTCTCTCGCCGTACTTCCGTGAGCCGTGGCAGGAAGTACGAGTAGGACGCGACAACTTGTCCAATCGCGATAGACGCGACGGACAGTGCGGCTGAGTCTCCCATTACTTTCCACCTCGCAACGCAGTCTTGAGAAGTTCGCGGGGGTCCTTACCCACGACTGCCGACCAGATGAGGACAAGCCCAACGATCAGCATAATGACGATCATGAGTGGCGAGTTCACTTCAGCCCCAATCCACTGCCAGCCGCGCCAACCGGATTGCTACCGGAGAATGCGGTTTTCACGATGGTGGGAACGTGCACGATTGCCATTCCCGTGATGATGAGCCACGCAAAACCGTTCGCGAGCTTCCCGTCAATCTGTTGCAGGCCGGCAAGTCCGATCGCGACGCCAGCGACGCCAACAGCGTTGGTGATGTTGGGCAGCTTGCCGCGAGACCAGTTGCCTGCCACAGCGAGCGCACCGACAAGCAGTGCGGCCGATACAGCTTCCATGTCACTTCCCCCGCTTCGTGTAGAGCCACAAGGCTAGTCCGATGAGGACCATACCGCCCAGCACGCCACCGATACGGAGACCCGCGTTCGTCAGAAAGCTGATGATGGGATCGATGATCCATTCTTTCAGCTTGCCACCGATGATTTCCTTGGTCTGGTCCGGGCCGCTGAGGTTGACGTCACTCGACGCCTTGGGATTGCGAGCGGCTGCTTCTGCCGCCCATAGATATTTCTTGTACGCGCCGTTGGTGTACGTGGACCACGGGCGGAAGCTACGTCCTGCCGACAGGTAGATATTGAACGCAGCCTTAGCATTGATCATCGGAATATACAGCTCTTTGTTGTCTTTCAAGCCGTACTGCCGACGACGAGCGGGACCGAGAGACCCGATCATGTTGATTTGCCAGAGACCATACGAATCGTCTGGCGGTTTCGCGTTGTGTGCGTAGATGTTGCCGCCGGATTCCGCCATCGCGACAGCGATAGCGATCGGCAAATCGTTGCTGAAGAGCACCGTCCAGTACTCTTTCGCCACGTATGCGATTTCTTCTGGCGTATACGTGCGATTCACGCCAGCAGCGGCGCCAGCCTCCATGCCTAGCGGTCCGGTCATCGTTGCCTCTCAGAATCCGAAGAGAGCGCCTAGGCAGCCCTTGAGTTGCTCTGTGGGATCGTCGCTACTACCGCTTGTCGCGTTGGCGCCAGGATCTCCCGCAGAACCGCCGGGCGTGGCTTTAAAGGAAATGTGCACGTGGTCGGTGTGCGGGTTGGAGCCGGTGTACGCGACCCATCCCTTTCCGTCCAACCCGTTGTATCGATGATTCCAGATGACGTATTTGACGCTGAGCCTGTCAGCGTTTTGCAGGGCCCACGCAGCGATAAGGTCGCCTTTTCCCTGCGCGGGATTGGGACCGGTCATTACGTCGAGCGCTAGTCCGGTGTAGTGGTCGGAGTTCGTGATGTGCCCCGATGTGGCTTTCCCACCGATGTTCGTGATGCCAAACGTCGATGTGATTTCCGCAGCCGCTTTCGCGACATGCGGTTGTACACCCATCGGGGCCATCGCGTTACTTCCCGCCCGTGAGCATCATCTTCATCAGGCCGGCCGGACCGACCTTTTGGAACTGTTGCAGCGCGGCGCCCACGGAGCGGAGGTGGTGCAACGTCTCCTCCGCGACTTCGCGATCCGTCATCGTGGCGAGCAGTGGCAGTCCCAGTTGGAGCGCTAGATCGTCACGCTCATTCTTCGGAATTTCTGTGCCGTCTAGCGGCGTTTTGATTGGCATTGTTTGTTCCCTTTCACATTCGGAAGTTGGAGGCAGTGGTTGCCTCTCCACCCATCACGTTGCCGTTCCACGCGACGACGAGATAGTCCACTGTGTAGTTGGTGGTGATGCTGCCATCGAGGAAGTGTGACCACACGTAGGTGTTGGGAAGTGGGTACGCGCCTACCTGTGCCGTGATGGTACTGCCGTTGACGCGTACCTTCGCTTGTACGAAGAAGTGCGTGACGTTCTGTCCATCGTGTACCCACACGATATCGTTGCGCCGTGTTGCCGGTGCGACGTGCAGACCGGTTGGCGCGTTCGGCGCGACCTTGGTCTCTGGTGGTGTTTCGGGGTCGACGCCTTCCGTGGGCGGCAATGGTTCCGGCGGTACCCCGAACTGTCCTATCACGAGGTTGACCATGCCACGTTCGGTGGCGCTCAGCGGAAGGCTGCTGAGGTACTTGCGGATTGCCTGGTCAGCATCGGTGGCAACAATTCCCTTGCTCACCAACCAGTTGGTAGCCTTGATCCCCCACGAGCTGTTGTTCTCCGGGGTGGCGTCCGCACTTCCCGTGACGGGCGGATTGTAGATCATCTGCCCGCCGCCCAGTCCCACACCGCTCTCTGTGAGTTGCGTGGTGGACGGTTCCTTGCTTGCGGTGGCTGCATTCACAGCCATTCGCTTATTGATGAAGTAGGCGAGCGCGAGCCCGCCCGCACCCACACCCAGCCACACTCCCAACGGCAGTGGGCCGATTTGCTTTGCCAGCGCGTTGCTCACCGATCACCCTCCCATTCGGAATGTACGAGTGGTTCCGAACAGTGTCGCGGATGGACTGGTTTGCGCGGGCGGGCTACTGGGATTCGAGGGTACGAACCGGTTCTCATCCCACGGACGGATGGGCGCACGGTACGTGTTGACGCCCGTGGCGCCTTGCGGCTTCATCCCGAAGATCTCGTAGTTGCGCCGGTGGTCCGCCATGGACACGTGGTCGACTGCTTGTTCGCCGATCGCGTCCTTGATATTGCGTGGACGATGCTCAGAGCGGCGGAACAGGTAAGGCATGGGCGCAAGGTCCGCCGTGGGGCGGATCGGCAGCTTTTCCTGTTCCCATTCCGGCACACGCGGCGCCGGAATCTTGCGCTGCTGCACGTGCCAGTTCTGTGTGACCCGGTCGTCTTGCGCACGCCGGAAAAACTCATTGAACCGTCGTAGATAGACACGTTGATCCTGCGGCGAGTTTGGCGGCGGTTCACGCGTTCCGACACGGATGTCGTCGGGTAGCTGCGCACCGGTCGGTGAGCCGCTTGTCGCGAGGGTCGGCGAGAATCCGTCCAGATATTCCGGGTCCGTGGTGGCCGGGATGTCCGGCACGCTGTAGCGACCAGGACCGGCCCAGATGTGTTCGTTGGTGGGGTTGGGCGCTTCGCCCGCACGCGTCACAGGACGCGCGTACGGGCTGGCCCCGGGACGCTCGGGCATGTGGACTCCCTACACGCGCTGTGCGGCGTTGATCGCTCCGGCGAAACCGTCCGCGAGCGCGCGGATGATTCCCGCCATCTGTGGCGAGGACACCACAACCGCGACCAGCGCGACGGTGACGATCGATGCGAAGATGTTCACGATCTTTTCGGGCATGACTTAATCCTGTCGGTCCGTTGCGCGACGGTTGAACGCTGCGTTTTGCTGTCGCGTCTCAACTTGGATCAACCGTTCTCGTGCAGCGTCGAGCTTCTCATCGATACGTTCGACTGTGCGTTGTAGACGGTTGATTTCTTCGCGGAGACTGACATCGGTGGTGTCCCGATGTGGAGTGACTTCGTGTTCCACATTCTGTTGCGAGATACGCGCTTGCCGGAGTTGCACCACTCCCGCGATCAGCGCCACGAGGATTCCCGCGCACGTGCTGAGGATCGCGATGCCAGTAGGCGTTGGCGTTGTTGACGCCTGTTGCGCTACCTCATCGAAATCCATGCCTAACACGGTTGTCACGAAGTCACTCCACTCAGGACGTTACTTGGCGGCGGCGGGCTTGCTGGTCGCGCGGGAGAGCAGTCCCATGAGGAACGGGAGCACGAACCACACGAAGAGACCGCCCACGATGACGGACTTGAGATCCAAACCGAACGGCATGACACCGGTATCCTTTCAGGAGGTTACGTTCACTTCAGGTTGACCGATGCACCCAGCACGTTCACGCCTCGGAACCCCATGCGGATGAGGACCAGCAGGGCGAGCGCGCCGAGTACGATCACGGCCGACCAGCGTTCCGCTGGCCAGGTTGACGTGGAGAGGACGTAACCGCCCTTCCCGTCTGTGCGTGCGTTTGCCATGCGAGACCCCTTACAGGAAGACGTTCTGGGCGATCGCGACGTCGTTCGTGATGATCGTCATCTGACCGGCGGCACCGAAGTTGCCCGCGATTTCCAGACGCGTCGAACCGCGCGAGGGCTGCCACAGGTCGCGGTTCTCGCCGCCCAGCGCGCCGTGGAACTCGTGCATGTAGTCGTGGAACCGCACACCGTTGTCGTGCGCACCGGCCGTGTCCGCCGTACCGGTGTAACCGGTCTTCTCGTACATCTTGTGGCGCCACACGGTGTTGTTGTAGTACCGCGCGGGGAACGAGTCGCGGAGGAACCGCGTTTCCGTGGGCCAGTTCGATTCGCCGGTGGAACGTGCGGAGGACGAACGGAACACAAAGAGGATCTGCCGGAGGTAGTTGCCCTTTCGCTTGATCTCGATGTTGTTCTCACCGCTGTTGACCGTGATGCCCGACTGGACGGACCAGAAGGACGTGGTGCCGTTCGCGGGCGGCTCCACCTGGTTGCCGACCCCGGCGGAGGTGGGCTCCGGCTGGTCCCACGCCTCCATCCACGCGCGGACACGCACGGTGGGAAGCGTGGTGGAGGGCGGTGTGCTGAACAGGGTGGTCGATGGCGCGAGCGTGCAGCGGAACTTGAACTGTCCCGCACTGTCCTGGTTGGCCAGTGAGCCGACCGCGTCACGGAAGGAAACCGAGACGGGGATGCGGAGCAGGAACGAGAAGTTGCCCGCCGCCGTGACCGTCGAGAATGCGAAGGACTTCTTCGGATCCGCCGCCACGGGGTTGACGTAGCCGCCGTACTTGTTCGCCAAGTACATCTCGTACCCGTTGGTGAACTGGACGATATACGCGCCGTTGGGCTCCGTGAGCGCGAGGTTCTGGAGGACGTTCCACGGACCGTCCTCCGTGAGAACCGCACCGGTGCCGGCTCCCGCGCTTCCCTCGACCAGCACGTACAGGTGCGAGAGGTAGCCGTACGCGGGGAGGTCCATGATCCCGAGGTCCTGCGCGGACGTGGTCAGGAGTCGCTGCTGGTCGAACGCGGGCTGGAGGTTTTCGTCCGACGCGCGGACGAACGGAATCGCCATGGGCGGCGCCTCGCCGGATGGCGCGTTGTTGGCGTTGTTCTCCGGGGCGGCGGCTTGGCTGCGCCCTGCGGTACCGAGCACCATAAGGAATGTTCCTCTCAGAGGTTGACGGCCATGGCTTTGCCAAGGCCGCTTTCGGGGTTGCGGTTGAGTAGCGCGGCGGCGCCCATGCGCCAGAGGAACACGAAGACCACGGACGACAGTCCGATGATCAGAATGTTCAGCGCGGTTGGTTGAATCATTCCACCCGTTCCTTTCCTAGAATTTCTCGGGTGCTCGGGTACGGAGTAGTGCTCCGGTACGGGTGTTGATATACAACACTTGGTACTGGTCCAGTGAGTTGACGAGAAAGCGAACTGCCGCTGCATTCCCGTAGTCAATCTCACTGATTCGATCTAGGTTGCGCCGTTCCTTTTCCACGAAGAAAAACAGGTGGGTGGATTGGGAGTAGAACTCAGTGGGAATGAACGCGGGACGTTGGCTCGCACCCAACAGGGAAATACCATTCGACCGCCCCTGTTGCAGGTAGATTTTGATGTAGTTCGCCATACCGAGCTGATGCGCGAACCACCACACCTCATCCATGGCAACGGCCCAGCCAACTGGATTTTCCTTGGGGCGACCGCCCTCACCCCAGATCACTTCCATGGCATGTTCAAATGTCTTCTTCTGCAAGTCGGTCATATCTTTGAGATTGTTGGCTGGCGGCCAAATGACGCGACGTGGGTGGTCGTTGGCGGACATTCGAATCCAGCGGTTGTACCGCTCATACCCCTTGGACTCGACTAGCCGGTCCATGGTGCTATCATTATTCTTCGTGCCGAATGCCGCCGTGTACGGCCACTTGGGAAGTAGACTGAACTGCAGATGGGTTTTCCCAGAGCCCGTGTGCCCCACGATGAGCATGTGCTCACCGGGCCGGGGGTGGAAATGGTCGCGGTAGAAACTCTCCCATGCGATCCGGGGCGCGTTCAACGATACCCACGCGTCACGCGCGTTGGGGTCGGACGTGTCAGAATTACCCCACACGTTCCATAACGCTTTCGCGCTTCCGAATCCGGTTGCCATGTTAGGCGATGTTCTCAGGATGATCCGGCGGCACTTCACCGTTGCCGCCCATAAAAGCGGACATACGCGATTCCATGAAACCCGGTGGAATGAGCGTGAGGAGGATGGGAACGTGCGCGGCCACGATCTTGCCCCACGCACCACCTTCCAGGATCTTCACGAGAACTCGGCGCGCACCGACGTTCTTTTGAGCGAATTCCATCCATGCTTCGGCACAGTCGTCAGCTTGCTGCGCGACTGCTTGCGCTGTGGCGGGACGGAAAGGCATGAGCGCCATCGAGGCGTACACGTAGTACTCGGAAAGCCGTTCCGCATCCGCCTTGGTGAGCTGTCGAACGCTGCTCGCTGCCGCCTTGGGCTTGTCGCTCTTCTTACCGAAGACGCTCTTGGTGGAACGCGGAGTCCCACTGCGTGGCGGCTTACGCCCGCCCACCTTGACGTTCTCGAATGGTGGCGTGTCCGCCACAGCCGCATCAGCCGCGCCCGCGTCCGGTCCTACCTGCGGTTCGACGAGCGGTTCCGATGTGGACACGAGGTGAGAGAAGTCCGGTGCGGTCATGACTTCGGCCGCCCGTGGTACCAGTCCGCGAAGCTGCGACGCTTGGGCGGTTCCGATGTGGACTGCCGTGTCGACTGCTGCTGCTGTGCCGGCTGTTGTGCCGGCTGTATGGGCTGCTGTGCCGGCTGTTGCGGCGTCGGCTGTGAAGGGAACAGTTCCTTGACGGAATGCGCGAGCTTTTCCGGCAGCGCGTTCAACGCGGACAGGAGTTGATCGTCGTTTCGCGCGGCGGGCGGATTCACCACGACCGGCCGTTGCTGTTGGACAGGAGGCGCGGCATTCGCGTCACTGTTGTTCGGCTGTTGTGCGGGCGGCGGATTGGTGTTCTGCGAGCCGGTGTCGTCGGCCATTTGCGTATTTCTCCCTTTCTATATGCGGAACGGCGAGACGGGAAAGGGATTAACCGTCTCGCCGTTCCTGTTTTGCACACTCTCCACGGCAACCGGAAAGCGCCTCGCCGTTCTGGGCAGTCGGGCGGTGCACCCTCAGTATACCTGATCAACAGGGCAAGCGGACACGCTGTCCGGATAAAGCGGACACGCTGTCCAGTTACGCAGAGTGACGGCTGTGCTATACTGAACGAGGTGGTCCGGCCGGCACGGCGGTTGGCCGGGCCGCCTCTTATCGCTCGCCGTGCCACGATGAGGAGAACACGAAATGGCAACCGGAACGACAAGCAACCGCCCCACGAAGGACGTCGCGGACAAGGCGCTGGAAAAGGTGACCCCCGTGCCCGAGGCGATCGACGTGGAGGGTGGAGGGTGGCGACCGACCCCCGGAGAGATCCTGACCGGTCGAATCGTCGACATCCGCACCGGCGGCACCGGCCGCAACAGCTTCGGCGCCTACCCGATCCTCACCATGGAGCGGGCGAACGGCAGTACGGTCGACGTGCACGCCTTCCACCACACCCTGAAGACCCGTCTGCGCGAGATGCGCCCCAAGGTGGGGCACACGCTCACCATCACCTACCTCGGTGCACAGGAACAGGTCGAGAGGGACAACACACCGCGCTACGACCGTGAGGGCAAGCAGATGACGTTGGAGCTGTATAGCGTCGAGTCCCCGGAGTTCGAGTACGACTGGTCGAGCATCTGACCCTGATTTCTCCGTTCGAGTAGCGGCCCGGTCTACGGACCGGGCCGCTGGTCTATCTTCACATCCTCACGGAGGAATCATGGCCGACAAATTCGACTACTTTTCGGAGTTCAACCTCACCGAACAATACCTGTGGGACTCCACGGTCGGTGAGATCCGCGATCCAACAGCGGAGGCGTTGTTTCACGAAGCATATTTCGTGAAAGACAGTGAGTACAATCCCAGCGAATTACGTGCAATCCGTGAAGCACTTCAAGATTACTTGGAAGACAATTACGGAATTGACTTCAACGATCAATTCGACTGGGAAACCTGGCGCGCCTCCTACGCGGAACAATGAGCACACCCCAATTCGTCGTATCGACGTCGACCGACTTTGTACCGACGTATGGGGTAGAGGCTAGTAAACCGGGCTACTCGCGGCGGGCAGGTCGTGTAATGGCTCCACCCCATGAGGAAAGGGATGTCATCGCATGGGATATGGAAGGTATATCACTGAGTGGTTTGGAGAAACCACAACACGCAGTATTGTTCGGCTGCTCACAGGAGACGGAAAACGCGCTGTGGGGCCGAAAGCTGACTACTCAGGATATGTTGGAATATATTATTTCCGTGGGGGAACGGAATCCTCACGCGATTCACGTTGGCTATGCGTTCAAATACGATGCCAACATGCTGATTGCCGGGCTCAGCGAACGCCATATCTTGAGCTTGTGGAAAACGGGTCGGGCAACGTGGCGGTGGGATACCGAGTTCGTGTGGTCAATCCGGTGGATTCCGGGAAAGATGTTCACAGTTACGAAACGCTGGGGCAAGCGTCGCAATACGAGAGCGAAAATTTCTGTCACCATCTACGACTTTTTCTCATTCTTTGGGAAGAGCTTCATTGCGACGATGGAGGAGATTCTCGGCGACAGCCTGACTGCTGAGGATCGGGAAGTCATCGCACATGGTAAGGCCGCGCGGGGACAACAGGACTGGACCGACTTTCCCGCTATCCGTTTCTACTGGGAACGAGAAATCGTTCTCATGCGACGTACATTCGAGAAATTCCGAGAGGTGATGTACCATGCTGGGTTCCGTCTCACGCAATGGTATGGACCGGGCGCCCTCGCCAACTACATTAATGCTAGCCACAATATTCGTCCGCACTTGGATGGAGTGCAGGCAACTCGAACTGACGCCGGAGCTCTGTATGATTCTCTGCCGGGCCCGGTGCATGATGCTAGCAAGGTGGCTTTCTCTGGCGGACGTTTCGAGCTGTTCCAAGCCGGGCGAGTTCACGGACCTATTTATTCAGTCGATATCAACAGCGCGTATCCTCACGCTCTTACGCGCTTACCGTCATTTCAGGAGGGGAAATGGGTACATACATTGAACCCGCGTGGTGTGGAACTCTTCGGCTTCTACCGGATTCAGTGGCGTGCACCGAATTCGTCCCCATTTCAACAGAGGCCGCAACCCCTGTTCTGGCGAGACTCGCGTGGACTCATTTCGTATCCGCAGATGACGCATGGGTGGTACGCGAGTCCGGAAGTGGCCGCTGTCCAACACATGGACGGGATCGAGATTTTAGAGTCGTGGCATTGGGAGACTGATTCGGAGGAAAAGCCGTGGGCATTCCTGAGCGAAATGTACGACACGAGAATGCGACTGGGCAAAAAGAACATTCTCTCGATGCCGTTCAAACTCGGTCCGAATTCGCTGTATGGGAAATACGCGCAGACGGTTGGTTGGGACCAAGAGAAGCTGCTCCCCCCAAAGTCGCATGCGCTTCCTGTGGCTGCGTGGGTTACTTCGTATTGTCGGGCGCAGCTTTGGCACGTTATACAACAGGCCCCATCGTCTGTTATCGCTGTGGAGACGGATTCCGTGTTCCTGACAGTGGACCCGAGGGAGCTGCAACTCTCGATTGGCGACGCCTTAGGGCAGTGGAGCATCACGGAATACGAGGAACTAATATATATGCAAAACGGGATGTATCACACCAAACAAAATGGGGAGTGGTTAGGTGTGAAGTCCCGGGGGATGAACGCAAGTGAATTCCCCATCGAGAAGATGGAGGAGTATCTCCGCTCTCTCGCAGACGGTAAGCCGTGGGGCTGCACGAAGGAATGTGAGAAGGGATGCCGTGAACATGGAATCCACCTCGAAACCAAGCCCCGATTCATCGGCGCCGGTGCGGCTCTGCAGATGTCCGCTGAACTCAAAGACGTGCACACGTCGTGGCGCCCTCAAACACGAAGTATGCGACTTGGAGATACTGGCAAACGTATCCATGTTCCGGGCGCTTGCAGTCATTGTCGTGATGGAATCCCCCCTAACGAAGCTCCGCACCGTCTTATCGTCAATAGCCGCTCCGATGGAACCACGCTCTCCCATCCGCGACGACTCCCGTGGGAATCCGCACACCCGGCCGAAGTAATCGAACTGCGAGCGGAGCAAGAAAGAGAAAGGGAACTGATCCAACGTGTCTAAATTACTTGACCGAATTGCTGACTACATTACTAACGGTCGGCTTAGCGGTTTCTTCCTGTATCTCACGATAGTAATTGTCCTCACGCTATTGGTCTTCGGAGTGATAGCAATCGTCTACGCCGCGACGTCATGACCGTCCGGCTGCATGATCAGTACCTCGCCACCTGCTCGTGCGGGTGGATCTCGGAGGTCCGCTACTCCTCGGTCGCGGTGTGTGGGCTCGCACGGGGGCATGTGAGGCGCTCACGTCGCCCTGGACACCACGCGTACGCGTTCAACGTGTCCAAGTTGGCCTACCTGGCGGACTACGTGAAATCCCAGCTCAGCGGCACAAACCCGCTGTTCTGATGTGCTACACTGAGCGGGTTGACCCCGAATTCCTTGGAAAGGGAACCACATGAGTAAGATGGATTGGCTCAACCCGGCCGCCGTGAAGCCCTCGGACAAGGGCGTGGAGCGCGCCTCGACGTCCGGCCCGAACCCGATCGCGGGTGTCGTCGTCGCGTCCTGGCACAAGGTGCAGGCCGGTGAGAACGGCGCACTGAAGATCGACGTGGCGAACGAAGACCAGGCGAAGATGGTCACCGGGTTCGTGCGACGGGACGCGCGGGAGAACAACCTCGGCGTGTCGGTGCAGTACCGCAACGGTCGCGGCGAGCTGGTCAAGGACATGGCGAAGGCGAAGAGCGTGCACTTCTGCGCGAAGCAGCGCTCCGCGCGAGCCTACACGGTCGTGGAGATCAAGGAGTGGGCCGCCGCCAACGGCTACGGCGAGATCTCCGGCCGAGTGCCGCCCGAGGTCCGTACCGCGTTCAAGGTCGCGAACGGCTACGCGGAGGACGAGAGCGGCGAGGGCGAGAACACGGCCGAGAACGTGACCGCGCAGTAACTCGCATCTGTGGTACGATGGCCCCGGAGAGATTCTCCGGGGCCTTCGTCATGAAAGGGAGCCATGTTCGGCACAAAGTATTTCCGCTGCCCGGTAATCATCGTCACGAGCAGTGGCAAAAGGAAGAAGTGTGGGCGGAAATTCCTCACACTTGAGGCGCTGGCACAGCACGCGGACCGCGCGCACGGCGGCCGTGGAAGGGAACTGTAAATGACGCACGACGAACAGGCACGCGCAATTGCCGTGAATTTGACGAAAGGTGGAGTGCACCTGATTGAATTCGACAATGTAGGAATTCGCGTGGTATTCGTGGATATCGCCGATCAAACATTCCTGCAAATTGAAAAAGCAGGCGCGACAATTCTTTTGAACCCATTCGAAATCGTCGCGTTGAGTTCGGTGTTTTACGGGCTAATGGGATTGGGAAATGAGGAACTGAAGAAATAAAAGAAATGCGCGCCCTTTTCCCGCCGAAATAGAAATCGAGGCGGGAAAAGGGAAAGCGCAAACATT
>Ga0070685_10000761_pt1 | contig 17528 bp, 32 predicted proteins | sample KBSS13LmetaG_FD_65651 | JGI IMG/M metagenome (GOLD analysis project Ga0070685, IMG submission 65651) | Switchgrass rhizosphere microbial communities from Kellogg Biological Station, Michigan, USA - KBS S1-3L metaG | ecosystem: Host-associated > Plants > Roots > Rhizosphere ...
TCACGAAGCAACGCGGGCTTGACCAAAAGACTTGGGCGTGGCCGTGGCGAAAGTCCAGCACTGGAATTCACGCGGGAACTTCTTCCTCTTGTTGCAGCCGCTCGCGGAGGGCGGTGAAGATGTCTTTTTCAAACGCCAACGCTTCGTAATCGTCCATGGCTTCGAGGTTGCCACAGACCTTGAGCAGCGCTGGCAGGAGCAGGCAAAGCATCGTGTGAGCGTCGCGGGCTTCGCTGTCGCCGGCCCGCGTGAGCCGGTGACAGCGCGCGGCTTCGTGAGCCAGAAAGCGAAGGGCGTTTTCCGGCTTCATTTGACCTTGCACCAGTAGAGGAAACCGTAAACCGCCGCCGCCGCGATGCCGAAGCCGCACAGCACCCCGCCCCAAAATTCGTAGCTGGCAAAGAGGCTCACCGCTTTACCTCCGCGAGAATTCTATCAAACGCCCCGTCCCTGTCCGCCAGCGCCACGAGCCACGCGGCCAGGTTCAACGCTTCGTCGCGCGTCAGCCGGCAGAGGATCGGCGATGATGTGCACGTCTCAAACCAAAACGCCTCGCCCGGCCCGATTGCGGGCCGGACAAGGAATTTGTTGCTCGTGTCGAGGCTCACAGCGTGACGCCTTTCGAGGGTGCGGACTTGACCCGCGAGACGAGCCACTGGCGCAAGGCCGCGTTGGCCGCAATCAGTGTGTCCTCACTGACGCGCGAAAACTTGTTGAAGGGCCGATGTTGCTTGGCCGCGTCGAGTAAGAATTCGCGGACGTGCTCACGGCAGAGCAGGGGAGTGGAATTGACGCTGCCGAGCTTCACCGGCTCGCCGGCAAAATCGCTGATGATCGTTTCAGCTTCGGCTTTGGTGACGCTCACGACGCACCGCCTTTCTGGCGTTCGATGGCAGCCCAAGTCCGCGTAGCGCGTTCCTCCAACTCACGCAAAGGCCGCGAAGTCCGCAAAGTCGAGACGTGCGTCGTGTGGAAAGGATATACGTCAATGTCCAACGCCGCGTGGCAGTTATCATCAATACAGCCCTGTTGCATGCACAGTGCGTTGTGCAGTTCGACAAACGCTTGCGGCGTGAGCCGGAAATGAAACTCGCCAGCATCGGTCACGAAGTGCAATTCCGGGTCGCGATACCCCGGCGCGTGCCAGCCTTCGCGGATTTCTTTGACCGTGATCGGCTCTTTCACGATTCCCTCCTTTCCGGTTTGTGGTCAGCGCAGACGAAGCCGCCGCGCATCAGGTCAAGGAACGGGGCAGGGGAGAGGCCGCAAATGTTGCCCGCATCGGTGTAGGCGATGCAGGTTGCGAGCGGGAGGCCGTGGGCTGGCGTCAGAACCCGCCCACGGTTGGCGGTTCCTCCCGCTCCCGAGCCGTGGCTGGGCCCGGAAAATCTTTCGTCCTCTTGCGCTTCACGCACGGCGATGCAGTGCGCGGTGTAGGCGGTGAAGGTTGGCCGATAATGCTTGCCGCCCGGCCAGCGGCTTTGTAGTGTTTTCATCGTCGTTGGTTGGTCTTCTTTCTAGGTTGGCCGGGGCGTCAGTGCCCCGGCTGATTTTTTTTCCTCCAAACCAGCGCCGTGTTTTGAATCACCAAGAGCCACGGAGCTTTTGAGGTTGGAGGAAATTGGGGTTTGGGCTTTCACCCAGGCGTTCCAACGCTCAACAACTTCAGCCCGCGTGGGAACGAAAGTTTGAAACTGCTTTTGGTCGGCGTGCGGGCAGCCAACGGGCCCGGAGTGCATGGACCATTTGCCCGTCCAACGTCCTTGAAAAACAAAAGGCGGGTCTGGGAAACGGCGAACGCACAGCGGGCAAACCATCACGTCATTGCCAGTGTCCGCAACAAATTGAGCGGTCGGGGTGAACGTGCCCAGCACTTCGCGTTGGCATGGCTGCATCAAGTCCTCGCGCCGGATGCTGACGAGGTAGGCCGCGCCTATCCAAAGGTCCTCTTGGGTGAGGTTCATTTGAGCGGTGCGGGCCAACGCTCCCAAAGGTCCATAGCCATTTTGCCAGGATGCTCTTTGATCGTGCCCTCTTTGATCGCGGTGCCGATTTCAGCCAGGACGCGCCAAGCTTTGTCCGGCGATTCGCGAAAACGGTTCCGCCACCAGCCGCCAAACTCCTCAAGTTCCTTCACGGCCTTTTTGGGAGACCAGCGCGCCAACGTTTCGGCGACTTCAACGAGAAAATTTTCCTCTCCACCTTTCTTTTTCAAAGCGGTAACCCCCGTTGAACGCTTAGAAGGCGTACCTGAGTCAGAAGTCACCGTTTTAACGTCTGACGTCTTTAAAGGTGTCCCGCTGGCGGGGGTTGGCAAGAACCCCCGTTGGTTCTTGGCTGCTACCCCCGTTGGTTCTTGGCCACTCCCCCCGTTGGTCGCGGGACTGCTACCCCCGTTGGTCTTGGCCAACTCCCCCCGTTGGTCCTTGCCAACCCCCGCTAGCGGGGCTTGGCCACTACCCCCGTTGGTCTCAGCCAAACACCCCCGTTGGTCCTTGGCAGGCCCATTTTGCGGGGTTTGGCCACTCCCCCCGCCGTTTTGGGCCAAAAAATCACTGCTACCCCCGTTGGTCTCATGGGGGGTGGGGGGGTCATCCTCAACGATGACGACGGCTTCAAGGAGTCCCAGGCTTTGCTGTTCCCGCTGGGGAATCAACGCGGCGATGTTGAACACATTGGGCCACTTCTCAGCGGGGATATTTTCAATCTTCTTGCGCGACATCCATACCAGCCCGGCCCGGACCAATTCTTCAGTCGCGCCAAACACGCGCCGAGTCGAAACGACTTTGCCGTCTTTGTCCTTGGTCTTTTTTGTCTGGGTGTAGAGCCGCTTGGGAGGGAAGGAAAAAAATGTTTGGAGTTGCCGTCCGGTGATGCAGACGGAGCCGATGCGTTTGTTGTGCAGGAACGGGGAAGTCTCCCAGCAGATTTTCGATAGAATCCAAAACAGCAGCTTGGCCCAGACGCTCATACCCTTGATCTTGATGCAACGGATTTCCTCCGTTCGCACCGAGCGGCCCTGTTCGCGCGCTTCCTCGCGTGCCGTGTCCCAGGCTTTTTCGGATGGCGACTTTGTGCCATTGCCGTTGTGGTGGCCGTTGCCGTTCTGAGAAAGATATTCAGCGGCGACGGTGCTCATCGCTGGCCTTTCCCGTTGCGCGTCTTGTGGCCATTGCGCGTCTTGTGGCTGGTGATGAGGCCGAGGCGTTGCAGGATTTTGTCCGGGGCGTCGGCGGGATAGCGTCGCGGGATTTGTCGGGGCCCCAGCGGCGTGATTTTGAAACGCCGGAAATAAACGTAAAGCTGTTCGCGCGAGACAGTCTTGCCCGCTTCGCTGAGCCTTACACGGATCTCCGGCACGGTGAGGGTTTGGATCGTGCTCATTGGGGTAGCAAATTAGCAAGGTAGCAACTACCGTGTCAACACAGTAATTGACTACCTATCACAACTTGCTACGATAGGGACCAGCCGAAAATGACAAGGTCCTTCAAACCGTCGAAGGAAAATCAGGAGCGGCTAGAGTTGGCGAAGAGACTTGGGATCAACGTCAGTGAGTTAATCAATGAGGCGCTGGCCAAAGTTGGCAAGCAGATCATTGAATCCAAGGCCAAGAAACTCCGCGAAGCTCTGAGCGTTCCGATTCCGTAAAAAGGGCGCGGCTCAAAAAAGGAGAGAGCCGCAACCGGGGAAAGCTTCGACCTTTCGCAACTGAATATAACAAACATTCCCACAGCGAAAGGGTGGTTGGGTCCGCACTACCAATTATACAAACGCCGCCGGATCCCGGGCAACGCCTGGGACTCGAACCCAGACCTAACCCAACCAAAGGAGGCCTATGCCAAATCGCCGAACAAAAGCCAAGAGAATCAAACAGGGGATCTGAAGGCTGAAGGTAAGCGAGAGAAGATCGCTTGACCCCCGGGCCAAGTTGCAGCGCGTCGAGCGTTGCAGCATGGTTGCCGATGCCACGGCGTGGACGCTGGCTCTTTGTGCCTCTCCCGAAGTGGGAGAGCTTGCCGGCTTCTTACTACTCGTTCCGCAAGTCGCAGATTTATCTGAAGCTGTGGCTGCGCAAGGTGCCGGCGGACCTGATGGACGTTTGCCTAGAGCGCGACGTTTTGCCGCCTCCGAATCTGCGCGGACGAAAATTGCTAAACTGGATTCGGTCATTGAAGGTGACGCACCAGGTTAAGCCCCGCCGCCGAGCAGCTTCACGAGCGGATTGCCGCTGAGCGATGCGCTGGCCTGGTCGCTGACGATTTTGGCAACGATCAGGTTGCCGACAATCGTCGCCAACAGGAACACGACGAAGAGGAGCAGGGCGTCTGTGGGTGTGATTTTGTTCATGGCTTTACAGTTTTAGCGCCAGCGGCGACGCCAGCGTTGAAGATTTTTTCCACCGTCGTGCCGATGGCTTGAATCATGTCCGTCACGTTGCTTTCCTCTGAGACGCCGCTGGCACCGATGTGCGCCGATTTTGAAGTGGCACCGCCGGTCATTTTCTCGACTGCGCTCTTTGCGTCACCCGTTGCAACGATGGAAGCCTTTACCTCGCGTGTCTCGACGATGCCGGTCTTCGGGTCGGTGGTGGTGGTGGTGGCGCTTTGATGCACGGAGGCACAACCGCAGAGTAGGCAAGCAAAGAGCAACGCCACGAGCAGGCTGCTCTTGGAGAGGCGTTGTGTGTCGCCGGTTTCAATCGGGGGTTTGCCGCTGATGATTCGGCCCATGCCTTTTTGGACGAAGACGAGGACCAGGCCCGTCCAGTTGGCGAGGATGGCGACGATTATCATGAACTTCTCTTGCCCGGTCAGGATGCCCCACTTCGCGCCGATGAACGCAGCCAGCGTGGAGGTGGCGAGGGCGTTGAAGCTGAAGAGGGCGAAGTAGAGAATGATTCCCCACCAATAGAGGCGGGTCGCGTGTTGCTTGTCGAGCAGGTCTTTCATTGCTTCGAGGGCGGTTGGATTATTCTTCTTCCGCCAGCCACCACGTCCTTGACTTGTTCATCCAACGTCTTTGGGGCGGTGGGGGCGGTGGGGGCGGGAGTCGGTTTCCAAAACGCTTTCAGGGCAGCCCACTTGTCAGCCAGGGAGAGCGACCAAAAATCCGCAGGCAGTTTCTTGAAGTGAACCGCGAGCGCCAGAACGACGACGAGCGCGGTCGGGAGCAGGAGCCAGAGAAAAAGTTTCTTCATTGCACGGTCCTCCGAAGCAGTAGCCGGATCAACGGCCAGAGATAAAAGGCCAGAGCAGCCAACGCGAGCGCCCAGAGCCACCAGGGAAGGCCGCCAATCACCGCGCGCAGTGGATCGGCCACGATGCGCTTGATCGTGCCGCCAATGAAGCCGGAGACGTTTTGCTGGCCTTCCTGCCAGCCTTCATCGAAAGACTCTTCAATCGCGCCCAGCGCGGCTTCTTGCCCGAGGTAGTCGTCAGCGTTGACGTAGTCGCGTCCGTAGCGGTCCTGATTGAGCCGGCGAAGCTCCGCGTCGGCCGCTGCCGCGCGGGCCGCGTTGTCTTCGTCGTAACCGCTGATCCAAGAGAGCACGCTCATAAAAAAAGTGTTACTGGCCAAAAGCGAATCCGTTCGTGCTGAACCGATTCGTGCAATACCACACCATGTTGCTTCGCTCGACGGCGGCGAGCTGTTGGGTAAAAACGAAAAAGGTAGCGAGGGAAAACGCGCCGGCACTGTCACTCAGCCGGCTCGCAAATGTAAGCCCGAACATATTTGTCTTGTTGATGGTGGGGGAGAGTCCCGCCACGCCGTTGGTAAAAATGGTGAGGTGTCCGGAAGCAGAATCGCCAAGGATCATGTCGTAGAGCACGTAGCGATTAGTGGGGGCCTGGACTGCCGTTCCCCCGGCGCTGGAATTCTGCATATCGAGCGTTCGCGTCGAATTGAAATAACGGAGGGAATAGCCGTTGGTTGAGGTCATGCCGCCAAAGAATCCTCGCGACGCACCACCGAGGTTAGTCACTGACATCAGCATGAAGACTTCTTGTGTGACGATGCCTACGGAAAAATTCGTGGCCCGAAATGCGTTGAACCCCTTGAACCCCAGAGTAGCCAAACCGTTCAGGTTAGACACTTGCACGACCAGTCCGGTGCTGGCAAATGTCTCATTGGTGAGGTCCAACGACGAGCCAGTTGCTGCCAAGTTTGAAATGACGACGAGTGAGCCGTTCGTGCCCAAGACAGTGGGTATCCTGGATGGCTCGATCCAAAAGTAACCGCCATAGGTCGCCGGGGTCAGCTCGGTGGCCGTCGCCTTGTGGAAATTTCGCACGGAGGCCAAGTCCTGCCAGGTGTTGGCTTGTCCGCTCGCGCTGATGACGCAAAGGGAAAACAGCATGAGTCTCAGTAGAGCGGTGTCCATGCGGCGTTGGTCCAGGGGGTGGCGCTCCATTCAACAGTAACTTTGGCCATCTGCCCGTTGGTGACGTAATACACGCGGCTTCCGTCTGGGGTTCGCCACTGTGCCGGGAGGAAAATTCCGAACGTGGCCGCCGTCGAGTTGCTCAGCGTGATTATGCCGGTGAGGATCGCGCCGCTTTGAATGCCGGTGACGTTGGTCAGCGCGCAATCGTTCGTGAGAGTGTAATACGTCTGCGCGGCTGGCCAGCCGACGGCGAGCGCATTCGTCCGCGTGACTTGTGTTGTGACGGCGGGGGGAAGCAGCGTCGCGGCGGTTACGTTGGTCAGGGATCCGCCGTTGCCGTCGATCGTACCACCGAAGCGCAAAGAGCCAATCACGGTCAGGCCCTGATCGAATCGAAAGTCTGTCGCGCCGTGGGTGTTGAACGCCATGCCGTTGGTGTCCATGTAAAGCTCGTTGGCTGTGGATTGGAAATTGAAGCCCAGCGCGTTGAAGATCGTGCTGCCGTTCCAGTTTTTTATCAGACTGATTCCTTGTGAGGCGACGGGATTGGTCAAGAGGACCGTGGAGCTTGTGAGCGGGAAGCCGTTGGCGCCGCTGCCGAGTCGTCCAGGGGGGATCAAATCAGTTTGAGTTGGTCGCAAAACGAAAACGTGATGCAGATCATCCATAAGGATCGCGGAGCCGTTATCTTCAAAAAAACCGCCGCCGTAGAGTTCAGTCGTTTCCGCGTCCACCAAAGGATGGTAAGACCTGAGCGTCACCCGAAAGTCTCCAAGCGTGTTGCTTCCAAACCAGTTCGTCAGGTCCAGCGAGTAAGCGGTTGCAATCCCAGAACGACCTTCCCCGATTAGGTTCGTGGTCGCTCGGAAAAGCATTCCCCAAAGCCCCTCATTGAGTGCAACTATTTGAGGGTCGGACGCGAATGTGAACTGAGCGCCAAAGCCTTCCTCGATCACGGGGCCAACTTTGGTGATTGGGCCTAAGATGGAAGTGGAGACTGCAAGTCCGATTTTTTCGATACCGTCGCTGCCCGCCGTTCCACTTGCGTTGTAAAACCAAAAGTAATTTGTGCCCTTCTTGATGGGCGAGGATACGTAGAGGTGAGAGTCTTCCCAGGTTGCTGGCCCGACTGTCAGAATTGGATTAGCCGGGGCCTTTGTCCAGTTCGTGCCGTCAGTCGAGTAGGCAATGCCGATGTTGCTCGGTGGTCTTTCAAATCCAAGCAGGTTCGTTCCGCCAAAATACGTCAGATAATTTGTACCGCTCTCTTGCCAGATGCGCCCTGGGCTTACAAACGCAGAATCCCACTGGCCCGCTAATCCGGGTGAAATAATTGGCCCGATTTTTGTGAGGCTGTGCAAGTTGGCGCCAACTGCCGCAGCGATGTAGCCCCTGTTGGGTGAAGCAAAACCGTTGGTCCAAACGCCGTAAATGACTTCAATGGATTTGGGGGTGTTGAACACGCTCGCCTCGTACATGATGGTTTCGATTCCGCTATTGGTCAGGATGCAGTCAACCACGTCCCAAGAGCTGAGCAGAGTCAGCGCCCTTGGGGCCGCTTTTGTTTGGTTGTTAATCGAGGAGACGGTCGAATCGTTTATGTTAAGAATGGCTCGCGCCTGCGCGGCTGTTGTGGCGCGCAGGAGCGTGCGAGTAAACGCGGTGCTCGGAGGTGGAGGTTCAGCCGCTCGTCCACCGTAACCGAGCGCGGCGACGAGGATCGCCGCCAGCGGTGTCCATCGAGGAAAGTTTTTCATTTCAGATGAAGCTGTAGAACCAGCCGTCACCGGCTGTGCCTTTGGCGCGAATGCGGTTCAACGCCATGCGTTGACCTGGTGGGCAATCCAACACGACCGGATAGTCAACGTCAGTCGTCGCGCGTTTGTCCGGCAGGTAGGTTGCGGAGCGACCCACGTAAATGTCGCCGCCTGTGTTCGCCGTGAGGATGCCAGCCGCGACGGCCTTGGCCGGAAAGAGCCGGAGCGTTTGAAAGTAAAGCGAGGCGTCAGCCGTGATGGCTTCCACCGCTCCGCTACCCAGGACGTAGATGCCTTCCGTCGGGGCAACAATCGTGGACTCTGCCGGATCGGTAACGATGATGATATGCCCATCGCTCAAAGGCGTGTTGGGCCGGTTGTCGGCTTTCCCCGCGAAGAACCGCACGTCAATGTCGCTGGCGGTCGTGTTGAAGAAAACAAGGTTCTTGAATTCACGGGCGCCCGGGTTTCCCCAGGTGGAGCCTTTTCGAGCGGAGCGCCGGTCGCCGTAATCCGGTTTGACTTCAAATTCGTTGCTGGCCGCGATGCAGGCGAAGACTTCGCCACTCACCACGATTGGAAAAACGCCGTCGCGGTTGCCGGCCTTGGCAGGAATGGTGATCGTGTGTTCCATAGGATCAGCTTTTGCGGTAGGCCCAAACTCCAAGGACAGCCAGTCCAGCCAAGGCGATGTAGAGGATCGTTTTGTTGCGCTCTGTCTCGCCTTCGGTTTGCGCGCTGAGGGCAAGCTCGCTGATTTTGTCCAGCACGCCTTGGTTGAGATCGGCGACGGTGCCGGCGAAGCCAGAGCTTAGGCGAGTGACTTCCTCCAAAGCTTTACCGACTAGTTCGGGGTCGGCGGTGGTGACGGTCACGTCTCCGCCGATGCTCGCGCCGGCCACGTCAACACCCGTGGTGAGCTTTGAGCCTTCCGTGAGGTTGAGGACCGTATTGGAATCGGAGAAATCTCCGATGCGTGTCGCCGCGCCGCTCTCGACAATGGCCGCTTCGTCGCTCGCGGCCTTGGTTGCCGAGCTGGTGGACGATTTCGAGGAGCTGAAGCACGCGAACCGTGACCATGCCGGCGCGTAACTGCCGCCAGCCGTGACGCACCAGGCAACGCCCGTGACAGGACCAGGTGTGAAACTGCGTTCGCTGGGATGTTGGCGGTTCATACGTGCTCGAAAAAGTCAGCGGGGCCGAGCCGGCGATAGCCAAGCCGAGGCATGAGTTTGAAGAACGGACTTTCGGGACTACACGGGCACAAGAATTTGTCATGCACTGCGAAGGCCCGGGCGTGGGCAAGGCTGGTCATCTCTATGCTTTCGCGGAGCGTGGCGGTCGTGGCCGCCCAAAAGGTCAGCGTCGGCACGGCGATGCCGGCAGCGCCGACGACTTCAACGCCGTCGCGCAGAAAAACGTGAGTGGCCATTGGCGCCTGATGCCCGCCGTCGCGGCGTGACGCATCGAGCATCAATTCGCGCAATTCGGGATGGTCGGACAGGGCAACGAGCGTGATAACGCTTTTCATTTCCCCCTCCAAACTTTGACGATGGCCCAGGCGATGGCACCGGCCACGGCGAAAATGAGAACGGTTTGCCACCACTTGGCGCCAGTGCCGCCGCCCGTGAACGTCAAGCCGCCGATGTTCCCGGACTGCGCGCCGGAGCTTGTGGTTGCGGAGGCGCCTATGTCGTAGCCGGCCATTTGTTACCTTTGAGTTTTGAGGATGAGCGCGCCAACGATGATGACGGCCCCGAGCACCGCCACGGCTGCAATGATCGGACCGAATTCCAGCGGGCCGCCGCCCAGGCTGTAGTCGCCAAAGAGCGTAGTAGACGAAGAACTTCCTTTGCCGCTACTGGTGCTGCCACTCCCGCCGACAGTGCCGCCGCCGCTGCTACCGCCGAGGCCGAGAGATGACAGGTCCATGTTTCATCTCCGGAAGATCAAGGCCACGATCAAAAGCCCGCCAACAATCAGCGCCGCGCCAATCATCCAGGGCGAGCCGCCGCTGGTGGTGGTCCCGTTGGCCCGGTTGGTCAGTTGGTCAACCGTGGGCTGGCCTTTGAGTGAGCCGAGAATTCTTGACGCGCCGCTGGTCAGTCCTCCGAGCCAGTCGAGCGCCGAACCTGAACCTGTGCTTGTGTCGTTCATGGTAGCAGGGGAGTTGGTTTCGCCTAGCCAGTCGCCGTTCATTTGCCCCTCTTGGGCCGTGACGCGGCCGCCTTGCGGGCCTTCGAAGTCACCGCCTTTGGTGACGACGCCGGCGTGAGACTGGCAACCGTCACCGGGTCACTCTCCTTGTGTGAGAGCGAATACCTGGTGATCGCATCGCTCTCCTTGCCGGAGAGCGAGTAAGTGTGGACGGGCTTCATGGTTTACTCAGGCTTGCCGAGCACCACCGCGACAATGTCCATGGTCCCTGCCGCTGAAGCCGAGTAGCTCGTCTTGAACGTGTAGGTTTGATCGTTGGGCACCGGCAGGCCGGAGTCCTGGGGATCCTCTTCATCGAACATCGCGTCGTAACGCGGTGCCGCGACGGTGTCGGGCTGAAGGTCGTTTTGCTTCATGCTCACTTGATTTTGCAAGTGAGTGATCGCGTCCCAGAGCACTGAGCCAGGGCCGCGCTTGATCGTCAGTTCGTCAACGTAGATGCCGGCAGCCGTGGGGAAGAAATGCAGGGACTGCAAAAACTCCTTCACGCCGGGGAGCTTGCTGTGCTCGTTTGCGTCGCCGGAGATTTGCAGCGGCGAGCTGAACCACTTTTCGATGAGCGCCAAGGGACCGTCTGTCGGGCTGTAATAATACCAGCCCTGCAAAACGGGCGTCGCGACGCCGGCCACGATTCCAACGTCAATGCGGAGGCCGGTGCCGGGGGGACAGTTCCACGCGAGGCCGTCGCGATTCTTGGAGTCCCAAGGCGTGGCGAAGTGGATCGTCGGGTAGGAGCGAAAGCCCGCTTGACCAGGAGTGCCGGACGTGGCCAGCGCGTATTCTGGCCCGCGAATGCTGTTCACTTGAATCAGCTTTTGCGCCGAGCTGTTGCGTTGGATGCCCGAGGCCGTCCACACGTCAATGTCGCCGATGAGATTGCCGCTCGGTATGTCGAGGCCATTGGCGTCGCCGACTTCCAAAACGATTTTGTGGACCTTCACGCCGTCGGGGATGTAGCAGGAGTTTTTCTTGCCTGCGGTGACGGTCTGGAAGGCGGGGAGTTGTTTGCGAAGTAACATAATCGGTTCGTTTGGTTTGACTGCCGTTAATCCGTGAACGGGACCGCGCCGGCGTAGACTCCGTTGACAAACTTCAGCTTGAAGGCGTTCGTCAGGGCGATGTTCGTAGTTCCCCCGGTGTAGATCGTCCCGCCCTTTCGGACTTCCAATCCGGCACTGGCGTTGAAGCCCACCCAGTTCGTCCCGGTGTAATCTTCAAACAAGGCCGGGGTGGGGTAGATGTTGCGGACTTGCGCGACGGCTTCGGGCAAGACTGTCGTGATGCCGAGAGCCAGGGCAAAGAGGGCCGCGATGGTGAACAGAATCTTGGCGGTGAGATCGAAAAATTTCTTCGTCATAAGGGAAAGGGGGGTTGACGGTTTGATGGCTTGTGACCGTTGCCAGGCTTACGCGCCGGCATTGGCGAGCTTGCTGATTGCCGGGACTTTGTTCTCAAGGTTGCGAGCCACGAGGTAGTAGGCCAGGAAGACGGCGAAGCCGATGAGGAGCTTTTTGACGTTCATGTGTTTTTGTCTTTCGTGTTCGACTGTGCCGCCGACTCTGCGCCGGAAGCCCGGAACCGGCTATACCTAGGAAATTGTTGAATTTAAGAAAACCGACGCTGCCTTTTGACCGTAGAGACGTTTTTCCGACCCCTCCGCTGTGTTGACCCTCGGTTTTTAGTCGTGTAGTGTTCGTGCGAATGGCCAGCGTCAATGTCACCCTTTCCAGCGATGTCTATGACTTGCTGAAGAAGCTCAAGCGTCCCGGTGAGTCCTTCACCGATGTCATCCGTCGCACTGTGCGTCCGCCTGCCGACACTTGCGGCGAACTGTTGGAAAGGTTGGAGGAGCAGGACGCCGTTCCGGTGAACGTCGAACGCATGGACGCCTACCTCAAGCAGCGCGGACGACGCTCCCGCCGCCGCCGATGATTGCCGATACCACTTTCGTTTCCGATTTGTTTCGCGAACGGGGACGGCAACAGATCGGTCCCGCAGGACGATTCTTTGCCGCGCGCCGGACTGAAACAATCCGGGCCAGCATCGTGACCGTGGGTGAAGTCGCTGTTTGGTTCGACCATTCTTGGGAGGCTTGGGAAGCCATGCGTGACTGGACCATCTACCGATTGCATCCAGGCATCGTTGACGCTGCCGCCGACGTGGACCGCCAGTTGATGGACCGTGGGGAACGCTTGGGGGAAAATGATAACTGGATCGCCGGCTTTGCCCGCTACTACCGCGAGCCGCTAATCAGCCGCGATACCGACTTTGACCGCGTGCCCGGCTTACGCCGGTTGGCTTACTAAGCCCGCACTTCCTGCCCGCGATTGTTTCGGCAGATAAAGTCGTAAGGCTTCAACAGGCGCACCGCGTCCACGTCGAAGCCGAACTTCCGGGGAAACTCCAAAGCGCAATCGTCGGTCAGTTGGAAGCAGACCACCTCCGTCAACTGCATCCGCACGCCGTTGTGAAGTTCATTCGGAGATGGCGCGATGAACACGCCGTCAATCCCAGCCTTGCGCCGTCCGCTCTGAATCAGCACACGCAGCCAATGGCCAATCCCGTTGCTCGTCAGATACCATTGCAGCTCGTCAACGACGAAAAACTTGCGTCCCCGTGTCCGAGCGCCGTGAGCAAGGGCGAGTTGGGCAAAGTACTCGAGCGCCCGTTCCATCTGGCCGGGAAAGATCGTGTGCGGGTCAAAGCAGACGAAGCCCGGCCCTTGCATGGCCGCGTCCAGTTCGTAAGTCGTGCGACAAGGGGGGACGTTCAGGCCCCGGGCAAAGTCGCCATCAGGATCGAAGCAAAAGACGCAGGCCGCTTGGGCCCGTGCAATGAACTTCAGAGCGTAAGTCGTCTTGCCGCTGCCGCTGCCGCCGAAGATGCCCAGGTGGAATCGAGGGTGGTCGCTGTGGTTCATTCATCGCGATTGCGCCCGGTAACTTTGGCGGCCCCGGGCGCGGCGGTAGCCGCGGTATCTGGGCACTCCCAAGTAAAACGGACTGATTTGGATCGCGCCGAAAAAATAACATCCCCCACTTGCAGCGAATTGAGAAAGCCGTTGCGCGTTGACCGAGGCGTTGCTCTGCGTCGCGGCGGTGGTGGCCATCGGTGGCGACGGAACGCGGTAGATTTGCGCTGGCGGAGGAAGATCAATCACAGCCTGCGCTCCTTTGCCTTTTCCCTTGCCGCCTTCTCTTTGGCCAAACCCGCCAACGTCAGGTAAGCCATCGTCGCTCCGCCGGCCCACGGCAACAGGATCAGGCAGACGGCCACGGTCGGGGAGACTTCGACGTCCAGTCCCCACTCTTGAGCGATGTACGGAGCGAGGTCCGCCACCAGTTGCTTTCGAGACTCCCCGAGGCGTGCCCGTTGCAACTGCGGGGCGATTTCCTCTGAGGTCAGGCCCGCGAGCTTGCCTTGGCCTTCCAGCGCGTAGGCAATGCCGTTCTCCCCGAGCGTGAGCGATTCGCAGATAACTTTGCTGAGCAGCTCCGGAGGAATAGCGACGCGAGTTGCAGGCCCAGCCACCATTTGGCTTTCTGGTAGCGCGTCGGACCCATCAGCCGGTTTAACAGGCAGGACAGGGCGCTTGCCGTCGCTGCCAGCAGCCTTTGAATACATGCCGTGGAGCGGTGGGCGTCCACGCCGCTTAGCGCCATCGCCACTCCCTGCATCCCCGGATGGTTGCTCTTGCTCAGCCAGGATCGCAGCACTGAGTCCGTCTGTGACTGGATCAGGTCCAGGGCCCAAGTCTGACGACTGAGCTTCCTGTGGCAATGTCGCTTCCACTTCCATTGGCGGAATCGCTCAATCGCCCCAGCCAAAAAGATCGAACGCATCGTCCAGAAAATCTTTTCCATGGGTGGGGACTGATTTACCCCCGGGCAAATTAGCCGGGGTCGGGGAAATTTCCACGGGTTGCGTCGCGGGTTTTTCGGCAAACTCGACTCGCAGTTTGGACTTCGATTTGGCCTTCGTATCGGTGGCTGACTTTACCACGGAAGGGCTTTGGGGCTTCTCTGCGTCCGTTGCTGGCGTTTTTTCTTCGCTCATCGTGCTTCGGACCTTATCCGCAATTACCCCGGGGAAAATAGGCCTAGAATTTTAGAGGCTTGAACGGGGACAAATGAGGGCGTAGCGTCGCCGTAATTTCCCTTGGAAATTACCTAACCCGCTTCTTAACGGGGGACGGGGGCAAACCCAGGATTTTAGAGACCTGCCGTGCGTCGCGCAGGCGTTTGCACTCTGCCCGAAGCTGTTCCCGCATCCTCACGACGTGCTCAGAGAGCAGGGGGCCACCCAATTTGAGCGCCAAGGAGATCGCAGCGTTGCGCGAAATGCCCAGTTCAGCCGCCACGCGATCAAAGAACGCCTGCCAAGGGGCAGGAATCGAGACCGGAAGGTTGACGTGCTCTGTCTTGAAGAGGCCCATTAAGCCGGCCCAAGGGTGATTTTCCCGACGCACCACATCCGTTGGAGGTTGGCCGTCGAGAAAACGTGCAACTGCGGGACGTAACTGACGCGAATAGCCAGCCAAAAGCCGACAGGCATCGGCTTCAAAAGGCAATAGGACACGCCAGTCACGTCAACGAAGAGTTGATACGGTTCAAACATTGGGTTTGGTTTCCAGCAAAGGGACGACACTCGCACAACTTTTCCCCGGAAACTCGAATGCAGGGAACGTGCCAGCAGAAGCGGCGAGCGCGCAACCCGTTCGTGAACGGATTTTGCGCATCGGTTTGAGGCAGGAGACGCCCTAGATGGTGACTCACAGCCCGCGCTGAGAACGATTCTTGGGATGAACCCAGAGCGCGACACCATCCTTGGTGACTGGCGCCGTAACGTGGCCGCCGTTCCCGCCGGTGGTGACTGCCGCGGCCAGCACCAAAGGCGGTGTCGCGGGATCCGCCAGCGGTCCGGGACGCTGCCCTTGGTGACGCACGATCGCTTTTCCAAGCTCGTGCCGGATGTAGCCGGCCTTCCGCGCCGGCATCGCGTCGAGACGCGCCAGCCAACGCTCAACGAATCGCTTCATCAAGAACCGCTCGCGCTTGTTGAACCCGGCAAAACGCCAGTCGTGAAGCTCCGTCGGTTCCGCGAAATTGCACCAAAGACACTCGCGCCGCTTCCCGCCGCGCGTCATGGTGTCGTATTCAATGCAGCGCCAGCCGTGGAGACTCGAGCTGTAAGCCTCGCAAGGGTAGTGCGAGATCAGCACCCGGCACTTTGCCTCGAGGGACGCCGTCAGCAGCGCCGCGTGATCATCGTCGCTCAGTTCGTCACTGACGCCGTGGAAACGGTAAAGCAGTTGCTTGGTCCGCGTGCCGAGCATGTAGGGCGGGTCAAGATAGACAACCGCGTCCGGCGGCAGCCAGGCGAACAACTCCGGCAACATCGTCAGCGCATTGCCGACGACGGCCCGCACGCCTGCAGCGTCGCCAAGCTTGGTGACTGCGGCCGAGATCATGCGCGGGTTGCAATCAATCAGGATGGAACTTTCCGCCCGAAGCTTTTCCCAAAAGACCCGGCCCGCTCCAAAGAACGCTTCGACGTAAACCGAGTGTGGCGGCATCTGGCCGATGATGCGTTGCCAAACGCCTGCCTGTCCCTTTGACCCTGGGTAACTCATCCGTGCCCCCAAAGCATCCCGAATAGCCAGGTCAGGACGAGCAGGGCCGCTGCCGCCACCAGCAAAAGCAGTTTTACCAGCGTCCACAGGTCTTTGTTGCCAGGGTAGCTCATAACGTGACTGCGCCAGGTGTGAACGTGACGCGGCCGTTCGTGACGCCACGTCGTGACCGCTCGATACGCTTCCGGCACGCGACGCTGCCGGCACGTTGCCCCCAAAGCCACGGAGCGCACACACGCCCACAACCGCAAGCGCATTTCGTCAGGCCGCAGACGTTCAGCCAATGGGAAGTGTCCGCGCGATCGCGGATAGCTTCCGCGATGGCTTGGGCCATCGGCACCGGAACCCCGTTGCACACGGCCCGGATTTTTTGAGAGCGTGAGAGTCCGGAGATCGTGAACGTCCGCGGCAGACCTTGAAGCTCGCAGAGGTCGGCATAGTTGCGGTGCGTGTGCTTTGTCGTGACCGTTTTTGCCCACGGCCCAGGCCGTGACAACTGGCGTCTCTGAAGGACTAGTTCATTGTCGCCGGGTAGGTGTCCGAATTGAAAAACCCGCTCGCGCCGTTGTCGTCCGCCGAATTCGTGGAAGCTGCAATAGATGCGTTGAACTTCGTAGCCGTGAACGTCCAGGGCGGGAACGTTGGGAACGTTTTCGAGCAACCACCAAACGGGACCGGCCTGGGTGACGCACCTGGCAAACTGCCGCATACATTCCCGGCCCGCGCCCGTCTCCGGATCGCGACGCGCCCGGCTGAAATCCTGACACGGTGAACCGCCGATGACTCCTTCAACGTGGCCGTGAAGCCACGTCGCTTCAAAATCTTCGATGCGTTGGCCAAAGAGCGTGTCCGGTCCTCGCAACACGCAATAGCCGGCCCGCTCAAAGCCACGGTCGAGAAGTCCAGCGCCGCCAAAGAGCGAGAGAACAATCCGTGTCGCGCCGGCGTGACTGTCCGCGGCCGCGTGACTGAGCTGGAAACCGTTCGCGCTCATTTGCAGTCGAGTTGCCACCGCGTCTTTTCAAACTGGTAAACCCGCTGGTCTTTTCGTGGGCGGCCAATGCGAGACCATTGTTGCGGGGGGACTTTCGCCACGGCCACGAACCCAGCACCCCGCAGCGAAGCGCCGCACTCAGTTTCGAGGGTGTAGGTAATTACGCACCGCCCGCCCAAGGCTCGCCAGGCTCGCCACAAAGCCCGATACAGTTTCGAGCAGGTCCCAAGCGGAGCGTTGGGCAAAGTGCAAAGTCTGACTACTTCCAAAGTCAGACCGTCATCGAGCTTGCGTGCCACAGGGCGCGCTCCGATTGCCATGCCAACGATTTCACCATCTGCCACCGCTGCGACTGCGAATCGCCCGCCGTTCTTTGGAGTTGCAACGTTGTGCCGGTGGTGAGCTGCGACGAAATCATTAGCTTCACGAAGCAACGCGGGCTTGACCAAAAGACTTGGGCGTGGCCGTGGCGAAAGTCCAGCACTGGAATTCACGCGGGAACTTCTTCCTCTTGTTGCAGCCGCTCGCGGAGGGCGGTGAAGA
>Ga0070685_10000762_pt1 | contig 17526 bp, 13 predicted proteins | sample KBSS13LmetaG_FD_65651 | JGI IMG/M metagenome (GOLD analysis project Ga0070685, IMG submission 65651) | Switchgrass rhizosphere microbial communities from Kellogg Biological Station, Michigan, USA - KBS S1-3L metaG | ecosystem: Host-associated > Plants > Roots > Rhizosphere ...
GACAACCTGGCGCTCGGCATGGCGACGCCGTTCCTGCTGAAGAACGGCGTCACCCAGGCGCAGCTCGGCGCCGTGGGCGGCGTGGGGCTGATCGCCACCATCGGCGGCACGGTGCTGGGCGGGGCGATCGTGGGGTGGCTGGGGATCAACCGCTCGCTCTGGGTGATCGGCGTGCTGCAGGCGCTGTCGCAGCTCGGCTACTATGCCCTGGCGCGCTTCGGGGCGAGCTGGCCGCTGCTGGTGGCCGCCACCATCGCCGAGAACGTGGTCTACGGGATGGTCGGCGCGGCGTTCATCGCTTTCCTGATGAGCATCTGCAGCCGCCGCTTCTCGGCCACGCAGTACGCGCTCCTCTCCTCGCTGATGGCCTTCAGCCGCGTCTGGGCGCTGGTGCCCGCGGGGTACCTGGCCAAGCAGGTGGGATGGCCGAGCTTCTTCCTGCTGGCGATGGCGTCTGGCATCCTCCCGTTGCTGCTGCTGCCCTTCTTCGCGCCCTGGAACCGTGAGGTGCCGACGATCGCCGCCGCGCACCCCGGCGCGGCGGAGGAGGGGGCCGAGGGATGATGGCGATGGGACGTATCCCCTTCCGCGCCATCGGCGTCGCCGCCGCGCTCCTGGTCGCCGCGTGCACGCCGCGGCCGGCCACATCGGTCGGCGCGGGCGCGGGACCGTCGCCCGCTCTCGCGTCGGAACAGGCGCGGGCCAGCCTGCCGCGGGTGCCTTCGCGAACGGGTCCGCTCGCGATCGACGTGGTCTACCCGGGCGAGGGGCAGGCGTTGACGACGGCGGACAGCAACTTCGTCTTCGGGAGCGTGGGGACGGGCGGCACGCGGCTCACCATCAACGGCCTACCGGTGGAGGTCGCTCCCAACGGCGCCTTCCTCGGCTACCTCCCCGTCCCAACAAACGGCGTGTACGACGTCGTTGCGGAGGCGGGCGGGCAGCGGGCGGCGGCGCGGCGCACGGTGACCATCCCCCCGACGACATCGACCGGTGGCGCGGCGCTGTCGATCGTCGGCGGGACGCTCGTGCCCGCGGGCGCCGTGACGGTGCAGGAGGGCGAGCGCGTGACCGTCCGCTTCCGCGCGACGCAGGGCGCCACCGCGCGCCTCGTCTTCCCCGACGGCACCTCCATCCCCCTGCCCCCCCGCAGCGTGGTCCAGCGGGCGGAAGGGTTCCAGCAGGACGTCTCCGGCCAGCCGCGCGAATTCACCGAGTACGCGGGCACCTTCGCCGCGCGGACGCCGCTGACCACCCTCCGCGGGACGGCGCCCGTGATGGTCGCGCCCCTTCCGCCCGGCGCGGGGACGGCGACGATCGAGCTGGTGCGCGGCCGCGACACCGTCCGCACGCCGCTGGAGGTTTCGCTCGGGGTGCTGCGCGCGGGCGAGACCCGCGTGGCCGTCGCGGCGGGCGACCGGCCGGACAGCACGGTGATCGGGCAGGCGCTGCCGGGGACGGGGACGCCGTACCAGTGGTTCTTCCCCGTCGGCACCGTCTTCACCGTCACCGGCGAGCGCGAGGGGTTCTACCGCGTGCGGCTGACGGACGAGCAGGAGGTCTGGATCGACCAGAAGAGCCTGCGCCTCCTCCCCGCCGGCGCGCTGCCGCCGGAGGGGACGGTCGGCACCGTGCGCGTCGTGCCGCGTGCCGACTGGGTGGACCTGCGGCTCAGCACCTCCGACCGGCTTCCGCACCGCGTGACGGCGGATGGAAACACGCTCACGGTGGAGGTCTACGGCGCGCGGACGCGGACCAACTGGGCGCACTACGGGCCCGAGGACGCCTTCGTCCGCCGCCTCTCGTGGGAGCAGGCGCGCACCGACCTGTTCGTCGCGCGGCTGGAGGTGGCGGAGCCGGTCTGGGGGTGGCGGAGCTTCTACGATGCCGGCGGCACGCTGGTGGTGCGCGTCCGCCGCCCGCCGCGCATCGACCGCGACCATCCGCTGGCTGGGCGCTTCATCGCGGTGGACGCGGGGCATCCCCCCGGCGGCGCGATCGGGCCGACGCGGCTGACGGAGGCGGAGGCGAACCTGGCGGTGGCGAAGCGGCTGGTGCGGATGCTCCAGCAGGCCGGCGCGCGCGTGCTGGAGACGCGGCCGGACACGGCGGCGGTGGCGCTCGGCGCGCGGCCGCTGGCGGCGGAGCGGGCGAACGTGGAGCTGCTGGTGTCGCTCCACAACAACGCCTTCCCCGACGGCGTGAACCCGTTCACGAACAACGGGACGACGGCGTTCTACAACGCGCCCCAGGGAATGGAGCTCGCGCGCGCCCTCCAGCACGAGCTGATCGCCGAGCTGGGGCTGCGCGACCTGGGGATCGCGCGCGCGGACCTGGCGCTGGTGCGGTCGACATGGTTTCCCTCGACGCTCACGGAGACCATGTTCCTGATGGTGCCGCAGCAGGAGGCCGCCCTCCGCGACCCAGCCGCGCAGGAGCGCATCGCCCGCGCCCACCTCCGCGCCATCGAGGCGTTCCTGCGCGGCAAGGCGCGGTAACAGCATCCTCACGCAGAGACGCAGAGGCGCAGAGAGGCCGCCGCGACTCCCTCCGCGTCTCTGCGTCTCTGCGTGAGACGGCCGTTTGGACGGTCCGGGCTACCCGTGAATTGCGGATGCGCTCGAAGCCAACCCCATTGGATTCCGCATGACCTCATCCCTCCGCCGCATCGCGGCATGCGCGTGCGCCGCCGCCGCAGTCGTGCTCACACCGGCCGCCGCGAATGCGCAGCTCCCGTCCGACGAATCGATCCGCGTGATCGACACGCCGCACTTCCGCGTGCACTACGCGCCGGGGATGGAGACGCTCGCGCGCCGCGCCGGCGCGCGCGCCGAGGAGGCGTACGCGGCCATCGCGGAAGTGCTCGTCCGTCCGCCGCGCAGCCGCATCGACATGCTCGTGGCGGACAACGTCGACTACTCCAACGGCTTCGCCACGCCGTTCCCGCGTAACCGCATCGTGCTCTACGCGCATCCGCCCGTCGACGATCCCACGCTCCCCTTCTACGACGACTGGATGACGCTCGTGATCATGCACGAGCTGACGCACGTCTTCCACCTGGACTATGCGCGCGGGCTGCCGCGCATCCCCCGCTACGTCTTCGGCCGGCTCCCGCTCGGGTTCCCGGAGACGACCACCACCGACTGGGAGACGGAGGGGCTGGCGACGTACCTGGAGTCGCGCCTCACCCGCGCGGGGCGCGTGCGCGGCTCCATCCACGAAATGCAGCTGCGCACGGCGGTGCTGGAGGGGCGCTTCTTCTCCATCGACCGGGCGTCGGGCGATCCCGTGAGCTGGCCGGGGGGGAGCACGCAGTACGTCTACGGCTCGATGTTCCTGCAGTACCTCTCCGAGCACCACGGCGAGCGCGCGGCGGGCGAGTTCGTGCGGCGCTACGGCGGCTACGTGGTGCCGTTCCTCAACGACCGCGCGGCGAAGGCGGCCTACGGCGTCACCTTCTCCCGCGCCTGGCGCGAGTGGCGGACGTCGCTGGAGACGCGCTATCGCATCGAGGCCGACTCGCTGCGGCGGATCGGGGTGACGGAGCCGGAGGTGCTGACGAAGGACGGGCGCCGCGCCGAGTTCCCGCGCTGGTCGCCGGACGGGCGCTGGATCGCGTACGCCGCGCAGACCGGGCGCGAGGAGGCGCAGCAGCGGCTGATCGATGCGGACGGCACCGAGCGCGTCATCGCCTCGCGCACCACGCTGGCCCCGGCGTCGTGGTCGGCGGACGGGCGGTCGCTCGTCACCTCGATGATCGACCTGCGCGGCCCGTATCGCGCCTACTCCGACCTCTACCGCGTCGCCGTGGACGGCGGACGCGAGCGGATGACGGAGGACGCGCGCCTGCTGCAGCCCGACGTCGCCCGCGACGGGCGCATCGTCGCGCTGCGGGCCGGGGGCGGCACGACGGTCCCCGTCGTCGTCGACGCGGCGGGGGCGGCGCCGCGCGAGCTCGTCCCGCCGTCGCTGGACGTGCAGTGGGCCTTTCCGCGCTGGTCGCCGGACGGGACCCGGATCGCCATCTCCCGCTGGCGGCAGGGCGGCTACTACGACGTGGTGATCCTCGACCCCGCCGGCCGCGTGCTCGCCGAGGCGACGAGCGACCGCGCCGTCGACACCGCGCCCGCCTGGTCGCCCGACGGCCGCTGGGTGCTCTTCTCGTCGGACCGCACCGGCATCGCCAACCTCTACGCCTACGAGGTGAACGGCGGTCGGCTGATGCAGGTGACGAACGTGCTCACCGGCGCCTTCGAGCCGGACGTGTCGCCGGACGGGCGCTGGATCGCCTTCCAGTACTACCGCTCGGACGGCTACCACGTCGCCCGCATCCCCTTCACCCCCGATGCGTGGCGCCCGGCGCCGCCCGTCCGCGCCCAGGTGGCGCCCGCGCGGGAGCTGCCCGACCCGACCCGCGCCGCCGCCGGTCCGACGCGCGGCTACTCGCCGCTGCGCTCCGCGCTCCCTGCGTACTGGGAGCCGACCTGGATCAACAGCAGCGCCTTCGGCACCGCGGTGGGTGTCGCGCTCGGGGGCAACGACGTGGTGGAGCGCCACTTCTGGGGCGCCAGCGGCGCGGTCTACCCGGATGACGGACGATTCGAAGGCGGCGCGGCGTACATCTTCCGCGGCCTGGGCAACCCGGCGCTCGGCGCGTCGGTGTTCCAGGACTGGTCGGTGCCGCTGCGCGCGGCGGTCGACGTGCCCGGCGGCACCGCGATCATCGACCTGCTGGAGCGCGAGCGGTCCGCGAGCGCGGTGGCCACCTTCACCCGGCCCCGCTTCCGCTCGTTCGGCTGGCTCAGCCTGGGCGCGAGCGTGCGCGACCGCGAGTTCCAGTGGTCCGACCCGGCGCTCGCGCCGGACGACTTCCCGCTCGACCGGCCGCCGGAGCTCGGCGCCATCGCCACGCTGGGCATCTCCACGGCGCGCGCGTACGACTTCTCCATCAGCACGCAGGACGGCTTCGTGGCCGCCGCCTCCGTCGAGGGACGGCGCGCCACCCGCCCGCGCGAGGGCGAGACGGCGCACCGCGGCTACACCCGCGTAGATGGCCGGGCGCAGCTCTACCACGGCTTCCGCGGATGGGGATTCGCGCGCCACGTGCTGGCGCTGCGCGCCGTCGGCGGCGCGGACTTCGGCTCCGCCACGCAGTACTTCGCCGTCGGCGGGACGACGGGCGACGGCGTGGCCTTCCCGCTGTCGACCGGCGCGGCGCTGGGCGGCACGCGCGACCTCTTCGTCCGCGGCTACGACGACGCGACGCAGTTCGGCGATCGCGCCGTGGCGGGGACGGCGGAGTGGCGCTTCCCCATCGCCCTGGTGGAGCGCGGCGTGGGGCTCGTCCCCCTCTTCCTGGACCGGCTGTGGGGGACGGCGTTCGTGGACGGCGGCACCGCCTGGTGCGTGCAGGGGTGCGACCCCGCCACCGCCGCGCTCTTCCCCAAGCCCGAGGCGCTCGTCTCCGCCGGCGCGGAGCTGGGCGGCGACCTGCTCGTCGGCTTCAACGCGCGCTTCAGCCTCCGCGGCGGCGTCGCGCTCCCGCTGACGACCGTCACGACGCTCACCGGCACGCGCGAGCGCCCGCCGGTGAAGGTCTACCTCACCGTCGGCCAGTCGTTCTGAGGCCGGCCACGCTGCAGTCATCGATCGAGTGCAGGCCGAAGGATCGATGACTGCGTCAGGACGTGAGTCGGCGAGGAGCTCGTATCACCCCGCCGGCGGCGAACGGTCAGGCGGGTACAGGATCGACTCGACGATGCGGCCGTCCTCCACGCGGAGCTCCAGGGCGCTGCGCCCCACCGGCTCCACCCTGCCGTCGGGGTGATGGATGATGCCGCCGCCGGTCGGCACGCCGATACCGACGCTGCCGGGGAGCGATTGGACGACGAGCTGCCGGAGGCGCCGCCAACCGCGGGCCTCGTCGTGCGCGTCCACCGAGAACGGGACGATCCCCAGCGCGCCGACGAGCTCACCCTCGGCGGGGTCGTCGCCGAGCCAGCCCATGGCGCCCAGGTGCACCGCCCCGGCCGAGACGCCGACCAGCACGGCATCTTCCCGGCGCCGCCCGTCGATGTCGTCGTCCATCCCCGTCGCCCTCAGCACGCGCAAACCGGCGCCCACGTCGCCGCCGGCCAGCACGATGATGTCGGCGGATCGGAGGTATGCGCGGTCCACGGCGTCGTAGTCGGAGAGGATCATCCGCCGGTCGCGCACGCCGATGATCTCCATGGCGCCCTCGAAGATCGAATAGTACTCCGGCTGGTCGCCATTGGCGGCGCCCACGTACGCCGCGCGCGGCCCCGCGCGCCCGATGGCGTCCACGGCCGAGGCCAGCAGCGGACGCCCGCCGAGCGACGAGAAGAGGAGCTGGCTATCGGCGAGCAGGTAGACCGGCGCGCCGGAGACCGGGACAGCCCGATCCTCCGGTTCGATCGACATCCGCGTGACCATCTCTCGGGTTGAGGGAGGACAATGACCCGATCTACGGCATCGGCGAATGCAGGGCTGCATGATCTGATCCTTCGACCGCGACTGCCGCCTCCGCCGATATTTCATCCTGAGCGTCGCCGCTGGACATAACCGGGTCTGCCCCACCGTCTCCGAAGCGAAGGCAGTCGGGTGGGTTCCCAGTCGCTCCTTGCGCGCCGTTGAGATTTTTGTCTTCACAGATTAGATCGTATCGGTGAAGGGCTTGGCGATGGACCTCTTCATCGTCGGCGATCGACTCACCCCAGGAGGAGCAGATGAAAAAGCTCAAGCTGCAGATGGACGATCTGCGGGTCGAGACGTTCCAGACCGCGTCGGGGCACAAGGAGAAGGGGACGGTGTTCGGCGAGGTGTGGAGCCAGCCCTTCCAGGCTTCGTGCAACGGCGACGACACCTGCGCCGGTACCTGCGGCACGGCCTGCGTGTCGAACCAGAACTCCTGCGAGTACTTCACCTGCGCCGGCTACGTGAGCCGCTGGGACGGCAACCAGTTCTGCGTCTACTGCTGAGGCGGCAGAGGCTTCGGCAGCGGTTCATCCATCCCCATCATCAGGAGCCAGATCATGAGCGCCATCCAGGTCGCGGACCCCAACGTCACGCCAAGTCTCGCCGAGGTCGCCGGCCAGCCGGTCACCGTCGTCCACGGAACCGACTCCATCGGCCGGGGCGAGCTGGTGACGACGGCGACGCGCATCGACGTGACGGGGAGCTACCAGTGGCCGCCCGACGCGCCGGCGGAGGTGCGCTTCCTCTTCAGCTTCCAGATCCTGACGTCCAGCACCTGCAACGTGGCGGTGGACTGGCCCGGCCTGCTGCCGAAGGAGATCGGGCCCGTCCAGGCCGGGTACATCATGCTCCTGCTGGAGGCGCGCCCGCAGTTCATCATCTTCCTCCCCGACGGAGGGAACGTCTCCGCCACCTTCGTGGGCCCCTTCGGCCAGCCGGAGATCGTCACCGCGTTCCAGGTCGCCGTGGGCGGGCCGAACGGCGAGTACTCGCAGGCGCTCTCCTTCCGCTACGATCGCGGGTAGCCCTGAGCCGGGTGGTGTTTCAGCCGGAGCCGCGGGGGGCAGGGCGAATGAATTCGCTGCAACAACGACACGAAGTCCGCCTTCGCGGACTACAACCCCCGGTGTGACCGGAGCACCGGGGCGCGCGACGAGCCAGGGCGAGGCCGCGGTAGGGCTCGCCCTCGTTCGTTGGGCCAGTCGCCTCGTCGCGAGCCGTTTTCGCCTCGAGAGCGAAGGCGTCCTTCGCGTGCACCGGGACTTCCGGCTGCTCCAGAGGCCGTAGTCCGCGAAGGCGGACTTCGTGTGGTTGTTGCAGCGAATTCATTCGCCCTGCTATCATCATCCACCCCAACGAACCGCATTCCCCGCCCGAACCCTCGATCCATGCGCAAACCCCTCTCGCTCGCCGGCTGGGCCGCGGTCGCCGTGCTCGGCGCGGTGGCGCTCGCCACCCTGGCGCTGCATCGCGGCGAGACCATCAACGCCGCCTGGCTGGTGGTCGCCGCCGTCTGCACCTACTCGGTGGCGTACCGCTTCTACTCGCGCTTCCTGGCCCGGCGCGTCTTCGCGCTGGACGACCGGCGCGCCACGCCGGCCGAGCGGCTGGACAACGGCGTCGACTTCGTCCCCACCAACCGCTGGGTGCTCTTCGGGCACCACTTCGCGGCGATCGCCGGGGCGGGGCCGCTGGTGGGGCCGGTGCTCGCGGCGCAGTTCGGCTACCTCCCGGGGACGCTCTGGCTGATCGTCGGCGTGGTGCTGGCGGGGGCGGTGCAGGACTTCGTGATCCTCTTCGCCAGCATGCGCCGCGACGGCAAGTCGCTGGGGCAGATGGCGCGCGAGGAGATCAACACCGTCGCCGGCTTCACCGCGATGGTGGCCGTGTTCGCCATCATGGGCATCCTCCTCGCGGTGCTCGCGCTGATCGTGGTGAACGCGCTCAAGCACAGCCCGTGGGGGATGTTCACCATCGCCTGCACCATCCCCATCGCGCTGCTGATGGGGTGGTGGATGCACGCCTTCCGCCCCGGCCGCGTGGGCGAGGCGTCGGCGATCGGCGTCGTCCTCATCCTCCTCGCCACCGTCGGGGGGAAGTGGGTGGCCGAGAACCCCGCGCTGGCGGCGATCTTCACCGTGGAGGGGAAGACGCTCGTCTGGCTGCTGATGGGCTACGGCTTCGTCGCCTCCGTCCTCCCCGTGTGGGTGCTGCTCTGCCCGCGCGACTACCTGTCGACCTTCCTGAAGATCGGGACGATCCTGGCGCTCGCCGCCGGCATCCTGGTGAGCCTGCCGGAGATGCACATGCCGGCGCTGACGCGCTTCGTCGACGGCACCGGGCCGGTGTTCGCGGGGAAGCTCTTCCCCTTCGCCTTCATCACCGTGGCGTGCGGGGCGATCAGCGGCTTCCACGCGCTGGTCTCGTCGGGGACGACGCCGAAGATGCTCACGCGCGAGGGCGACGCGCGCTTCGTGGGCTACGGCGCGATGCTGATGGAGAGCTTCGTGGGGGTGATGGCGATGGTCGCGGCGGGGATCCTGGAGCCGGGGGTCTACTTCGCCATCAACGCGCCCGCCGGCGTGGTGGGCGGCACCGTGGCCGAGGCCACGCGCACCATCGCCGCCTGGGGCTTCGCCGTGACCCCGGCGGACATGCAGGCGCTGGCGACGCGCGTGGGCGAGACGTCGCTGCTCGCGCGCACCGGCGGCGCGCCCTCCCTGGCGGTGGGGATGTCGCAGATCTTCTCGGGGGTGCTGGGCGGGCCGGCGCTGGCGGCGGTGTGGTACCACTTCGCCATCATGTTCGAGGCGCTGTTCATCCTCACCACCATCGACACGGGGACGCGTGTCGGGCGCTTCATGCTGCAGGAGCTGCTGGGGCACCTGTGGAAGCCGCTGGGGCGCACCTCCTGGTATCCGTCGATCGTGCTCAGCAGCGGGCTGATGGTGTCGTTCTGGGGATGGTTCCTCTACCAGGGCGTGGTGGATCCGCTGGGGGGGATCAACTCGCTCTGGCCGCTCTTCGGCATCAGCAACCAGCTCCTGGCGGCCATCGCGCTCTGCGTGGGAACCACGGTGCTGATCAAGATGAGGAAGGCGCGCTACGCCTGGGTTACGCTGGGCCCGCTGGCCTGGCTGATGGCGGTCACGTTCACGGCCGGCTGGCAGAAGGTGTTCTCGGCGGACCCCAAGCTCGGCTTCCTGGCGCACGCCGCCGCCATCCGCGCGAAGCTCGCCACCGGCACCCTCCCCGCCGGCGCGAAGACCGTCGCCGACGCGCACCGGATGCTCTTCAACGACCGCATGGACGCCGTCGTCGCGCTCGTCTTCATGGCGGTGGTGGTGATGGTCCTCGTCGCCTCCATCACCCAGTGGACCCTGATCCTCTCCCGCCGCCGCCCCGCGGTGATGACGGAAGCGCCCTTCGTCGCCACCGCCTTCGCGGGGGATTGAAGCCGATCCGTGGCACGTTTCAGGGGTAGAAACTTCGTTGGGTTCTGCTAGCAACCCAGGTAAGCGAGATGAGCGAATCGCAGTCTGACGAACCGCGGGTGGACCGGACCGCGTTCTCCGTCGTGCCGCTCTTCGATGATTCCGACGAGCGAGCCTACTGGCATTCGCGCTCGCCTGCCGAGCGCCTCGAGCACGTCGAAACCCTCCGCCGGATCAGCTATGGCGATCAAGCTACCGCAAGACTTCAAAGAGTTCTTGAGATTGCTTCGGTCTCATGGAAGTAGATACCTCCTGGTGGGAGGATATGCGGTTGGCTATCACGGATACCCGCGACCCACCGGAGACTTGGACATCTGGATTGCGCTGGAGCCGGGAAACGCCGATCGAATCGTAGCCGCGCTCCGTGAATTTGGATTCGACACCCCTGAGCTCAACCCCAGCTTGTTTCTGCAGCTTCGGAGCCTCGTCCGGATGGGGAACTATCCCGTTCGAATCGAGATCATGACGAGCATCTCAGGCGTCAGCTTCGAGGAGTGCTACGCCGAACGAATCGATGCTACGATTGACGGCGTCGAGGTCTCTTTGATTGATCTGGAGAACTTGAAGAAGAACAAGCAAGCCAGCGGTCGACACAAGGATCTGGCGGATCTGGAGAATCTGCCCTAAGAACGCTCACCCCCGCCCGGACCCGGGACGCCCTTCGTCGCCACCACCATTGCGGGTGATGAGTCGGCTTGAATCCTGCGTTCCGCGCCGTCCAGCGGCGCGCTCCCCGGCGCGCCGCTCGTGTAGCTGTTGGGAGGGTGATTTCTCTGACCGTGTCCTCAATCAACGTGATGAACTTCGTAACCGGGATGGATGATTCGACTGGCAGCCGTGCGGCGACGACCCCGGCGCACGCAGCCGTGGGCGCTGAGGCCGGCGCGCCGGCGGTCGAGGAGAAGGACGGCGCGCACAACCTGCTCGAGCGCATTCGCGCGGCGGAGTTCGACCTGGTCCGGGAGTGGTTCAAACCGGGGATTCGGGTGCTGGAGCTCGGCGGGGGCACCGGATACCAGGCGGCGCAGATCGCCGCGCTCGGGTCCGACGTGCTCTCCATCGACCTGGCGGACCGTCACAAGCCCTACCACCTCTTCCACCCGGTGCAGGACTACGACGGCTACAACATCCCGGCCCCGGATGCCTCCGTCGACGTGGTGTTCTCCTCGAACACGCTGGAGCACGTGCCGGACGTCGGGCGGCTGCTGCGCGACACGCGGCGCGTGCTGCGGCCGGGCGGCGTCGCCCTGCACATCGTACCCACGGCGTTCTGGCGCTTCTGGAACAGCGCGGCGGTCCCGCCGTACGCGCTGAAGCAGGCGCTGGGGCTGCAGCGCTTCACGCCGGGGATGGTCGAGCAGACGTCGCCGGGCGAGGCGGCGCGGAAACGGGGCTGGGCGGGGATGGTGCTCAGCGCGCTGAAGATGCCGTTCGCCCCGCACGGCGCGTATCCGAGCGCGGTCGCGGAGCTCCACTACTTCAGCGCCCGGCGCTGGCGGCGTGTCTTCGCCGACGCGGGGTTCAAGGTCGTCGACGAGCGGCCGAACCACGTCTTCTACACGGGCCTGGCGGTCGCACCCGGGATCTCGATCGCCTGGCGCGGCCGCATCGCGCGCGTGCTCGGCAACGCCTGCCGCGTCTACGAGCTGAAGAAGGACGGGCAAGACTGACCACCAGCAGGGTGCAGTGGCCTACGTTCCACGGACTTCGGTCGCCGCCAGGCTGTGGCGTGGGGTGGCGCCGGGAGCAGCGGCGGCACTCAGGACGACATTCCGGGGGTTCGGATAGGGAGGGCGTGAGGTGTCCGAGCCTTCCGATACCATGTCGATGATTCACAGCATCCCCGCCACCAGCTCGGCTCCGCGCGCCGCCGCGCCGAGGCGCGCCTCGACGTAGGCGCGCGCGATGCGGCTGGCGCGGCGGCGCATCTCGTAGACGTCCGCGAGGCCGCCGAGGATGCGCTCGGCGTCCTCCGCCGTGGAGACCTCGAAGGCGCCGCCGGCGGCGACGAGCTCCCCGGCTTCGCGGGCGTTCGCGTGGCGCGGGCCGAAGAGTACCGGCGCGCCGAACGCCGCCGGCTCCAGCACCGAGTGCAGCCCCGCCGCACCGAATCCCCCGCCGACGTACGCCACGTCCGCCAACGCGTAGAGGTCTCCCAGCACGCCGACACGGTCGACGAGCACGACGTCGGGGATGGAACCCGTGTCTGTCGATGAGAGCCGCGCATGCCGCAGCCCGAGCGTGTCCATCCGCCGCTCGGCCGTGGCCAGGTGCGCCTCGGTCGGCTCGTGCGGCACGAGGATCAGCCGGACCGCGCGCCCGCCCTTTCGCAGCGCGGCGAAGGCGGGGAGGAGGTGGCGCTCGTCCTCCGGCCACGTCGAGCCGGCGACCAGCGTGGTGCCCTCGAATCCCGCGAACGGCGCGAGCAGGGGGGATGCGCGGTCGACGGCCTGCGCGCGCGCCCACACCTGGTCGAAGCGCGCGTCGCCCGTCACGCTCCGCCGCTCCTCCGGCACGCCGAGCCGTCCGAAGCGCTCCGCATCCTCCGCCGAGATCGCGGCGACCGCGTCGAGCCGGGCGTACGCGGGTGCCAGCAACGCGCGCGACGGGCCGCGCAGGCGCCCGGACGACGCGGGGAGGGTGGCGCTCAGCAGGAGGAGGCGGACGCCGCGCGCCTTCGCCTCGCGCGTGAGCACGGGCCACACGTCGTACTTGCTGAACGCGAGGACGTCCGGCCGCAGCGCGTCGAGGGCGCGGCGGACCTCGCCGGCGGCGTCGAGGGGGAGGTAGTCGGCGAAGTCCGCGGGGACGGCGCGCGCGAATGCCTCGGCGGAGGGGGAGAAGAAGGTGTAGACGACCTGCGCGTCCGGCCGCAGGGCGCGGAACGCCTCGATCACGGCGCGCGCCTGGTGCCCCTCGCCGACGCTGGGCGCGTGGAACCAGGCGAGCGGGCAGGCGGGGTCGCGGTGCTCGCGCGCCCACGCCTCCATCCGCTCCACCACGCCGCCTCGCCCGCGGATGCCGCGCGCGAGCTTGCCCTCCCCGCGCGCGAGGAGCGGCAGCGCCGGCCGCAGCGCCGCGATCCCCATCCCGTAGATCCGTTCCAGAATCGGCATGGGCGGAAGCTATCCGCCAGGGACGGCGCGGGGGAGGGCCTTACTGAAACGGCATCTCACGCAGAGCCGCAGAGCCGCAGAGAAAGAACGAACAGCGTCTTTCCTCTGCGGCTCCGCGTCTCTGCGTGAGTCGATCTGTTTACTGATTCGTCGTCACAGCCCGTTCCAGGCGAAGCGCACGTAGTAGAACGCCCCGTTGAAGCCGAAGGGCGAGACCTGGTTGTAGGGGAAGATGCCGGCGTTGGAGTTGTCGGCGCCGGTGGGGCTGCGGAAGTTCTCGTCCGGGTACACGCCGAGCACGTTGTTCGCGCCGACCGACAGCGAGACGCGGCGCGTCGCGCGGTAGGTCAGGTCCAGGTCGGTGATCCACTTCGCCCCGAAGGTCTGGTCGGTGTTGTTGGCGGATCCCGGAGGCGCCGTGCCGAACACGCTCACCGAGCCGAAGCGGCGGTTGTTCAGGTTCACCGTGAGCCGCTCCAGCGCGTAGTTCAGCGCCAGGTTGATGCTGCTCCGGGGCTGCCCCTTCTCCAGCCGCCCGCGCTCCACCCGGCCGAAGAGCACCTCGCCCAGCCCGGTGAGCTGCGGCGGGGTCACCACCGGGTCGGTGAGCACCTTCGTCTTCGTCGCGTTGGCGCCGCCCGTGAAGCGCAGCATCCCCTGGCCCACCCTGCGCGCGTACTGCAGCACCACGTCGATCCCCTTCGTCCGGGTGTCGATGGCGTTGGTGAAGAAGCGGCCGCCCGTGACCCCGGCGAACCCGGCGTTGATGAAGAGCTGCTGGATTGCCGCGCCGGTGAAGTTCTCGGAGAAGACGATGCGGTCGTCGATGTCGATCTGGTACGCGTCCACGGTGAGCGAGAGGTCGCGCCGCGGCTCCCAGGCGATCCCGGCGCTGTAGTTCACCGACTCTTCCGGGCGCAGCGGCTGGGCGCCCAGCACCGCCGCCTCGGGGCTCCCCGCCGGGAAGGTGCGCACGTCCACCGGCGTGTTCACCCCGTTGATCACCAGGAAGTTGGTGGCGGTGGAGGAGAAGTACGACTGCCCCAGCGAGGGTGCCCTGAACCCGGTGCCGATCGCGCCGCGGAGCGCGAAGCCGAGCACCGGCTCCACCCGCACCGCCAGCTTGCCGTCCTGCGTGGTGCCGAAGTCGCTGTAGTCCTCCACCCGCCCGGCCAGCTCCACCAGCACGTTGCGGACGGGGGTGATCTCGATGTCCAGGTAGGCGGCCGTGTTGTGGCGCGACACGTCCTTGGCGTCGGTGGGGCGGAAGCCGGGGAACACCTGCGCGCCCACCGCCGCCACCTGCCCGGCGCTCGGCCCGTCCAGGATCGGCACGCCACCGTTGATGTACGACGCCTCTTCCCCCGCCTCGATGCCGTAGCCGTCGCGGCGGTACTCGGCGCCGAACGCCACGTTCACCGACTCGGGGAGCCCGATCGCGAACGCGCGCGAGAAGTCGAGGTTCGCCGTGGTCTGGTCGAACTTCAGCGTCCCCGCGTAGAAGTCGGTGGGGCTGGCGGTCCCCAGCGACACGTTGTTGCTGTTGAGGACGTTGAAGGCGAACGAGTTGTGCCCGTGCACGCCGCTCAGGTCGAAGTGGAAGCCGCCCAGCGTGCCGCGCACCCCCAGCGCCCCGGAGCCGTCCACGATGTCGGTGGAGATGAGGGGGAGGAAGCCGTCCGGGTGCAGCGCGCGCACCGTGCGCGCGTCGTTGGCGCGGCGGAAGAAGCCGGCCGCCTCGCCGTCGCGGCGCGAGAGGCCGCCGAAGGCGTAGAGCTGCGCCCAGGGCGCCAGCGGCAGCGCCGCGTTCAGGAACCCGCCGATGTCGCGCGAGTCCGAGTCGCCCTGGCGGTGGTTGACGACGGCGCGGTTGCTGTTGCGCGGGTCGCCGGTGAAGTACTGCTGCCGGGTGTCGGGGAGCGAGCGGTTGGTCTGCCCGCGGTCGCGGAACTCGGCGCTCACGCTCACGAAGCCGTTCTCGCCCACGTCCTGCCCGCCGGTGGCCGCGAGCTGGATCACCCCGCCGTCGCCACGGGTGGTCTGGCCCAGGCTGGCCATAGCCTCGCGGCGGGCGCCGGACTTCAGCACGATGTTGACCACGCCGGCGATGGCGTCGGAGCCGTACTGGGCCGCGGCGCCGTCGCGCAGGATCTCGATGCGCTCGATGGCCGAGGCGGGGAGCGCGTTCAGGTCCACCGCGGTGGACCCGCGTCCCACGGAGCCGTTCACGTTCACCAGCGCGCTGTTGTGGCGGCGCTTGCCGTTCACCAGCACCAGCACCTGGTCGGGGGCCAGGCCGCGCAGCGTGGCCGGGCGCACGTGGTCGGTGCCGTCGGAGACGGAGGCGCGCGGGAAGTTCACCGAGGGCGCCAGCCGCTGGAGGATCTGCGCGGTCTCGGTGAGCCCCGTCGCCTGGATGTCCTGCGCGGTCAGCACGTCCACGGGGACGGGCGCGTCGGTCGCGGTGCGCCCCGGGCGGCGCGTGCCGACGGCGACCACGCCCTCGAGCGCCCGCGCCTCCTGCGCGAGCGCCACGTTCTGCGTCACCGTCGCGCCGGCGCCGACGCTGACCTGGGTGCGCGCCGTGGCGAAGCCGAGGGCGCTCACCACCAGCTCGTGGGTGCCGGCCGGGAGCTGCAGCCGGTAGCTGCCGTCGGGCCCGGTGACGGTGCTCGGGCGCCCGGCGGCGATGCGCACCATCGCGCCCGAGATCGCCTCGCTCGTGGCCGCGTCGGTCACGGTGCCGGCGACGGTGCCGGTCTGGGCCTGCGCGGCCGCGGGTGCGAGCGCGGCACAGAGCAGAAGGAGAAAGATCGAGAAGGAGCGGTACGGATGCAGCGCTTCGGTGCTTCGCGGATGGATGGCGTGTGGCATGGGCGTATCCCGGCGGGGGGATCACTTCATCCGTTACGGCGCCACAGGAGCGTCCAAACAGATGGAGCGAACGAAGGGGACTGCTTGGGGGATGATACCATTCAAGGGATAGAACGCGTGCCCTACGCGCGCAAGACTTTGCTGATTGCGTAAGGGGACCCAGCTGTGGAGGGGCGAATGGAATTCGCGGCAACAACGGCCCGAAGTCCGCCTTCGCGGACTCGCTCACCCGGCCTTGTCGCCGACCCCGCGCTACCCAGCCAGCACGCGGCATTCTCCGCGACTCTGCTCACGTGCGCGCGGCCACGTCGTCGGCGACGGCCTGGATGCTCTCCTTGATCTCGCCCACCTGTGGATGGACCTCGCGGATCAGCGCGTGCTCCTCGCGCGACAGCGTCTCGATGCGCCGCCCCTGCTCGCGCAGCTCGACCAGCATCGTGTCCTGCCGCGACGAGATGCGGTGCATCCACCAGAAGCAGAGGCCCCAGCAGAGCGTGCCCAGCGCAGTCATCCAGAAGGCGAGCACGCCGTAGTCCATGCGTTTTTCCTCGTGGTGGGACGGGGCGATCCGATCAGCACGGACGAGGAGGAATGCACCGGGTGTGCCGCGGGCGCCGGTGGATGCCAGGGGCGAATGGAATTCGCGGCAACAACGGCCCGAAGTCCGCCTTCGCGGACTCCCTGGACGACATCGTTGCTCTACCCGACCATCGGGGCGCCTTCCGGCCCGAGGGGAGGCTCGAGGAGGGGGTATAGCGTTCGATCTCGGTGATGCTCCGCCTGCCGCAGGACGTACTTCCGGATCATGGGGACGTGCCGCTTCGAAATGCTGAAGGCGCCGTAGGCACCCTGCCACTTGACGTAGAACGGGGCGTGGATGTCGTGATTGACCATGTGCGACGACGCGCCTTTCACGCGCTTCACCAGATCGGCCGGGGCGATTGTCGCCGGAACGCGAACGAGGAGGTGCACATGATCCTCCATCCCACCGATTGCAATCACATCCACCCGCAAGTTCACACACTCCGCCTGGATACACTCGTAGACGCGCTCCCGGATCGCCGGGACGAGGAACGGATGGCGATCCCACGTCGCCCACACCAGATGGAGGTAAAGCTGAGTATAGGGAGCACGCATTCCCGCATCCCACGCCCATGTCGACAAGGGAGTCCGCGAAGGCGGACTTCGGGCCGTTGTTGCCGCGGTTTCCAACCGCCTGTTGCACTCAAACCACCTGCTCGCCCGCCTTCCACACCCCCGCCACGATCGGCGCCGCCAGCCGGTAGGCGATCTCGCCGACGGACTCCACGTTCCAGAGCACCAGGTCCGCCGGGGCGCCGACCGCCAGCGTGCCGCGGCCGTCGGTGAGCTCCAGCGCCTGGGCGCCGGCGGCGGTGGCGGCGCGGAGGCTCTCGGCGGGGCTCATCCCCATCCGCGAGCAGGCGGTGGTCATCATGAACTGCAGGTTGGGGGATGGGCACGAGCCCGGGTTGAAGTCCGTCGCCAGCGCGACGGTGGCGCCTGCGTCGAGCAGCGCGCGGCCGGGG
>Ga0070685_10000764_pt1 | contig 17509 bp, 13 predicted proteins | sample KBSS13LmetaG_FD_65651 | JGI IMG/M metagenome (GOLD analysis project Ga0070685, IMG submission 65651) | Switchgrass rhizosphere microbial communities from Kellogg Biological Station, Michigan, USA - KBS S1-3L metaG | ecosystem: Host-associated > Plants > Roots > Rhizosphere ...
CCCAGCGCCATGTCGCCGCCCAGGTTCTTCGACGTGGTCCACGCACCCAGCCCGATCCGGCTCTTCGCCACCTCCTTGAAGATGCGCCGGACCTCGGGGTTGCTCGCCTTCCCGTTGTACACGCCGTGGAAGCCCGGGTGATTCTCGGAGAGGATCGACTTGCCGCCGATGGTGGTGCAGAAGGGAATTCCGGTCGCGTCCACCAGCGCCGCGAACGGGGCGTGCAGGTCGAACCGGTCGATCTCCTCGCCGCCCCAGAGGATGGGGGGCATGCGCGCCGCGAGCAGCTCCACCGCGTCGGCCACGGCGCGCGCCAGCATCTTCCGGTTGGCCGCGGTCACGGGGCGCTCGCGCGGCGCCAGCTTCCCCTCGGGCGCGGGGCAGGGGGTGCTCCAGACGTCCTCCATCACCTCCAGGTACACCGGGCGGCGCGCGCTCAGGCAGGCGGTGATGGCGCTGTCGATCTGCAGCGGCGCGAGCGCGGCGTTCGAGACGACCTGCGCGTCCACCGTCACCTGGCGGTAGACCTCCAGGTTGCTCTCGAAGCGCGGGCTCATGTGCGAGGTGAGCAGCCCCACCGCGCGGAAGTTCTGCCACTGCTCGAAGGTGGGGCAGGCGTTGATGGCGATCACCGGGATCTCCTCCACGAACGCGCCGCCGATGGTGTTGAGGAGCGAGAAGGCGCCCACCGAGTAGGTGACCGCCACCGCGCCCACCCCGTGCACCCGCGCGTAGGCGTCGGCGGCATACCCGGCGCCCATCTCCGTGGGCGTGCCGACCCACTGCACCGAGCTGCTGGCGTGCATCGTCGACAGGAAGGGGCCCAGGTGGTTGCCGGGGACGCCGAAGAGGTGGGTGATGCCGAGCTGCTCCAGCCGCGCCGCCAGGTAGCGCGCCACGGTCCACTCCCCGCCCGGGCCGCTCACGAGTCGCCTCCCGCGGCCGAATTCACCTCCAGCGCGGTGCGCACGGCGCTCTCGATGGCGCCCTCGATCCAGGCGTGCTTGAGCGAGGTGTGCTCGCCGGCGAAGTGCAGCGGCCCCTCGGGAGTGGGGATGTCGAGGTGGAGCTGCGTGAGCTGGCCGGGATAGAAGACCGCCGCCTCGCCGAAGGCGTACGGGTTGCGCACCCAGCTCTGCGTCTGCCCGCGCCCGGTGAAGAAGGGGAGGATGCGCTCGCCGTGCAGCGACGCCAGCCCGCGCAGCGCGTAGGCGTAGCGCTGGTCGTCGTCCATCGAGTCCCACCGCGTGGCGTCGTCGGCCCACGAGTAGCTGGCGAGCACCACGCCCCCCTCGCTCCCCTTCACCCGGTGCGAGGGGTAGTACATGAAGCGGTTGGGCCCGTCGCTGATGGAGCCGCCGCCGAACACGTGGTCCGCCGGCCGCTCGGGCGGGCGCACCCGGCGGAAGCGGTCGTAGTGCTCGCGCATGGCGGGGGTGATGGCGCTCTCGTCGGTGTCCGGGTCCGCGCCGAGCAGCGCGCCGCCCTCCGCGTTGGCGGCGACGGCCGCGCGCGCCCACTCCTCCTCGGTGAACTCCCACCACCGGCGCGAGAACTCCAGCAGCACCTTGGTGGCCGAGTCGTAGTGCAGCTCGATGATCGCGCGGCGCTTCCGGTAGGACATCAGCGGCTCCACGATCACGTGGCGCAGCGACGAGAAGGGGATGGTGACGATGGCGCAGTCGCCGGTGAACGCCTCGGTGGTGCGGCCGTCCTCGCTCACCGTCTCGATCCAGACGTGCGGCCCCTCTGCCGACACGTGGCGGCACGACGAGCAGTCGCGCGACGCGTCCCAGTACTCCATCCGGATCATCCGCCGGTCCATCCGCACCTCGCCCTCGACGAAGGGGAGGAGCGCGTCGGTGAGGCCCGCGGTGCCGCCCGCGATCTCCCAGTAGGTGGCGTTGGGGTTGATGTCGCTGCGGCCCAGGAAGGAGTGGAAGAAGGAGAGCGCCATCCGCGAGGTCAGGTTCTCGATGGTGCCGATCGCCTCGATGGTTTCGTCGGAGAAGCGCGCGTACTCCTTGAGGAAGCGGCGCATCGAGTAGCCGTCGAGGTCGTAGATCAGCCGCGCCCACCCCTCGATGCGCTGCGCCAGCGGCTTGGCCTTGCGCACGCCGTTCTCCACGTACGAGTAGTAGTCGCGGATGGGCTCCAGCGCGGCGTTGATCAGGTCGTTGGTGGTGGTCGCCTGCTGCGCAGCCGGGACCTGGAAGCCGGCGTTCATCCGGGTCGGAGCCGCGGCGTACTCGCCCTTGCGCTGCTGGATGCCGTTGGCGCGGATCCAGGTGCGGTTGCGCTTGTCGGGCGCCTTGAAGTCGGTCTGGTCGGGCCCGCGGCGCCAGAGCACGGTGCCGCCGGCGTCGCGGTACACCACGGCGGGGACGGGGGCGTCCTGGTTGCCCGTGGCCGGGTCGACGTCGACGTTGAAGAAGAGCTGCCGCTGGAGCCCCAGCGAATCGGCCAGCGCCAGCACCATGGGGTGGAAGTCGGGGAGGCGCATCGCCCCCGCCTCGGCGTACTGCAGCGGATCGGCGAAGGGCGGCGGTGAGCTGTCGGACTCCTTCCGGAAGGTCTTGATGCGGCCGCCCACGCGCGACGCGTTCGCCTCGACCAGGGTGACACGGTGCCCGGCGTCCTTGAGCAGCCGCGCCGCGAGGAGCCCGGCGATTCCCGCGCCGACGATCAGCACGCTCCGCGGCCGCTCGGTGCGCGGCAGCCCGCCCTCGAAGAGGATGCGCAGGTACTGGAGCGTCAGGTCGCTCCCGTCTTGGCCGACCATCAGGAGCTCGCGGGCGAGGCGGAGGCAGCGGTCCCACGGCTCCATGGGGAGCGTGGACTGGGCGGTGTCGGTCATGGGGATGCGGAGGGAGAGGGGCGGGGGAGGAGAGCGCTGCCACAGGAACCGGTAGCACGGAGCGTGGGATTACGAGAGTAAATGGCGGGGAGGGTTGATACAAGGCATTTTGACCGCTGTGGCGCCGCATCGGCCTTTCTCTGCGTCTCCATCCGTCTGCCGTGAGCTTCCTTCGCCTCTTCCCATCCACGGTGATCTCCCACAACCGTCGCGGCCTCGCCTTCGCTCCGTACCTGTGCGCGGCACTGCACGCGGCGGCGGGGATGGCGATGCTGCTGGTGCTGCGCGGCGGGACCGAGGCCGAGCCGCGGCTGGCGGCGCGCATGGCGTACGTGCACGCGCACGCGACCGCGTGGCGCGCCGGGTTCGCGGTATGGATGCTGGCGGGGATGAGCGTGCTGGCGCTGTACGCGTGGTGGGCGCGCGCCGTGCGCGGCCGCCGCGCCGCGCTGGCCGCGCTCGTCGTCGCGGCCGCGGGGCTCGCGTGCGACCTGTCGGGCGAGGCGCTCTACGTGGGCTGGCTCCCGCAGCTGACGGACGACGCGGCTCGCTTCGACCAGGTCCAGCGCCTGGGGACGGTGCTCACGTCGGTGTTCGCGAACGGCTTCTACACCGCCGCGGGGATCGTGCTGACGCTGGGCACGCCCGGCCTGCCGCGCCCGGTGCGCGCGCTGGCGTGGGTGGTGTGGGTGGCGGGCGTCGCGCTGACCGTGTGCGGCGCGATGGGGTGGGCCGCGGGGCTGGTGGCCGCGTCCGGCGTGCTCTTCCCCGCGCTGGTGCTGCTCGCGCTGATGCTCCCGCGCGCGCTGCGATGAGGCGCGTGGTCGTGCTGGGCGGCACGGGCTTCTTCGGCGCCGCCGCCGCGGCCGAGCTGCGCGCGGCGGGCGTGCCGGTGACGACGGCCGCGCGGCGCAACGCCGACCTCGCGGTGGACGCCGAGTCCGGCGAATCGCTGCGCCGCGCCCTGCGCCCGGGCGACGTGGTGCTCGACGCCGCGGGCCCGTTCCAGGCGCGCACCACCGTCCTCGCCGAGGCGGCCGTGGAGGTGGGCTTCGACCTAGTGGACCTGGCCGATGCGTCGAACTACGTGCGCCGGCTGCTGCCGCTGGCGGAGCGCGCCGCGGCGGCCGGCGTGCGCATCCTTCCCGCCTGCAGCACCGCGTCCGCCGTGTCGCACGCGATGATCGCGTGGAGCGAGGTCGCCGAACCGACGCGGCTGACCGCCTTCCTCGTTCCCACCCCGCGCCACACCGCCGTCTCCGGCACCGCCGCGTCGCTCCTCTGCGGCGTGGGCGGCCCGGCGGCGGTGCTCCGCGACGGCGCGCCGCGGCTGGAGCGCGGCTTCGGATCATCCCGCCGCTGGGTGGGCGGCACCCCGCTCGGCGCGCGCCGCGGCTGGCTCTTCGACACCCCGGACGCGCTGCTCCTGCCGCGCTCCCATCCCACGCTCCAGACGGTCGAGGCGTACGTCGACCCGAACGTCCCCGGCATGGCGGCGGCGCTCGCGCTGGCGGCGCGGGCGGCGCCCCTCCGCGCCGCGATGCGGCGCGCGCTGCCGGTGGCGCTCCCGCTGGTGCGGCGGCTGGGCGGCGCGCGCGGCGGCTTCGGCTGCGAGGTGGAAGATGCGGGCGGCCGCCCCGTGCGGCTGGTCCTCACCGCGCCACGGGATGCGTATCGGCTGGCCGTGATCCCCGCCGTGCTCGCCGTTCGCGCGCTCGCCGCTGGTCGCATCCCGCACACCGGCCTCCTCGCTCCGCATCAGCAGATCGATGCCGCCGAGCTGCTCGCCGAGCTGCGGCGGTGCGGCTTCGATCTCCATCGATCAGAAGAAAAAACTCGCCTCACGCAGAGACGCTGAGACGCAGAGAGACCTGCCGAGCCTCTCCGTGCCTCTGCGTGAGGCGCTTTTTACGGGCTTGATTCACACACGGCATCCATTCGTCCCATGGCCGTTGGCATCTCGCGTGGGCGCGGCGTTCCTTCCCGGAGATCGAGATCCACCGTAACCGGAGAGGGAATGATGCGGATCGGCGTGGTCGCGCTCGCGCTCGTGCTGGCGTGCGGCGGCGCGGGGCCGGTGGGGGTGGTGGGGGAGGACGGCGGGGACGTGCTCTTCGTCGGCAACAGCCTGACGTACGCCAACGACCTGCCGGAGATGGTGCGGGCGCTGGCGCTGGCGTCCGGGGAAACGCTGCGCGTGGGGATGGTGGCGAACCCGGACTGGAGCCTGGAGGACCACTGGAACGGCGGAGCCGCGCGCTCGACGATCCGGCGCGGGTGGAAGGTGGTGGTGCTGCAGCAGGGCCCGTCGTCGCTTCCCGAGAGCCGCGAGTTGCTGATCGAGTACACGCGGCGCTTCGCTGGCGAGATCCGCGCGGCCGGAGCCAGGCCCGCCCTCTACGCCGTCTGGCCGTCGCGCGCCCGCTTCGGCGACTTCGACCGGGCGAGCGAATCGTACCGGCTCGCGGCCGAGGAGGTGGACGGGATGCTCCTCCCCGCCGGCGAGGCGTGGCGGGCCGCCTGGCGCGCCGAACCCGATCTCGCGCTCTACGCCCCCGACGGGCTCCATCCCTCCGCGGCCGGGACGTACGCCGCCGCGCTCGTCATCTACGCCCGGCTCCTGGACCGCTCGCCGGTGGGAGCGCCGTCGACGCTCACCCTGCGCGGCGGCGCCGTCGTGAGCATCGATCCGGCCGTGGCGGAGGTGCTGCAGCAGGCGGCGGAGGCGGCGATCGCGGGCGATTGAGGATCGTCACACGCAGAGACGCGGAGGGGCAGGGAGAGGAACGGCGACTCTCCCTGCGCCTCCGCGTATCCGCATGATGCGCTCAAAGCAGCAGAGTGGCCAGGGCGATCAGCAGGTCGGCGTCGGCGGGGGCGATCTTCTTCCCGCGCTGCGCCCGCACCTCGTCGATGTACGCCTGGATGGCGCCCTGCGCGGCGTTCAGGTCACCCCGCTCCGTGGCCCGCGCCGCCGCCTCCAGCTTGACGCAGAGCGAGTTCGCCACGCCGTGGTGCGGTACGAGCTGCCGCGTCAGCTCGCACAGGCCCTCGAAGGTCACCGGCGTGTACTCCACCGTCGCCACGTAGTCGAGCGCCGTGGGCCCCGTGAAGTTCCCCACCCGGATCTCCAGCACGTTCACGCCCGCCTGGAAGAAGGCGGCGTTCGCGGTGGAGAAGCTCTCCGCCGGGTCCTGGAAGTTGGGGAAGATCTCCTGCGCCGGCTGGCTGCCCACCAGGTTCCCGTTCAGCCGGACGACGGCGTAGTTGTCCGCGTGCACCCGGATGCCCAGCGAGGGCGCGGAGTAGCCGGCGGGGAGGGTGAAGGTGGCGCGGTAGATGGACGACGCGCCGTACGCCACGAAGCCCGACGGGGCGATCCAGTTGCTCCCCGGGAGCGGGTTGGCGTACGAGGGGTGCTTGGCGACGATGTTCGCCGGCTGGAAGGTGATGCCGCCGTTGGTGCTCACCGGGTTGGCGGCGTCCTGCCCGCCGATGGCGCCCGCGCCGCTGACCAGCGTCAGCGTGGCCGGCGTGGCGGAGAGCAGCGGGCCGCGGACCTCCGGCGAGACCGCCGTGGGCTGGTCGGCGCATGCGGCCAGGACCGCGAGGGCCGCAGCGGCCAGCGTGGCGCGGCGGGGGGAACGGGTGTGGATGGATGCGTTCGACATGAAGACCTCCAGGATAAAGGATGAGCTCTCCCCGGGGCGCGCACGCGGGTGCCGCGCCTGAACGCCTGCGGGAATGGCGACGGTGAGGGTCGCGCCGCGGAGAGGAAGAACGGGGCGTTGGAAGTGGCCCCGGGGAGGAACTGCACGACCGGCGAATGCATGCGCCAGGCCACTGAATTTCGCCGCGCAATCGCTCGATTCAAGTCGTTTTGTCGCGCCTCGGATGGGGCAGCCGTGCCACCTGGGTGGGGCGGATGGGGATCATCTCTCTACGTGAGGTCATACGTGCGATGCATGCTCGACACGGCATGGCAACGGCACGTCCCCACGAGCCGCCGCTCGCCCCAGGTTGCTACCGCCGTGCACATCGGCCGATGAATTTTTCCTGCGCGTCGCTACAACCCCGACCCACCTTCTGCAGAGGAGAACCCATGCGTCGTCGAATCGTCTCGCTCGCCGCCCTCGCGCTGCTCGCTGCCTGCTCCGCGTCCCCAACTGCCCCGGCCACGCCATCCGGCCACAGGGCAGACCAGTCCCAGTACGTCGGTCCGGGGAGCACCGGCGACCAGCGTCCGTGACGAGAGGGGGGGTGACGCAGCCTCACGCGGCTGGCCACGGCGTGAGATCATAGTCCCGTGAGCGGCGTACCGCGTCCCCGGGCAGGACGACCGTCGCCCGCGGCGCGCCCGCAGGTCTGTCGAACGCCACCTCGAGCACGTTCGCGGGGAAGAGGTGCGTCACCGCGCCGACGTCGCCGGCGTGGAGGTCGGCATCGGGTACGTCGCGTACCAGCGCGACACGATCGTCCTTGCGGATGAGGTCCTGCATCGAGTGCCTCCGTTGCGGTGGGCGGGTGTGGTCATGCGTGTGCCGGCATGACCACGCGGTCGAGCGAGCGGTACTGGATCGCTTCGCTCACGTGCGCGGTGGTGATGTCGCCGCCGCCGTCGAGGTCGGCGATGGTGCGGGCGATCTTGAGGACGCGGTGGTACGCGCGCGCGCTCAGCCCCAGCCGCGTGATGGCGGTGCGCAGCAGTGCGTCGCCGCCCTCGCCGATGGCGCAGTGCTCGCGCAGGTCGCGCGCGGTCATGTGCGCGTTGGCGTGCACCTCCGCGCGCGCGCCGAAGCGGGCGCGCTGCACCTCGCGCGCGCGGGCCACGCGGGCCCGGATCGCCTCGCTCGGCTCCCCCGCGCGGCGGTCGGAGAGGTCGCGGTAGCGCACCGCCGGCACCTCCACGTGCAGGTCGATGCGGTCCAGCAGCGGCCCCGAGACCCGGCCGAGGTACCGCTGCACCGCCTGCGGCGCGCACGTACAGCGACGTTGTGAATCCCCATGATGCCCGCACGGGCAGGGATTCATCGCCGCGACCAGCATGAAGCGCGAGGGATAGGTCAGCGACACCGCCGCGCGGCTGAGCGTCACCTTCGCGTCCTCGATGGGCTGGCGGAGTACCTCCAGCACGTTGCGGCGGAACTCGGCGAGCTCGTCGAGGAAGAGCACGCCGTGGTGCGCGAGCGACACCTCGCCCGGCTTGGGTGTGGACCCGCCGCCGATCAGCCCCGCGTCGGAGATGGTCGTGTGCGGGTTGCGGAAGGGGCGCGTGGCCACCAGCGCCCGATCGCCGCCCAGCAGCCCGGCGACGGAGTGGATCTTGGTGGTCTCCAGCGCCTCCTCGAAGGTGAGCGGAGGGAGGATGCTCGGAAGCCGCTGCGCCAGCATCGTCTTTCCGGAGCCGGGCGGACCCACCATCAAGATGTTGTGCGCGCCGGCGGCCGCGACCTCCAGCGCGCGCTTCACGTGCTCCTGCCCCTTCACGTCCGCGAAGTCGTTCTCGCACGCCGACGCGTCGCGGAAGAGCGCCTCCCGGTCCAGCACCGTCCGCGGCAGCTCTGCCGATTCCTCCAGGAAGCCCACCACCTCCTTCAACGTCTTCGCGCCCCGCACGTCCACGTCGCCGACGACGGCGGCCTCGCCCACGTTGTGCTCGGGAAGCACGACGCCCGCGAACCCCGCGTCGCGCGCCGCGATGGCGAGCGGGAGCGCGCCGCGGATGGGTCGCAGCGCGCCGTCCAGCCCCAGCTCGCCCGCCACCAGGTAGCGGTCCAGCCGCTCGATCGACTGCATCCGCCGCGCGCCGGCCAGCATCCCCACCGCGATCGGCAGGTCGAAGGCGCTCCCCTGCTTCGGCACGTCGGCCGGGGCGAGGTTGAGCGTGTACTTGCGCGGCGGGAGGTACTGCCCGCTGTTGGCGAGGGCGGCGTAGACGCGGTCGCGCGCCTCCTTCACCGCGCCCTGCGGCAGGCCGACCATGAAGAACGCGGGGAGGCCGCTGGCGACGTCGGCCTCCACCGTCACCAGGTAGGCGTCGATGCCGAGGACGGCCCCGGCGGTGACTCGCACGAGCATGAAGAGAGCGCGGCCGGATGAAGGTGAACGAGCGCACCGGGCACCCTTAACGCTAGTGGGGCCGTTGCGCTCGTTCTAGTGATTTGGCTGTCTCTGCGGTGGCCGCTTTCACACTGTAAAACGGTGCCTCACGCAGAGCCGCAGAGGCACGGAGAGGGTCAGACGAAGGTCGCGTCGCTCACCTCGCCCGCGCAGTGCCGGCGGAGGAGGTCGGAGAGCATCTCCATCGCCGGTTCGAGCTCCCTTCGGCCGGTGACGCCGAAGACGACGGCGAGCACCTCCGACGTCGCGTCGGTGACCATGGTGCGGCGCGAGTCGCTGGTGGGGCTGCCGAACGGGCCCTCGGCATCCGCCAGGACCGGGAGGCCGTCGAGGTTGAGCTGCTCCTTGCCGATCCCGTCGTACGCCTCGCCGTCCGCGCCGCGGCGCAGGAGGAGCGGCGGGCGCAGCTTCGCGGCGTCGTACAGGCCGATGGGGAGGAGCGTGCGCAGCGAGACGAGGTTGATCACGTCGACCACGTTGTGGATGCGGTACAGCTCCTTCCCCGAGCGCGCGCGCCGCAGCAATGCCTCGGGCGAGCCGCGGTAGCGCGACGGGTCCTTTCCCAGCCGGCGGTAGAGCTCGCGCGTGGCGGCGATCGCCGGGCGCGCGGCGGGCTCCGCCGGGTCGGCCGCGGCTTCTTCGGCGGCGCGCTGCATCTCCGCCCAGAGCGCGTCGCTGCCGGGCTCCGTGCGCACGGTGGCGCGCACGCACCCCAGCACGAGCCCTGGCGCCGCGGCGTGGATCTGCGGGTCGATCGTGAGCTCGATCATCGTTTGAAGCAGTGGGTGAATCGGGCCGTCACGATGGCATCTCGACGCTCAAGTCGCCAGCGCAGGATTGCAGCGGATGAGCGGCGGATGGAGATTCGTGTCTTCCCCGAGCCCCGGATTCTCAGATGCCGACCAGCCAGCGCGACCTCGTTCACGTACCGGAGGGACTGCACTACCTGAACTGCGCCTACATGGCGCCGCTGCTGAAGTCGGCCGAGGCGGCCGGGATCGAGGCGCTGCGGCGACGGCACGATCCGACCACCATCGCCGCGCCGGACTTCTTCGCCGGGGCCGATCGCGCGCGGGCGCTGTTCGCGGAGCTCGTCGAGGGCGAGGCGGCGCGCGTGGCGATCATCCCCGGTGTGTCGTACGGGATGGCGACCATCGCGAAGAACCTGCGGCTGCGGGCGGGGCAGAACGTGGTCGTGGCGCACGGGCAGTTCCCCAGCAACGTCTACGGATGGCGCCGCCGCTGCGACGAGACCGGCGCGTCGCTGCGCGCCGTGGCGCCGCCGGACGCCGCGGAAGGGCGGGGGAGCGAGTGGAACGCGCGTCTGCTGGAGGCGATCGACGGCGACACCGCGCTGGTCGCGCTCGGCAACGTGTACTGGGCGGACGGGACGCGCTTCGACCTGGAGGCGATCGGCGAGCGGGCGCGTGAGGTGGGGGCGATGCTGGTGGTCGACGGGTCGCAGTCCATCGGTGCGCTGCCCTTCGACCTGCGGCGGGTGCGGCCGGACGCGCTGGTGTGCGCCTCGTACAAGTGGCTCTTCGGCCCCTACGGGCTGAGCCTGGCCTGGTACGGCGAGCGCTTCGACGGGGCCGAGCCGCTGGAGGAGACCTGGCTCGGCCGCCGCGGCAGCGAGGACTTCGCGCGGCTGGTGGAGTACGAGGACGAGTACCAGCCCGGCGCGGCGCGCTTCGACATGGCCGAGCGCGCCAGCTTCACGCTCATGCCGATGCTGATCGCCGCGCTGCAGCAGGTGCTGGCGTGGGGTCCGGCGAACGTGCAGGCATACGCCGGAGAGCTGACGCGGGAGATGATCGGCGAGGCACGGGCGCTCGGCTACCGGATCGAGGACGAAGCGTCGCGCGGCGCGCATCTCTTCGGCATCCATCTCCCCGCGGGCGCCGACCCCGCGCGCCTGCAGGCGGCGCTGCGCGAGCGCCGCGTCTCCGTCTCCCAGCGCGGCGATGCCGTGCGCGTCGCCGCCCACCTCTTCAACACGCCGGACGACATCGCCGCGCTGGCCGATGCGTTGCGCGCGGCGATGCACCGCTGACGGCATCTCACGCAGAGACACGGAGGCGCAGAGAGCCGCCGAGCCTCTTTGCGCCTCTGCGTGTCTTTACCGTGGCGCTTGTGGAGCGGATGAAATCCGGGGCCACGGCCGGTGTTTCATTTCCTGGGACACGAATCCTGTTCAGACGCGTTTCCCCGGTGTCTCATTGGGTGCTAAATATCTAAAATCAAAGCACTTGCGCGGATCTGCAGTCACAAGAATGTTGTGCTCGCCTGATCCAATCAACCTTGAACCTTCTGCAGGAGTGTGATACCTTGATTACGTCGTATTACACTGTAGCGCAGGAGTTTTGTATGCCGGCCATCTCACACAGCATCCGCGTCCCCGAGGCGCTGGAGAACGAGATCAAGCGCGAGCTCGCGCGCCGTGGCGTGCGCGAGTGGTCCGCGGGGGTGCTCACCCTGATCGAGGAGGCGATCCGTATGAGCCGAGCACCTGGAGTCGTGTTCGTCGACGCGCGTGACGGGCGGCGCGCCGCCATCGCGTATTCCGGCCTGGAGGTCTGGGAGATCATCCGGTTCTGGAAGGCGCACCGCGACTGGGAGGTGTTGCGGAGCGAGTTCGAGGAACTCACCGAGCCGCAGCTCCGGGCCGCCGTCAACTACTACGCGCTCTACCCCCAGGAGATCGACGCGCGGCTGGAGCGTGAGGAGTACTGGACGCCCGAGCGCGTGGCGGCCGAGTTGCCGTTCAGCCAGAGGAACTTCAGCGGCGTGGACCGGTGATGGGCGCGGAGGGCTGGCGGTTCTATCTCGACGAGGACGTGCCGCCCTCCGCTGCACAGATCGGGCGCGCGCTGGGGCTGGACGTGGTGGCGGTGGCGGAGGTGGGCCACCGCGGCTGGCCGGACGACGAGCATCTCGCCTGGGCGGCAGCCCAACTGCGCACTGTCGTCACGTACAACCGCGACGATTTCGTGGAGCTGACCCGCGCCGCCCTGGCGGCGGGTAAGCCGCACGCCGGGGTGCTGGTCGTGGTCTCGAGCGTGCCCCGGCAGGGTGCGGCGGTCGCCCACGCACTTCAGCGATTCTCCGCAGGTCGGCCGCCGCTGCAACCGTACGAGATCCAGTTCCTCTCGGGCTGGTCGGCAGCCGACTGACCTCAACCGCCGTAGACGACAAGGCACAGAGGCGCAGAGAGGCCGCCGAGCCTCTCTGCGCCTCCGCGTCTCTGCGTGAGGCGAATCAGTCTATCCGACCCGTTCCCGCCTCGTTACCCAGTGCAGGTGGTGCCCGTGCACTGCGGCGCGAACACAGTCTCGCAGAGCAGCGGCACCGTGGCGCAGTACTGGGTGGGGCAGCCGTTGTGGGTCAGATCGCACGGCGCTCCCGAAGCGTCGTTCGCCTGCACCGTCCCGCGCGTCGACGGCACTACATCGGCGGTTGCGAACGATTCGACCTCCAACCCTTCAAGTCGCAGCTTCTGCATCGGTCCCTCCTTGTGAGCGGTTCTGGCAGAGCCGATGCAAACTCAATACCGGTATAGATTTATGAACATACCTCACGCAGAGACACGGAGGCACAGAGAGAGCCGCCGAGCCTCTCTCTGTGCCTCCGTGTCTCTGTGAGACGGCAGTTTCAGGCTTCCGACGGACGAGCCCGGAGGTCGATGATGGACGACCGGCGAAGCTGGCTGAGCGCCCCCGCGAGCTGGTAGGGCTCCGGCGCGCGGCCGGTGTTCGCGCCGAGCCTCTCGCGCAGCGCCCATCCGTCCATCACGCCGTCGATCGCGGTGATCACCGGGTGGATTACGCTCGGCAGCCGCTCCTCGCGCACTCCCCATGGCGTCGGAACCCGCACGGTGAGGACCGTGTTCGCCAGATTGTTGTTCGCCTGACCCTCCGGACGGCGAATCACGTCGAGGGTGAACTGCTTCGCGAGGAGGACCGGCACCAGGTCCAGCAGTGACTGGGTCGACTCGTCCCGCTCGACCAGGCGGTCCTCCAGGACGACGAAGTCCAGGCCGGTCTCCAGCATGCACCAGAGCGCGTCTTCGGGGGTCTCCACGATCGGCTCGCCGCGGCCGTTGAAGGAGGTGTTGAGGATGATCGGAACGCCCGTGGCGCGCTCGAACCGGTCCAGCAGGGGGTAGAAGGGGTGGTCTCCGTCGCGAGACACCGTCTCCACCCGGCCGGTGCCGTCCACGTGCACCACCGCCGGCACCCGGTCGCGCGCCTCGGGCTTGAACGGCCAGACCCGCAGCATGAACGGGCTGGACGCGCGGGTGCCGTCGACCTCGAACCATTCGTGCGCCCGGTCTTCCAGGATGGCGGGGGCGAACGGCTGGAAGGCCTCACGGTGCTTCACCCGCCCGTTGAGCTGGTCCTTCGCATCCGGCCTGCGCGGATCGGCCACGATGCTTCGCCCGCCGAGCGCGCGCGGCCCGAGCTCCGACGCGCCCTGGAACCATCCCCCGAACTCGCCGTCGATCAGGCGGGCGACGGTCGCGTCGAGCACCCCGTCCGTGCCGGAGGCCGTGACCTTCACGCCCGGCGTCGCCTGGATCGCGCGGTCGATCTCGTCGCGCGAGTAAACCCGCCCCACCGCGTCCTTCCGCAGGGCACGCTGCGTGTTCCGGCCCGTCAGGTGCCAGAGGCCGAAGTACGCCGCGCCCATCGCCACGCCGCTGTCCTCGGCGGCCGGCGGGATGTACACGTCGCTGAAGCGGCCTCCGCGGATGATCCTCTCGTTGGCGATGCAGTTCAGCGCCACGCCCCCGGAATAGCACAGCCTGGGGCTCGACGAGAGGCTCGCCAGCCGGCCGACGAGGTGGTCGATGGCGACCTCCAGGGCACCCTGGACGGAGGCGGCCAGGTCCCGGTACTCGCGCTCGCAGTCCGGCCACTTCCGGTGATGGTTGAACTGCTCGGGGACCCCGTCGTGGAAGAGGAACCGCCCGTCCTCCACCGTGAAGAACTCCTCGGGCGCGAAGGTGGGCGTGCCGTAGGGCGCGAGCCCCATCACCTTCCCGGCCTCCATGGGGTTGCCGAAGAGCTGGCTCGCCGCGGCGGAATAGATCCCGCCGAGGGAGCGGAACCGGGGCATGCCTTCGGGGCGCGGCTGCAGCCAGTTGCCGTCGACGTTCAGGTGCTTCTCGACCGGCGTGATGGTCGTGCCCGAGGCGTTGTAGAGCGAGATCGTCTCCCACCCGTCCCGCGCGTCGGGGGCCAGGGCCTGCTCGGCGGGCGTGAGATCGTCGAAGGGGGAACCCAGCCCGTCCACCACGAGGATCGCCGCGTCCTCGAACCCGGAGGTCGCGTAGGCGTGGGCCGCGTGGCCGAGGTGGTGCGGGATGGTCAGCCAGGGAACCTTGCTTCGGACCAGCGCGAGCTGGCGGTTGAACGCCAGGTCGTACTCGTCGGAATCCACCCCTTCTTGGGCGCAGAGGACCACCAGGTCCAGGTCGCCCGGCTCGATGCCGGCCGCCTGCAGGCAGTAGCCGACGGCAAGGCTCTCCCTGGCGCCATAGACGCGGTCGCGCTTGTTGCGCGAGAGGCGCTCCTCCTGGATGGCCGCCACGACACGGTCTCCATGGAGGATGCAGGCACCTCCGTTGTGCGACGCGCTGATGCCCAGCACCCAGGGCTCGTGGCTCGGGGAATCGGCCCGAGTCGTCATGCGTTCTCCTTGTCCTTTAGTCGGCGGGAAACGGCTTACTTGGTGTATCCCCTTCCCGTACGTTCGGCAAGGGGAACCGGGTGATCTGTTGCAAAGTCTCTGCAGCTGACGTTCAGTGGGGACTCAGAGTTTCGTCGTGCATTTGCGCGTTACCCCGAACCTGTCATCCTGAGGGAGCCGCCTCGCTAAAACATTGTCCTGCAACAATTTCCGATGGCGACTGAAGGATCTGGAACATCGGCAGCGACACAACCGGCCGAATCGCTGCCGCGGCTATAGATTCTTCAGGCGCCGCACGATTCAGCGCGAGATGGGCCGTGGAGCAGCGGCGCCTTCAGGATGACATTTCAATGGACGACCGATCCTGAAAGCGTATTCGACGTCGAAGTCGTTCATACGGAATCGGATGGCGCGCCGTCGGCGGGGTGCCCGGCCGGCTCCGCCCGCAGCCGCAGGTGCACCGTGGTCCCCTCGCCGGGGGTGGAGTCGACGGTGATGCCGGCGCCCCACGACTCGACCATGCGGCGCACGATGGCCAGGCCGAGGCCGGTGCCGCTGGTGCGCGTGGAGAAGCGCGGCTCGAAGATGCGCGGGAGCTGCTCCGGCGCGATCCCCTCGCCCGTGTCGCTCACGTCCAGGCGCACCCAGGCGCCGCCCCCCGCCGGCCCCGCCGAGATCCGCACCTCGCCGGTGCCGTCCAGCGCCGCGCGGGCGTTCTCCAGCAGGTTCACCAGCACCTCGCGCAGCTCGCCCTCGCGCGCCAGCGCCCGCGGCGCGTCGCCATCCACCTCCAGCCGGTAGGCGATGCCGTCGTCGCCGCCGCGGTAGAGGGCGAGCGTGTCCTCGGCCACGCGGCGCACCTCCACCGGCTCCAGCGGCTCGGTGCTCTCCGCCGGCGTGCCGAAGCGCGAGAAGGCCCGCGCGATCTCGCCCAGCCGGTCGATCTCGCGCAGCACCGAGTCGACGTTGCGGTCCAGGATTTCGCCGAAGTCGTCGCGCCCGTCGGCCCAGGCGCGGCGCACGTGCTGCACGGCGAGCTTGATGGGGGTGAGCGGGTTCTTGATCTCGTGCGCCACCTGCCGCGCCATCTCGCCCCACGCCAGCACCCGCGCGGAGCGGATCTCGTCGGTCACGTCGGCCAGCACCAGCACGGCGCCGCGCGCGCCCTCCTCCACCGGCAGGCGCCGCAGGCTGAGCCGGATCACCCGCCCCTCGACCTCCAGCTCCTCGGCGGCCTCGCGCAGGCCGGAGCCCAGGAAGGCGCGCACCGTCGCCGCGACGGCCGCGGGGAGCGGGCGGTCCTCGGGGATGCGTGCGCCCGGGGCGATCTCCGCCCCCAACACCTCGCAGGCGCGCGGGTTGATGAGCGCCACGCGGCCGCCCGCGTCGAGCGCCACCACGCCGGTGCCGGCCTGGGCGACGATGGCCTCGGTGCGCCGCGTCTCGCGCAGCAGCGCGCTCTGGGCGTGGCGCAGCCGGCGCACCATGCGGTTGAAGGCGCGGTAGAGCCCGCCGAACTCGTCGCGGCGCTTCCCCGGAAGCCGCACCCGCAGGTCGCCCTCGCCCACCGCGGCCGAGGCGTGGCTCATCGTCTCGATCGGCCGCGAGAGGGCGCGGCCCACCAGCAGCGACAGGATCACCGAGAGCGTGGCCCCCGCGAGGAGCGAGAGGAGCACCACGTCCGAGAGCTCGCGCTGCCGCCGCGCGATCTCGCCCGTGGCCAGCGGGGTGGGCGAGGCGAGCACGTCCTGCTCGCCGAGGGCGCGGTAGGCGACCAGGTACTGGTGCCCGGCCAGGCGCCGCTCCTCGTGGAGCACGGTCGCCTCGCCCACGTTGAAGCCCAGGTAGACCTGCGATGGGAGCCAGGCGTGGTAGAGCCCCAGGTCGATCACCTCGGGGGCCGCCGCCTCGGCCAGCACGCCGCGGTGGTAGAGGAGGAGGTCGGCGCCCACGTGCTGCGTCAACTCCTCGAGCGTCGCGCTCTGCACCTCGTCCGCCGTCTGCGCCAGCGCCCGGTCGGCCACCGCGGCGGCGGTGCGCTCCACCTCGCGGCTGAGCGCCCGGTACGTCGTCTCCCCGAATGCCGCCATGGGGATCAGGAAGAAGACGAAGAGCGCCAGGGTGAGCCGCCCGCGGAAGGTCCAGAACCATCTCCACTCCCCCGACGCCAGCCCCAGCGGCTCGCCGCAGAGGGTGCGCGCCACCGCCCAGAGCACCGTCATCGCCCCCAGCACCCCCACCAGCGCCAGCACGGCGCGCGCGAAGAGCACCGGGCGCGAGGGGGTGGGGACCAGCAGGTGCGCGTGCAGCGGCCCGGAGGGGAGAGGCACCGCCGCCTCCCTCTGCCACCCTCGCTCGCCCGCGACCCAGCGTACCACCGCGGGGTGCGGCGCCGCGCGGCTCTCCGGCGCCCGGGCGAGCTGGGCGCCGTCGTCGCGGCCGGGCGCCGGGTCGAGGAGCTGGGCGAGGGCCGTCGACCGCCCCAGGTGCGTGCGCGGCGGCACGGCGACCGTCACCGTGCGCCCGCCGGCCAGGGGGACCACCAGGAGGTAGTGCAGGTCGTCGCGCGTGGTGAAGCGCTGCAGGGTCGGTTCCTCGGCGGCGCGCGCTGCCAGGAGCACGCTGTCCACCATCTCCGCCGGCAGCTGCGCGTCGGTGAGCCGCAGCTCGGCCACGGTGGTGCCGCGGTCCCAGAGGGTCAGGCGCCCCTCGTACCCCTCCTTCGCCAGCCCCGCGTCGACCCAGGCCTGGTAGAGCAGGCTCACCCCCTCGCGCCCCTCGCCGGCGTAGAAGAGCACCTTCTCCGCGAACTGGCGCAGCAGGAAGTCCAGGAAGGGGTCC
>Ga0070685_10000765_pt1 | contig 17485 bp, 12 predicted proteins | sample KBSS13LmetaG_FD_65651 | JGI IMG/M metagenome (GOLD analysis project Ga0070685, IMG submission 65651) | Switchgrass rhizosphere microbial communities from Kellogg Biological Station, Michigan, USA - KBS S1-3L metaG | ecosystem: Host-associated > Plants > Roots > Rhizosphere ...
TAACGAAATTCGCCAGAATGTGCCGTTGATCAGTGTTGTCCATTTGTGGGTGTGACCCTCACCCTTCCATCCGGAGGTACACTCCTTTAAAACATACGCCAGCCGACGGTAAACGCGTCAAACCCGCCGACATGAGCCCTCAAGCGTCCAATTCACGGATTTGTTTACTTCGTCCAATTGCGGGGTGGATAGACGGTGATTATCGTGTGTTTTTAGCCATGGCATGCAGTCAAAGCAAACAACATGTCGAGAGGAATGGGGATGGCCGAGCGACGACCGCAGCGAGGCAGCAGCCGTCCGGCGCGGCTCTGGGTGGTGCCGCCGGGATTGATGACCTACGAGGAGCCGTTCGAGGGGTACCGGGTGCTCGACGAGGTGCGCAGCGGGACCGGCGTGATGCTGTGGGAGTTCCTGCGCGACGCCGACCTGTGGAGCACCACGCCGCCGGAGTCGCGCGGGCGGCTCTTCGCGCCCGGGCTGGCGCGGCGCCGGCGGGAGCGCCTCGGCGCGCTGGGCGCCGCGCGCGAGCTCCGCCAGCAGCTCGAGGCGGTCGGACGCGCGCTGGACGGGCGCGCGCGCAACCCTGCGGCGCAGCTCACCCAGGCGTGCCACGCCCTCTCGCGCTGGGCGAGCGACCAGGGGCTCCCGCACACCGCCCTGGCCTTCGCCCACAGCGCCGCGCTCGCCACGCCCGACGAGCCCTCGCCGGCGTACGCGGTGGGGCTGCTGGCCCGGCGCAGCGCCGAGTACCGGCGCGCGGAGACCTGGTTCCGGCGCACCCTGGCGCTCGCCCGGCGCACCGGCGATTGGAACTACTACGGGCTGGCGTGCATCGGGCTCGGGAACCTCAACCGCCAGCGGGGCGACTACCCCACCGCCCGGACGTGGTACATCAAGGCGCTGCGCGTCTCCCGCCGCCGCGGGTTGTGGGACGTGCGCCCGATGGCGCTGCACGACCTGTTCTGCGTGGCCGCGAAGGGCGGCCACGCCGAGGAGGCCGAAGGGTGGGCGCGGCGGGCCTACCGTGCGTACGGGCGCCGCCACCCGCGCCTGGTGGTGCTCGCGCACGCCGTCGCCCGGTTCTGGCTGGAGGGCGAGCGGTACGACGAGGCGCTGCAGGTGTTCCGCGCCGTACTCCCGCACATCGACCGCCTCACCGAGCGCCGCGTGGTCATGTCGAACGTGGCGCTCGCGGCGGCCGGAATGGGCGACCGCCTGACCTTCGCCGCCATGTGGTCGGAAACGTGGCGGCTGGTGGACGATTACGAGGACACCGAGCGGGTCGCGGAGGCGCTGGTGGCCCTTGCGCAGGGTGCCGCCGCGCTCGGTGACCCCGACCGCGGCCAGCTGGCCGCGGCCCATGCCCTGAAGATGGCCGTCCAGAGACACGAATCGGAGTGGCGGCTCGCCGCGGAGCGGGTGATGGAATCGCTTCGCACCGTGCGGATGGGGGTGCCCGCGCACGTCGCCCAGCCCGCCACCGCTGCTCCGGCCGGTCCAGGCGATGAAGGGCTGAACTTCGCCGAGCACCTCGTGGCGGCGCTCAACTCGATGCTGGCGACGACGGAATTCACCACCTAGCAGCGAGCCGCGCGTTCTCAGCCTCCGGAGCCGATGCAGCCGGCGCCGCGGCGGCGATGACATCGCGGAATTGCTTCAGGGATGCGCTTGCACGCGGGCGAATCCCGCGCGCTTCACCGTATGGCTCGCTGTTCACTTCGTACACTTGGAAGCCGTCGCAGCGCGCTTTCTTTCGTCGAGAATGGAAGATGTGGCCGCATGAAAAGCCGCCAGTCGCGGTATCTGGCCTGCTCCATGAGCGTGCTTTCGGCTGAAGTGAGGTCCGGTTGCGCGGGGCGTGTCGGTATCGTGCCGAGTACGCTCGTCGGCCTTCCGGCGCGGGCGCATCTCTACATGCGGGGGCCGCCGCGCTAGATTCCTGAATCTCCCGCGGATCCCCGTCCCCAGCCGGAGCGTGCCGTGCCCGCCGCCCCCCGACCGCTGATCCTCGGCCATCGCGGCGCGCCGCGCGGGGCGCCGGAGAACACCATGCGGGCCTTCCGGCTGGCGCTGGAGGAGGGCGCCGACGGCGTGGAGCTCGACGTACAGCCGTCGGCCGACGGGGTGCCGGTGATCCTCCACGACGACACGCTCGACCGCACCACCGACGGGACCGGCGACGTCTCCACCCTCCCCTGGGCGCGGATCGCCGCCGTACGGGCGGAGGGCGAGCCGGTGCCGCGGCTGGAGGAGGTGGTGGCGTGGGCGGCGGAGACGGGGGCGTTCCTCAACGTCGAGCTGAAGCGCCCCGGCGCCGAGGCGGCCGCCGTCGCGGCGATCGCGGCCGCGGGGCTGCGGGAGCGGACGGTCTTCTCGTCGTTCCTCGCCGCCTCCGTGGCGGAGGTGCGGCGGCTCGACCCCGCGACCGCCTGCTACTTCCTGAGCGACGGGCGCGCGGGGGTGGCGATGGCGGTGGCGCGGGAGCTCGGGGCCTCCGGCGTCTGCCTGGGCGCGCGCCGGGCGACCCCCGCCGCGCTGGCGGAGTTCAGGCGCGCCGGGCTGCCGGTGATCGTCTGGACGGTCGACCGGCCCTACCGCATCCGCGGGCTGCTGCGCGAGGGGGTGCGCGGGGTGATCACCAACCTCCCGTCGCTGGCGGCGCAGGTGCGCGCCGAGGTCGAGGCCGAGCGCGCGTCCCCCGTGCGTCCGGCGTAGAGGGCAGCGGCGGCCTCACGCGGAGACGCGGAGACGCGGAGGAGGCGCGGCGGCCTGCTCCGCGTCTGCGTATCTACGGTCCAAACGCAGTCTTTCTCCGTGCTGGTCCGGCGCTTGCCCGTCTTTCCCGGCAAAGCGCCGACCCACGAGGAGACGGATGATCCTGACCATCACGGCTGTGCTCCTGCTGCAGCAGCGCGACACCGTTCCGCGCGCGCCGCGGGTGGATACCATCTACATCGGCACGCGCGGTGACAGCGCGCGGGCGCCGTCGCCGGGGCAGCCGCCGCGGGTCGTCGCGCCTTCGCCGGCGACGGCGGACGGGGCGGGGATCTTCGACTCGCCGGCGACGCGGGCGCTGGTGGAGCGGGTGATCCGCGCCGGGAGCACCGTCCCCGCCGGGCTCGACGACTACCAGGCGCACCTCGACGCGGCCGTCTACCTCTCCCTCCGCCCCGACTCCGCGCAGGGCGGCGAGCTGCCGGTGACGGTGGACGAGCTCGCGGGCGACGTGCGCTGGGCGCGCGGCGAGGGGCTCGTCCAGCGCATCCGCGGGCACCGCGTGCGGATGCTGGCGCCGACGCCGTACACCATCGGCTCCCTTCTCGACGCGCCCTGGGTGGTGCCGCACCTCTACGGCAACACCATCAACGTCTTCTCCCTCGCCGCCTCCCCCGGCGGCCGGGCGCGGATCTCCTCGGCGGTGCACCCCTTCTCCTGGCGCGGGCTGGACTTCTACCGCTACGCCGCGGGGGATACGGTCCGCGTGCGCACGCTGCAGGGGGTGACCACGCTGGTGCCGGTGACCGTGCGCCAGCGCGCGGGGATTACCGACACGGCGCGGACCGTCGCCGGCACCTTCTACGTGGACGTGGACCGCGCGGCGGTGGCGCGCGCCCGCTTCGGCTTCGTGGACCGGCGGGGCGGGCTGCTCCCGGCGGAGAGCGGGGTGTTCTTCGAGCTGGAGAACGGTCTGGTGGAAGGGCGCTTCTGGCTCCCCTACCGCCAGCGGCGCGAGCTGCAGGTGTCGTCGCCGCTCTTCGGCGGGGCGGCGGCGGTGCGCATGGTCACGACCTTCTCCCACTACCAGCTGGGCACCGGGTGGCGTCCGGACCAGCCGGGGCAGCGGTTGGTGCGCGAGATCGCGCCGGGGGACAGCGTCTTCGCCGGGTTCGCGCGCGCCGTCGGTGAGCCCGCCGCGGAGTTCGACATCTCCGACTTCGCCGACCTGCGCGCGGCGGTGCGGCCGCCGGACGCGCACCCCGGCGCGGTGCGGATGTCGCTGCGCTACGAGCGCGGCGACCACCTCTTCCGCTACAACCGGGTGGAGGGCGCGTACCTGGGCCTCGCCGCGCGGCTGGAGCCGGGCGACCCGGACCGGCGCGACTGGGACGTCTACGGGACGGCCGGCTGGGCGTTCTCGGAGAAGACGGCGCGCGGCGAGCTCTCGGCGCGCTGGCACCCGCAGCCGGCGCTCCCCGGCGGCGCGCGCTGGACGCTAGCCGCGACGGGGTATCGTCGGCTGGTGGACGTGCAGGCCTTCCGGCCGCCGCTGCAGTGGGACCTGGGTTACACGCTGGGCGCCGCCCTCGCGGGCTACGACGTGCGCGACTACCTGGACGCGACGGGGGGTACGCTGCAGCTCACGCGGCAGAGCGGGCGCTTCCTCGCCCGGCTGGGCGGACGGTGGGAGAAGGAGGACTCCGTCACCCGCAACGTGAGCGGCGGCCTGTTCGGCGGCACCTCCACCAACTTCCCCCTGGTCGCGGCGATGGAGCCGGGGACGCACGCGGCGGTGGAGGGCGAGCTGCGCTGGGCGCACGGGGCCGGGGCGCTGTCGCTGGGGAACAGCCTCCTCGCCGACGTGCGCAGCGACGTGGGGCTCGGCGACTTCCGCACGCAACGGGTGGCGGCGCTCCTCTCCTTCCGGCGCACGGGGACGTACGTTACGCTGGTCGGCCGCGGGGACGCGGGGATGGTGGCGGGCGAGGCGCCGCCGCAGTTCCTCTTCCGCTTCGGGGGGATCGAGGGGCTGCGCGGCTACGAGCGCAACGAGTTCGGCGGGAGCCGGGCGGCGCTGGGGCGCGGGCGACTGCTCCTGCACCTGCCGCCGTACGGGAGCCGGCCGGTGGCGAGCGCCGCGGGGTTCATGATCCCGCCGCTGCGGCCGGCGGTGGTGTTCTCGGTGGACGCGGGATGGTCCGACGTGTCGTCGCAGTCCGCGCCGGCGCTGGCGCGGCTGGGGTCGAGCGTGACGGACGGGGTGCGCTGGTCGTACGGCACCGGGATCAGCATCTTCCAGGACGCGCTGTCGGTGGAGTACGTGCGGCCGGGCGACGGGGGGAAGGGGAAGTGGTACGTGGGGTTCGTGAGCACCTTCTGAGCGCGCGCGGCCCCGCGCTTGCAGCCGCGCCGCGGCAGGCGGGCGGCGCGTTCATCATCCAGCCAGAGACGGAGCCGGACATGTCCTCGATCACCCGGCCCCTCGCGGGGGCCTCGCTGACCTTTCACCTCTCGGAGCAGCTCGCCGCCGTGCGCGCGGAAGAGGCGTACCAGCGCAGCGGCCGCGCGGGGCGCACGCTGGCGAAGAGCGGCCGCCTGCGGGTGGTGCTGCTGGCCGTGCGCAACGGGGTGCCGATCGGCACGCACCAGGCGGACAGCCCGATGACGCTGCAGGTGCTGGAGGGCGGCCTGCACTACCGCGACGAGGGCGGCGAGTACGACCTGCGCGCGGGCGACCTGCTCTACTTCGGCCCCGGCAACGCGGAGGACATCAAGGCCACGGGCGACACCGCGCTCCTGCTCACCATCTCCGCCGTGAACGACGACTTCCGACCGGAAGAGACGGCGCGCGCGTAGACATTCTCACGGCCGTTTCACGCAGAGACGCAGAGGAAAAGAGAGGACGCAGATTCGCACCTGCGCCCTCTCTGTTTCTCTGCGTCTCTGCGTGAAACGGCCGTTAGCTGACTTTGGGAATGGGGACTTTCCAGATGCGCTCGGCGTATTCGCGCACGGAGCGGTCGCTGCTGAAGAAGCCGCAGCGCGCCACGTTCAGGATCGCCTTCCGCGTCCAGTCCTCCGGGGCCAGGTAGGCGGCGTCGACCTCGGCCTGCGCGACCAGGTAGGCGTCGAAGTCGGCCAGCACCATGAACGGGTCGTGGTGCAGGAGGCCCTCGATCAGCGGGCGGAAGAGGCCCGGCTGCTCGGGGGAGAGGAGGCCGCTGGCGACGAAGTCGAGCACGCGCTTGAGCCGCGGGCTCGCCTCGTACTCGGCGCGCGGGTTGTAGCCCTCCGCCTTCCGCGCCTCTACCTCGTCCGCCGTCAGGCCGAAGATGAAGATGTTCTCGGCGCCCACGCGCTCGGCGATCTCCACGTTGGCGCCGTCGAGCGTGCCGATGGTGAGGGCGCCGTTCAGCGCGAACTTCATGTTCCCCGTCCCCGACGCCTCGAACCCGGCGGTCGAGATCTGCTCCGACAGGTCGCTCCCGGGGAAGATCCGCTCCGCGATGGAGACGCGATAGTCGGGGATGAAGGCCACCTTCATCACCTTCGACACCTCCGTGTCCGCGTTCACCACGCCGGCCACGGCGTTGATCAGCTCGATGATCAGCTTGGCGGTGTGGTACGTCGGTGCCGCCTTCCCGCCGAAGAGGACTGCGCGCGGCACGCCCCCGCCGTCGCCGCCGTCGCGGATCTCCAGGTAGGCGTCGATCACCCGCAGCGCGTTCAGCAGCTGGCGCTTGTACTCGTGCATCCGCTTCACGTGCACGTCCACCATCATCGCCGGGTCGAGCTGCACCCCGGTCTCCCGCCACACCAGCTCCGCGAGGCGCGCCTTGTTGTGCGCCTTCACCGCGCGCCAGCGCTCGCGGACGGCCGCGTCGTCGGCGAAGGGCTCCAGGCGGGAGAGCTGCTCGAGGTCCACGTGCCAGCCCTGGCCGTCGCGCTGCGGGTCGTGGATCTTCTCGTCGATCAGGTCCGAGAGCTCGGGGTTGGCCTTCAGCATCCAGCGCCGCTGGGTGACGCCGTTGGTCACCGAGGTGAAGCGCTCCGGCCAGAGCTCGTGGAAGTCGCGGAAGATGCTGCTCTTGAGGATCTCGGTGTGCAGCTCGGCCACGCCGTTGGTGGTGTGCGTCCCCACGATGGCCAGGTGCGCCATCCGCACCGCGCCGCCGGCCACGATCGCCATCCGCTCCTCGCGCGGCGCGTCGTCGGGGAACTTCTCGCGCACCCGCTCGCGGAAGCGGCGGTCGATCTCCAGGATGATCTCCATGTGCCGCGGCAGCATCCGCCCGAACAGCTCCGTCCCCCACGTCTCCAGCGCCTCGGGGAGCACGGTGTGGTTGGTGTAGGCGAAGGTGTCGCGCGCCATCTCGAAGCTCTGGTTCCACTCCAGCCCGTGCTCGTCCATCAGCAGCCGCATCAGCTCGGGGATGGCGACGGCGGGATGGGTGTCGTTGAGCTGCGCCTGCACCTTCTCGGTGAAGTCGGCGAAGGTGCGGCGCTCGGAGAGGTAGCGGACGATGATGTCCTGCAGCGTGGCGCTGACGAAGAAGTACTGCTGCTTGAGCCGCAGCTCCTTTCCCGCGCCGGTGTCGTCGGGGGGATAGAGGACCTTGGAGATGGTCTCGCTGTCGGTCTTGGCCTGCACCGCGGCGATGTAGTTGCCGCGGATGAAGTCCTCCAGGTCGAACTCCTCCGTGGCCTTGGCGGCCCAGAGGCGGAGCGTGTTGACGGTGTTGGACTCGAAGCCGGGGACGGGGACGTCGTACGCCATCGCCAGGATGTCGCTGGTGTCCACCCAGTCGTAGTGGATGCGGCTGGCGGCGTCGGCGCGCGCCTGCACGCGGCCGTAGAGCTTCACCCGGTAGGTGCGGTCGGGGCGGGCGATCTCCCACGGGTTCTCGTCGCGCAGCCAGTTGTCGGGGCGCTCCACCTGCCGCCCGTTCACCACGTCCTGCCGGAAGATCCCGTGCTCGTAGCGGATCCCGTAGCCGTAGCCGGGAAGGCCCAGCGTGGCCATCGAGTCCAGGTAGCACGCCGCCAGCCGGCCCAGGCCGCCGTTCCCCAGCCCCGCGTCGGGCTCCGTGGCCTCCATCTCCTCCAGCGTGGTCTCCAGCTCCTCCAGCGCCTCGGCGGTGGCGTCGTGCAGCCCCAGGTTGAGCAGCGCGTTCCCCAGCGTGCGCCCCATCAGGAACTCGAGGGAGAGGTAGTAGACGCGCTTGGCGTCCTTCTGGTGGTAGCGCGCCTGGGTGGAGGCCCACTTCTCCGCCAGCCGGTCGCGCACCGTCCACGCCGTGCTGAAGTACAGGTCGCGGTCGGTGGCCGTGGCCCGGTCGCGCGCGAGCGTGTAGGTCAGGTGGTCGGAGATCCGGTTCTTGAGCGCGTCCACGCGCGTGGTGCGCCGCCCGGCGTCCAGGGTCGTGCTCATCTTCGATATGTCAGGGAAGCTTACAAATTCCCGCTGGCGGGAAGGCCGGCTGCAACGAGTGGGCCGGGAAGGTAGCCGGGGCTGGCGCATGCCGAAAGATCCGCTGTTACTCAGCCTGGGGCGCGTCGCGGTCTTCGGCGCGGCGGTAGGGGAGGGAGATGAGGAAGCGGGAGCCACGCTCGCCGTCGAACTCGGCCCAGGCGCGGCCGCCCATCCCCTCCACCGTCTCGCGCACGATGCTCAAGCCCAGGCCGGTGCCCTCCACCCCTGTCACCGTGTCGCCGTGAGCGCGGAAGAAGCGGGTGAAGAGCTGCTGCCGCCGGTCCTCGGGCACGCCCAGGCCGTTGTCCGTCACCTCGATCACCAGCCGGGGGGCGCCGCCGTCGGCGTCCGCTTCCTCCACCCGGCCCACCACCTCCACCCAGCGCTCGTCGTCGGCGTCGTGGGAGTACTTGATGGCGTTCGAGATGTAGTTGGTGAGCGCGAGCTCCAGCGCCGCCGAGTTCACCTCGACCTCGGGGAGCGCGCGGATGCGCACCTTCACGTCGCGCGCGGCGGCCATCTCGCGCAGCTGCCGGCAGACCTCGGCGGCCACGCGGGGGAGGAGCACGTTGCGCTGCTGGCGCGCGCCGGGGTCCATCCGCGAGAGCTCGAGCAGGTTCTCCAGCACCCCCTGCATCCCCTCGGCGTTCTGCACCACCATCTGCGCGAAGCGGGCGCGCTGCCGGTCGTCGCTCGCGATCTCGGGGTCGGCGAGGAGCTGGCCGGCGCCCAGCACGGAGGCGATGCGGTTCTTCAGCTCGTGCGTGACCATGCGGTTGAAGCCGCGCAGCCGCTGCTCCCGCTCGCTCACCCGCTCGGCCGCCAGCCGCAGGTACTGCATGGTGGTGACCTGCTGGATGACGGAGACGGCGCGGAAGAGGCGGTGTGCGCAGGCGAGCAGCTCGCTATGCGGGCACGGCTCGTCCACCGTGTCGACGATGCGCACCAGGAAGGCGAAGAGCACCCCGCCCAGCAGCTCGTACTCCTTGAGGATCTCGTGCGCGTCGAAGCCCTGCTGCCAGCGCAGCTCCCCCAGCTCGATCGCCTTCCCCGCCACGGGCGCGTCGGCCGTGATCTCGTCCGTGGGGTCCTCCAGGTAGTCCGCGATGCGGTCCATCAGCAGCGGGACGTGGTTCAGCAGTTCGTCGGTGGGGAAGATGCGGTTGGGGTCCAGCTCCACGCGCGCGGCGATGCGCTCCAGCCAGCGGCGGGTGAGCTCCTCGCGGCCCTTGCGGATCTGGGCGGCGAGGGCGCCGGCGAGGCGGCAGTTGACGAGCGTGTCGGCGTCGGACAAGCGCACACCGGGCTGAGGAATCCTCGCGGGTGCGCGCGCGATCGCGCCCACCGTGAACGGGGGTTGGTCAAGCACGATGCGGGCCAATCCCAGCGCTTCTGCGGGCCGATGCACAGCAACGGCCGTTTCACGCAGAGACACGGAGAAACTGAGAGAACGCAGAGGGAATCCGGCGCAGCTACGAGCGCGGAGGAAGGGCGGGGAAGAGGCGACGGCGGTCGGTGAGAAGGACGGCGGAGGGCAGGCGGCGCTCGCCCGCCCTCCCGAGCGTCAGGCGTCAGGGCCCGATGGTGCAGATGGTGAGGCGCGTGTCGCACCGCCGTGTCGGTCCGAAGGCGACCGGGGCCTCCTCCGACTCATCGGTGACGAACGACTCCACCGCCAACGCGTCCAGGTCGAGCTTCCGGATGTCCATCCTGCCCTCCGTCGTTCGGGTGCGCCGGCCGTCTCGCGGCCGGGGTACGGACCCCCATGTTCAATAACGTGCCCGGTACCACGTCGCAAGGCGGAATCGGAGCGCCGTCGCGGACGCGATGGAATCCGCGACCTCGGGCGTGGGGCGGCCGGTGGCGTGGGCCAGAATCGTCTACGGATGTGGAACGGGCGAAGACCGCCGTGGTCTCCGCCCGTCCATCCATCGATTCGCCGTCGTTGCAGTTGGTGTCCGCGAAGCGTCCGCGCCTCAGTTCCGGTTGGCGCTGTCGGCGGCGTTGAGGGCGGCGCGGGTGCCGCCGGTGCCGGTGAGCGCGCCCACGCGGGCACTCTCGGGCGCGGAGAGCGGCGGCGTGGGGCGGCCGTGGATCTTGTTCAGGTAGTAGTCCGCCACCTCCGCCCCGATCGGCGCCGCCGAGCCGGAGCCGCTCTCGCCGAACTCCACGATCACCGCCACCACCACCTCCGGCGCTCCGCCCCGCGGCCCCGCGAAGCCGGTGAACCACGCATGCGGCTTCCGCGGGTCGGCCGAGTTCTGCGAGGTGCCCGTCTTCCCGAAGAGCTGCCAGTGCGCCAGCTCCACCGCGTGCGCCGTGCCCCCTTCCTCGATCACCCGCGCCATCCCCTCGCGAACCGCGGCGAGCGTGGTCGGAGCCAGCTTCAGGTCGGTCTCGATCGGCGCGTTGGGGGTCATCAGCAGGTGCGGCGTGCGCGAGATGCCGCCCGCGGCCATGGCGGAGAAGAACTGCGCCATCCGCAGCGGCGTCTGGTCGTTCGGTCCCTGGCCGATCGCCACGTTCATCACCTCGCTGGGCGGCGGCCGCCAGCCGAAGCGGCGCACGTACCACTCCTTGCCGCTGGGGAAGTTCCCCGTCTTCTCGCCCGGCATGTCCACCCCCGTGCGCCGCGAGAACCCCAGCCGCGTCCCCTCGCTGGCCAGCGCGTCGAGCCCCAGCATGATGCCGAGCTGGTAGAAGTAGACGTTGCAGGAGTTCTGGATGGCGCGCAGCAGGTCCTGCGGGCCATGTCCCTCGCGGTTCCAGCAGCGGGCGTAGCGCCCCGCGTAGCTCATCCCGCCGGTGCAGGCGATGGGCATCACCTGCGTGGGGGTGATGACCCCGCGCTGCAGGCCGATGATGGCGGTGGCGAGCTTCCAGGTGGAGCCGGGGGGGTAGGTGCCGTTGACGGCGCGGTTCAGCAGCGGGCGCGCGGGGTCGGTGTTCAGCTGGTGCCAGAGGGCGCGGGGGATGCTCCCCACCAGCAGGTTGGGGTCGAAGGTCGGCGCCGAGTACATCGCCAGGATCTCCCCCGTCCCCGGGACCATCGCCACCACCGCGCCGCGCTTGTCGGCGGGCCACACCTGGTGGATGTAGCGCTGCAGGTCCAGGTCCAGCGTGAGCCGCACGTCGTGCCCGGCGACGGGCTCCTCGGCCAGGCGCTTGGCGAAGCCGCGTACCACCTTCCCGCGCGCGTCCACCTCCACGTAGCGCCCGCCCGCCTTGCCGCCCAGCGCGCGCTCGTACTGCCGCTCCAGCCCGCTCTTGCCGATGCTCTGGCCGCTGCGGTAGCCGCGCCACGTCTCGCTCTCCAGCTCGCGGTCGCTGATCTCGGCCACGTACCCCACCAGGTGCGCCACCGCCGGGCCGCCGGGGTAGTGCCGCACCGGGTACGGCTCCACCCGCAGCCCCGGGAGGCGCGCGGCGCGCTCGGCGAGCCACGAGACCTGGCCGAAGGTGAGGTTGTGCGACACCGCCACGGCCTCGCCGCGGTGGCGCACGCTCCACTCAACCAGCTCCTCGATGCGGGGCGCGTCGAGCCCCATCAGCCCCGCGATGGGGGCCAGGCGGGCGCGCAGCTCCTCGGGAGGGCCGGCGTCGGCGAGCAGGGAGTACCCCGCCACCGTCTCGGCGATGATCTTCCCGTTGCGGTCCAGGATGGCGCCACGCGGCGCGGGGATCGGCTGCACGCGGAAGCGGTTGTCGTCCGCGCGCAGCACGAACTCGGAGTTGCGCAGCACCTGCGTGCGGAAGAACGCCGCGCCCAGCACGCCCAGCATCAGCACGATGCCGACGGCGGCCTGGAGCGCGCGCAGCCTCCGCGCGTGCGGATGGAACGGGTTGTAGGGGCCGAGGCCCCGGTCTACCAGGGTTGCCATCACCGGACGGCGGGGAGGGACAGGTGCGGGGGTGCGTAAACATAGGCACGGAAACGCGTTCGCGCCAGCGTCACGTGTCTCGCGCCGTCGCCGTCCGCCCGGTGGACCCGAATCGCGCCAAACGATCGTCCCCGGGCGGAGACGCGAAGACGCAGAGGGAGCGGCCGCGACGCCCCGCCCCCCGGCGTCCCCGCCGGAGGACGCCGCCATCGGTTTCCGGCGGGATTGATTGGGCCGCCTTGCGTTCCCGGGGGTTTGCGCTATCTTCCTGCGCACGCGCAGACCTATCGGCCGTCGATTCCCCCCTGCCGCTTCACGCGGCACGCAACTTGACGTAGCCGGCGCGTGCCCTTCTAAGCCAGACATTCGGAGTCAGAGGCCCAGTCTCCACCCTTCCGGCATTTCCGCCGGCGGCGTCTCCGCGTTCTGGAAACGCACTCTCTGGAATCAGCTGCATGACCATTTCCGCACAACCCACCGCCGCGGAGCGCGAGCCGCGCCCGGCGACCGAACCCGATGCGTCGGGGCTTCTCGAGATCCTGCCGAGCGGGAGCGGGTTTCTCCGCGCCTCCCGCAACGGCTACCAGGCGGCCGACGGCGACGTGTTCGTCAGCCAGTCGCTGATCCGCCGCTTCGGCCTGCGCACCGGCGACCGCGTGGACGGCACCGTGGGCACGCCCCCGGGGCGCGGCAAGAGCGCGCCGCTGGACGCGGTGATGGCCGTGAACGGGCGCGACCCGCTGCTCGCCCGCGGCCGCGTGGACTTTTCCTCCCTCCCCGCCAGCTACCCCGACGAGCGGCTGAAGCTCGAGGTGGAGGGCGGCACCCGCATCGCCGGCCGGAAGGACCACACCAACCGCATCATCGACCTGATCGCGCCGCTCGGCAAAGGGCAGCGCGCGCTGATCGTGGCCCCGGCCAAGGCGGGGAAGACCACCGTCCTCCAGAACATCATGGAGGGAATCGCGGTGAACTATCCCGAGGCTGTGCTCCTGGTGCTGCTGGTGGACGAGCGCCCGGAAGAGGTCACCGAGATGGAGATGCTCGGCCGCGGCGAGGTGATCGCCAGCTCCTTCGACTGCCCGGCCGACCGGCACGTGGCGGTGGCGGAGATGGTGCTGGAGCACGCCCGCCGGCTGGTGGAGAGCGGCCGCGACGTGGTGATCGTGCTCGACTCGATCACCCGCCTGGCGCGCGCCTACAACACCTCGGAGCGCGGCACCGGCCGCGTGCTCTCGGGCGGCATCGACAGCGGCGCGCTGGAGAAGCCGAAGCGCTTCTTCGGCAGCGCGCGCAAGGTGCGCGGCGGCACCGGCTCCCTCACCATCATCGCCACGGCGCTGATCGAGACGGGGAGCCGTGGCGACGAAGTGATCTTCGAGGAGTTCAAGGGCACCGGCAACAGCGAGATCGTGCTGGACCGCGACCTGGCGGACAAGCGCATCTTCCCGGCGATCAACGTCGACAAGAGCTCTACCCGGCGCGAGGAGCTGATCTTCCCGCCCGAGGAGCTGGAGAAGTGCCTGCAGCTGCGCCGCGCGCTGAACTCGCTGCAGCCGCACGACGCGATCGAGCTGCTCAACAAGCAGCTGAACGACACCAAGACGAACGCGGACCTGCTCGCTCGTATGCGGTAGGCGCCGGCCTCGGCCTCGCAACGGCCGTTTCACGCAGAGACGCGGAGGAACTGAGAGAACAGCGCTCGGTTCCTCCGCGCTTTTGCGTCCGACGATGATTCAGGTCGTCGGAGCGGCGATCACGGTGCAGGCGATGCGGGCGCCGGAGTTGCCGGCCGGGTCCGTCACCATGTCGTCGGGGCCGGCGTGCACCACCAGCGCGGTGCCGTCCGCGTCGAAGAGCGGGGCCTGCCCGGGGCTCAGGCTCCCCGCTACCGTCGTCTCCATCCGCCCCGTCCCGTTCGCGGCCACCGTCAGGTTGGGGAGGTCGCCCAGGTGCGGGCCGCGCGGGTTGCGCGTCCCGTGCTGGCGCGCGGCCGGGTTCAGGTGGCCGCCCGCGGTGGTGAAGCCCGGCGGCTCGCACCGCCCGACCGCGTGCAGGTGCGTGCCGTGCACCCCGGGCGGCAGGTGCGTGGACTCCACCGTCACCCGCACCGAGTCGCGGCCCTGCTGCGTCAGCGTGAGCTGCCCCACGCTCTGCCCGCCCGCGTCGTAGATCGGCTGGCTGAACGCGCGTGGCTGGGGCGATCCCTGCGCCCCCATCCCCGCGCCGCACGCGGCCAGGATCCCCAGCGCGCCCACCGCGGCCACACCCCTCATCCCCGTCATCGTCCGATCCTCCTCGTCAGTTGTCTGCGTCACCCTCAAGGGCAGCGCGCAAAAGGCGTGCGGCAACAGCAGGGTCTCACGCAGAGCCGCAGAGACAGCAGAGAAACCACCGCGGATCCTCCGCCCGGTGTCCTCCCCCACTTCCCCCGATTGAACGTCATCCTGAGGCCGGCCGCGCAGCAATCATCGCTTCGAAATTCCATGCAGGCCGAAGGATCTATAACCGCGGCAGCACGGGAGTCGGCGAGGTGTACGCACGTTGTTCCATCATCTACTAAAGAAGTAGTTGACAGACGCGTGGTCCGCGATTACCATCTACTACAAGACTAGTAGCTAGGGCTCACGTCGCGGGAGAAATGGGCGATGCTGGCGAACTGGATGCTGTACTGCGCCGCGGTCGGGGTGCTGCTCACGGGCGGTGCGCTGGCGCTGGAACGCGGGCTGCGCGCGCTCGGGCGGCCGACGCGGTGGGTCTGGGCCGGCGCGATGGCGCTCACGCTCGCCGTCCCCGCCGTGGCGCGCTTCGTCCCCGCCGCGGACGCCGCTTCTCCGGCCGCTTCCGCCGCGGCTCCGGCTGCACGCAAGCGCGCGGCACCCGGGCTCCTGGCCGCGACGACGCGCATCCGGCGGCCGGCTCCGCCCACGCTCGATCTCGGGGGATGGGACCCGGCGCTGCGGCTGGCGTGGGGCGCGTCGTCCGCCGCGGTGCTGCTGGCGCTGGCGGGGATGGCGGCAGTGCTGGCTCGCCGCCGTCGGGGCTGGTCGGCCGCCGAGGTCGACGGCGTGCCCGTCCTCGTCTCGCCGGACGTGGGGCCGGCGGTGGTCGGGATCTTCCGCAGCCGCATCGTCCTCCCCGCGTGGACGCTCGCCGCGGACGAAGAGGCGCGGCGGCTGGTGCTGGAGCACGAGGGGGAGCACGTGCGCGCCGGCGACCCGCGCCTCCTCGCCGCCGCCATCCTCGTCGCCGCGCTGACGCCCTGGAACCCCGCCGCCTGGTGGCAGCTCCGCCGCCTCCGCCTCGCGATCGAGGTGGACTGCGACGCTCGCGTGCTTGGGCGCCGCGGCGACGTGCGCACCTACGGCTCCGTGCTGCTGGAGGTCGGGCGCCGGGCCGTGCGCTCACCCCTGCCCGTGGCCGCCTTTGCCGAGCCCGTTTCATCCCTCGAACGAAGGATCCGCATCATGACCGCACCCCGCGCCCGCCGCCCGCTCGTCCGCGCCACCGCCTTCGCCGCGCTCGCGGCCGGCCTCGTCGCCGTGGCGTGCGAGGCGCCGCAGCCCACGCAGCCCTCGTCGGCGGCGCCGAGCTTCGCCAAGACCGCGCTCACCCCGCAGGCCGCCGTCGCCCACTACTTCCCCGAGGTGGCGACGAAGGGCATGGGCCGGTACGACTTCCTGGAGTTCGTCGTGACCGCGGACGGGGAGGTCGTGCACCATGCGTGGGTGCGCGGCGCGCTCGCGCCGGGCGTCCGATCGCCCGAGCGCGATCCGCACCTGCGGGAGGAGGTCATGCGGCCGTTCAGGGGGAAGGTGTCGGAGTACCGGCTGGTCCGCTTCCAGCCCGGCGAGGTGGGGCCCACCGCGACCGAGGTGGCGTGGACCGTCCTGCAACCCGCGCCCGGCTCGGGCGCCGACGCCGGCCCGAGCGCGTACGACATCGCGCTCAGCGACGCCATCCGCCGCCACTACCCGCCGCTGATGCGCGACGCCGGGATCACCGCGCGGGTGGCCGTGGACTTCACCGTGGGCGCCGACGGCAAGGCACGCGGCGTGACGATCGTGGGCGAGCACATCGACCCGGCCTTCGCCCAGGCGGCCCGCGCCGTGGTGGCCGACCTCACCTTCCCGCCCAGCAGACCCGACGAAGAGACGATGATGGTCATCCCCTTCGCGCCCGAGCGCAGGCCTGCGCCCGCCACCCGCTGACACCCGGACCCGGAGACATTCGCGTGGAGATCGCCTTCACCGAGCGCGAGCTGGACGTGATGGGGGTGCTGTGGGACCTCGGCGGCGGCACCGTCGCCGAGGTGCGCGACCGCCTGAGCGACGACCTGGCCTACACCACCGTGCTCACCGTGCTGCGCACCCTGGAGGAGAAGGGGTACGTGGGCCACGTCGAGGCCGGGAAGGCGCACCGCTTCCACCCGCTGGTGGAGCGCCGCGACGCCGGGACCAGCGTGCTGCGCCGCATCACCCGCAAGCTGTTCAAGGACTCGCCCGAGCTGCTGCTCACCCACCTGGTCTCCGACCGCGGCCTGACGGACGAGGAGCTGCGGCGGATGCAAAAGCTGCTGGAGGAGCGGCTGGGGGAAGGAGGCGCCGAATGATCCGCTGGATGCTCTTCGCCGCCGCGGTCGCGGCGCTGGCGGGGCTCGCCGGCCTCGCGGCGGAGCGGGGGCTGCGCCTCGCCCGGCTCCCCACGCGCTGGGCGTGGGCCGGCGCGCTCGTCGCTTCGCTGCTGCTGCCGCTCCCCTTCCTCCGGCGCGAGGACGCGGGGCACACGCGGGTGATCCCCATCTCCACCCTGGTCCCCGCCGTGCGTGCGATCCCGACGCTCGGGCTGCCCGCCCGCGTCCCCGCGGCCGCGCCGCGCCCGGAGGCCGTTACGCTGGAGCGCGCGCTGCCGGCCGCGTGGGGAGCGGCCAGCGTGTTGTTGATTGCGGGCCTCGCCGGCGCCGCGTGGACGCTGCGCCGCCGGAAGCGGCGGTGGGAGCGCGCGGTGGTGGCCGGCGCGCCGGTGCTCCTCTCGGACGAGACGGGGCCGGCGGTGGTGGGCGTGCTCGCCCCCGAGATCGTGCTCCCGCGCTGGACGCTGGCGCTCCCCGAGCCGCTGCGCCTGATGATCGTCCGCCACGAGCGCGAGCACGTGGACGCCGCCGACCCGTGGCTGGCGCTCCTCGCCGCCGCCGCCGTGCTGCTGATGCCCTGGAGCCCGGCGCTCTGGTGGCAGCTGCGCCGGCTGCGGCTGGCGGTGGAGGTCGACTGCGATGCGCGGGTGCTCCGCGCCGGTGCCGACGCGCGCGCCTACGGGTCGGCGCTGCTCGAGGTCGGGCGTCGCCGCGGCCGCTCGCGCCTCGCGGTGGCCGCGTTCTCGGAGCCCGCCTCTACCCTCGAACGGAGGATCCATC
>Ga0070685_10000766_pt1 | contig 17459 bp, 18 predicted proteins | sample KBSS13LmetaG_FD_65651 | JGI IMG/M metagenome (GOLD analysis project Ga0070685, IMG submission 65651) | Switchgrass rhizosphere microbial communities from Kellogg Biological Station, Michigan, USA - KBS S1-3L metaG | ecosystem: Host-associated > Plants > Roots > Rhizosphere ...
TCTCCTCACGCGAAGTCGCCATGCCTGAAATCTCACCTCTCTACCGTCGGGGTCGTGGAGCGCGCCGACTCTAACACGCCGGAGGACAGGCGCTCCTGCAGCCGTTCGGCCACGCGATGCTCGACGCCACGCGCCCCGAGACGGATGGCGTTCGCGACTGCGACCCGCGAGCTCGAGCCGTGAGCAATGACCACGAGACCGTTCAGTCCGAGGAGGTAGCCGCCGCCGTACGTCTCCGGATCGAGCCGCTCCCGAAGCTTCCGCGCGCCCGGTCTGATGAGCAGGCCGCCGAGTCGTCCACGCATGGACGAGCCGAGCTCGGAGACCAACGCGTCGAGCATCGTCCGGATCGTCCCTTCGAGCGTCTTCAGCGCGACGTTTCCTGTGAAGCCGTCGGCGACGACGACGTCCGCGCCACCTTCGAGCAGGAGCCTGCCCTCCATGTTTCCCTCGAACCGAAGGTCGGCCGTGCGCAGGAGCTCGTGCGCGTCGATCGTCAGCTGGTTGCCCTTCTCGTCCTCCTCGCCGATCGACATCAGGCGCACCTCGGGCCGCTCGATGCCCAGGATCTCCTCCGCGAACACGGAGCCCATGTGGGCGAATTGGACGAGATGCTCCGGGCGCGCGTCCGCGTTCGCGCCGGCGTCGATGAGAACACTCGGTCCGCGCTTCGTCGGGATGACGATGGCGATAGCGGGCCGATGGACACCGCGAAGCCGCTTGATGTGGAGGAGCGAGGCGGCGAGCATCGCGCCCGTGTTCCCCGCCGAGACCACCACGTCCGCATCACCGTCCGCAACCGCGCGCACGGCACGGACGAGCGAGGAGTCCGTCTTCGCCTTGACCGACTCCACTGCCGAGTCGTCCATCGAGATCGACTCGGGCGCCTCGATGAGTGGCAAGCCGCCCGTGTCGAGCGCCGGTGGGCCGAAGAGGGTTGGTCGAATCTCGTCCGAGAGGGCGGCAACGGCTCCGGCGATGATCTCTTCCGGCGCGCGGTCGCCCCCGAGTGCGTCAACGGCGACGCGGATCATCCGAGGAGACTACGGCGCGTCGATGCTCAACGGCTCGACGTCCCTGCCCTTGTACGTCTTGCAGTTCGGGCAGACGCGATGAGGTCGCTTCGGCTGCCTGCATGTCGGACAGACCTGCAAGCGCGGGACGCTGATCCCGTGCTGCGCGCGGCGCTTGTCACGCCTCGACCTCGATGTCTTTCGCTTCGGAACGGCCATGAGCGGCTGGGCACTATACCCGCAGCTCGATCGTCCTCGTCGGGGCGATCCGCTCGAGGAAGCGCCGGTCGTGCGAGACGACCACGAGCGTGCCCTCGAAGTCTTCGAGCGCACCCTCGAGCTGCTCGACCGCCTCCAGGTCGAGATGGTTCGTCGGCTCGTCGAGCACGAGGAGGTTCACGCCGCGCGCCTGGAGCTCGGCGAGGTGCGCCCGCGTGCGCTCGCCGGGCGAGAGCGACGAGGACGCCCGGCCGATGTGATCCGCACCGAGCCCGAACTTCGCGAGGAGCGTGCGCGCGTCCCCGGGAGCGAGCCCGGTGCGAGCGCTGATCACGTCGACGAGCGGCGCGTCCGTGGCGTACGCCATTCGGTCCTGTCCGATGGCGCCGATCACCGTGCGTCGGCCGACATGACGCGTGCCTGCGACGAGCGCCGCATCGCCCAGGAGCATCGCGAGGAGCGTCGACTTGCCGACGCCGTTCGGCCCCGCGATCGACAGTCGCTCGCCGGGCGCCAGATCGACATCGATCGGCCCGAGCACGAACGACCCCCGCTCCGTCACCGCACTGTCGAGGCTCAGCACGTGCTCGGAGAGCCGGGCGCCGGCAGTGAGCGCGAGTCGGAGCTCCCACGGCTCGAACGGCTTCTCCGGGAGCTCGTTCCGCTCGAGGAGTCGCTCGGCCTGGCGCACCTTCGTTTGAAGCGCGTGTGTCGCGCGACGATCCTGGCCTCCCGTCTTGTCTCCCAGCGACGCGCCTTTCGAGCGCGCTTCCGTGCGGCGGGTCGTCAACAGCTCCGCCAGCTCCTTCCTCCGTGACTGCGCCTGCTCGTACTCCGCCGTTGCGGCCAGTCGCTCCGCATCGCGCGCTCGTGCGAAGTCGCTCCATCCTCCGGCCCACTCCCGGAGGCGGTGCGACCTCGCGTCGATGGCCGCGATCCGGTCGACCGTCCGATCCAGCAACTCGCGATCGTGCGACACGAGAACGAGTGCTCCGCGATACGCACCGAGGAACGACTCGAGCCGGTCCAGCCCCGCGTAATCGAGATCGTTGGTCGGTTCGTCGAGGAGGAGAAGGTCGAACCGCGAGAGGAGAATCGCCGCGAGGGCAACGCGCGCGCGTTCCCCACCCGAAAGTGCTGCCCGATCGCGCTCGAGGTCGACATCGAGCCCGAGGTCGGCGCAGACGGTGCGCGCTCGCGGCCGGAAGTCACCGCCTCCGAGCGCGAGGAATCGCTCGAGCGCGCGGGAGTAGCGGTCGTCGGCGGCTTCTCCACGCGCGAGCGCCCCGGCGGCGTTCTCGAGCTCCTGCTCGGCGGCGAGAACACCCGTCCTCCGTGCGAGGGAGTCGATCACGGATTCTCCTACGACGTCCTGGCGCTCCTGCTCCAGATAGCCGATGGTGAGCGTCCCGGGCGCGCGCACGACGGTGCCGCGGTCCGGGAGCTCGACCCCGAGGACGATCCGGAGGAGAGTCGACTTCCCGACGCCGTTCGGCCCCACGAGCCCGATCCGCGCGCGCGGTCCGATCGTCAGCGAGACGTCATCGAGGACGACCTGCGCGCCGTAGCTCTTGGCGATGTCGGCGAGTTGCACTCGCATCGAGCGGACCTCCGGAGACCGTGGGTAACGCGCACGCCGACGGGCGCGCACGAACGGGAGATGAGCCGGTCAGTCCGTCATGAGAAGGCGCCTGGGCGCCGTGGCGCATCGTAGTCGACGTCGTAAGGGCGATGTAAGACCCTGTAAGAGGTCCGCAAGAGATCGCAGCGAGTCGGCCCCGGACCCGTCATAACCGGTGTAACCCAAGGAGGGGTCGATGACTTCGAGAGGAGCAGTCGTAACTGCGCTCGCACTGTCCGCGCTCGTCCTCCCGGCAGCCCAGGGCGTCGCGGCGCAGGCAACACCACCGTCGAACACGGCCGAACCGTCGATCAGCGGCCGCGCCGAGCAAGGTGTCCGACTGAGCGCGTCCCGGGGCACGTGGACCGGGACGGCTCCGATCTCCTACGCGTTCCAGTGGGTGCGCTGCGGAGCTGACGGGGGGCAACCGGACGGCGGCAACTGCGCGATCATCTCGGGCGCGACGACCGATCGCTATCGGCTCACGAGCAGCGACGTCGGATCCCGGATGCGCGTGCGCGTGACCGCAACGAACGTCGACGGGTCGCGGACGGCAGCGTCCAACCCGACGAATGTCGTCGTGGGACCGCCCGTGAACACGTCGGCCCCGTCGGTTCAGGGCAGCATGGTGAACGGACAGGTCGTGACCGCCAATCCCGGCACGTGGAGCGGGGCAGGCTCGATCTCGTTCTCCTACCGCTGGCTGCGCTGCAATGCGCAGGGCGGTGAGTGCGCCGCGATCGGCGGGGCGACGAGTCGCAACTATCGACTGACGTCTGCGGACGTGGGCCACAAGATCCGCTTCAACGTCACGGCCCGGAACTCGGTCGGCTCGACGACCGTCATGTCGAGCGAGTCGGCGATCGTGACCGAGCCGCTTCCGAGCGGCGCGATCAAGCTGCCGAGCGGCGAGATCTCGATCCCGGCGACGAGCGTTCCGTCGAATCAGCGTCTCGTCGTCTCGGTCGTCCAGTTCTCGCCGAGCCGTGTCACGAGCCGGACGGCGCCGATCACCGTTCGCGTGCGGGTCAAGGACACGCGCGGGTACGTCGTCCGCGACGCGCTCGTGTTCGTCCGCTCGACGCCGCGCGTGACCGCCGGCGGCGACCGGCAAGCGGCGACGACGGACGGCTGGGTGACGTACCAGCTCGCGCCGAACGGGAACTTCCCGCAGCCGCGCAACGGCTACAACGTGCAGTTCTTCGTGAAGGCGTACCGCTCGGGCGATCCGCCGCTCGCCGGGATCGCCGCCTACCGACTCGTGCAGGTGCCGCTCGCCAGCTAGCGGCTGAGTCGTAACCGCGACGCGCCGTGAAAGCGCCGGCTTCGGGCGCGTGCTGGGACCAGGACGTCCGTCCTAGCGGATGTCCTGGTCCTGCAGCAGACCTTCGAGCGCTGCCCACCGGGGATCGGGGTCGCGCTCGAGGTGCTCGTGAGGCTCGACGTTGAGATCCTTGCCGCACACGGGACAGAGCCCTGCGCAGTCCTCGCGGCACAGGATCTGATCGGGAAGCTCGAGGGCTATCGCATCGCGTGCCCACGTGCTCACCTGGAGCTGGTCAGAGACCACATAGTCGGAGCGAAGCTCATCCCCCGCCGGCGCAGCCGGGTCATGGAACTCGCGCGCCGCCACCTCGCGCTCGAGCTCCGCGAAGCCGAGGCAGCGCATGCAGGCACCGCTCAGATGGGCGCGGAGCCGCAGGTCGAACACGGTCGCGCCCGACGCCTGCGAGATCTCGAGCTCGACCGGAATCGTCGCGGTCGTCGACTCGTAGCGCTGGCCTCCGAGCACGAACGGATCGACCTCCACGTCGAGGATCTCCCGACGGACCTCGCCCGGCCGAAGCCGAAGTGTCCTGAGATCGAGCGTTGTCACGAGATGAGCGTAACGTCCTCGAGGAACCTGGTCGCGTACATTAGCCGTGCTGTTCCCCTGTTACCGTACGATCATGGAGACTGATCGCTGGCTCGGACTCGACCTGCGCCACCTCGTCGCACTGAAGACCATTGCGGATGAGGGATCCTTCGGACGCGCCGCAGATCGTCTGGGTTACACGCAGTCGGCCATCTCACAGCAGATCGCGGCGCTCGAGCGCATCGTCGCGCTGCGCCTGATCGAGCGACCCGGCGGCCCGCGCCCGATCTCGCTCACCGAGGCCGGCCAGATCCTCCTCCGACATGCGGACGCGATCCAGGCCCGACTGCTCGCCGCCAAGGCGGACATGGCTGCGCTCGAGGCGGGAGACGCCGGCCGCCTTCGTGTCGGGACCTTCCAGAGCGTCGGCGCGAAGATCATCCCGCGCCTGCTCCGCCGGTTCTCCGAGAGCCGCCCGCAGGTCGAGGTCGTCCTCCGCGAGTCGCAGGACGAGGCCGAGCTCCTCGAGCTGATCGAGCGCGGCGACCTCGACCTGACCTTCTGGACACTGCCCGTGGCGGGTGGCCCCTACGACACGATCGAGTTGCTCCACGACGCGTACGTCCTCGTCGTCCCTGCAGGCTCGCCGCTTGCGTCGGCGAAGCGGCCTCCCACCCTCAAGGAGATCGTCCTCCAGCCCGTCGTCGGCTTCAACCACTGCAGCGCAATGGATCACGTCGAGTCGCAGCTGGCGTCGACCGGACGTGCGCCGAACATCGTGTTTCGCTCCGACAACAACGGCACCGTGCAGGGCCTGGTCGGCGCCGGGGTCGGTGTCGCGGTGTCACCCCGGCTGACGGTGGACGAGGACGACCCGAGCATCGAGGTCATCGACCTCCAGGGACGCGTGCCCGCCCGCGTCATCGGCCTCGTCTGGCACTCCGACCGCCACCGCAGTGCCGCTGCGGAGGCGTTCGTGGAGTCGGCGGTCGAGGTGTGCCGCCAGCTGTCGTCCGAGACGGCGGCCGCGGCCTAGCCCGACTCAGCCGCCGAAGCGATCGAACTCGGCAGGCTCCTCCGGCTCGATCGGCTCGGGGCCGATCCCCGCGACGACCGTCTCCTGCGAGCGCTCGTGCAGACGCTCGCGGCCGCGCTTGACCGCGGTGAGGAACTTGTCGAGGTTCAGCTCGAGTGTGGACAGGATCGAATCGGCCCAGTCCTCCATCTCGAGTCGCGTCTCACGCGCCTGTCGCTTCGCGTCGTCGACGATGTCGTCGGCCTGCTTCTCGGCGAGCTTCACGATCTCGGTCTGTGAGGCCTCCCGCATCGCCTGCTCGCGAGCGTCCTGGATGATCCGGTCGCACTCGCGCTTCGCCTCGGCGAGCATCTCCTGCCGCTCCTTGACGATCCAGCGGGCCTGCTTGATCTCTTCCGGGATGGTCGCCCGCATCTGGTCGAGGATCTCGTAGATCTCCTCGCGGTCGAGGCGAACCTGGTCGGTCAGCGGCACTGCCTTCGCGTTGTGCACGAGGTCGTCGAGCCTGTCGATCAGCACCAATACGTCCATGGAGGGCCAGTCTACTCGGAGGGTGAGACGGGAGCCCCGGGCTTCCCGTCGGGATAGAGCTCGGCGAACCGACGCGCCACGGCCGCAGGCACGAGCTCCTCGACCCTGCCGCCGAACGACGCGATCTCCTTCACCCCGCTCGAGGAGACGAAGCTGTAGAGCGGGTTCGCCATGACGTAGAGCGTCTCGATGTCGGGTGCCAGCTGTCGGTTGAGGTGGTTCATCTGGAACTCCCACTCGAAGTCCGAGATGACGCGCAGGCCCTTCACCATCGTCGTGGCGTCGTGCTTGCGTGCGAACTCGACGACAAGCTCGGAGAAGACGTCCACGACGACGTTCTCGCACTCGTGCAGCGCGTCCTCGAGGAACGCGACGCGCTCCTCGACGGTGAACAGCGTCTGCTTGTGGGCGGGGTCACGGACAACGCCCACGACGACGCGGTCGAAGATCGTGGCCGCGCGACGGATGACGTCGACGTGCCCGTTCGTGACGGGGTCGTAGGACCCTGGGCAGATGGCTGTTATCACTGCGAGAACACCGTGATCCGGGCGGAACCGTAGCGCCGTGTCGTGACGAGGGCGAGCGGGAGCGCAGGCTCGACGTGGTCCGCCGTCTCGACGACGACGAGCCCGTCGGCGGCAAGCATGGTGGGAACGAGCTCCGCGAGCGCGCGTTCGTAGCCCTCCCAGTCCTCGTACGGCGGATCGGCGAGGACGAGGTCATAGAGACGGTCGCGTTCTCCTTCCTCGCGAAGCGCTGCGACGGCGTCGCGGGTAATGACGACGGCCCCCGTGAGGCGTAGCTTCTCGAGGTTCGCCTGGATCACGCGAGCTGCCTGGCGGTCGCTTTCCACGAACACGCAGCCAGCAGCGCCGCGCGAGAGCGCCTCGAGGCCCATCGCTCCCGAGCCCGCGAAGAGGTCCAGCACCTGCGCCCCTTCCACCGATCCGAGGATCGAGAACACCGCCTCGCGGACGCGGTCGCTCGTCGGCCGTGTCACGACCCCCTTCGGGGCCTGGATCCGGTGGCCCTTGCGCGAGCCCGCGACGATGCGCACCCTAGGACTCGCCGAGATGGTCGGCGTCGCCGAGGAGGCGATCGACCGCGGGTGCGAGCAAGCCTTCGTCCGGCAGCGCGCGCGAGACGTCGCGTGCGCGCTCGAGGAGATCCTGGTCGCGGCGCAAGCGGACGAAGCGCAGGTCCGAGTAGCCGGACTGGCGTGCGCCGAGGAGCTGGCCCTCCCCCCGGATCTCGAGGTCGCGCTCCGCGAGCTCGAAGCCGTCGGTCGTCGCCACCATCGCATCGAGCCGGTCGGAGGCCGTCTCGGAGAGCTCCTCCCTCGGGCGCGACACGAGCAAGCAGTACGACTGCTCGGCGCCTCGCCCCACCCGGCCGCGGAGCTGGTGGAGCTGCGCCAGACCGAAGCGGTCGGCCTCCTGCACGATCATGATCGTCGCGTTCGGGACGTCCACCCCGACCTCGATGACGGTGGTCGAGACGAGGACATCGAGCTCACGCGCCTTGAAGCTCGCCATCACGGCTCGCCTCTCCGCGGGCCGCAGGCGCCCGTGCAGGCACCCGACGCGGTAGCTCCGCAGTTCGGCGGTGCGCAGACGCTCGGCCTCCTCCTCGGCCGCGCGCGCGACACGCGTCTCCGAGGCCTCGATCAGCGGACAGACGACGTACGCCTGGCGGCCGTCGTCGAGGTGACGGCACAGGCGCGAGTACGCCTCGGAGCTGCGGTCGTCCGTGACCCACGCGGTCACGATCGGCCTGCGGTCGGCGGGGGGCAGTGCGAGCTCCGAGACGTCGAGGTCGCCGTACACGGTGAGGGCAAGGGTCCGTGGGATCGGCGTCGCGGTGAGGTGAAGGACGTGAGGGCTCCGACCCTCGACGAGCGCCGTTCGCTGCGCCACGCCGAAGCGATGCTGCTCGTCGACGACGGCGACCGCGAGGTCGGAGAAGTCCACCTCTTTCTCGATGAGCGCGTGCGTGCCGACGACGATCTGCGCATCGCCGGAGGCGATGAGCCGGCGTGCTGCCGCATGCTCCTTCGCGCGCAGCGAGCTCGTGAGTAGCGTGACTCGGACGCCGAGCGGCGCGCAGAGCTCGTCGATCGTCAGGAAGTGCTGCTCGGCGAGCGTCTCGGTCGGAGCCATCAGTGCTCCCTGGCGCCCGACCTCGACTGCACGCAGGAGTGCGTGCAGCGCGACGACCGTCTTGCCGGAGCCGACGTCGCCCTGGAGCAGGCGCTGCATCGGAACCTCGCGATCGAGGTCGGCGTCGATCTCCGTCATCGCTCGCTCCTGGTCGGCGGTGAGCGTGAAGGGGAGCGACGCGCGGTAGCGGTCGAGAAGCTCCCCGGGAGCACCGAGTCGCTGCGCCGACGCGCTCGCCCGCGTCGCGGCCGTTCGCAGGAGAGCGAGCCGGAGGACGAGCAGTTCGTCGAAGGCGAGGCGATTGCGACCCGCCTCCGCCTCGGGCAGCGACCGCGGCCGATGGAGCGCCGCAAGCGCATCCGCCCGGAGCGGCAGCCGTTCCGCCGCGAGAACGACGGCAGGCAGGTCGTCGCCGACGTCACGGACGAACCCGAGCGCCTGCGCGTGGACGTTGCGAAGCGTCTTCTGCGCGACGTCTTCCGTCGCCGGGTAGACCGGCGCCAGGTCGCCCGTCTCCGCGTCCCCGTCCAGGTCGTAGGAGGAGACGGCGAACCCGTGACGGTTCGCGCGCCCGCGGATGCGAAGCACCGTGCCCGGGACGAGCTTCGCCTCGAGCCACGGCTGGTTGAACCAGGTCGCCCTGATCTCTCCGGTCTCGTCGGCGACGCGGGCACTGAGGATCTTGAGGCGCCCTCGGCGCCGGCTCGTGGCCGAGCGCACCACGACCTCGATGACCGCTTCCTCGTCTCCGAAGAGCTCGGAGATGTGCTTTGTCGGCGCCGGCTCCTCGTAGCGTCGAGGACGTTGCCAGAGCGCATCCTCGACCGTGGCGAGACCGAGCTTCGCGAGGCGGCGAGCAATCGTCGGCCCGACGCCCTGCACCGAATCCACCGGCGCAGCCAGGCGATCCGAGCGCGGGGCCGACCGCGGACGCGGCCAGCGCTCGGGCGCGTCGCCACCGGCAAAGCCGCGCGTTCTTGCTCGCGTGATCGTCCCCATCGAACCGGGACCACTATAGGTCCAGGGCTCGCGCTCAGCCGTCGATCGCGAGCGTGTACAGCCAGCCGGGCTGCCAGCGGAACGAGCCCTCAACGAGCTCGTCGAGCGGTGTGCCCTCGAGGATGTGGTCGAACGCCCACTTCGTCGCCGAGTGACCGATGACGGCGACGCGTCGCTCGGCGTACCGCGCCGGCAGGTCGTGCAGGAAGCTGCGCACCCGGGCAACGACGTCGACGTAGCTCTCACCGCCGGAGTACGGGTCGAGGACGTGCTTCGTGCGCTCGACCTCCAACCGCGCGACGGCCGTGCCGTTCAGCATCCCGTAGTTGCACTCGCGGAGCCGCCAGTCATGGAAGATCGGCAGCCCGCGGCCGCCGAAGGCTATCTCCGCCGTCTCCACGGCGCGCCCGAGGTCGGAGCAGAACACGGCCACGATCTCGTCCTCTGCGCGTCGTTCTCCGAGGTCCTTCGCCTGGCGCTGCCCGAGTGGCGAGAGCTGCCCGTCGAGCCACCCCGACGCAACCCAACGCTCGTTGTCGGTCGTCGTCGAGTGTGTCTCGAAGACGATCTCGATGTGGGAAGCGCGGCGGCGCCTGGCCATGTCTCAGTCCGCGTCTTGGAACCAGAAGAATCCGACGGCGCCCGGCCCCGCGTGCGTTCCGACGACGGCCCCGAGCGTCGACGTGAACTCGATCTCCGCGCCGGGACGGACGCGCCACACGAGCTCGGAGAGCGTCCCGACCCAGTCCTCGGCATCCGCGTGCGCGATCGCGATGCGCAACCCCGGCCCGTCGCCGGTGGCCTCGACGAAGCGGCGCTCGAACTCAGCGAGCGCCTTCTGCCTCCCCCGCACCCGTGCGACCGGCACGACCTCGCCGTCCTCGATGGTCAGCACCGGACGGAGGTTCAGGAGGCCTCCGGCGATCGCCTGCGCCTTCCCGATCCGCCCGCCCCGCTGCAGGTACTCGAGCGTCTCGATCGTGAACAGCACGTCGCAGCTCGCCTGGAAGCGGTCGATGAGGGCCGCGATCTCGTCGTCCGTCGTTCCGCGCGCGAGCCTGCGCTCGATCGCGTGCGCCAGCAGCGCGATCGCGAGGGATGCGGTCCGCGTGTCGATCACACGCACCTTGTCTCCGATCTCCTGGGACGCGAGCTCGGCGCTCTGGAAGGTGCCGGAGAGCGTCGACGAGATGTGCAGCGAGTAGATCCGCTCGTAGGCGGCCAGATCCTCGTACGCCGCGACGAAGTCCTGTGGCGTCGGCTGCGCCGTCGCGGGCGTCACCGGAGACACTCGGAGCTTCTCGTAGAACCCCGCGGGGCTCAGCTCGACGTAGTCCCGGTACGTCTCGTCCCCGAATCGGACGTACAACGGAACGAAGCGCATGTTGGGGAACCGGGCAGGTGCGTCCGGGTAGTCGGACGTCGAGTCGAGGACGATCGCGGTGTTCTCGCTCGTCAGGTTCACCTGCTCACCTCCCAGCGGCTGCGCGGATGGCGACGACGAGAGCGTCGATCCCCTCGTCCTTGCGCACGAGCGCGGCGCCTGCGCTCGACGCGGCATCGTACTCGTCACGACCGGCGGAGGCGCTCAGGAAGACAACAGGGCCGTTAAGCTCTCTCGCCACCGTCGCGCCGTCCACATCGGGGAGCCGGTAGTCGAGGACGACCACGTCGAGATCGTGCTCGCTCGCAGCGCGGACGGCCGAGGCCCCGTCGCCCACGGCGGCGACCACGTCGACGTCAGCTCTCGTGCCGAGAAGGAAGACGAGGGAGTCGCGATAGACCTCGGAGTCCTCGACGAGAAGGACGCGGATCGGTTCCGCCGATGCGGTCACTGCGCGACGACGAGCAGAGGGTAGTGCGGCTGTCCGCCTTCGTGGACGTCGAGCGCCTCGAGGTTCGGGTGCCGCTCCTCGAGCGCGGACAGCAGCCCGTCGAGCGGGGGTGCATCCTCCCCGGTGAGGATCGTCAGAAACGTTTGGCCGCCCGCGAGTACGCGGTCGACGACCTCGTGGACGACCGCGTCCAGGTCGGGGCCCGAGGTGACGGCGAGGTCGTCCACGAGGCCGAGGAAGGCACCCTCGCGAATGTCGACGCCGTCGATCGTCGCGTCCCGTGACGCGACCGTGATCTCTCCGGTGACCGCGGCCGCGAGCTCCTCGAGCATCGCCTCCTCGTTCTCCTCGGGAGAGGACGTCGGCAGGAACCGGCTCATCGCCGCGAATCCCGCCTGCACGGACTTCGACGGGATGACGCGGACCGTCTTCTCGGAGAGCGCCGCCGCCTGCTCGGCCGTGAGAACGACGTTCGAGTTGTTCGGCAGAACGAGGACGGTGTCCGTGGGCACGGTCTCGATCGCCTCCAGGATGTCCGCGGCCGATGGGTTCATGGACTGGCCGCCCTCGAGGACACGGGTCGCGCCGAGGCTCTCGAACAGCCGGCGATTGCCGCGTCCGGGGCAGACAGCGACGAGGCCGGTCTCGAGCGTCGCGATGGGCGCGGGCGCGCTCTCCAGGAGCCGCTCCTCGCGCTGTGCGGTCTGGACGTGCATGTTCGCGATCTCGACCCCCTCGACGACGCCGAGCGCCGTGCCGAGCGTGAGCGCGCGCCCCGGATCGTCCGTGTGCACATGCACCTTGAGGGCGCTCGAGTCGCCGACGACGAGCAACGAGTCGCCGATCTCCTCGAGCTGGTCCTCGAGCGTCTCCTTGTCGAGCTCCTCGCCCTCGACGACGAACACGGTGCAGTAGCGATAGTCGGAGAGCTCCTGGTGAATCGCGTCGAAGCCGAGCGACTCGGCCTCGACCGGAACGTCCGGGAGCTCCTTGCCCGTCGCGCCGTACACCATTCCGCGCGCGATCTCGACCAGTCCCGCGCCGCCCGCGTCGACGACGCCTGCGTTGCGCAGGATGTCGAGCATCTCCGGGGTGCGCGCGAGGGCGTCCTCTCCGCGTGCGAGCACGGCCTCGAGCAGCTCGTTGGGACGGGCCCCGCGATGCTCCTTCCGCTCGCTCTCCTCTGCCATCTCGCGGATGACGGTGAGCATCGTCCCCTCGACGGGACGTTTGACCGCCCGGTACGCGGTATCGCTGGCACCGCGGAACGCCTTGCTCAGGAGCGACGCGCTCACAGCTTCGTGCTCGCCGAGCACCTCGACGAAGCCGCGCACGACCTGGGAGAAGATGACTCCCGAGTTGCCGCGCGCACCCATGAGCGCCGCTCGGGTCACGTCCTTGGCCACCGCGTCGCTCGTCGGGGCAGTCGACGCATCGAGCGCCTCGACGATCGAGCGAAGCGTCAGGACGAGGTTCGTCCCGGTGTCGCCGTCCGGTACGGGATAGACGTTGAGGTCGTCGATCCTCCGACGATGAGCTTCGAGGTTCTGCAGCGCGCTTCGGGCGAGGTGTCGGACGACCTCGAGCTCCATCAGTGGCGAACCCCGTCGATGTGGACCTCGAGCGAGGCGATCGGCAGACCGACCATGCGTTCGAGCTCGTACTGGACGCGCGACCGTACGGTCTCCGCGACCTCGGCGAGCCGCACTCCGTGCTCGACGACGACGCGCAACTCGACCACGAGACCGTCGTCGCGTAGGCCGACGTCGACGCCCTTCTTGATCCCCCACGGCACGAGTTTCGACAGCCGTCCGCGACCGGCGAGCGCGACGACGCCGTAGCTCTCCGCGGCCGCGGCACCGACGATCTGGGCCACCGCAGCCGGAGCGATCGCGATCCGGCCACGCTCGGTCGTGGCGATCACGAACGGCTCGCGCTCCATGGCTGCGAGCTTATAAGGGTGCTAGACGGCTTTCTGCACTTTCCCGGCCTTCAGGCACCGGGTGCAGACATAGGCGCGCGTGGCGTGTCCGCCGAGCATGATGCGGACGCGCTGCAGGTTGGGGTTGAAGCGGCGCTTCGTGGCGACCATGGAATGGCTTCGGCTGTGACCGAAGCCGGGCTTCTTCCCGCAGATGGCACAGATCTTGCTCATGAGCAGCGCGCCAGTGTAGCTGTCAGCGCGACGCGGCGGCTCGCAGATGCGCGAACAGGTCGGCCATCTCGAGCGCGCTCCGCACCGCCTCCGCGCCCTTGCCGACGCGCGCCTCCGCCTGCTCGATGCGGTCGAGCGTGAGGACCCCGAACGCGACCGGCACGCCGGTCTCGAGTGCGGCGAGCTGGAGCCCGCTCGCGGCCTCGCTCGAGACGTAGTCGAAATGCGGCGTGTCGCCGCGGATGACACAACCCAGCGCGACGATGCATGCGAAGCGTCGCGTCTTGGCGAGTGCCGTTGCGGCGAGCGGCAGTTCGAACGCCCCGGGCACGACCATGATCGTGATCGCCTCCTGGCGGACACCGGCCGACGACAGCTCGGCGAGCGCCCCCTCGAGCAGCTGGCTCGTCACCTGCCCGTTGAACCGGGAGACGACGACCCCGACCGCGCGGCGTCCGCCCTCGGCCACGCCTTCGAGTACCGCATACCCGTCCGGGATGTGGAGATCGCCCGCTGCGTGCTCGTGCGAGAGCTCGACGTGCATCGGCGTCTCGTCGATCTCGAGGTCGCCTTCCTCGAGCTCCTCGGCAACGGCCGGCTCCTCGTCCGCCACCACATCGGGATCCGTTTCGGGCCCCGTGTCCGTCTCCACGGCAACCGCAGCCCGCTGCTCCTCGGGCTCGGCGGCGCTCACTGCGGTGCCCCAGGCCGGCGCGTCTTCCTCGGACATGTCGTCCTCGGGCACGTGATCCTCGGGCACGTCGCCCTCAGCGGCGGCAGGCTCGACCTCGAGCTCCTCCTCGGTCTCCGCCGCCTCAGCCTCCTGCTCGGCTTCGTCGCGGGCCCAGTCGTGAAGGACGTTCTCACTCGTCGAGTCGATGTCGCGGCTGCTCATTCGGGGTCCTCCGGCACATCGCCCTCGAGGCGTGCGCCCTGATGGTGGAGCTTGGAGATCGTGTGGCCGAGCTTCTCACGTTTGGCGGCGAGATAGCGCGCGTTCTCGGCGGTCGGCTCGACCTCGAGGGGAACCTGCTCGACGACCGTCAACCCGTATCCGTCCAGACCGGTCAGCTTGCGCGGGTTGTTCGTGAGAATCCGGATCGTGGTGAGGCCGAGGTCGGCGAGGATCTGGTTGCCGATTCCCCACTCCCGCGCGTCCGGCGGAAATCCGAGCGCGAGGTTGGCCTCCACCGTGTCGAGCCCGTTCGCCTGCAACTCATAGGCGCGGAGCTTGTTCAGGAGTCCGATCCCGCGCCCCTCCTGCCCCATGTACAGGACGACCCCACGGCCCTCCGCCTCGACCCGTGCCAGCGCTTGCTCGAGCTGGTCGCCGCAGTCGCACAGGAGCGAATGGAAGACGTCACCGGTGAGGCACTCGGAGTGCACACGCACGAGGACGTTCTCCGCATCGTCGATCTCCCCTTTCACGAGCGCGAGGTGCTGCTTGTTCGTCAGGAGCTCGCGATACGCGACGGCTTCGAATTCCCCGTACTCGGTGGGGAGCCGCACGGACACGACGCGCTCGACGAGCTTCTCCGTCCGCCTGCGGTACTCGATGAGGTCGGCGACCGTGACCATCTTCAGGTCGTGCTGCGCGCAGTAGCCGACGAGGTCGGGGACGCGGGCCATCGTCCCGTCGTCCTTCATGATCTCGCAGACGACGCCGGCCGGGATCAGCCCCGCGAGCTTCGCGAGGTCGACAGCCGCCTCCGTCTGCCCCGAACGCTGGAGGACGCCGCCCGGCTTCGAGCGCAGCGGGAAGACGTGCCCCGGCTGCACGAGGTCGTGCGGAACGCTGTTCGGGTCGATCGCGACCTGGATCGTCCGCGCCCGATCGTGGGCGGAGATACCGGTCGAGACTCCCTCGCGCGCTTCGATGGAGACGGTGAACGCCGTACCGAGCGGCGTCTCGTTGTGATCGGTCATCGGCCGCAGCTCGAGCTCGTCGCAACGCTCGGGTGTCAGACACAGGCAGATGAGCCCGCGGCCGTGCGTCGCCATGAAGGCGATGGACTCCGGAGTGACGAACTGCGCGGCGACCGTCAGGTCGCCCTCGTTCTCGCGATCGGCGTCGTCGACGACGACGACGAAGCGGCCGGAGCGGATGTCCTGGATCGCCTCCTCGATAGTGGCAAACGGCGACGCCGTCTCCGGCGGTCTCAGATCCGTGGCCACGCGCGGATCGTAGCCCTCAACGCGAGATGAGACGCTCGACGTACTTCGCGAGGACGTCGGCCTCGAGGTTCACTGGCCGCCCCGGCTCCAGGTCCGACAGCGTCGTGGCTGCGAGTGTGTGCGGGACGAGCGCGACGGCGAATGCGTCCTCGGCGAGCTCGGCGACGGTGAGAGACACACCGTCGACCGTCACCGATCCCTTTGCCACGCAGTACCGCAGGACCTCGGGCGGCGCCTCGACGAAGACTCGCAGGCCCTCCCCCTCGGCCTCGACCGACTGGATGACGCCGACCGCGTCGACATGACCTTGGACGTAGTGCCCTCCGAGCTCCTCCCCGGCGCGCAGGGCCGGCTCGACGTTGACATGGTCGTCGACCGAAACGCTTCCGAGCGTCGAGCGTCCGATCGTCTCGGGGACGGCGTGGAACGACATGGCTCCGGCCTCGATCGCCGTCGCGGTGAGGCAGACGCCGTTCACCGCGACCGAGTCGCCGACTCCGGTGCGCACCGCCGTCTCGGGGGCGTGTACGACGAGGTCCAGCCCGCCTCCGGCGGCGTCGGCCTCGACGATCACCCCGAGCTCCCGCACGATGCCCGTGAACACGACCTGAGGGTAACTAGGGCTCGTTGAGATAGGCCTGGATCAGGACGTCGCCGCCGATGGGGCGCGCCTCCATCCGCGTGAGCTCGAGCGGCCTCGGCAGCCCCTCGAGCATGCCCGGCCCGTCGCCGGAGATGCGCGGCGCGGTGAAGACGAGGAACTTGTCGACGAGCCCGGCTTCGACGAACGCGGCGGCGAGCGTCGGGCCGCCCTCGAGCAGGAGCGACTGGACGCCCTCCGTCGCGAGCTGCTCGAGCTCCTCGCGGAGCGGGCCCGGATGGAGCTCGAGCTCCGAGTCGTCCGGCAGCGGCCCTCTCCCGAACGCGATCCGCCTGGGCTGGCGCTGGACCGGGACGTCGCGCGCGTCGAGCCGCGGGTTGTCCCAGCGGACGGTGCCCATCCCGACAGCAACGGCGTCCGACTGCGCTCGCAGGACATGGACGAGCCGACGCGCGTCCTCGCCCGTCACCCAGCGGGTGCGTGGGACACGCACCCGACCGTCGAGCGTCACCGCGACCTTGTAGGTGACGAACGGACGTCCTGTCGACACCCAGGTCCGCCATTCCTCGATCTGCTGGCGACAGCGGAAGCCGAGCTCGTCCTTCGCGAGCTCGACGTCGACGCCGCTCTCGGCGAGCCGATCCAGCCCGCTCCCGTGCTCCGGATGCGGATCGCGCTGTCCTGCGACGACCCGCGCGACACCGGCGGCGAGCAGCGCGTCGACACACGGCGGCGTCGTGCCGTGGTGCGCACACGGCTCGAGCGTGACGTAGACCGTCGCACCGCGAGCACGCCCACCCGCCGCCTCCAGGGCGACGACCTCTGCGTGCGGCCCGCCCTTCCGCGCGTGCCAGCCCTCTCCGACGATCTCGTCCCCGACGACCGCTACCGCACCGACGACGGGGTTCGGGTGCGTCGTGCCGCGTCCATGCTCGGCGAGCTCGAGCGCCCGCTCCAGGAACCGAGCCTCCACGCCGCGGATCCTACGGGTCCGCCCTACGCTCCTCTCATGCGCCTGCCGCCCGATCTCGTGATCACGTGGAGGCATGAGCCGAACTGGATCGACGCACTCCCGCGACTCGTCTCGGAATGCGCCCACGAGTGGTCCCTCGAGCTCGAGGATCCGATCGACACGCCTCACTCGCTCGTGATCCCTGCCGGCGACGTGGTGCTCAAGCTGAACGCACCTTCACATCACGAGGCCGACCACGAGGCCGATGCCCTCGATCGGTGGGCAGGGAAGGGGGCCGTGCAACTCAG
>Ga0070685_10000769_pt1 | contig 17432 bp, 18 predicted proteins | sample KBSS13LmetaG_FD_65651 | JGI IMG/M metagenome (GOLD analysis project Ga0070685, IMG submission 65651) | Switchgrass rhizosphere microbial communities from Kellogg Biological Station, Michigan, USA - KBS S1-3L metaG | ecosystem: Host-associated > Plants > Roots > Rhizosphere ...
TGCATCCCCGACGGGAGCAAGATCTACTGGGACGTGCGGCCGCACCACAAGTTCCCCACGCTGGAGTTCCGCTTCCTGGACGTCTGCACGCGCGTGGACGAGGCGGTGTGCGTGGCGGCGGTGCTGCAGGCCATCGTGCTGAAGCTGTTCAAGCTGCGGCGCGACAACATGACCTTCCGCGTCTACGCCAGCGACCTGATCGAGGAGAACAAGTGGCGCGCGGTGCGCTACGGCTTCGACGGCAAGCTGATCGACTTCGGGAAGAAGGCGGAGTGCCCCGCGCGCGACCTGATCCGCGAGATGCTGGAGTGGTTCCTGGACGACGTGGTGGACGAGCTGGGGAGCCGCGAGGCGGTGGAGTACGCCTTCCGCATCATGGACGAGGGCTCCAGCGCCGACCGCCAGCTCGCGCTCTACGAGCGCACGGGCAACCTGAACGACGTCGTCGACCACCTGATCGCGGAGACGGAGGAGGGCGTGTTCTCCTCTGGTCCCGTCGAGGCGAGAGGCTCTTAAAGATTGGGTCTCATGCAGAGCCGCGGAGGAACGACGGAGAGGCGTGCCGGCCCTCTCCGTCGGTCCTCCGCGGCTCTGCGTGCGAATGCCGTTGCAGTTTGCAAAAGGGGTGGGGAACCCGACGAGGGCTGGATCGTATACAGAATCGTTGCAGCACCGTAACCGTCCGGCTATCTTCTTTGCCGGTCCCGTTCTTGCTCCCGCAGGCGGGACCGTTTTCATGTCCATGCGCGAGGTCGACAGGATGCAGCAGCGCCCCGTCATCGGGATCCCCACCCAGAACCTGAAGTCCATCGACCGGATCCCGGAGGACCTCCCGGACTCGTGGCTGATGAACCAGCGGTACTTCCACGCGTGCACCTCGGTGGGCGCGATCCCCTGGATGGTGCCGCTGCTGGACGACGACCCCGAGACGCTCCGGGCCATCTACGACCGGCTGGACGGGATCTTCCTCCCCGGCGGCGTGGATATGGACCCGCAGAGCTACGGCTGCGACCGCCACGACCTCTGCGGCCGCACCGACCCGCCGCGCGACACCGTGGAGCTGGCGTTCGCGCGCTGGGCGATGGAGGACGCCAAGCCGGTGTTCGGCGTCTGCCGCGGGATGCAGGTGGTGAACGTGGCCGCGGGCGGAACGCTGGTGCAGGACTGCGCCGAGCTGTTCGCGGGCGCCATCAAGCACGACTACTTCCCCGGCGCGGGGTGGGCGCGCGACCACCTGGCGCACCCGGTGCGCATCGCCGAGGGGTCGCGGCTGCACCACGCGTTCGGGGTGCTGCAGGCGCCGGTGAACTCCATGCACCACCAGGGGCTCTGCGAGCTGGGCGAGGGGCTGGTCGCCACTGCCTGGTCGCCCGACGGCCTGGTGGAAGCGGTGGAGGCGGCGCGCGAGGACCACTTCCTGGTCGGCGTGCAGTGGCACCCGGAGATGCTGATCGACGACGACGCCGGCACGCGCCGGCTCTTCGAGGGCTTCATCGAGGCCGCCAACCAGTTCCACAACGCCGCCGCGCTGGCCTGAGACGGCCTCGCGGGTGTGGGACGATGCGAGTGAACTCGCGGCTACAACGGCACACAGTCCGCCTTCGCGGACTCCAACGACGAAGGGCGCGAGATATCGCGCCCTTCGTCGTTGCATGCCATCATCGAAGCCCCGCGATGTCATCCTGAGGCCGGCCACGCCTGATTTTTCGCTCCGTCGGTAAACGGCAGGCCGAAGGATCTATCGTCGGCGCTCGGAACCAGGCCGGCGAACCACGACGAGCTCCAGGGAATCACCCAGGCTCCTCATCCAGGCGTTCAGGGATTCTCGACGATGATCTGGATGCGCCGGTTCTTCGCGCGGTTCGCCGCGGTGTCGTTCGCGTAGGCGGGGCGCGTCTTCCCGAATCCCGTCGCCGTCAGCCGCGACGCGGGGACGCCGTGCTGCGTGAGCCAGCGCACCACCGACTGCGCCCGCGCCTCGGAGAGCCGCTGGTTGTCGGCGTCGCCGCCCACGTTGTCGGTGTGGCCCTCCACGGTGATGCGGCCGGCCGGGTTCGGGTCGATCATCGCGCTCTTCAGCTCCTCCAGCGCCACCACGGCCTGTGGCTTCAGCTCGGCGCTGTTGGTGTCGAAGAGCACCGAGCCGCCGAGCTCCGCCTCCAGCCGCTTCCCCTGCTGCCGGAACTGCGCGGCGCCGTAGCGCGCGAAGTCCAGCGGCTCGAACTCCCCGCCCGGCACTGCCATTTCCAGCACCAGCGCCACCTCGGCCCGCGGCCCCTGGAAGTACTGCACCTCGATGGCGTGGATGCCCTCGGAGAGCTGCGCGGAGTCCTCCACCGCGCTGGGGCCGTGGATCCCGTCGTTGTCGATCACCTGCCGCCCGTCGATGAAGAGCCGGGAGCCGTCGTCCGAAGTGAGCCGGAAGCGGTATGCGCCGGCCGCGGGAACGGTGAACGCGCCGCGGTAGTCGATCGCGAACCACTCGAAGCGGTCGGTGACGCCGGGGAACCCCTGCTCGAAGCTCTGCCCCGGCACGTTCAGCACCGTGGTGGAGATGGTCCCCTGCGGGCGCAGCTGGGAGAAGTCGGGGAGGTGGTCGGCGCCCTCGTCCAGGTAGTAGATCTGCCCGCGGAGCTGGAACGGCCTGCTCCCGACGGTGCCGAACGCGTCCTGCCCGGCCAGCGGTGCCGCCGCCAGCGCGGCGAGGGCGGCGAGTGTGAAGGATCGCATGGTTTCTCTCGACGGATGGGATTATCAGGTGGGGAGGACGCAGGGTGACACGATGGGTTTTCCCCGGTCGAAAAACAAGAATCCACGCGAAGAGCCGGAGGGAACGGAGAGCTCGCAGTTCTCTCTGTCCCTCTGCGGCTCTGCGTGAGACAGCCGTTTGCTGAATCAGAGCTGCGAGAAAATCCGGGCCGGCGTAGGACGGGGCGGCGCGCCGAGGAGGAAGCGCAGCGTGTGGTGCAGCCGCCGCGCCCAGGCGCGCTCGTTGTGGCGCCCGCCCATCTCCACGAAGAAGAGCAGGTCGCGCCCCGTGCGGTACCCCTTCTCCTCCAGCAGCGCCTTCATCCGCCGCGCGTCGTTCAGCGCCTCGCCGCCCTCGTTGGTGCCGATGTCCAGGTAGATGCGCCCGGGTACGTGCTTCCGCGACTGCACGTAGTCGAAGATCCCGCGCCCGCCGAACCAGAGCGCCGGGCTCATCACCCCCGCGAACCCGAAGACGTCGGAGCGGCGGAAGAAGGCGTAGAGGCTGATCAGCCCGCCCATTGACGAGCCCGCGATCCCCGTGGTCTCGCGCTCGGGGCGGGTCCGGAAGTCGCGGTCGATGATCGGCTTCACCGTCTGCACGATGAAGTCGAGGTACGCGTCGCCGTTGCCGCCCTGGCCGTGCTTGCGGTCGTGGAAGGGGCTGTACTCGTCCAGCCGCTCCTCCGTGTTGGGGATGCCGACCACGATGGGCTCCAGCCCTTCGCCGCTCACCTCCTCCAGCGTCTGGTCGACCTCCCACTCCTCGCCGAAGCTGGTGGCGCGGTCGAACAGGTTCTGCCCGTCGTGCATGTAGATGACGGGGTAGCGCCGGTCGCCGCGCCCGTACGAAGGCGGCAGGTACACCAGCAGGTCGCGGCGGTTGCCGAGCTGCGGGCTCTCCACCCCCTCCAGCACCTTCACCATGCCGACGGCGGTGTGGCCCTCCTCGGCCACCATCTCGTAGTCCTTCCACTCCGCCGGGGCGGAGTCCTGCGCCACACCATCCGTCATGCTCAGCACCATCTCGCGAACGCGCGCGTAACGTCTGCCGGCCGGGAGAAGACCCAGCCGGGTTCGAGGGGCTCCACCTTCTTCACGAAGCGTTCCGCCTCGCCGGGGGCGGTCTTGGGCCAGAGCACGGCGGCTGTGCGCATCCCCGCCGCCCGCCCCGCCAGCAGGTCGCTCTCCGAGTCGCCGACGAACGCGATCTCGCCCGGCGGCAGGTCCAGCGCGCGGGCGGCGGCGAGGAGCCCCTGCGGGTCCGGCTTGGGCGCGGCGACGTCGTCGTCCGTCACCACCACGGCGAACGCGCCGAGCCCCATCTCCCGGTCGGTGACGGTCCAGGCGTGGCGCCCCTTGCCGGTGACCACGCCCAGCGGGTAGCCGGCGGCGCGGAGCGCGGCGAGCATCTCCCGCACGCCGTCGTAGAGCCCCTCGTGCAGCCCGCCGTGCAGCGCCTCGTAGTGCCGCCCGAAGTCGGCGTGGGCGCGCTCGCCCGCCTCCACGCCCAGCCAGCCGAGCAGGAAGCTGCGCTCCGACCCCGGCCCGCGGGCCATCATCTCCTCGTCGGTCGGCGTGTAGCCCAGGTACGGCGCCAGCGTGCGGCGCAGGGACTCCGCGTAGAGCCAGAAGGTGTCGATCAGCGTCCCGTCCAGGTCGAACAGGATCGCGCGCGGGGGTGGTGCGTCGGCGCGGGTTTCGGTCATCACGGCAGCGGGGTGCGCGGGATGCGGAAAGCTACCGTGCCGAGCCGCCGTGGGCGAGTAGCCGCGGAGGACTCTTGCCCGCTGCCGGCGGGCGCGCGCATCTTCCGCCATATCTCGCCCTCCTCTCGCCCACGCCACCGATGACCCGCCTCCTCCTCCTGCTCGCCGCCGCCCTCGTCGCGCTCGCGCCCGCGGCCACCCTCGCTCAGCAGCCGGCGACCGAGATCCGCCCGGGGAGCCGTGAGATCGACGCTTCCCGCGTCGTCCCCCGCGCCGACACCTTCGCGGTGACGGCACTGGACGGCGGGGCCGGGTGGCCCGCGGTGTGGGTGGAGCTCCGCACCGCCCGCATCGACGCCGAGGTGCCCGCCGTGTCGCGCGTGGAGCGGATGAAGTCGCTCGTGGGCGTCGAGCTCTCCGTGGACTCGTTCACGCTCGTCGCCGCTACGCTGGCGCCGCTCTGGTTCAGCGGGCGCAGCCGGGACGCGGCGGGAAGCCTGGCCTTCGACGGCCTCTCCGTCCGCGGCAGCCGCATGTCCGGGGGGACCTTCACGCCGGTGGAGGCGCGGCTCTCCGCGCCCGTCTTCCTGGGCAACCTGATCGACGTGGTGCTCTCCACCCTTCCGCTGGCGGAGGGCCGCACGTACCGCTGGCCGGTCCTGCGGGAGGAGGACGCCGGCCTGGACTGGGTCGACGCGCGGGTCACGAAGCGCGAGCGCGTCCGCACGGTCCAGGGCGGGAGGTGCGACGCCTGGCGCGTGGAAACGCGGGCCGGCGGCGAGCCCGGCGTGTACTGGATGGAGCGGAGGACGGGGGAGATGCTGCAGTACGAGGGCGCGGGCGTGCGCTTCCGCATCCTGAGCCACCGCGCCTGCCTCCGCGGGAACACCGCCGCGCGCCCGCCTCTCCACGATGAAACCCGGGGGCCGACGAGCGCGTAGACCGGCACAGCCGCTCACCTTCGTCCATCCCCCCGATAGACCGACCGATGAAGCTCCCCGTGCTGGCGCTCTCCGCGCTGATGCTGCTCCCGGCCCACCAGGCCGCCGCCCAGCGCCACGGCACCCACATCGAGATCAACGACGACGACCACGAGTCGCCCGCGCGCCCCGGCCCGCGGCACGACCTGCGCGACGCGCGCTACGCCATCACCACGACCGACGACGTCGCCTCGCTGCTGCTGACGCGCCGCGTGGTGGCGCTGCAGCTCACCGAGCGCGCGCTCGGCAACATCGGCCGGGAGATGGACGAAGACGACGAGGACGGCGACGGCGGCTTCATCGGGCGCTTCGTGGCCTCGGTGGTGAAGAGCAGCGTGCGCACCGTGCTGCGACGCAGCCTGGAGATCCCCATCGACGACGTGCGGAGCGTGGACTACCGCAACGGCCGACTGGTGATCACCACCGAAGACGACGACCGCGTGTTCGACCAGGTGGAGGTGAACGACACGGACGTGATGGAGAGCTTCTCCCGCCGCGACGCCGAGGAGTTCGTCCGCCAGTTCCGGGCGCTGAAGGTCAGATCGCGCTGACGGAACGGCAACAGATCGTCTCACGCAGAGCCGCAGAGACGCGGAGGGGCAGGCAAGCCTCTCCGCTCTCCGCGGCTCTGCGTGAGATTGCTTTTGCTGCGGCCAGCGAATTGCCAGAACGGGGTCGAACGCCAACAGGGAGGATGGAGATGGGATTCGACCAGTATCACGAGCCGCCCGGCGAGCTGCCGGACAAGGTACGGACCTTCGCGCGGATGATCCTCTCGATGATCGAGGAGGCCGAGGCGATCGACTGGTACGAGCAGCGGATGGCGGTGGAGAAGGACAAGCAGGCGCGCGCCATCATGGCCAACGCGCAGAAGGAGGAGTTCAAGCACTTCGGGATGGACCTGGAGTTCCTCCTGCGCAAGAAGCCGGTGTGGCGCGAGACGCTGCGCGGCATCCTCTTCACCGAGGGCGACATCGTCGACGCCGGCGAAGAGGCCGAGGAGGCGACGGGTTGAGCGCAGCCGCTCCGCCGGCGGGGGAGATGGCCGGCCGCGTCTGCGTCGTCACCGGCGCGAGCGGCGGAATCGGGAAGGCGACCGCGGCGGGGCTGGCGCGCCGCGGCGCCACCGTCGCGCTGGTGGTGCGCAGCCGCGAGCGCGGCGAGGCCGCGCGCGACGAGATCGCCCGCGCGACCGGGAGCCGCGACCTGCACCTGGTCCTCGCCGACCTCTCCCGCCAGGCCGACGTGCGCCGCACCGCCGACGAGCTGTTGGCGAAGTTCGGCGCGGTGCATGTGCTGGTCAACAACGCCGGCGTCTACACCGGCCGCCGCCAGGAGACGGTGGACGGGATCGAGATGCAGTGGGCGGTGAACCACCTCGCGCCCTTCCTGCTGATGCACCTCCTGCTCCCGGTGATGACCGCGGCCCGACCGGCCCGCGTGGTCAACCTGAGCTCCAACGCGCACAAGTTCGCCGCCCTGCGCTGGGACGACCTGCAGATGAAGCACGGGCGCTACCGGGGCCTCCGGCAGTACTGCAACACCAAGCTCGCGAACGTCCTCTTCACCCGCGAGCTCGCCCGCCGCGCCGCCGCCTCGGGCGTGACGGCGAACGCCATGCACCCGGGCGTCGTCGCGACGGAGCTACTGCTGGGCGGCTTCCCTCCGCTCCGCCTCGTCAGTCGCTTCATGCGCACCCCCGAGCAGGGCGCCGCCACCGCCGTCTACCTCGCCTCCGACCCCGCCGCGGCCGCCTTCACCGGCGAGTACTTCTTCGGTTCGCACCCCGTAGCGCTCACCGCCACCGCCACCGACGACGAATCCGCCCGCCGCCTCTGGGAGCTCAGCGAGGAGATGGTGAGGCTGCGGTGACAGCGGGCTGAACCGGTGTCGTTCACGGTCTGACAACTCACTAACGATGTCATCCTGAGGCCGGTCTCGCCTAAGTATCGTCACCAACAGCAGTTGGAAGGCCGAAGGATCTGTAGCAGAAGCGCGGAGCCAGGACGTCGGAGTACGCCAAGCAGTGCCCGCCTCAGAGGTTCGCCTCGAGCCAGTCGCTGACCATTCGCACGGTCGCCGCGAAACCGTCCAGGTACGCGGCGCCGGTGGACCGGGCTGGATCGGGCACCGGGATCCGGTTGAGCTCGAACGCCGGCCGATGAGTCTCGTAGAGGTCCCTGGCCGTGGTGGAAGCGACGTAGGCGGATACATCCCGCTGGTCGTCTCCCCACGCGCCGACCCAGGCCAGGAACGCAAAGATCTGGGCGAAGTTTCGCCAGCCCTGCCCGCTGTCTGCCGGGCCGCTCCCGTCCAGCATGGCCGTCCATCGCGCCGGGTCGACGTAGTACGCGACGGGACGGCTGTGCGTGCCGCGGATGAATGCCGCCGCCTCCATCTCCTGCGCGGCGCGGCGGACGGCGGCCGGGGTGTAGGCGCTCGCCTGCGCGAGGTTCCGTACCGTCGCATCGCTGCCGCCCATCGCGAGCAGGATCCCAAGGAGATCGGCCTTGACGCCGACTCCAAACCCGGCGCGCAAGCGCAGCATCAACGCGGGGGATGGCGTGAGGCGAGGTTCTCGGCCTCGCTTCCCGCGTGACGCCAGGCTCGCACCGCCGCTGGCTCGGGCGAGCGTTCGCCACCGGTTGTCTCCAGCCTCGACCGCGGCGAGTGCGAACGACGCCACTCCGGAGCGAGTCGACGGTGGGAAGCGTCGCAGCAGCGTGGTCGTGCGCTGTACGCTGAGCAGCGTGGAGCCCGTGGTCGCCCACCAGTTCAGGACGTCGTCCAGTCGGCGCTCGGAGGCGCGGATCGCGGCGGAGAGGAGCAGCAGCGCCTCGGGGTCGATCACCGAGCGCGGCGCGCCGCTCGCGCCGGTGACCGGCGCGCCGAGGAGCGCCCACTGTCGCCACACCGCATCGGCCGCCGCGCTCCGCGCGACGCTAGCGATCACGTCGATGCTCTCGGACATGTTCCACCATCTCTGTGACGAGCCGCGGGAACGAGTCCGAGGCGTCCTGGGTCACCACCCACGCTGCCGCTTCGTCGAGCTCCGCGTCCGAGGGTTTCAGCGCCAGCAGGTCCTGCGCGTGGACGCTACGCACCGATTGGTCGAGGGCCGCGAACAGCTTGAGCGCGACGAGCGTCCGCCGCCCGACGAGGCCCACGTGCAGACCTCCGTAGCGGCGCCAGGTGATGTCGTGTGGGAGCCACGGCGGAAGTCCCTGGCTCCACTGCCGCGCGATGGCCGTGTTGATCCAATCCGGCGCCAGCTCGAAGTCGCGCGCGACCCGGTGGATCGCTCGCTGCAGCGCGTCGGGAAGCGGATCGGGCGGGGCAAGCAGGGCGGGTACGGCACCGACCGGGTCTGACGCCAGCGCGATCACGTCGACGTCCTGCGTCGTGCGGTCAATCAGCCCGAGCAGGTTCAGCGTCGCGCCGCCGACCACGACCAGCGCCACCTCCACATCATCCGCCGCCAACAGCTCACCTACGGCCGCGAGCGCGGGTTCCAGAACTCCGGTCAGCTCCTTCATCAGCTATCTGTTTTAGATATATCATCTATCTTAATCAGATAGATAATATATCATAAACTTGTGTATGTCCATGTGGGTTGTTTGGGATCGAAAATAGAGACAGAGATTGACTTTTAGCCCGCCGTCGCGCCGCCGCAGCTGGAGCCGGCGCCGGCGGTGCAGCCGAAGCAGTGGGGGCCGAGCACGATCTCCCGCCGCGCCAGCGCCTCCAGGTCGAAGTCGAAGACGGTGCGCGGGGCGCGCGCATCCACCGGCAGCTCCAGCATCTGGTTGAAGTCGCAGTCGTAGAGGGTGCCGTCCCAGCCGACGGAGAGGGTGTTGCGGCACATCACGCCCGCGGCGGCGGCGGGGTTGAAGGCGGTCACCAGCCGCTCCAGGTACTCGCCGAGCTGCCCCGTCTCCTCCAGGAAGTCGAGGAAGCGGGCGATGGGCATGTTGGTGATGGTGTACAGCGCGTTGAACTCGATCCCGTACAGCCGCAGGAGCTGCCGCTTCCACTCCGCCTCCAGGGCCTTCTGGTTCCCCGGCAGGAAGGTCCCCACGGGATTCGTCACCAGGTCCAGCACCAGCCCCGTCCCCGGCTTCCCGTAGCCCAGCGCGTTCAGCCGCCGCAGCGCGGTGACCGACTCCTCGAAGACGCCGTCGCCGCGCTGCGTGTCCGTCCCCTTCTGGCGGTAGTGCGGGAGCGACGCGATCACGTGCACGCCTTGCTCGGCGAAGAAGCGCGGCAGGTAGGCGTAGTTGGGGAGGAGGGTGATAGTGAGGTTGCAGCGGTCGATCACCTCCTTCCCCGCGGCGCGGGCGCGGGTGACGAGCTCGCGCCACCGCGGATGGAGCTCGGGCGCGCCGCCGGTGATGTCGACGGTGGGGATGTCGGTGGATTCGATGATCTCCAGGCAGCGGTCGACCACCGCGTCGGGCATCATCTCGGTGCGGTCGGGGCCCGCGTCCACGTGGCAGTGGCGGCAGGTCTGGTTGCACTTGCGGCCGACGTTGAGCTGCAGGATCTCGATCCCCGTCGCCCGCAGCGGGAAGAGGCCTGCGTCCGCCAGCGCGTCCTCGAAGCTGCGGGCGACGGGGACGCGCGCGAGCACGGCGCGCTGCTCCGCGGCGGCGGCGAGCGGCGCGTGGCGCTTCTGCAGGGTGGGGAGCACCCGGTGGGCGGAGGGCGCCGCGACGGGCGTCATCTACATCCCCAGCCGTTCGGCGTGGCCGCGCATCTGGATGCCGTGCACCAGCGACGCGCCCCCACGGATGGCGGCGGCGACGTGCACGGCCTCGGTCATCTGCTCCACGTCCGAGCCCTTCCGCAGGCAGTCCTGCGAGTACGCGTCGATGCAGTACGGGCACTGCACCGCGTGCGCGACCGCGAGCGCGATGAGGCTCTTCTCCCGCTCCGTGAGCGCGCCCTCGGCGAAGACGGCGTCGTACCAGGCGAAGAACTTCTCCGCCAACTCGGGCGCGTCCTTGCCGATCTCGCCGAAGCGGGGCAGGTCGTGCGAGTCGTAGTAGTGCGTGTGCATCCTTCTCCCGGTTCGTTCGATTCGATAGCGAGCGATTCAATAGTCGAGCGTTCCCGCTGCCGCGGTGCCGCCCTCTCCCTGCGCCTTAGAGCGCAAGCCCTCTCCCGTACCGGGAGAGGGGGTGACGTCGCCTCTCGTTCTCCCTGCGGCCGGCCGTGCGACGACAGTCGTTGCGCTGCCGGACAGGTCAAGCGCAGGCGGTGGAGACCCAGCCTCTCCCGGTACGGGAGAGGTGGCGAGCCTGAGCGAGCCGGAGAGGGCGCTGCCAGTTCCGGTCCTCGCCGCAGTGTCCATCAACCGGCGAACGCCCTACTGCTCGTCCGCCACCTTCTCGCGGTTCTCCGACTTCAGTTTCGCGACGTACTTGCGGATGCGGGCGGCGTTCATCCCCACGTCGCTCCCGCCCACCCGGCTGATGGAGCGGATGTCCACGCGCGAGATCCCCGAGGCCGGCGTCACCCGGATCGAAACGTCGTCCTTGAAGCCGTACCACTTCGTCACGTCCAGCGCCTCCACGCGGCGGGTGGCGGGGTCGTCCAGCAGGATCTGCCACCCCATGTCGCGCGCGGCGCGCAGCGCGGCCCGGTAGGCGTCGTCCGGCGGGAGCGCGAGCATCACCGGGCGGATGTCGGGGTACGCCCGCCGCTGCTGCGCGGCGATGGAGTCACCCTCGTACGCCCAGTTGTTCATCCCCCGGGTGGTGTCGCGCTCCGCCCGCGAGGCGGTGATCTCCGGCGGGTTCACGAAGTCGGTGGTGATGTCGTGGATGGGCGGGACGCTCATCGCGTGCCTGCGCCACCGCCAGGGGAGGAAGAAGGCGGCTCCCCCCAGGATCAGCGCCAGCGCGGCCATCGCCACCGCCCCGCGCGCCGTCCCCCGCCGCGTCCGCGCGCCGAGGACGGTCAGCACCAGCAGGGCGACGATCGCGGCCACGGCGGCCGCGATCCCCAGGTAGGCGCCGTACTTCATCAGCTTGAAGCCGGTACGGAAGCCCCACCAGCCGAAGCGGGTCCCCGGGCCGCCGATGCCGATCAGCAGCAGGGCGACGGCGCCGAGCGCCAGCGCGAGCAGCGACAGCGCCCGCCCAGGCCCGGCGGAGGGTCGTGCGAGTGGATCGTTCATGCGGCGGCTCCGGGTTGGGGGCGGTGGCGGAACTTCTTCCAGGCGACCGGGACCAGCGAGAGCGCGGCGAGCAGCCCCAGCGCCACCAGCCAGCGCGGATCGCGGTACACGTCCGACAGGGAGCGCAGCGTGGAGAGCCGCGCGCCCAGGTAGCAGTAGACGAAGCTCCCCGGGACGATGCCGAGCGCCGTGGCGAGCACGAAGGTGCGCGTGCCGAGCGAGGTGAGCGCGGGCGCCAGGTTCACCAGCCAGAAGGGGAAGACGGGGACCAGGCGCAGGAAGAGCATGTAGCTGAACCCGTCTTCCTCGAAGCCGTCGGAGAGCTTCCGCAGCCGCGGCCCCATCCGCCGGCGCGCGCCCTCCGCGAAGAGGTAGCGGGCGCCCAGGAAGGCCAGCGTGGCGCCCACCGTCGCGCCGACCACCACCACCGCCGTCCCCACCCACGGGCCGAAGACGAATCCCGCCGCCAGCGAGAGCACAATTGCGCCGGGGATGCTGAGCGCCGTCGCCGCGGCGTAGGCCACCGTCGCGCCGACCAGCACCGCGGCGTAGTGGCGGCGGGTGAAGTCCAGCAGCCGCTCGCGGTTGGACTGCAGCGTCTCCAGGCTCAACCAGCGCTGCCCGCCGAGCAGGAAGAAGGCGGCGAAGGCGGCGACCACGGCCGCGGCGAGGGCGATCTTCCGCCAGTCGAGCCCGCGCGGGGCGCGTGGCGGCGCGTCGCCCGGCTCGCTCACGCCGGCGCGCCCGGGTGGATCCCGCGGAAGCGGACGACGGAGGGCGACGCCCCGTCCTCCGCCGGTGGCGGAGCGGGGGCGGCGGGCTCCTGCGCGCCCCCCTTCAGCAGTTCGAACATCTTCCCGCCCAGGGTGGAGAGCTCCTTCACGCTGGAGGCGACGGACTCGAGCGAGGCGAGCTGCTGCGCGGTGGCGGCGGCGGTCTCCTCGGCCACGGCCGCGTTCGCCTCGCTGATCTCGGTCGCGCGGGTGACGGCGCCGGCGATGGTCTCGTTCTGCTCCTGCGCGCCGGCGGTGAGGCTCGCCACCTCGGCGATCTCGGTGCGGAGCCGCGCGACCTGGGTGATGCTCTCGCGCAGCGCGGCCGCGGCCCGGTCGGCGCCCTCGGCCCCCTCGACGATGTCGGCGCGGGTGCCGGTGACGGCCTCGGCCACGCCGGCGATCTGGCCGAGCACCTTCTCCACCAGCACGCCGATGCGCTCGGCGCTGGCGGCGCTGGTCTCGGCCAGCTTGCGCACCTCGTCGGCGACCACCCCGAAGCCGCGGCCGTGCTCGCCGGCGCGCGCGGCCTCGATGGCGGCGTTCAGCGCCAGCAGGTTGGTCTGCTCGGCCACCTCGCGGATGGCGTCGGAGATGGAGCCGATCTCGCCGCTCCGCTCCCGCAGCGAGGTCACGTCGCCGGTGACGGCGGAGAGGCGCTGGGCGCCCTCCTTCACCCGCGCCACCAGCATCTCCACGTCCATCCCCGCCTGCTCCGAGCGCTCCAGCGTCTCCCCGCCGAAGCGGTCGGCGCTCGCCAGCCGCGTGGCGATCTCCTTGCTCGCCGCGCGCAGCCCGGTGATGGCGCCGGCGATGCGGCGGAAGTCCTCCGTCTGCCGGGACGACCCCAGGCTCACCTCGTGCACCGCGGCGGTCACGCTCTCCCCGGTGAGACGCAGGTCGGCGGCGACCTCGTCCACCTCGCGCGCCAGGGCGGTGAGCTCCTCGGCGGCGACGCGCACGCGCTCGTCCACGCGGCGCAGGTGCAGCGCCAGGGCGAGCTGCGGCTCCACCATCGCCAGGTAGCTGCGGTGCCCCTCCTCGAAGGGCTCGCCGAAGGCGCGCTCCAGCCAGAGCGCCGCCTCCACCCCGCCGCGGTAGCGCAGCGGGTAGACCAGCGACGACGGGGGCGTCTCCGCCTCCCCGCCCTTCAGCACCCGCTCCACCGCGGCCGTGTCGCCCGACCCGGCGTCGCCGCCCACCTGCGCGGGGATCCCCGCGTCGTCCAGCGTCCACACCGAGGCGCCGGCGAGGTCGAAGTCCTGGTGCAGCGCGTCCGTTGCGGCGCGCGCGACCTCGTCCACGTTCCCCGAGCGGAGCAGCGCCAGCGACACCTCCTGCGCTCGCGCGCGCAGCCGACCCTCGTCGAAGAGGTTGTAGCGGACGATGGCGTAGGCCATCCCCAGCGGCATCAGCACCCAGAAGACCGCGTCCACCGTGAGCCCGGGGAGCGCCTGCGCCGTCAGCAGGTCGCGCAGCCCCGGTGCGCTGCGCAGCCAGCCGGGACCCAATCCGATCGCGACGGCGCCCATCGCCCAGCCGAGCTGCTTGCGCAGGCGCGGCACGCGTGTCCGCGCGATCCCCGCCCCCAGCAGCGCCAGCGAGCCCCAGAAGGCGGCGAAGTCCAGCCCGTGCTTGCGGATCCCCACGTCCAGCAGCCGCGCCGTGCCCGCCGCCCCGCCGAAGGCCGCGGCGACGCTGGCGGCCGCCAGCAGCAGCGCGACCGCGTAGGCCGCGGCGAAGGCGCCCAGCCAGCGGTGCACCGCGCGCGGGAAGGCGAGCGCGGCGGCGAAGTGGAGGAGGGAGACGCCGTTGAGGAAGGCGCCGAGGGCGTAGACCGCGTACCAGGCGGCGGGCTGGGGACCGGAGGCGTTCCAGCGCGCCACCTCGGGGAGGAGGAGCGCCCAGGTGGAGGCGTGGATCAGGAACGCCGGGCCCGCGGCCACGTGGCTGGAGCGCTGGTACGCCCACCACCCCACCATCAGGTAGACGTAGGCGATCGCTGCGAAGGCGAGCACCGACACCGCCTGCTCGCTCCCGCCGGTGCCGAAGAGCGCGGCCACGGTGGAGAGGACGAGCGCGACGAGGGAGAGTCCGGCGAGCGCCGTCGCGCAGGCGCGGAAGAGCGGCTTCATGGGCGGCGAGGTGAAAGGATCGCGGTGCAATCTAGCGCGGCTCCCGGAGCGCGCAAAGCGGAAAAACGATCGGCCCCGCGCGCGGGATGCGTGTTCTACGAACCTCGGCGTGGCCGTGGATGTACGGACGGGGGAATCATGACCACTTCGATCGATTATCTGTGCATCCAGTCAAACAGAGCTGTCTCACCCAGAGAACCAGAGGACCAGAGGAAACGCGTGTGGTTCTCTAGTCCTCTGGTCCTCCGGGTGAGACCTTCTTGTCGTTTCCGAATGCACCGATCGGTGTGATTCAGGCGGTGCGCACGTGGATGTGGCACTCGGCGTCGCCGCGCAGCATGCAGGCTGGCTCGGTGATCTCCACCCGCTCCTGGTAGTGGGCGGCCACCCCGCGGACGATCCCGCGTGCGACCGCGCACAGGCGCCGCGCGGAGGTGTAGCGCACCACCACCTCGTTTGCCGACAGTCGCTCGCAGCGCAGCGCGGGCGGGCGCGCGGACGGTTCCTTGATCCGCACCACGCGGTGGATCGTCTCCTCGGTGTTCTCCAGGAACTCCAGGGTGCGCCACTCCGGCTTCACCAGCGAGCGGTACATCGCCATCAGGTCGGGGGCGATGAAGCCGCCGAAGTCCTCCAGGATCTCGCCCGCCGGGGTCCCCGTGGCCTCGGACGCCGCGCCCACGATCGCCACCACGTCGGCGTCGGGGTACTCGCGGATCGGGAGGTAGAGGGTGTTGCCCACCCCCGCGCGCTGCACCAGCGCCTTCCAGGTGTCGTCGCCGTGGCGGGCCTGCACGTACTTCTTGAGCTCGGCGAAGATGATCCCGTGCATTCGGTTCCTCTTGCGGGAGATGCGGGATGGGGAAAGAGTTCGGCTTAGCGCGCGCCGCGAAACGTGCCACAAACCTTGGACGCCGGAAGGCGCGCGCAAGGCCCCGCCAGCAATAGGCCGCGGGGTGCTGGAACTCTTCTACCACCGGGCCGGATGACGAGCGAGAGCAGCGAGCGCCACCACCGGCTGGCGGAGGAGGGGCGCGGTCCCGTCCCCATCGCCGTCGTCACCGTGAGCGACTCGCGCACGGAGGAGACGGACACCAACGGGCGATGGCTCCGCGAGGCCGTGGCTGCCGCGGGGCACGCGGACGGGGGCTACCGCCTGGTCCGCGACGAGCCGGAGCAGGTGGCCGCCGCGCTGGAGGCGATGGCCGCGGGCCCGGCGCGCCTCGTCCTCTTCAACGGGGGGACGGGGATCGCGCCGCGCGACTCCACGTACGACGTGCTGGCGCGGATGATCGAGAAGCCGCTCCCCGGCTTCGGTGAGCTCTTCCGCCTGCTGAGCTGGGAGCAGGTCGGCGCCGCGGCGATGCTCTCCCGCGCGACGGCGGGCGTCTACCGCGGCCGCGTCGTCTTCTCCATGCCCGGCTCTCCCGCGGCCGTGCGCCTGGCGTGGGAGAAGCTGATCGCGCCCGAGGTCGGCCACCTCGCCTGGCTGGTGGAGGGGTGACGGCCGCGTTCGGCCGTGCCGGCAGACCTTTCCGGCCCCGTCCGGGGTACGCACTGAACCTTCCGCGATCGCGCGCGCGGATGCAGATTTCGGAAGCGCACGATTTTCGCTGGAAAATCCAGGGCTCCACCCGGAACGCGCCGGACACCCGTGGCAACGGCAGGACGAAGGTCCCGATGAAACACATCCGCTGGGCGCTCGCCGCCCTCCTCGCGGCCGGGCTGGCCGCACCGCTGCGCGCGCAGGTGGCGCTGGCGGTCCGCGCCGACACCGGCGGCGTCTCCGGCTCCGGCGACGACCGCCCGCGCGGGCTGGTCTCGCGCGAGGAGCTGATCGTCGACCGGCTGCGCAACATGGGGATCGACAACCCGGACCCCGCGCCGCGCAAGCCGAAGGACCACGCCGACAGCCTCGTCTGGAACCGCCACCGCCGCGCGGCCGACGCGATCACCGGCCGCAAGATCGTGATCTCGGTCTACGACCGGCACCTCTGGCTGATCGACGAGAACGGCGACACGCTGGTCTCCACCCGCGCCGGCGTGGGGATGGGGGCGATCGTCTCGCGCTCCGGGCGGACGTACGACTTCTCCACCCCGCGCGGGCTGCGCCGGGTGCTGCTGAAGGAAGAGGAGCCGCTCTGGAACCCGCCCGACTGGCACTTCTACTCGCTCGGCCAGCGGGTGCGGCAGTTCCCGGAGGGCGGGCTGACGCTGGACGACGGCCGCCGCGTGGTGCGCCGCGGCGAGTGGATCGGCTACCTGGCGGACGGCGAGTTCACGCCGATCCCGCAGGCGGAGTCGCTGTCCTTCGGCGGCATCCTCTACATCCCGCCGTTCGGCACGCAGAACCGGAAGATCCCCGAGGTGCTGGGCCACTTCAAGCTCGACACCGGCGGCGGGATCATGATCCACGGCACCAACGACCCGCTGGCGATCGGCTTCCCGGCCACGCACGGCTGCATCCGCCTGGACGACGAGCCGCTGGAGCAGCTCTACAACGAGGTCAGGGTCGGCACTCCGGTCTACATCTACTGATCTTCGGTCGATCGAACGAAGGCGCTCCGGCGGCTCGATGCCCGCCGGGGCGCCTTCGTTTGATGAGTGTGGCGCGGAGAGCGTGCGGAGTGTACCATTTGCGCCGCGAATCCTCCCACGTCTCTCTCTTCCGATCGAATGACGCCCGCGGAACTGGAAACGGTCGTATCCGGTGGCGAATCCGCCCAGGTCGAATTCAAGGCGACGACCGGCCAGCGCACCGACGGCGCGAAGACCATCTGCGCGATGCTGAACGGCGCCGGCGGCTTCGTTTTCTTCGGCGTCGCCGACGATGGTGCGATTCGCGGGATGACCGTCACCACCGCGACCGTCGACGACGTCACCCGTGAGATCCGCAAGATTGAGCC
>Ga0070685_10000772_pt1 | contig 17406 bp, 19 predicted proteins | sample KBSS13LmetaG_FD_65651 | JGI IMG/M metagenome (GOLD analysis project Ga0070685, IMG submission 65651) | Switchgrass rhizosphere microbial communities from Kellogg Biological Station, Michigan, USA - KBS S1-3L metaG | ecosystem: Host-associated > Plants > Roots > Rhizosphere ...
CGCCGTTCATCTGCGTGCCGATGGTGACGTGGCCGATGATCGCCGGGGCCGTCGCGAAGCGGTTGCTCAGATGCAGACGCAGCTGATCGCCGCCAAGCGAGGTCCGGATCACCTGCCGCAAGGTCTGGTTGCTCCAGCCGCCAACAGCCGGCGCATAGCCCAGCGCCGCGTTCCACGTCGAAGTCCAGCCGGCAACCGTCGCGGTCGTCGTCGGGGCCACCACGCGCACGGTGCTCGGCGGGACGGGCGTGGCGACGCCGAGCAGCAGCAGGGCGGTGGCCAGTGCGCGGGTCAGGCGGCGATGCATCAGGACGTCGATTCGTAGGTGATGGTGATCTGGAACTGCACGCCCGTGCCCGACCAGGTGGCCGGGTTCGTGGCACCCATGAAGTTGCCGCTGCCGTTGATCAGCGCGTTGACGTTCCCGGGCGAGCCCTGCGAGATGAACGACGTGGCCGTGTAGAAGGTGGTCGAGCCGCTGGCGGACATGGCCATCGCCCCGCAGTGCGCGATCTGGTTCGTCGGCACGCCGTTGACGGCCGCCGGGAGCGGCAGCGTCCAGGTGTAGAAGCCCGTACCGAAGGTCGTTGTCGTGCCCGAGTTGAACTCGATCTTGACGGTTACGAGCCGCCCCACCTTGGCGTAGTAGCCGACCAGCGTTCCGTTGCCCTTCGCGGGCGCCGTCCCGCTCGATGTCCACACAGGCGTGTAGGACGTCCACGCGGCCTGTTGCGTCAGTGCAGCAAGGTCGGCAGCAAGCACACGCTGACCTGCTGTGATCGGCAGCGACACGTCAGTCCTCCATCACAGGCTCAGGATCATCGGCTGCCACAGCCGGATATCGGCCCCGGCCGTCTGCGCCTTAACGACGCCGTTGACGGACCGGGTAAGGGATGAGAACGTCTGCGGCGAGCTGGTGCCCGTGATCGATCCGACGGTGATTCGCTCACCACCTATGACGATGTCCAGCGGGAAGTCAGCCGGGGTCGTCGTCCACAGCGGCGAACTCGCGTTGGTCGTCGCCACCTGCATCGAGGTCGCCGTGGCGCTGATTCCGGTCTGGAGCGTCGAGCCGTCGGTGTCTGCGCGGCCGAGAACGGCGTCCTCCCAGATGCCGACGCGGTACGGCATCTCCGGCGCGCAGGCCCACTGCTCGGTGAAGGTGACGTCGTAGCAGTACTCGGTCTGACCCTGGATGATCTGGCTGATGCCGTCCGGCGGCAGCCACGCCGGGGTGTCGGTCACGGCGATGCGGTCGCCGATGTCCAGGTCCTGGAGCTGGTAGTAGACGTTCGCGACCTTGGGACTTGCGAGGTTCACCGACAGCAGCGGGTAGCGCAGGTCGTCCACGGTGCCGAGGTGCACGATCCACCCGGCCTGATCGCCGAGTTGCGACTCCAGGGCCACGTTGACCGTCGGCGTCTTCGGATACACTCCGACGCCGTTCGGCGGGTCCTGGATCGACAGCGGGCCTGTGGCGAGCGTCTGCCGCGCTGAGGACCCGCCGGAGGACTTGGTTACCGTCACGTCGTTGGCGATGAGCCGGTCGTCGTCGGTCGGCTCCATCGGCTCAGCGAGCTGGGCGGCGGAGTAGGACAGGGAGACGTCCGGCGTCTGGTTGAGCATCGAGGCGCGGGTGCGGTAGCCGATGCTGAAAGCCTGGCGGGGCTCGTAGATCAGGCCGAGGTCCGTGTCCTCGCACTCCTGCAACAGGGCGGCGATCGTCTTCGGAGTCTGCGGGCCCATCGCGACCGTGTCACCCGGCGCGCCGTAGACGCGGTAGGGGATGTTCTCCTCGTAGCACAGCCGGGCGAAGCGATAGCCCGCGTTCTCGCCGATCCACGCGTTGAGCGGGGCCGCCATGTTGAACAAGGTGTCCCAGACCGAATGCACGCTGACGTGGCCGGCGACCGCCGCCCCCATGCCGCCGGTCGGGGCCATGGTCACCTGGTAGACGTTGCCGATGCTGCCCGCAAACGTGCCGGACGGCGCCAGCGCCGAGCTTGCGCCTGGCGTGATCGTGGCTATCGCCCACTGCACGTTGCTGCCGCTGGTCTGCAACTCAACCGAAATGCGCTGCTGAAGATCAAGCATGTTGAAGGCCCAGCCGCCTGAGTCGAAGATGTTCACACCGAGCGCGTTGTAGCCCTTGAGCTGCAAGGCACCGGCCGTCCGGTAGATCAAGTCGGTGCGGGCCGCCGTGCCGTAGGTGAACATCGAGGCGATGATCGTTCCGTCGGCGGGCGGCGAGGAGGACGGGATCTTCATCAGGAATCGAAGGACGTTCGCCGCGCCCGAGGGTGTGGTGTAGGGCGGCACGGTGCCGCCCCACTGGCTGGTGCCCATTGTGGGCAGCGCGGTGGAGCACAGGAACGAGCTGTCGGCAGCGAAGTTCGGCGTGCCAACGAGCACCATGGGGCTGCCGCCGGGAAGAGCGGAGGCCAGGCCGGTGGAGTTGTCGCCGTCCTCGCACGGCCAGTAGGCCACGGGGGCGGTGGGGCCGGTCAGGCGCACGTAGGCGCGATACATCGGCGAGTAGACCGGCGGCGAGCCGGCGGTGAGCCGGCGCCAGCGGCCTGACCCCTGGATAGGTGCTGAGACGTCGTTGCCGGTCGGGTCCCACCGCGGCGGCCATGCGGGGACCTCGGTGTGCGCCCGGTACTTGCGGTCGGAGATCTCCGCCGTACCGGACAGCGTCCACGGGTTGGCCTGGGCGTCCGTGAAGCTGGTGGTCCCGGCCGCCACGGAGGTGAAGGTGGGGCTGGCGACGACGGTCCCGCCGATGCCGTTGAGCAGTTTGAGCGCGTAGATCTTGCCGTTGGCGCCCTTCACCGGCGTGGCATTGAAGCCGCCGGTGGTCGCCTCTGCAGCGTTGGCGCCGATCGCCAAGGGCGCCGTGCCTGCGAAGACGCTCGTCGCACCCATGACCACGGAGCTGCCGAGCTGTGTCCACGGTCCGGCGATCGTTGGGGCCGTATAGAAGGTCACTGTTCCGGTGGCGACGGAGAGGGTCACCTTCAGGGCGATGCGCCCAAGCGGCAGCGGGGCCGTGGAGAAGACGACCGGACCGCCGGTGCCCGTCGCCGACCAGAAGAACCTGACGTAGCCGCTGTCGAAGTACTCCAGCACCCATGAGCTGTTACCGCCGGTCGCACGCTTCGTGGCGATGATCGAGCTGGTCGAGTCCGACAGCCACATGTCGACCTGAATCTCCAGGTCGCCGGTGACGTGCAGACCGGCCGCGTCCGGGCATGAGGCGAAGCTAACGCCGTCGCCTTCCATCCGCAGGTAAGTCGAGCCCTCAGGGACCGACAGCCGCATCTGCGTGTTGCGGGTCAGGCTGCCGAAATAGGGCCCGAGCGGATTGCGCGGCGCGAAACGGCCGCCCTTGTTGTTCAGCGTCAGCGAGCAGACGGTCGGGTTGATCGAGCCGGACTCGTCGGGATGCCCGCGCGTGATCTGTATCGGGTCGCGGGTGTAGACCGACGTGGTGATGTTCGTCCACGCGCCGGCCAGCAGCAGTTCTACGCGGGTATCCAGCATCGATTGTGGAAAGGGCGCCATCAGGACCCCAGGTATCCTTGCACGTCGCCGCCGCCGTTGACGCGGATGACGTTGCGCAGCCAGCGAACGAAGTAGCTCTCACCGCCGCCGGGCGCGAACTCAATCTGGACTCGGTTCAACGTGCTCCCGCCGCCGCCATATCCGCCGCCCCCACCTCCGGCACCGAACTGCGGGGCGACGGTGGCGGTGCGGCCTCGGCCGAAGTTCAAGCTGTCCAGCGCCGCCTTCACGCCGGGACGCGACACGACCGACGCCCGGACCATGTATTCGCCCTTGGAAGCGGCGATCATGTTGGAGTCGGACGTGGGACCGCCGACGCCCCCGACCAGACCGCCGGTGGCGTAGGCAGAGAAGATCTTCTTGCCGCTCGGGCCGCCGCCGACGACGAGCCCGGCGTACTTGGAGGCCAGCGCGTTCAGCGAGGCGTTCGCCGAGGAGGTGTCGGCTCTCACCTCCAGCGTGACCGGCGCCAATTTCGGCGTGTTCAACAGCGTCTTGTTGAACTCCTGGATCTGCCCCGTAGACAGCCCGGCCGACCTCAGCACCGCGTCGAACTGATCGCGGGAGGCGTCCAGAGCCTTGTTCCCGGCTTCGATGGAGCCGGATTCCTCGGCGACCGCCTGCGCGTGCGCGTTGGCCGCCGACGCGAGGTCGTCGATCGCCGTCATGTTGTTCCGGCCGGCCTCGGTGGTGATGTCCAGGGTCTTGCCGTTCTCGTGCAGCGCCTTCGTCAGGTCAGCGACCCTCTGCTGCACGTCAATGGCTGCCTTCGACGCGGCGATGTGAACGCCGTTCAAGGCGTCCATGGCGTCCTTCAGCGACGAGGCCTTGTCCTTCGCGTCCTTCATCGCCGCGACCTCATCGGTCATAGACGAGTCGAGGTCGCGCGCGGACCCGGAAGCGCTAGCCTCGGCATCGGCAACGGCCAGCAGCCACTTCACGCCGCTCTGGTGCACATCGGAGGCCTCTGCGGCGGCTTCCGCCGCGTCGGCGGTTGCCTTCGCATCGGAGGCGTTCGCATCCTTGTTCTTCGACGCCGCATCGGCTGCCGCCTTGGCCGAGTCCGCGGCCTTGTACAGCGACTGGGTGTGCTTGTCGGCGGCGTCCGCCGCGGCCTTGTCGGCGGCGGTGGTGCCGTCGCTGGCCAGCGCCTGCTCGCGCAGCGACGCGGTGAGCTTGCCGCTGGTCGTTGTGGCGGCCGTCCGCTTGCCGGTCGCTGTCGCGGTCGCGGTCCCGGCGGCCATCTCCGCCTCGGCAACCGCGCGCTGCCCTGCCGACTGTGCCAGGGCCGCTGCCGCAGCGTCCTTCGCGGTCTGCGTGGCCTTCGCCTGCTCGGCGGCCGACGTACCGGTGGCGGCCGTCGAATCCTCCGCGGCGGCCGTCGCCTTCTGCTGAGCCTTCAGCTGGCCGTCGATGGCACCGCTGTAGGCGTCGACCGTCCTGATGGCCTCGATGTACTTCGCCATCTTCATGGGGTCGTTGCCGGTCGCCTTGCCGATCGAGTCGATCGACGCGGCCACCTGGGCCATGGCGTCCTTCTGGCCCAGCGCGGCATCGGTGACGGTCTTCGAGGAGACGCCGAGCTTCGCGAAGGTGTCGAACAGGCCCTTGTGGGCGAGGTCGTTCGCGACGGCCTGCGTGGTGTTCTGCCCGAGGGCGTTCCCGTCGTCCTTGATTGCGTCGGTGAAGTCGGTTACAGCGACCTTCGCTTCCCTGTGCTTCGAGGCGAAGATGCCGAGCACAGTCGTGGCGCCGGCGATTGCCAGACCCCACGGTCCGATCATGAACGAGCCGACAGAGGCGAGAGAGCTCTTCAGCCCGGTGCCAGCCTCAGCCACCTCCGCAAGCGTCTTCTTGGTCGAGCCGAGCTTGCCCCCGAGGGATGTCAGGGCGCCGACGAGTAGAAGGGACGAGCCCGCTCCGCCCGCAAGGCCGACCGCAGCCTCCTGAACCGGCGCGGGCAGTGAGGCGAAGGCGTTCACCGCCTTGGTTGCGTTCTGGGCCATGTCTCGCAGGACGTTGTTCGCGCCGGAACCGCCCTGGATGAGCGCGACGTCGAGGCTGCCCTTGAGCTGCTTCAGGTCGCCGGAGAAGTTGTTCATCTGCGCGGCGGCCATCCTGCTGGCCGCGCCCTGGTCGTTGACCTCCTGGGTGTAGCCCTTCACACCGTCGGCGCCGAGGTTGTATAGCACCGAGGCCGCGCGGATGGCGTCGCTGCCGAAGATCGTGGCCAGCGCCTGGTTCCGCTGGGCGTCGGTCAGCGTGCCGAGCTTGTCGTGCAGCTGGCCGGCGAGCTGCCCGATGCCGACGAACTTTCCGCTGGCGTCGTAGGTGACGATCCCGAGCTGCTGCATCAGGCCGCTGGCCTGTGCCGTGGGCGCGTTCAGCTTCTCCAGCATGGTTTTCATCGACGTACCGGCGTCGGCGCCCTCAAGGCCGCGGTCGGCGAAGGCTGCCAGGATCCCCGTGGTGTCCTCGAAGGACAGGCCGGTCTGGGCCGCCACAAGGCCGCCCTGCTGAAGGGCGTAGGCGAGCTGCTGAACGTCGGCCGCGGACTTGTTCGCCGCAGCGGCCAGGACGTCTGCGATGTGCGGGACGTCGGAGCCCTTGAGCGCGAAGGTATTCATCGCGTTCGCGCTGATCGTTGCGGCATCGGCCAGGCTCAGCTGACCGGCCGCAGCCAGACTCAGCGCGCCCGACAGCGCGCCGCCGAGCACGTCCTTGACGGACACGCCAGCCTTGACCAGCTCGCCCTCGGCATCGGCGGCTTCGGTCGCGGTGAAGGCAGTCGCCTTGCCCGCGTCCAAGGCCGCATTGCGCAGCAGAGTCATGTCTGCGGCCGAGGAACTCGACACGGCCTGCACGCCGCTCAGGCTCTTGTTGAAGTCGGACGTGGCCTTCTCGGCAATGACGAACGCGCCGGCCAGGACAGCACCCGAAGCGAGGGCGACCTTGCTGGTGCCCTTGTAGGCCTCCGTGCGCTTCGCTGCCGCGTCCTCGGCCACCTTCGCGCTGGCGGCCTCCTGGGCCGCGGTCTCCCGCGCCGCCGCGGTCTCGTCCCTATGTGCGGCGAGAGCTTCGGCCGCCGCCTTCGCCTGACCGGCGGATGCCGCCTTCGCCTCGGCGGCAGCTGCCGCTTCCTTCTGCGCAGCCTCCAGAGCGGCGTTCGCCGCGGCCTGACGCTCGGCCGCCAGCTCGGTCGTATCCTTCGCCGCAGCGTCGGCTTCCTTCTGGGCCGCGGTGAGCGCGCGCGTGGCTTCGGTGTCGGCCGCGGTCGCTTCCTTCGCCGCGGCGGCAGCCTCGCGCTTCGCGTTGGTCAGCAGCAGAGTCTGGCGTGCCGCCTCGATGTTCGCCGAGGTCGAACCCGCCTGCGCTGCCGCGGCGTCCTTCGCCGAGGCGGAGGACTCCTTCTGTGCAGCGGCCAGCTCCTTGGTGGCCGCCGTGGCTCCCTGCACCGGGGGCGTGTAGCCGGAGGTGCCCGCCTGGAGTTCGACCTTAACCGTGCGGTTTGTCATGGCTACCCCCCTTCAGCTGGACGCCGATCAGCAGACCTCTTGCATCGCGCGGAGAAGACCAGCGCTCGGATTCCGCAGCGACAGCCGCGCATCCGTGGCAGCGCAGCGCGGTCGACTCGTAGTGGAACTGGTTGTCCTTGTCCATCGACTCGCTGCGTGGCTGGCCGCAGCCGGAGCACAGGTCAGCCTCGTATTCCAGCAGCGCCATGGCCCACGCCCGGTCATCAGCGGTCCACAGCGCTTCACCCGGGACCGGCACGCGGCCCAGGAACACGCTGCGGGGGACGGACCAGGCTCGCGCCGCCTCTACCTCGCGTCGGAGAGCGAGGGACTCACGGAGGCGGCGCGCGAGGTAGGGACTGCGACAGCCCCGTTGTTCGCGTTCCAGGCGGCATCGAACAGCTGCGTCCGCTGCCACTCGTTGAGCCGGTCAAGCAGCTGATCCACCTGCTCGCGCGTCATCGCAGGCTCGAACACGCACTTGGCGATGAGGTCGGGCTGCAACGCCTCAACGTCCAGCGCCTTGCCGCCAGAGCCGGGGTGGGCAGCGATCAGGTCGCTGTACTGCCTGGCGGGCAGGGACCGGAAGCGGAAGATGACCTCCGAGTCCTTCATCAGCTCCCGAACGTCGTCCAGGTCGCCGACCAGCTTTGCCTTCTGCCCGCCGTCGGCCAGCGACGTTCTGGCGCCGGAGCGGTCCAGCTCGTCGATCTGGGCCGCGATGCGGTCGGCCTCGGCCGCCAGGTCGCCGGCGAGGCAGAGGCTGACCTCGGTCTCGCGCGGCTTGGCCAGGCCAAGGATCTCCTCGAAGGTGCGGGCGCTGCTCACGCGATGACCGCGCGGGTGTCCGGGTCGGAGGTGAGGAAGAAGTTCGACGTGAACTTCTGCACTTCGTTGGCCGCGGGCTGGGACAGCTCGGGCTCGCCGGTGATGACCGGGTACACCTCCACCGTCTGCGTCGAGGCGTAGCCGGTCGCGACCGGCAGCGTCCGGCGGATCACCAGGTAGCCGCTGCTCTTGTACGGCAGCAGGTTGTACGCGATGTCGTTGGCCGCCGGAGTCTGCCGCTTGAACTCGATCGAGATGTCGAAGGAGCGGCGGCCGGCGGTGGCGGTGCTGAACGTGCTGGCCAGCGACGAGGTGTCCACCGAGGCGGTGGTGGCCTTGTCGTTCAGCCCGTTCGGCGTGACGTAGGTCTCCAGCGAGGTCGCGCCACCGCCGGTGAGCTCAGAGACGGTCGGCGCGTGGATGTTGGCGATCGCCGTGCACCACGACACCTTGACATTGCCATCGGCAACGAGGTCGGACATGAGTCAGTGCCCTTTCTTACCGGCGGATCGCGGCGACGGTCACGGTCGTCACCGCCGAGTAGCTGATGCTGATGAGGCCCGTGCTGGTGTTCACCAGGTTCGGGTTGAGGGGGAAGAGGCGTGTGGCGCCGGCCGCAACGGACACCGCCGGGGCCGTGGTGGTATTCCCGGCCGGGGTGGTCCCGGGGTCGGCCAGGGTGACCGTAATCGGGGAACCGCCGCCGTTGGTGACCTGGAGGTATGTACGGTCATCGGTCGGCGAGGCCAGTGCGACGGTGTCACCACCGGCGGATGCGGAAGCCGTCGTCGGGGTCAGCCCGGCGGCGGTGATCTGCTGGTAGGAAATCAGGGCCATGTCGGGCTCCTATGCGGGGTTTGACTTGATCGAGTACTGCGCCGTGGCGATCCACAGCGGCGGCTGGACGGTGTCATCGCGCAGCACCGGCTGATCTGCGAGCTGCCACGGAGGCAGCACCACACGGCCGGTGACGGCGATGGGCGACGTCAGCACCGCGGCGCGGGCGGCGTCGGCATAGGCGGTGACCTGCTCCGGGCCGACGCCAACAGCAGTCACCTGGACGGTGACCGTCAGATCGGCAAAGCGGTCGCCGAGCGGGCCCGACGGCATGCCGGAGGCGCCGTGCACGACCACGCAGTTGGTGTCGTCGTCCGGACGGGCGCCGATGTAGGCGGCGATGCCCGGTCCGAAGGTGGATCCCGGTGGCGTGGGCAACGTGGCCAGGGCGGCGGCGAGCGTGGCCTGTACCGCGCGGATGTGCGGCTCGGCCGGGGCGGGGATCGAGGTCATCCGAGTAGCGATTCCTCGGCCAGCGCCTCCAGCGCGGCAATGAACCGCGGCTCCTCGGCACCCAGTGCCCGCTGCCCGTCCAGGTGCGGCGGGTTCTTGCTCGATCCGAACTCCAGCAGGTTCCCAAGCGGGCCCTGCTTCTTGTCCTTGTCCGGACCGATCTCGGCACTGGCGCCGTTGGCGGCGACGTCCAGGTCATAGGTGATCGAGTTCGGATAGTCCGGGGCGTGCGCATTGCCGCTGGCGTTCTTGCGCCAGTCGTTCTTGACGTTGAGCGCGCCCTTGGACACCACGGGGCCGACACCTGCGAGCAGGCGTTCAGGTGCCGCGGCCAGATCGACAGCCAGCGCCTCGGTCTCAGCCCACATCTCGCTCACTGCGCGAACTCGCAGGTGATCCGGTACGCCGTGTCGGTCGTCTCCGCCTCGGCGTTGGTGAGGATCAGGACGCGGCCGACCAGCGCGGCGTTGAGCGAAGCCGTGATGGTGACCGTGTCGCGGCGACGTACGTCCGGGGCCGTGTCGGACAGGGGCAGGTCGAGGTAGTACCGCTGGACGTTGATCTCCTGCTCGGCCGCTTCCTCGTCCTGGCCGCGCCAGATCTTGATGCGGCACGGGCCGGAGTAGACGGTCGTGTCGGTCTCGGAGTACTGCTGCGTCACCGGGTTGTAGGTGCGTGTCCCGGGCCGCGTGACCGTGCAGGCGTCGAGCATCACCTGCGGATGCCAGTCACGACCGCGGGTGATGAAGCCCGCCAGCTCGGACATCAGGTGAGCCAGACGTTCCGGGTGCCGAGCGCGTCATGCAGCGCCGACAGCTCGCCGGGCAGCAGGTTCCCCGCTGCGTCGATCATCTCCACGGCGTAGGTCTCCGAGTAGTCGTCTACCTTGCGCTCGCGGATGCCGATGTCCATCCCGGCCGGCGTCAGAGACATCCGCACCGCGACCTGGCAGCACAGCTCGACCACCCCTTCGGGGATGACCGTCCGGCCGCGTGAGTACGTCGCTTGGACACGGAAGACGCGAGGCTGCTGGCAGGTCAGGACGACTCGTTCGCCGTCCCACCACCAGTCCGTCCCCTGGATCAGCGGCGTCAGAACTCCGAGGTCGCCGACGGCCTGAACGTCCGACACGGAGACCACCGGGGGCGCCGGAAGCTCCACGAACCCGCGGTCCACGTCCACCTGAACGGTGACCGTCGAGACCGAGATCGACTCCCTGGCAGCCCGGCGAAGCCGCACAGACGCACGCGCCAGCAGCGCATCGGCCTGGCCGGCGGGCAGCGTGTAGCCCCATGTGGCGACGTCGGTCTGAGTAGCCAGCGGCGCCAGGCTCATGGGCTACTCGCCGCCGCCGTACTCGCCGATGAGGTTCAGCTTGGTCATCGCCTCGGCCGTGGCCTGGTCGGCGCCCTGGGACACGGCCCAGGCCACCCATGCCGCCTTGGGCGCGCTGCTCGGCGGCGCGCTGGCCGGCGCGGCCTCGGGCTCCGCCTCGACGAACGGCGTGCCGTCCTCGTTGACGCGGTGAATCTCCTTCTTGGCGATCCGCTCGGCGATGGTCTCGTGCACCGGCAGGTCCAGCCGGAACACGGTGCCGCCCTCGCCGCGGAAGTAGCCGTAGTCGCGCTCGTCGGCGCTGTTCTCAGGCATGGCGCGGCACCTTGAAGGCGGTGATGGTGCCGGGCACGACGCCGGTGGCGACGTCGACCAGCATCGAGCCGTCCGCCTGGAGGAAGCGGCCGGAGTCGAACGGGCCGATCCACGCGGTCGCCGAGTTGGCGACGGCGACGACGAGGTCACCCTGGCCGGAGGCGATCGCCAGCGGCTGCGTGCCTGCCTTGACGGTGATGTTGCCGCCGGTCGTGCCGACGACGACGCGCAGCAGCGTCTTCTCCGGCTCGGCCTGCGCGCCGGGGCCGGCCGCGGGGATGACGTGGCCGTTGCCGGCGCCGACGTTCAGCGCGGTACCGGCGGGGTCGGCCGTGGAAGCGTTGTAGGTGAAGGCCGAGTAGGCCACTGCCGTACGAGCCATGGTTCAGGTCTCCGTTTCGATCGGTCGACGGTCAGGAGACCGTGACGAGGGCCGAGGCCAGGAAGTCGGGACGCAGGACCTTCGCGCCGTAGAGGTTCAGGCCCTTGATGGCGTCGGAGAACCCGCTTTGCGGCCGGTAGGCCTCGGTCTTGGCGATCTGCATCGCCATGGAGATCGCGGACTGGACCCCGGCGGTGATGGCGTACTCCGAGCCGGTGGTGTTCGGCGCGTTGTTCGACAGCATGATGTTGAACCCGGCCGCCCGGCCGACCATGCCGTTGCGCAGCGCCTCGTCGGTGCCGGACTCGGAGACCTTGATGAACCGGCCGTCGCGCAGCAGGCAGCCGTGCATCTCCGGCGTGATGACGGTGTACCGGCCATTGGTCGGGACGTTCGCGCGGTCCAGCTTGATCTTCAGCGGGACCAGCACCTTGTCGTAGGCGTCGGTCGGCGTGGTGGAGGAGTTCACGGTGATCGAGCCCAGCGCGTTCGCCGACTGGATCTGCGTGTAGAAGCTGGCGATGTACTGGTCGATGACGTTGGCCATCGCGTAGGCGGCCTCCGACATGGCCTGCGGGATCACGTTCGCGCGGGCCTGACGGGCGTCGATGTCGTCGACCGAGAACGCGAAGTACTTCGCCTGGTCGATCGTCAGCGTGCGCTGCGCGTCGGTGATCTGCTCGGGCGTGATGACGGTGCTGTTCGGCACGTAGGTGCCGATGGACGGCCGCGAGATCGAGGTGATCCGGACGGTGTCGCCGTACTCGGAGATCTCGCCCTCGTAGTCGTGGTTCACGACCTCGGGGCCGCCGTACACGAGGGCGTTCCGGGCGGCGACCAGAAGGTTCGCCGACCAGATCTCTGGCTTGAAAAGCTTGATGGACACGGGTGCTCCTAGGTTTCAGTGGCCATGTATTCGTCGAACTGGCCGGCCTCCTGGGCCGCGACGATCTGGTCGGGGGTCATGCGCTTCAGGTCGGCCTTGCCGAGCTGCTTCGGGCCCGAGGCACCCTTGCGGGCCCCGTTGTCGGCAGTCCCTTCGAACCGGGGCTTTGCGCCCGCGGCGGCCAGATACGGCTTGGCTTCCAGTAGTTCGGTCAGGGCCTCGTCGATGGCCGCGGCATCGATCTGCTCGCCGTCGATGAAGTCCTCGACGCGGGAGGCCAGGTGCGCGCGGGCGTCGGCAGAGTCGTTGAACTTCCGGCCGGCGCGGGCTTCGAGCCGGTCCAGCGCGCGCTCGCGCAGCGTCTCGGCGCGGGCCTGCTTCAGAGCCTCGGTACGGACGGCGTCCAGGTTGGACTTGCCGTCGTCAGAGGCCTCACTCTTCGAGGCCTTCAGTGCCGCAGCCTCGTTCTCCGCGGCCTTGCGCCGCGCCTTCTCGGCCCGTAGGTCGGCCTTCATCTTGTCCAGGGCGCGCTTCCCGGCGTCGCCGAGCGCGTCCTCACCCTCGACCTGGCCCGACTCCTCCTCGGACTCGGCCGCCTCCTCGGCGGCGTCGTCCTTCGTGGTGTCGAGATCGTCGCTGGCTTCGGTCATGGTGGCTCCCGTTGCAGGAGTCGGGGCGCCGCCTTGCGCGGGGCCGGGTCTAGAGGAGGTAGCCGAACCGGTACAGAAGCCGGATCGCCTCGCTGCGGTCAGAGGCCAGCTCGTAGATGGCCTGCGGCGTCAGCCGGACCGGAGATGACACACCGGCCACGCGCATGCGTTGGCCGGCGAATCCGCGGCGGGTGACGCCCTCGGTGGTCGTCGACAGCTGCCTGCCGAACGTCGTCACGGTGGACATGCCGCGGCGGGCATTGACCACCTGGAAGATGTCCGCGCCGTCCCTGATCGCCTGAGCGCCGGCCACGGTGAAGGCGCGGTTCTGCTCGGCGTGACTGAGCGACTCGAAGTAGCTGTGCGGGTCGGTCAGGTGCGGCGCCATGCGCTCGCGGTCCGTGGCCGGGACCTGCTGGCAGTGGCAGTGAGGATGCCGCTCGAAAGCGGCGTTCCAGCGGTACCACCGGCCGGCCAGGATCGCGCAGCGACCACACGCGGCGCCGGAGACCACACGGATGAAGCCCTCGACGCTCGTCTCGGCGGCCATCGCCACCGAGTCGGCACCTCGGCCGGCGTCCGCCACCTCGGTATCGGCAAGCAGCGACAGCAGGCCGCCGCCGCGGTTCAGCGCCTGCCGGACGTCCATGCCCTGCGACAGTCGGCTGTAGACCGTGGCGATCGGGAGTTGAAGCAGGTCGGCAAGCGGTCGGCCGTCAGCGGCCGTTCCGGCGAAGGCGGAGGCGTCGACTTGCTGCGTCGCCGTCGAAGTGCCGCCCTGCGCGCTGACCATGTCGGCGACGTAGGCGCTGGCGGTGTCCGCCGCCACACGCTGGCCGGCGGTGACCGCGGCGAGGATCCGCGGCTTGGCCAGAGACCAGGACCCGGCGAGGTAGTTCGGGTCCATGCTGCGCCAGGCGCGTTCGGCGGCTGCGGTCGCCGCGGCGGCGGTACGGCGCCTGTATGCGGCATGGCGCCGGGCGATTGTCCAGGCGTCCACGGCGGCGCTCAGGCGGCTTCGCTGTCCTGCTCGGCGTCAGCGCCGGTCTCGGAGTCCACTCCGGCGGCCGGGTTCGCCTGGTTCATCAGCGCGTTGACCGGGTCCATCGCGGCTTCGGACTCGCGCATCTCGACCAGCTGAGCGACCTCGGTCGGCGTCAGGCCGAACCGCAGCGCCAGGAACTGGAACGGGAAGCCGATCTGTCGCAACTTCAGCAGCGAGTCGGTGAGCTGGCCGATATTCCGCGACTCGGCGTCGGCCCACAGCACCCGGCCGGCGGCCATCGCGCGGGCCTTGGCGGTCTCACCGCGAGCCAGGGCGATCAGCTCGGCCGCGCCGCGGATGCCGGCGCCGTACCACAGCTGCTTCTCCTGGGCTTTCTTCACCACGCCGGTCTCGGCCGCGGTCATGGCGTCGCCGCTCAAGTTGACCATCTTGCCGATGAGGTAGTGCGCGGGGGTGCGGGTCTGTGCGGCCAGGTGCCCGACTGCAACCTCGATGACGTCGGTAAACGCCTTCAGGTCAGCAGCCTGCCAGCTGGCCACCTTCGCGTCGGGGTCTTCCAGCCACAGGACTCGTTCCTTGATGAACTTGGACAGCGCGACCGGCCTCACGCCGACCTGCTGGCCGTTGTCGTCCAGGATCGGCATCTTCGGCAGGTCCGCGCCCAAGACGATGCGCTGCTGGAGCGAGGCGTAGTCCGAGGCGGTGAGCAGCTGGGCCCACAGCAGGTTGATGACGTCCTGCATGGCGATCGTGCCGGCCACGTCCGAGATCGGCTGATCGACGAGCATCGGGCGGTTGGGCAGCTCGCGCATCGGCACGACGCCCATCGGGTTGCGCTGCGGGTTCGGCTCGTCGCCGACCTCGCGCGGCATCCACGGCTTCACCTGCTCATCGGCCGCCGCCAGCAGCGGAGGCTTGATGATGAGGTTCTGCGGAGCGCGGAAGAACTTCCACACCTCGTCCGGCAGGTAGAGCGTGGCGTACTCGCCGAAGCCGTCCTGCCAGCGCTTCATCGCCGCGCGGCGCCGGGTTCGGGACCCGGGCTCGTACAGGATGATGGCCGAGGAGGCGTCCTCGAAGGTGACGATCGGCGTGTCCGGGTTCTTCGGATCGCCCCAGACCAGCATGAAGGTGCGGGCGCCGAGCACTGAGGACAGGAAACCAAGCTGTGATTCCGAGTCCAGGTCGTTGCGCTGCCAGACTTCCCAGGTGTCGGTGTCGGCGATCTCAGCGCCCGCGGCCTGGATTCCGGTCACGGTGAGCCGCTCAACCGGCGCATCGGCGACCACTTGGGTCCAGTTGTCCGAGAAGCCGCGGTAGCGCTTGGCGAAGTAGTCGGCGAACTCGTCGCTCGCGAAGCGCAGATTGTGCTGGCCGGTGTAGTAGTCGTGGTGGCGCCGAATATCGCCGGTACGCCGCGCAAGCTCGGCCGACAGGGTATCGACGAGCTGACGGGCCTGCTCCAGTGTGGCCACCGGCTCACCTCATCCCGTGTACGTGTAGTAGTTCTTCTGAGCGGCCACACCCGAGGTGATGGCATCACGCCTGGCCTCCCAGGACAGGCACCCGGCCATAGCGGCATCGATCTTGCGCGGCGAGTCGTGGCGGTCCTTCTGGATCGTCCACATCGGCTTGTCGTCGTCGTCCTTCACGCGGGCGTCACGCTTCACGGCGTTGGCAATGTGTCGGGCGTACAGCTTGTCGCCGTCGTGGCTAAGAGATCCGTCAGTCTGGGCGGTACGGAAGGCGCGCAACGCGAACGCCATCGGGCGCGGCCGGTGCGTCCACCACTCGACGACGATCTTTTCTCCGTACTTGCCAGCCCAGGCCGCCACGGTCTCCTCCCAGTACGGGGGATCGGCGTAGACGCGGGCAACACGCCACTGATCGAACGCGGCCTCTAGGGCGGCGTGGACTTCGCCGACCGGGACGCCCCAAGTCTCGGCCTCCTTCTTGCCGGTCGGAGCCTCCCAGGCGCCGATCACCCACTGGTATCCAGTGCGGAGTTGCGTGCCGATCAGCGCCGTCGAGTCCCGCCAGCGGGCGCCGTCGAAGCCGACAACGATCAGATCCTTCTTTGGAACCGTGAAGCCGGGCTTCGCCAATTCGGCCCACCGGCCTGCGTCGAACGCCACTCCCGAGCGCGTTCCGCGCTGGTTCAGGAAGTAGCGGCGGGCATCCTCCGGGTCAGTGTCCGGCGCCTGCATGTCCCTGGCGATGGTCTCCAGGTCCATCCAGGAGGCGGCATCGCCGTACACGTACTCCAGCGCGGCCAGCAGCTGCTCGTCATTGTGCAGGTCCTCAACGTGCGGGGCCTGGCGGTGGTCGACAAGCAGGCCGCCATCTCGCACCTTGCCCGCCTTGACGTCCTCCCAGTACTGATGCGTAGCTTCGGCCACCGAGTCCTCGCCGACCGCGTACATGGTCGACGTCTCCAGCCCCCACGGATCGGCCAGCTTCCGCTTTGTCAGGTTGCGCCGCACCATCTTGTGCATCGCCCGGAGTTCCGGCAGCACGTACAAGTGAGTCTCGTCGAAGACGGAGAAACTCTCCTTGCCGCCATCCTTCGAAGCACTGCTCGCGGTCGATGGGACGATCTCGCCGCCGCCCTCGAAGAAGATGCGCGACGAGGTCTGGGCGCTACGGCCGAGATCAATGCGGGGGAACTCGTCCCCTGCATGCTCAGCCAAGTGCGACAGCATCACCGTGACGTTGTCGTAGGTGTTGCCGGCCTGGCCCTCCTCGGTGGCCATGCACCGGATGAACGGGTAGGTCAGCGGTCGCCCTACGGGGTCGCCATCGGCATTCCAGCCGTCAAAACGGCATGGACCCAACGCCTCGAAGCAGACCAGCGCGCCGGCTATCTCGCTCTTGGCGCGGCCCTTCGGCCGGGACAAAAACGCCCGCTTGATCTTTCGGCGGCCCGTCTCTGGGTCAAGCTCGTAAGCCTTGACGATGAAGGCGGCCATCTCGTCGTCGATGACCAGCGGCTCGCCCTGGACATCGCCGGGGCCGTGGCAGAGATAGGCCTCGATCCAGTCAATGGCTTCAAAGCCGAGCGAGACGAACCGCTTCGGGTCAGCTTGCCCGCCCGCCATCGATGACCTCCAGCACCCGCTCCCGGCGGGTGGCCGCGGTACTGCGGGGCGTCGGCCTCGGGCGTGCCGCCGCCGTGTCGTCGGCCGCGATCTCCCAGAGCAGGCGCCTCATCGCCATCGGGGAAAGGCCGAGCCTGTCTTCGAGCTGGCGGACCTCCATGGCTGCCTTCGGCTCGCCAACCTCAGCCTCGGCCAGCAGGACGACATACCTGGCCACCATGCGGATACAGCCGATGCCCAGGCGTTCCCAGGCGGCGGCCTGCGGCGACGACCAGAGGTCGCGCCAAGTCTGTTCGTCGTAGGCGGCGGATGCAGCCAGCGGCCATGCGGGCGGCTCGCCCTGACGGCCCTCGGCGGGGAGCTGGGTCGTGGCGATGGTGGCATTGGTGCGGCGGCGCTGACTTGCGGGTTTCGGTGGCGGTCCCATACCAGCCATGTGGTCACGCTCCTTCAGTGAGCCGTTGCGGCTCGAAGGCGATCAAGGCGTTGCGCCGAGATCGATTAGATTTCCCAGACCCGTAGGGATTGCGAGTTACC
>Ga0070685_10000778_pt1 | contig 17344 bp, 17 predicted proteins | sample KBSS13LmetaG_FD_65651 | JGI IMG/M metagenome (GOLD analysis project Ga0070685, IMG submission 65651) | Switchgrass rhizosphere microbial communities from Kellogg Biological Station, Michigan, USA - KBS S1-3L metaG | ecosystem: Host-associated > Plants > Roots > Rhizosphere ...
AGCAGCAGCTTCTCGGTGAAGGGGTCGCCCACCTGCACCTGCGGCCGCTTCGCCTCGCTCTCCTCCGACAGCTCGGCGCTGGCGAAGGTGGCGCCGTGGATCCCGTCGCGTCCCGTCTTCGCCCCCACGGCCATGATCGCGTTGCCCACGCCGCTGGCGACGCCGCGGATCAGCTCGTCGGCCTTCAGCAGGCCCACGCACATGGCGTTCACCAGCGGGTTCCCCTCGTACGCGCCGTCGAAGTACACCTCGCCGGCCACGGTGGGGATGCCCACGCAGTTGCCGTAGTCGCCGATCCCCTTCACGCACCCGGCGAAGAGGTAGCGCACCCGGTCGCCCTCCTCGCCGTCGATCTCGCCGAAGCGCAGTGAGTTGAGCATGGCGATGGGGCGCGCGCCCATGGTGAACACGTCGCGCAGGATGCCGCCCACGCCGGTGGCGGCGCCCTGGTACGGCTCCACGGCGGAGGGGTGGTTGTGGCTCTCGATCTTGAAGGCCACCGCGAGCCCGTCGCCCACGTCGATCACGCCGGCGTTCTCGCCGGGGCCCTGGAGCACCCAGGGTGCCTTCGTGGGGAGCTTGCGGAGGAGCGGGCGGCTGTTCTTATAGCCGCAGTGCTCGCTCCACATGGCGCTGAACACCCCCAGCTCGGTGAAGGTGGGCTCGCGCCCCAGGATGCCGAGCACCAGGCGGTACTCCTCGGGCGAAAGCCCGTGCTCCGCGACCAGCTCGGGGGTGATCGCAGGGTCGCCGGGGCGTGGTGTTACGGACACTGTGCGGTTGGCTTCGGTTGATGGATTTCATGCTACACGACCGGATGAGCGCTTCGCCGGCTCCGTGGGCCCTCTCCCTGGCGCTTCGCGCCGGTCCCTCCCCCAAAACAACCTGGGGGAGGGACGGGGGCTCGCTTCGCTCGCGGCTCTCCCGGTGCGGCACCCTGGGCCCCGTGGCTTCGCACCGGCGCCGCGTCCCCAGTCCGCGAAGGCGGACTTCGTTCGGGCGATGGCGGGCGACAGGGCTACGGCCGCGGCACCACGCGCGGAGTGACGCTCTTCTCGCGGTTCAGGCGGCGCGCCTGCGTGGTGTCGGTCTGCGGCACCGTGTTGCGGCGCACCTGGTTCTCGCGCGCCGAACGCTCGTCGTCCACCGCGGTGGCCGGGGCGCCCTGCACGCTGTCGGGCGCGGTGCCTACCGGGTTGCGCACGCCGCGCGCGCCCGCCGCCGCGCCCTGTGGCTGCCCCTCGCCCGGCGGCGTGCGGATGATGGTGCTCCCGGCGGAATCGGCCGGGGTGTCGCGCACCTGGCCCACCGGCTCGCGGTCGATCACCCGCCCCCCGCTCTCCGCGTGGATGCGGCCGACCGATGCCTGGCCGGCCTGCTCTTCCGCCTCGGCCGCGGCACGGCTGCGCCCCTTCACCCGGATCCGCGCGGGCGCGCGCACCGGCGGGGCCTCGCCCGCCTGCGCGCGGATGGCGTCGGCGTCCAGGTCGCCGCCGGCGCGCTCCAGGGCGTCGGCGGCCGCGGGGCCGCTGATCAGCCGGCTGCGCGAGCGGAGCACCGCCGCCACCACCTTCTGGCCGCGGAAGAAGACCACGTCGTCGCTCCCGCAGCGCACCGGGCAGCCGTTGGAATAGAACCAGTAGCTCCACTCCCCCGCGTCGCGGGTGCGCGCCGGCGCGCCGAAGACGCTGCGCACCTGCGCCGGGCTCATCCCCTCGGCGATCATCCCGCGCTGCGCCGCCGCCCCGTCCGCGGAGAGCGCCACGAGCGCCGCCGCCGCCAGTGCCGTCAGCCCGAGCTTCATCGTCCCACCTCCGTGTGTGGCCTGGAGCCCTCGGATTCGGCCGCCGTAGCGCCCTCTCCGGCTCGCTCAGGCTCGCCACCTCTCCAGTCCCGGGAGAGGTTGAAGTCCCGTCGCCTGCGCAGACCTCACCGGCAGCGCGGAAGCAGCTTCCGCGAAACCGGTGGCAGGACTCACCGCCGCCGCGTCCGCCCCCTCTCCCGGTACGGGAGAGGGTTTGCGCTCTAAGGCGCAGGGAGAGGGCGCCGCGGCCGCGGACACGCGCCACACTCCGATCCCGGCAGAATCCGCCGTTCAGACCCTCGCCAGGTGCGCCGCCACCGAGCGGAAGAGCCCCAGCCCGTCCGTCGACCCCAGCAGCGGGTCCACCGAGCGCTCGGGGTGCGGCATCATCCCCAGCACGTTCCCCTCAGCATTGATGATGCCCGCCACGTTCCGCGCCGACCCGTTGGGGTTGGCCGCCGGCGCCACCAGCCCCTCGGGCGTGCAGTAGCGGAACACCACCTGCCCCTCCGCCTCCAGCGCGTCCAGCAGCTCCGGGTCGGCGAAGTAGCACCCCTCGCCGTGGGCGATGGGGATCTCCAGCACCTGCCCCGGCTCGTACTCGCTGGTGAAGGCCGTGTCCGCCCGCTCGACGAGGAGATGGACCGGGCGGCTGCGGAACTTGAGCGAGCGGTTGCGCACCAGCGCGCCGGGGAGGAGCCCGGCCTCGCAGAGGATCTGGAAGCCGTTGCAGATCCCCGCCACGGGCCCGCCGGCCGCCGCGAACTGCTTCACCTCGCGCATGATGGGCGAGAGCGCCGCGATGGCGCCCGCGCGCAGGTAGTCGCCGTAGCTGAAGCCGCCGGGGAGGAAGACCGCGTCCACCCCCTGCAGGTCGTGGTCGCGGTGCCAGAGGAAGACGGCGTCGGCGCCCAGCGCGTCCTTCACCGCGCGGTAGCAGTCGTAGTCGCAGTTGGACCCGGGGAAGGTCACCACGCCGATCTTCATGCCGCCGAAAGCGCCTCCACGCGCACGTCGAAGTCCTCGGTCACCGGGTTGGCCAGGAGCTGGCGGCACATCGCCTCGGCCCGCTCGCGCGCCTCCCCCTCGTCGCCCGCGGGGAGGGAGAAGACGATCAGCCGCCCCACGTGCACCTCGCCCACCTCGCCGAACCCCAGCGAGCGCAGCGCGCCGCGCACGGCGCTCCCCTGCGGGTCCAGGATGCCCCGGCGCGGGGTCACCCGCACCTCCACCTGAAAATCGGTCACGGCAGCTCCTCGTCGGTCAGCGGGCGGCGGTCGTCGGCGGGCGGGGCGGGCTGCGGCCGCGTCTCCAGCTCCATCGCCCGCACCTCCTCCGGCTCCTGGTCCAGCATGGGGTCCTCGTCCGGCAGCTTCTCCTCGAACCCCGCCAGCACCGTGCGGATCAGCCCGTAGGTGATGTAGAGGATGGAGAAGGGGAAGAAGAAGTACTCGGGATAGGTGAACGCGGAGACGATCGACAGCACCGCGATGAAGAGCGCCAGCCGCCCGCCCCAGGTACGCAGCGAGAAGCGCGGCACCACCGGGTAGAGCACGTTGCTCACCATCAGCACCGCGATGAACATCATCAGCCACCCCGCCGCGCGCTTCTCGTCCACGTCGGCGAACCAGGCGTGCCAAAAGGGCGTCCGGGTGAACGCGTAGAAGGTCGAGACGCAGGCGCCCGCGGTGGGCGAGGGGAGGCCGTGGAAGCTCACCTTGGCCGTCCCCGCCTGCTCGATGTTGAAGCGGGCCAGGCGGAAGACGGCGGCCACGATGTAGAGGAAGGAGAGGATCCAGCTCCACTCCCCGCCGTTCCGCAGGAAGCCGAAGTAGAGGATGAGCGCCGGGGCCACCCCGAAGCTCACGCAGTCCACCAGGCTGTCCAGCTCCTCGCCGAAGGCGCTCCCGGTGGCGGTGTAGCGCGCGATGCGGCCGTCGAGCATGTCGAACACGGCCGCCGCCACGATCAGCCACCCGGCGGTGGCCAGCTCGCCGCGGGTGGCGTGCACGATGGCCCACACCCCCAGGAAGAGCCCGCCCAGGGTGAAGGCGCTGGGAAGGATGATGATCCCGCGCCGCAGGCGCCGGCGCCGCGCGCCGGCCACGGTGTCGGGGACGGGGTCGGTCACGCCGCCTCCTCGCCCAGGGGGAAGTCGTCGACCGTGTGGCCGGTGAGCCGCATGAGCGCGTCCTGGTAGCGCCGCGAGGTGGCGTCGACCACCTCGGGCGGGAGCTGCGGGGCGGGGTAGGCCTTGTTCCACGCGCCCCGGGCCACCAGCGCCTCCAGCCAGTCGCGCAGCGGCTGCTTGTCCAGCGAGGGCTGGCCGCGCCCCGGCGCGTAGCTCTCCGCCGGCCAGAAGCGCGAGCTGTCGGGGGTGAGCACCTCGTCCATCACGCGGATCGTCCCGTCCGTGTCCCGGCCGAACTCGAACTTGGTGTCGGCGATGATCACCCCGGCGCGCGCCGCCAGCTCGCGCCCGCGGCCGTAGAGCATCAGCGACTTCGTCCTCAGCTCCCGCGCCTCGTCGGCGCCCACGATCTCTTCCATGCGCGCGAAGGGGATGTTCTCGTCGTGCCCCGTCTCGGCCTTGGTGGCGGGGGAGAACACCGGCGGGTCGAGCGGCGCCGACTCCACCAGCCCCGGCGGGAGCGGCTCGCCGGCCAGCGTCCCCTGCTCGCGGTACTCCTTCCACGCGCTGCCGGAGAGGTAGCCGCGCACCACGCACTCCACCGGGAAGGGCCGCAGCTTCCGCACCAGCATGGAGCGGCGCGCCCACGCCTCGCGGTGGGGGGCGAGCTCCGGGTGGCGCGCGGCGATTTCGTCGGGGTCGATGGAGAGGAGGTGGTGGGGCACCAGGTCGGCGGTGCGGCGGAACCACCAGGCGGAGATGAGGGTGAGCACCTCGCCCTTGCGGGGCACGGGCTCGGGCATCACCACGTCGAAGGCGCTGACGCGGTCGGTGGCGACCATCAGCAGCGCGTCGCCCAGGTCGTACACGTCCCGCACCTTGCCGCGCACCATCAGCGGGAAGGGGAGGTCGGTGGTGACGAGCGTCGGGGTCAGGGCGGTGGCTCCGTCGCGATGGTGGCCTTGGGAGGCGGGAAGGTAGCGCGCGCGTGCGGGCGCGGCAACCGACAGCGACTCGGTCCGTATGTAGCATTGAAGCAGGAATAGCCGGGCAGGGCGGCCAGACATGGTTCTCTTCCGGCCCGATTCGCACGACGGCCGGGCTACGCCCCCCGGGCCCGTGCCGAGGCCCCCCGCCGGGGAGCTGTTGCGGATGGGTCGGTGCCGAAAGCACCCCGATGGTGCACGGTGCCCGCCGTAAACTTTCTCAGGCCTCCCCCTTTCGAATGTCTGTAAGTGCGCTTATTGTTGATGGCGGAATATGAGCGGAATTTCGTTTTTCGATTGCGGAAGCACGGAATAGCGGGCTCTGCGACAACGATAGCTGTCTGCACGAACCCGCGAGAAACCGACGCCATTGGCGTAAAATGAAAGTAAAAAACCATTCTTTCGGCTCATGCCCCGTTCGGTTTTCGGGAACAGCCTCTGGTTGGCCGTAGAACGGAAATTCTTGCGGGTGAGGTTTGATGATCGGGGCGATCGCGGGGAACGTCATCGGGTCGGTGCGCGAGTCGTCGAGGATCAAGAGCACGACGTTTCCGCTCTTTCATCCACGGTGCCACTTCACTGCCGACACGGTGCTGACGGTGGCGACGGCGTGGGCGATTCTCACCGACACGCCCTATGGCATGGCTTATTACCGGTTCGGACGACGCTATCCCCATGCCCGGTACGGGCCCTCGTTCTTCGAGTGGCTGAAGTCGGGAAGGCCGCGTCCCTACGGAAGCTGGGGCAACGGCTCGGCGATGCGGGTCTCGCCGATCGGCTGGGCGTTCCACACCCGCGGCGACGTGCTGCGCGAGGCCGAACGGAGCGCGGCCTACACGCACGACCACCCCGAGGGCATCAAGGGGGCCCAGGCGACCGCGCTGGCGGTGTTCCTCGCTCGTTCCAAAGCATCGAAGGAGGACATCCGGGACGAGCTCAGCGAGCTTTTCGACTACGACCTGCGTCGAAGCATCGACCAGATCCGGGACGGCTATCAATGGGACATGACGTGCCGGGGCTCCGTGCCGGAAGCGATCATCGCCTTCCTCGATTCGACCGACTTCGAGGATGCGATCCGGCTCGCGGTGTCGCTGGGGGGAGACGCGGACACGCAGGCGGCGATCGCGGGCGGCATCGCCCACGCCTTCTACCGCCAGGTCCCCGCGCTGATCGCGGTCAAAGTTCGCAGCCTGCTCCCCGCCGAGTTCATCGACGTGATCGATCGGTTCGACGACCGGTTCCTGTAGGATCGGGATGGCTCGGAGCCATCGACCGCCTCGGGGGCCGATTTCATTGTGCGTAGCACTTCGGACGTTTATCATCCGGTTGATCCGGGAGCGCGCATCCCGTGCTCCCGCAGTGGGTTCGATCCCATCCTCCCCGAAGCGGAAACCCATGCCGGGACGCCGCTCGCCCGCTCGTCTTCCCATCCTCCTGCTCGCGCTCGCCTGTGCCGCGGCGGCGCCTGCTGCGGCGCAGATCGCCGCGCCCGCGCGCACGCAGCAGCGGGTGATGCCGAACGTCGTCGGCTCCAGCGCGAGCGAGGCGATGGGGCGGCTGGCGCAGCTCGGCGTGCAGGCGCAGGTGCGGGAGATGGAGTCGCGCGAGGCCCGCGGCACGGTGGTGCGGCAGTCCCCGTCCGCGGGGACGGCGATCAAGCAGGGGATGGTGGCCGTGCTGGGCGTCTCCACCGGCCCGTCGCGCACCCCGAACGACACCGCGACGGCCGGCGCGGGGCAGACGCAGCCGGCGGACGATGGCGGCGTGCGCCCGCCGCGGCCCGGGGTGGTTCCCGACGTGACCGGGATGAGCCTGACGCTGGCGCGCATCCGCCTGGTCGCCAGCGGCCTCCGCCCCGGCGCGGTCGACTCGGGCTCGGCGGAGGGCGCCCGCCCGGGGCGGGTGATCGCGCAGGACCCGCTCCCGGGGTCGCAGGTGAACCCCGGGCGCAGCGTGCGCCTCACCCTGCAGCGCCGCGCCCCGGTCGCCCCGCCGCAGCCGGCGGATACGCCCACGCGCCCGCCTCCGCCGCCGCCGCCGCGCGTCACCCGCGTCGCCGTCCCCGATCTCTCGGGGCGCACGGCCGACCAGGCGCGGACGCTGGTCGGCGGCGCGCGGCTGCTGCTGGGCGACGTCCGCAGCGACACGACGACGTCCGCGCGCCCGGGGACGGTCGTCGGGCAGCGCCCGGCGGCGGGCGACAGCGTGGAGGCCGGGACGCTGGTCACCGTCACCGTGGCGCGCGAGGCGCTGGTGACGGTGCCGCGGCTCACCGGCCGCCCGCCCTCGGAGGCGCAGCGTGAGCTGGCGCGCGCCGGCCTGCGCGCGGGGAGCCTCGCGCAGCGCGAATCCCCTGGCCAGCCGGCGGTGATGGAGCAGTCGGTCGCGGCGGGCTCGCGCGTGCGGCGGGGCACGGTGGTGAACCTCGTGGTCTCCCGCGCGCCCGCCGTCCGGCGGGATTCGCCGGTGGCCGTCGTGCCGCCGCCGCCCCCGCCCGCGCCGCCGCCGGCCGGGGACAGCGCCGCGGACGTGCAGCCCGCCACCGCCGTGGACACCGTCCCGGCGCCGCCCGCCATCGTCGCGCCCGCGCCGCCGGCTGCGACGGTGACGCCTCCCGCGCAGCGCGCCACCCCTCCGGCCGCGCCCACGCCGCAGCCCGAGCCAGCCGTGTGGGAGAGGGTGCGCTGGGACATCCTGGCGCTCATCGCGGCGCTGCTGCTGGCGGTCGCGGGCGGGCTCTACTGGCGCTCGCGCGTCCGCCGCCGGGTCGCGCCACGGGAGATGGGGCCCGCGGCGGCATCGCCCGTCGTCCCGGCCGTCGTGATCCGGACGGCGAGCGGCGGCACGCGCACGGGATCGCAGCCGGAGAGCCCGGTGAACGGCGGACGGGTGAAGGTCGGGGTGATCGCCGGCGCCGCGCGCGCGCCGTCGCCGGAGCCGGGCGCGGCGGCGCTGCAGCCGGCGCGCGTGGTGGTGCGGACGGTGGAGGACGAGACGGAGGACGCGCTCGGCGCGCACCCCGAGCGGGTGACGGCGGGCGCGGCGGTGCGCGTTCGCGCCGCCGACGAGCCGGAGCCGAGGTTCTCGAGAGACGAGGGAGCCGTGATCCTCAGGACGTCGTCCTGAGCCTGAGGAACCTCACGAACTCCCCACTGACGTCATCCTGAGGCCCGGTCCCGCTGCAAACGCGCTGGCGAAAGACCGTGCAGGCCGAAGGATCTATAACGACGGCAGCACGTGACCTGACGATGTGCGCCGGGGGCAGGAACGACAGGACCGTTTCCTCGACTCAGTGCTTGCACCGGCTGTAGATCCTTCGGCCTGCAAGGATCGCGGATGCCAAAGTCGCAACGTGGCCGGCCTCAGGACGACGTCTGAGGGGAGGGTTTCTCGAATTCTCCAAGGACAACGTCTGGGAGGGCGAGGACGCTCGGTAGTCGAGTAGATGGTACAAAGTCTCCAGGGAGAGATAGCACGATGGAGGAGAGCCGCATGACCGTCGGCGAGGCGGTGGACTTCGAGGAGAGCTTCGGGGCCAGGCTCCGCGAGGCGCTGCGCGAGAAGCTGTCGGCGGTGCGCGCCGCGGTGGGCGGGCCCATGTTCGAGGCCGCCGTCGACAAGGTGGTGGAGCAGGCCGCGAAGGTGCTCGACGCGCCCATCGCCGACCTGCTGACCGCGGCGTGGGCGCGCTACCCCGAGATCCAGGCGCTTTGCGACACGCGCAAGGGGGCTGACCACGAGGCCATGGCCGAGCTCTGCGAGCACCGCTTCGAGTGGGCGTACGAGCCGCGCGTGGAGGTGGTGGTCAACGAGATCCCCATCTCCATCCCCCTGGGCGTGGGCGTGGGGCTCGCGGTTGCGGGCGGCGTGCTGGTGGTGCAGGGGGGGAAGATGAAGGAGCTGCGCGCCGGGAAGCTCGCGCTCGACGTGAGGATGGCGGTCGCGGAGAAGGAGGTCGCGAAGCAGGAGAAGAAGGTCGCGCTCCCGCGCGTCCTCCGCCTGGGCGACGCCGCGCCCGCGCGCGACGCCGTCCCCGTCGGCAGGATCGCGGCGCCGAACGAGTCGGTGGCGGCCGCGGAACCCGCGCTGTCCTGACCTGGAACCACCGCACGTTGTGGGGTACGGACATTCACATCATCGGCCGAATCCCTCAACGCGGGAGGTGATGCATGAAGCTGATCCGTCTGGCGTGCGCCATGGGCGTGATCCTGGTGAGCGGCGGCTGCGCGGAGAACCTGACGGCGCCGCCGCAGGCCGCGGCCGCTCCCCGCGCGCAGGCATCCTCCCCTGGCGAGCTGCGGATCTACGCGGGAGGCCACTGGGGCCAGCCCTCGCAGCCCATTTCGCTCTTCGTCGTCGACGGGGTGCCGGTCTCGCGGGATGATCTCCGGAACAGCGCCCTGAAGCCCGAGGACATCGAGACGCTCACCATCCTCAAGGGACCACGGGCGATCGAGGCGTTCGGCGTTACGCCGGTACTGGTGGTCACCACGCGGCGCTAAAAAAAAGACGCCTCACACGAAGACGCAGAGAGAGCCGCCGTGGCCTCTCTGCGTCTCCGCGTCTCTGCGTGAAACGGAGTCAACGCCAGTCGGCCGTCGGATCCGGCGTGTCGGGGCCGCACGAGCAGGTCTCGATCGGCACGCAGGTGCAGGGATCGTAAGTGGCGACGCACCCGGTGTCGCCCGGCTGCACGCCGTTCGGCTGCGCGTAGGCGTGGCCGCGCACCGTTCCCGCTCCCGCCGCGCCGTCCGCCGTCTCGAACGATTGGACCACGAGCGCGTCGGGGTCCAGGTGCAGCTTGCGCATGGCGTGCCTCCGTGTGAGAGGGTGGGGACTCAGAGCCCGTAGATGGGCGCGATCTTGGCCCGCAGGTACTCCAGCAGCGGCTCGTGGCCCAGCGGCTTCCCGGTGATGCGCTCGCACAGCTCCGGCGCGGTGTAGCGGCGGCCGTGCGCGTGCACGTTCTCCTTCAGCCACGCCAGCAGCCCCCCGAACTCGCCCCGCCGCAGGTCGTCGTCGAGCGCGGGGAGGGCCGCGCGCGCGGCGGCCCAGAACTGCGCCGCGTAGAGGTTCCCCAGCGTGTAGGTGGGGAAGTAGCCGAGCGCGCCCATCGACCAGTGGATGTCCTGCATGCACCCGCGCGCGTCGTCGGGCACCGCGATCCCCAGGTCGGCGCGGACGCGATCGTTCCACGCCGCCGGCAGGTCGGCCACGGAGAGGTCGCCCGAGAGCAGCGCGCGCTCCAGGTCGAAGCGCAGCATGATGTGCAGGTTGTAGGTCGTCTCGTCGCTCTCCACGCGGATCAGGCTCGGCTGCACCACGTTCATCCCCCGGTACGCCGTCTCCACGTCCAGCGCGTCGAGCACGGGGCTGCGGAAGGCGGCGCGCAGCTCCGGGAGCGCCCACTCCCAGAACGGGCGCGAGCGCCCCACCAGGTTCTCCCACATCCGGCTCTGGCTCTCGTGGATGCCCAGGCTCGCGGCCTGCGCCAGCGGCTCTCCGAAGCGCTCCGCCTTCGGCAGGTTCTGCTCGTACAGCGCGTGCCCGGTCTCGTGCAGGGTGCTGGCGAGCGCGCTGGCGAACTGGTCCTCGGCGTAGCGCGTGGTGAGGCGCGTGTCGCCGGGGCCGATCCCCTCGCAGAAGGGGTGCGTGCTTTCGTCCAGCCGGCCGGCGTCCAGGTCGAGCCCCATCCGCCCCACCACCGCGCGGTTGAACGCCATCTGCCGGTCGATGGGGAGCGGCGCCTGCAGCCAGGCCGTGTCGGGGCGCACCCCGCTCTCCGCCACGGCGTGGATGAGCGGCGCGAGCCCGGCGCGCAGCGCGTCGAAGGTGCGCGTGATGGCGGCCGTGGTCATCCCCGGCTCGTAGACGTCGAGCAGCGCGTCGTAGGCCTCGCCTCCCTCGGGCCACCCCAGCGCGGTGGCGGTGCGGCGGCTGAGCACGACGATCTTCTCCAGCCACGGCGCGAACGCGGCGTAGTCGTTCCGCTCCCGCGCCTCGCGCCAGACGTTCATGGCGCGCGACGAGACCTCGGCCATCTCGCGCACCAGGTCGGGCGGGAGCCGGGTGGAGTGCTCGTAGTCGCGGCGCAGCTCGCGGAGGTTGGCGGTGGCGAGCGGGTCGTCGGCGAGCGCGGGGTCCACCTCGCACTCCGCCAGCAGCTCGCCGAAGCGCGGGCTGGTGCGCCGCTCGTGCACCAGCGCGGAGAGCATGGCCATCTGCTCGGCGCGCAGGGGCGCCCCCTTGGGCGGCATCTGCGTCTCCTGGTCCCACGAGACCAGCGAGGTGGCGGACTGCAGCACGGCCGCCTCGCGTGCCAGGCGCAGGAGCTCGGCGTACGCGGGCGGGGCGGGGGCGGTCGGGGTATCGCTCATTCGTTGGGCCGGCGCCGGGTTCGTCAGAGTGTTGTGAGAGAATGTTCGTGAGAATATGCGAGTAAACTCGCCGCTACAACTGCACACTGTCCGCCTGCGCGGACATCACAGCAGCTTTGGCGTGACGGCGAATCATCATGCAGGGCGAATCAACATGTCCAGCTCACGGCTCGTAGCGCGTCGCGAAGACTCGGATGCCGCCCGGAACGCCTGCAGATCATCGTTGTCGCCGGGTGAATCGGAGGAACGCACTTTCCCATGCACTTGGGCTGTGGAAGGCTTCGCGTGCTTCTCGTCAGGTGAATCCACAGTCGTCCCCTGGATCCGGAGGATGGAACGCTGAAAGCCGCGGCCACACCGCATCGACGTTTTTGAAGTCCGCGAAGGCGGACTGCGTGCTGTTGTAGCGGCGAGTTTACTCGCATATCGCGCGCACCCCGTCCCTCCGTGCCTCCGCGTGAGGAGGTTTTTTTACACGGTCAGCTCGGGCGCCGCGTCGTGCTGCGCCTCGGGGTAGCGGGCGAGGGCGGGGGCGACCCACTCGTCCAGGAACTCGTCCACCTGCTCTGGGGCGCGGCCCACGTAGAGCTCGGGGCGCAGGTCCTCGTCCAGCTCCGCGCGGGTCACGCCGAACGTCGGGTCGGCGGCGATGCGGTCCATCAGGTCGTTGGGGCGGCCGTGCTGCTTGACCTCGCGGCCGGCCTCGATGCTGTGCACGCGCACCCGCTCGTGCAGGTCCTGGCGGTCGCCGCCGCGCTTGGCGGCGCGCATCATCAGGTTCTCGGTGGCCATGAAGGGCAGCTCCTCCATCAGCCGCCGCCGGATCATCTCCGGGTACACCACCATCCCCCCCGCCACGTTGTGCATCAGCAGCAGCACCGCATCCACCGACAGGTACGCCTCGGGGACGGCGATGCGCTTGTTGGCGCTGTCGTCGAGCGTGCGCTCGAACCACTGCTGCGCGGCGGTGAAGGCCGGGTCGAGCGAGAGGACGATTGCGTGCCGCGCCAGCGCGTTGATGCGCTCGCAGCGCATGGGGTTGCGCTTGTACGGCATGGCCGAGCTGCCGATCTGCTGCTCCTCGAAGGGCTCCTCCACCTCCTTCAGGTGCGAGAGGAGGCGCACGTCGTTGGCGAACTTGCTGGCGCTCTGGGCCACGCCGGCGAGCGTCGCCAGGCAGGCGTAGTCGGTCTTGCGCGTGTACGTCTGCCCGGTGACGCCGTACACCTGCTCGAACCCCATCTTCCGGGCCACCAGCCGGTTCAGCCGCTCCACCTTCTCCCCGTCGCCCTCGAACAGGTCCATGAAGCTGGCCTGCGTTCCCGTCGTCCCGCGCACCCCGCGGAAGCGCAGCGTCCGCAGGCGGAACTCCACCTCCTCCAGGTCCAGCAGCAGGTCCTGGATCCAGAGCGTGGCGCGCTTGCCGACGGTGGTGGGCTGCGCCGGCTGGAAGTGGGTGAAGCCGAGAGTGGCGAGGTCGCGGTGCTCGCGGGCGAAGCGCGCCAGCGCCGCCACCACCGCGGCGATGCGGCGCGCCACCAGCTTCAGCGCCTCGCGGTGCTGGATGAGGTCGGTGTTGTCGCCCACGTAGGCGCTGGTGGCGCCCAAGTGGATGATGGCGCGCGCGGCGGGCGCCTGCTCGCCCAGGTGGTGGACGTGCGCCATCACGTCGTGCCTGAGCTGGCGCTCCAGCTCGGCCGCCCGCTTCAGGTCGAAGTCGTCCAGGTGCGCGCGGATCGCCTCGATGGCCTCGTCGGGCACCGGGAGCCCCAGCTCGCGCTCGGCCTCGGCCAGCGCCAGCCAGAGCCTGCGCCACGTGCCGAACTTGAACTGCGCCGAGAAGAGCTGCGACATCTCGGGCGATGCGTACCGCTCCGTGAGCGGATTCGAATACCGGTCGGATGCCATGATTCCCTCAACAGCGGCTCACGCAGAGACGCAGAGACACGGAGAGTTCCGTCATCAACCGCGCACGATTCCGACCGCCGCGCCCGTCGCGCAGTCCACGCGCAGCAGCTCGCCGGTGCGCACACCGTAGCTCCCCGCGGGCACCGTGTAGTCGCCGTTCCCCTGGTAGGCGCGCTCCATGGTGAGCCGCGCGCCGTTGCGCGGGTCGACGATGGGGCTGGCGCACGGCGCCGCGCCGGGCGTGCCCGTGATCGGGGAAGAATCCGCCTTCACGAACCGTTCGGGGGCGCCTTCCGCCGGCCGCAGCACGGCAGTGGGGTAGCTCATCGACGTGTTGCACGCGGCGAGCGCGAAAATCGCGATCGTGCAGAGAAGGTAGCGATGCATCTTCGGTGGTTCTCTCCGTGTCTCTGTGTCTCTGCGTGAAATGCTGTTCATGTGACTTCAATCCATCAGCTGCAGCCGGCGCCGCTTCGGGGGCTTCGTCCCCGCGTCCGCCGGGTAGCCGACGGCGGTGAGGAAGAGGCCCTCGGGCGGGGCGGGGGGGCTCGTCTCCAGCCCCTCCGCGCCCTCCAGCAGGTCGGCCAGGTGCTCCGCCGGGCGCTCGCCCAGCCCTACGTCCACCATCGTCCCGACGAGGTACCGCACCATGTGGTGGAGGAAGCGGTTGGCGGTCACGTGGAACTCCAGCCCCAGCCCCTCCCAGGGTGCCCAGCGCGCCTCCGTGATCGTGCAGCGGTCGCCGCGCTCCTCCTGCCCGCTCTTGGCGAACGACTTGAACGAGTGGTCGCCCAGGATCATCTCCGCGGCGCGCTCCATCTCGCCCAGGTCCACCGGGCGCAGCAGCGGCCAGCACCAGGGCGCGTGGAAGGGCGAGTCGGCGTGCTGCGCCAGCCCGATGCGGTAGACGTAGGAGCGCGACGACGCGTCGTAGCGGGGGTGGAACCAGGGTGGGGCGATCACCGCGTCGGCCACCCACACGTCGTCGGGGAGGAGGGCGTTCACGGCGCGGCGGAGCGCGTGCGCCGTCCAGCGCACGGGCACGTCGGCCGCGGCCACCTGGCCGGTGGCGTGCACGCCGCGGTCGGTGCGGCCGCTCCCCACCACCGCCGTCTCGCGGTTGGTGAGGCGGGAGAGGACGCGCTCCACCTCTCCCTGCACGGTGCGCTGCTCGGGCTGCACCTGCCAGCCGTGGAAGGCGCGCCCGTCGTAGTGCAGGGTCAGGCGGATGCGGTGATAGCCGGGGTCGCTCACGCGCCACAAGCTGCCCGCGCGCGCCCCGCCTGTCAAGCGAATCTCCCGCTCCCCAAAGGGTTTCCGGCTGATTGACAGCGCGCGCCGGAACCCCTACCGTACATCCTCCCCGTCCACAGACGATGAGGGTCCACGCGGTAGCCTGAAACGGGCGCCGCTCGCCGGCTGTCCCCTGTCCCCTCGCGGTTGATGAACCTGCAGGTCCGCCTCCACGACGCCGTGGACCAGGAGACCGTGCTGCGGCGGATGCTCCCCGTGCTCGCGGGCGAGCGCCACGAGCGCCGCGCCGCCTATGCCGCGTACGACGAGCAGTCGCACCGGCTGGTGCACCGCTGGACCGCCACCGAGGAGGGCGGGGTGGAGGAAGCGCGGCTGGAGATGGAGCCCGAGCGCCTGCACGCCCTCCTGGCCGACGACGCCGGCGGCGACCGCCCGCTGCGCCCGGTGGACAGCGCCCCCGCCTGGGCGGTCCGCGACCTCCTTCCCGGCATCGAGCCGGAGAAGTGGTGGATCCGCGCCCGCGCGGTGGCGCACGACGGGCGGTGGCTCGGCGTCCTCGTCCTCGCCGAGCCGCGCCGGCGCATGCTGCAGCGCAAGCCCGACGAGACGGCCGACGCCGGCGGCGACGTGCTGGAGCTCTGCCTCTCGCGCGCGCTGATGCTGCGCGAGCGCCAGCAGGCGGAAGAGGCGCGCCGGCAGGCGGTGCGCTCGCTCGCGGTCACCCCCGACGACCGCGTGCGCGCCGCCGAGGCCGAGGCGGAGGAGGCACGGCGCGACCTGGAGGGCTTCCGCGCGCGGATGGAGGCGCTGGAGGCGGCCACGGCCAACGCCACGGAGCTGCTGATGGAGGCGCACGTGGACCTGGACCGCCGCGCGCAGCGCCACCAGCGGCAGACGCGCGTGCTCTACCTGCTGCGCAAGCTGCTGGAGCGCAGCGCCCTGGGGATGCCGCCGCAGGAGCTGGCCGAGGAGATCGTGAAGACGGTGTCGGACGCCTTCGGGGGGAACCGCTGCTCGCTCCTGCTGATCGACGAGCACGGCGGCACGTCGGAGCTGCGCCTGGGCGCGGCCGTGGGCCTCCCGCCGATGATCGACACCGAGGCGGTGCGGGTGCCGATGGGGCGGGGGATCTCGGGCGCGGTGGCCCGCTCGCGCACCGCGCTGGTGGTGCGCGACCCCGACGAGGGCGTCACCCACCCGCTGATGCGCGACGCGTGGTACACGGGCCCCGCCTTCGTCTCCCTCCCGCTCCTCTGCCGCGGGCAGCTCCACGGGGTGCTCAACCTGAGCAACTTCCGCGCGGGGACGGTGGACGACTACGAGGTGGAGCAGCTGCGGCTGGTGGCGCTCTGCGTGGGGCTGCTGGTGGACCACGCGGGGTTGGGGGAGCGCCTCTTCGCGGGGCAGGCGGCGTGAGCGAGGCGGCGCTCCCGGCCGAGGCGGACCTCGGCGCGCTGATCCGCCAGGCGGCGTTGCGCCCCCTCAACGCGGCGGAGGCCGAGGCCGCGTTCGCGGAGGTGATGGAGGGGCGCGCCACCCCGGTGCAGATCGCCGCGCTGCTGGTGGCGATCCGCGTCCGGGGCGCCGTCGCGTCGGAAGTGGCCGGCGGGGTGCGCGCGCTGCGCCGGGCGATGGTCCCCGTGCCGGCGGACGCGGCCGGGCTGGTGGACACCTGCGGCACCGGCGGCGGCGCGGTGACCACCTTCAACATCTCCACCGCGGCGGCGCTGCTGGCGGCGGGGGCGGGGGTGCGGGTGGCCAAGCACGGCAACCGCTCCTTCACCAGCCGCTGCGGGAGCGCCGACGTGCTGGAGGCGCTGGGGGTGCGGCTGGAGCTCACGCCGGAGCAGGAGGCGCGGGTGCTGGAGCGCACGGGGATCGTGTTCATGTTCGCCCCGCTGCACCACCCGGCCATGAAGCACGTGGGCCCCATCCGCCGGGAGCTGGGGATGCCGACCATCATGAACGTGCTGGGCCCGGTGACCAACCCGGCCGGCGCGCGGCGGCAGGTGGTGGGCGTCTCCGACCCGGCGCTGCTGGAGCTGATCGCCGGCGCGCTGGCGGAGCTGGGGCACGACCGCGCGCTGGTGGTGCACGGCGAGCCGGGGCTGGACGAGCTGAGCCCGCTGGGCCCTACCCAGGTGCTGGAGGTGGCGGACGGGGAGTGGACGCGCCGCACCTTCGACCCCGTGGCCGACCTCGGCTGGGAGCCGGTCTCCGCGGAGGGGCTGGAGGGGGGCGACCGGGAGGAGAACGCGGCGAAGGTGGAGGGGGTGCTGCGCGGGACGCTGGGCGGGGCCGCGCGCGCCGCGGTGGTGCTGAACGCCGGCGCGGCCATCTACTGCGCGGACCGGGCCCCCACCCTCGTCGACGGCATCCGCGCCGCCGAGGCCGCGCTGGACGCCGGCGCCGGCTGGGCCAAGCTCGAGGAGCTTCGCGACGCCTCCAACTGAAAATCTCACACAGAGACACGGAGGCACGGAGAGAGAATCTGCGTTCTCTCCTCCGTGCCTCCGTGTCTCTGTGTGAGACGGCAGTTTTCTTTAAAGACCGAAGACCGCGCGCAGGTCCCAGGGACCGGGGATGGGCGACGGGGTGGCCTTCTCCAGCACCACCATGCGCCGGTCGGCCTTGGCGATGCGCCCCACCACGAACGGCACCGGCTCCTCCTTCACCATCGCTCGTCTCCTCGGGATGTGACGGTTGCGCTCCAGGCTTCCCACGCGCCGCAGCTTGCGGTTCATCAGTACTTGCGGATCACTCCGACCACGATCCCCTGGATGGCCACCCGCTCGGCGGGGTAGTACATCGGCTGCATGGTGGGGTTCGCCGGCTGCAGCCGCACCCGGCCGCCGGACTCGCGGTAGAACTTCTTCACCGTGGC
>Ga0070685_10000780_pt1 | contig 17324 bp, 7 predicted proteins | sample KBSS13LmetaG_FD_65651 | JGI IMG/M metagenome (GOLD analysis project Ga0070685, IMG submission 65651) | Switchgrass rhizosphere microbial communities from Kellogg Biological Station, Michigan, USA - KBS S1-3L metaG | ecosystem: Host-associated > Plants > Roots > Rhizosphere ...
CCTGCGCACCAGCCGCACGACCCCGCGGTGGGGGACCGCCACCCCCTTCGGCTGGCCGGTGGAGCCCGACGTGTAGACGACGTACGCCAGGCGCCCGCCCCCGCCGTCCACCGGGAGCTCGACGTCTCCTTCGTCCTCTTCCCGCGCTCCGCCGTCCGCGCCCTCGCCCGCGTGCCCGGCGCGGACCACCTCGCCGCCGAAGCCCGCGAGCGCCTCGGGGACCTCGCCGGCCACCACCAGGACGGAGACCTCGCCGTCGGCCAGCATGAAGGCCAGCCGGTCCGGGGGATAGCCGGCGTCCAGGGGGACGTACGCCCCGCCCGCCTTGAGCACGGCCAGGAGCGCCACGATCAGCCCGGCCGAGCGCTCCATCGCCACGCCCACGCGCGACTCGGGGCCCACGCCCGCGGCCAGGAGGCGGCGGGCCAGGCGGTTGGCGCGCGCGTTCAGCTCCGCGTAGGTGAGGCGCAGGTCCGCGAACTCCACCGCCACCGCGCCGGGAGTCCCGGCCGCGCGGCGCTCGAACAGGCGGTGCACGGCGGCGTCGCGCTCGTAGCGGGAGCGCGTGCGGTTGCACTCCACCACCACGAAGGCCCGCTCCGCCTCGTCCTCCATCGCCAGCGCGGAGCGGCGCCGGGCGGGGTCGGCGGTGGCGCTCTCCAGCAGCCCCAGGAAGTGCCGGGCGATGCGGTGGATGGTGGAGGCGTCGAAGAGGTCGGCGGCCCAGCTCACCATCAGCCGCAGGCAGCCGTCGTCGGCCTCGTAGATGTCGAAGGTGAGGTCGAACTGCGACGTGCCGATCCGCGGCTGGAGCGGCGCCACCTCGCACCCGGGGAGCTCCGGCAGCTCCATCCGCGCGTTCTGCAGCGTCATCACCGCCTGGAACACGGGATTGCGGCCGGGGTCGCGCGGCAGCCTCAGCTCCTCCACCAGCCGGTCGAAGGGGAGGTCCTGGTGGGCCGTGGCCGCCAGCACCGTCTCCCGCTCGGCCGCCACCAGCTCGCGGAAGGTCGGGTCGCCGGGAACGGCGGTGAGCAGCGGGAGCATGTTGACGAAGAAGCCGATCAGCGGCTCCCACTCGGTGTGCGCGCGGTTGGCCGCCGGCGAGCCGATCACCACCTCGTCCTGCCCGGAGTGGCGCGAGAGCACCAGCCGCAGCGCCGCCAGGAGCACGTGGAAGAGCGTCGCCCCTTCGTCGCGCGCCAGCGAGCGCAGCGCCATCGCCAGCGGCACGGGCACGTCGAAGCGCGCGCTCTCGCCGTGGTGGCTCTCCACGGCGGGGCGCGGGCGGTCGGTGGGGAGCTCCAGCGCGGGCGGGGCGCCCTCCAGCGCGCGGCGCCAGAACGCCAGCTGCCGCTCCAGCCGCTCGCCCCGCAGCCACTCCTCCTGCCAGAGGGCGAAGTCGGCGTACTGCAGCGGGAGCGGGGGGAGCGGGTCCGGCTCGTCCCGGGCGAAGGCGGCGTAGAGCGCCCCCAGCTCGCGCTGCAGCACCCCCAGGCTCCACCCGTCGCTGACGATGTGGTGCATGCAGAGGAGCAGCACGTGCTCCTCCTCGGCCAGCCGCAGCAGCCGCGCGCGGAAGAGCGGCCCGGCCTCCAGGTCGAACCCCGTGTTCGCGTCCGCGTCCACCCGACGCCTTGTCTCCGCCTTCCGCGCGGCCTCGGGGAGGGCGGAGAGGTCGTCCAGGGAGAGGGGGACGGGAGCGGGGGGATGGACGAGCTGCACCGGCCCCCCCTCGCGCTCGGCGAAGGTGGTGCGCAGCGCCTCGTGGCGGGCGCGCAGCGCGTCGAGCGCGCGCTCCAGCGCGGCGGCGTCCAGCGCCCCGCGGATGTGCAGCGGGCGGGGGACGGTGTACGCGGCGCCGCCGGGCTGCATCTGCTCCAGCACCCAGAGCTGCCGCTGGGCGTGCGAGAGGGGCGCGGCGCCCCCGGGGCGGGGGCGCGCGGCGCGGGCCGGGGCCACGGCGGGGGGCGCCGCGCTCCGCATGCGCAGCTCCATGAGCTTCCGCCGCTCCGGCGAGAGCCCCTGCAGCAGCCGCGTCTGCAGCTCCGTCATCCCTGGCTCTCCCTCACGAGCCCTCGCTCCCCGCGGCCGTCTCGGCCTGGAGGAGCGCCGCCACCTCGGCATCGGAGAGCCCGTCCAGCTCCTCCAGCATGCGCAGGAAGGCGGCGTCGCGCTCGGCGTCCACCACGGCGGCCAGGTCGGCCAGCACGGGGGCGTCGAACAGCTGCCCCAGCGGCAGCTCCACCCCCAGCCGGTCGCGGACCCGCGCCGCCACCTGCGCCGCCAGCAGCGACTGCCCCCCCAGCGCGTAGAAGTCGTCGTCGGCGTACACCCGCTCCAGGCGGAGCACCTCGGCCCAGACTTCGGCCAGCGTCGCCTCGGTGGAGGTCCGCGGCGCGACCCCCTCCGCCCGTTCGTCCCGGGCGGGGGCGGGGAGCGCCGCGCGGTCCACCTTCCCGTTGGGGTTCAGGGGAAAGGCGTCCAGCGGCACCACGGCCGTGGGCACCAGGTACTCCGGCAGCCGCTCCGCGAGCCACGCCCGCAGCGCCGCCCCGGCGCCGTCGCCGAAGTTCGCCCCGTGGGTGGGGGTGGCATAGGCCACCAGCCGCCGCTCGCCCGGCGCGTCCTCGCGCAGCAGGACGACGGCGTCCGCCACCTCCGGGTGGCGCCGCAGCGCGCCCTCGATCTCCCCCGGCTCCACGCGCATGCCGAGCAGCTTCACCTGCGCGTCCATCCGCCTGAGGAACTCCAGGACAGTGCGTGAGCGCGGGAGCGCGGACGTGCGTGGGTCTAGCGCGAAATCCAGCGCACTTCCGCACTCCCGCACTTCCGCACTCGCGCTTTCCAACCACCGCACCCGGTCCCCGGTGCGATACAGGCGCGCCCCCGGGACGGTGGAGAAGGGGTCGGGGACGAAGCGCTCCGCCGTGAGGCCCGGGCGGCCGACGTAGCCGTGCGCCACCCCGTCGCCGCCCAGGTACAGCTCGCCCTGGTCCGCGGGGCGCATCGCCGCGTCGAGCACGTGCGCCGTGGTGTGCGCCACCGGGCGGCCGATCGGCACCGTCGCGGCCCCCTCGGGCACCGCGTCGACGAGGTGCCAGGTGGCGAAGGTGGTGCACTCCGCGGGTCCGTAGAGGTGCAGCAGCCGCCGGGGGGCGCCCGCCGCCAGCACCCGCCGCACCGCGTGCGGATCCGCCGCCTCGCCGCCGAAGAGCAGGTGCGCGAGCGGCGCGAAGGCGTCGGGAACGGCGCGCGCGACCGCGTTGAAGAGCGCGGTGGTGAGGAACACCGTGGTCAGGCCCTGCGCGCGCACCGCCGCGGCCAGCGCCGCGGGGTCCAGCGACACGTCGCGCCCCACCCCCACCAGGGTGGCGCCGCTCAGCAGCGTGCCCCACACCTCGAAGGTGGCCGCGTCGAACGAGGTGTTGGAGAGCTGCGACACCCGGTCGCCGGGGCCCAGGCACAGGTAGTCGGCCCCGCGCGCCAGCCGCGCGATGCCGCGGTGCGAGATGGCGATCCCCTTGGGCGTGCCCGTGGAGCCCGAGGTGTAGACCACGTACGCCTCGCTCCCGCCGGACGCCGGCGCCCCGGGCGCGTCGGCCGGCCGGGCGGCGACGGCCTCGGCCTCCTCGTCCAGCGCCACCACCCGCACCCGCTCTCCCGCCTCCACTCCCGCGCCGGCGGCGCGCGCCACCACCAGCGCCGCCAGCCCCGCGTCGCGGCGCATGAAGGCGCGCCGCTCCGCGGGGTAGGCGGGGTCGAGGGGGACGTACGACGCGCCGGCCTTGAGCACCGCCAGGAGGGCCGTCACCAGCGCGGCCGAGCGCTCCAGCGAGATCCCCACCCGGTCGCCCGGCCGCACCCCCGCGCCCTGGAGGTGGCGGGCCAGCCGGTTGGCCCGCGCGTCGAGCTCGGCGTAGGTCAGCCGCTCGTCGCCCCACGCCAGCGCCTCGGCCCCGGGGTGCGCCCGCACCACCTCGGCGAAGAGCGCGGGGAGCGAAGCCTCGCGCGCGTACGGCAAAATGTGCGCACGGTGGCCTGATGGGATCGTAGCCTTGGCGTCTGTGGTTGATGCGTGAACCACGCGATCACCTCGTCGGGACGAAAGCACAGGGGCGTGCCCAGGCGCCCGCGTGGAGCGAACATGCGCTCACGCTGGCCAGAAAGTGCGGGGGCTGGGCCGCCGGTTCACCCCTTGTGTTGCGGGGCGTGGATCGAGACCGCTGGTCCCCGCGGGACCGCGTCGCGGGGGGTGAAAGTGAGCAGGAAGCGCGGGTTGGTGGGGAACGGGCATCCCCGGCGGACGCCTGGAACCGGCTCCGCCTCCCCGGGCTGGGGTGTTTCGCGAGACAATCTGCCAGTCGCCAATATACTGCAATTGGGTCCGGATTTGTAGTAGTTCCAGCCGGTGGCTGGTTTCTGCTCCCTGTGTCCACCCCACGGGCCCTCCGCGGCGGCCGTACCGGAAAGGTGCGCCATTGGCCGCGCGAGGTTATCTTTTCCCCGCCGCAAGCTGGCGGAAACGGGAAAGCACGCCCCGCCGTGGCGATGGGCCGCTGCGGCGGCGGGGGCGCAGGCGCTCCCGCGCGCCCGTTGTCCGGACTCTTTCCGCGGCCGCCGCCGCGCACCCGCCCCGTCCTTCCGCGCCCCCGCCGGGGCTGCGAGGAGGGTCGCCGCCCTTTCCCCTGGGGAACGCGCGAGCCGGGGCTTCGCAGCCGAATCCGAACCGTTCGCTGGGCCCGCCGAGGCCCGCCGCCACGCACGAACCCCGATGCCGCCGCAGCCCCCCGCCAAGACCCCGCCCCTCAAGGAGGCCTTCCCGCAGATCGGGAGGCTGGTGCGGCTCATCCGCCCCTACTGGTTTTCGCTGTTCAAGGGGGTGCTGCTCTCGCTGGTGCTGGGGCTGCTCTCGATGGCGACGCCCTACCTGAGCAAGCTGCTGATCGACGAGGTGTACCCCACCGGCAACCTCTCCCTCATGCACGTGCTGGTGGTGGGCATCTTCAGCCTGGCCGTGGCCTCGGCGGTCATCTCCGCCATCCGCTTCCAGTTCACGGCCTACACCACCGCGCTGATGGGGAACGCCACCAGCCTCCTCTTCTTCAACCACCTGCAGCACCTCAAGTCGCGCTTCTTCGACGAGCACCGCGTGGGCGAGATCAACAGCCGCTTCAACGACGTGCGCGGCGTGCTCAACTTCGTGGCGCAGATGTCCGAGACGCTGTTCGTGAACAGCGCCTACCTGGTGCTGGTGCCGCCGATCATGTTCCTGCTGCAGTGGAAGCTGGCGCTGGTGAGCCTGACCACCATCCCGCTCACCGTGGCCATCACCACGGCCAGCGGGCGGGTGCTGCGCCGGTACTGGAAGAAGAGCGCCGAGGCGTACGCGGAGCTGGGCGCGCTGCAGGTGGAGGTGCTCTCCCAGATCCGCACCATCAAGACGCTGGCGACGGAGCCCATGGTGTACGGCAAGGCCAGCCGCGCCATCCAGGGGGCCCTGCAGGTGCAGCTCAAGGCCGGCCTCTACGCGACGGCGTTCGGCGCGCTCAACGCCGTGGTGCGCGGGCTGGGGACGGCGGTGTTCACCTGGTACGGGTGGATGCTGATCATCCGCAGCGAGATGACGCTGGGCGAGTACGTGGCCTTCACCGCCTACGTGGGGTACCTGCTGACCCCGCTCACGGAGATCACCGGCCTGTTCAACGCCTTCCAGCAGAACTCGGTGATGCTGGGGCGCATGTTCGAGTACCTGGACCAGCCCCCCGAGCAGGACCCCGCCCTGGCGTACGAGCCGCCGCCCCCCGTGAGCACCGTCATCGCGGGCGACATCGAGCTGCGCGGCGTGCGCTTCGGCTACGCGGCCGGGCGCGAGGTGCTGCACGACGTGAGCGTGCGCTTCCCGCGCGGCACCATCACCAGCATCGTGGGCCCCAGCGGGGTGGGGAAGAGCTCGCTGCTGCGGCTGATGCTGCGCCTGGAGGAGCCCGACGAGGGAGAGGTGAGCATGGACGGCACGCCGCTCTCCGACATCACCCTTCCCGACCTGCGCCGCCAGGTGTCGGTGGTGTGGCAGGAGCTCGGGCTGATGCGCGGCACCCTCTGGGACAACCTCACGCTCGGCGCGGAGGACCCCACGGTGGCGCGCGTGGACGACGCCGTGCGGCTCTGCCGGCTGGACGGGCTGGTCGGCTCGCTGCGCGAGGGCTACGAGACCAACGTGGGCGAGTGGGGCGCCACCCTGTCGGGGGGGCAGCGCCAGCGCCTGGCGCTGGCGCGCGCGCTGATCCGCGACGCGCCGGTGCTCCTCCTGGACGAGGCCACCTCCAACGTCGACCTGCAGACGGAGAGCGAGATCCTGCGCGACCTGTTCGCGCGCAGGCAGGGGAAGACGGTGGTCTTCGTGACCCATCGGGTGGCCACGGCGGCGCTGGCCGACCAGGTGGTGGTGGTCGAGGAGGGGCGCGTGGCGGCGGTGGGGACGCACGCGGAGCTGATCCAGGAGAGCGAGGCGTACCGCCGGCTCCACGGCGGCGGCCCCGAGCCCGTCCGCCTCCCCCGCGCCGTCCCGCAGACGACCTGACGGAGGGATGTACCTCACGCGGAGACGCGGAGGCGCGGAGGGCACGCGGCGCCTCTCCGTGCCTCCGCGCGTCTGCGCGTGAGACGCGTTTCACCCGGCCCGACGAGAGACGAAGCATCGCATGAGCACGGAGACCGCGGCGCCCCGCGGGGTGGCCGTCCCGATCCTGAAGTCGCTCCTCTCGGCCGACGCGCTGGGCGAGGTGGTGGCCCGGGAGTACGGGCTGGAAGAGGTGCGCTGCGAGCTCGTCAAGGCGGTCACGCTCGACACCTACCGGGTGCGCAGCCGCTCCGGCTCCTTCGCGCTGCGCGTGTACCCGGCGCGGCGCACCGAGGCCGAGGTGCGGGGCGAGCTGGAGTTCCGGGTGCGGCTCGGCGCCGCCGGGATCCCGGTGCCCGCGCCCGTGGCGCGCCCCGACGGGAGCCTGTGCTTCGCGCTCGAGGCGCCCGAGGGGACGCGCCTGGCCGTGCTCTTCGGCTTCGCCGCGGGGCAGCCGCTGAACGAGCGGCCGCTCCCGGAGCACCTGCGCGCCCATGGGGCCCTGCTGGCGCGCCTCCACCTGGCGGCCGACGCCGTGCCGCCCATCCCCGCGCGGCCGGCGCTCACGCTCGAGGCGCGGGTGGACGAGCCGCTGGAGGTGCTGCTGCGGGCGTTCGGCGCGCGCTCGTCGGCGGGGACGATGGGGCGCTACGCCGCCGCCCGGGTGCGCCCGGCCATCGAGGCGCTCCCGCGGGAGGCCCCGGTGTACGGCCTCTGCCACGGCGACCCGGGAACCAGCAACGCGCTGGTGGCGGCCGACGGCCGGATCACGCTGCTGGGCTTCGACTTCTGCGGGCCGGGGTGGCGGATGCACGACCTGGCGGTGGCCGTGAACGAGGTGCCGGAGGAGAGCGAGAAGCACCTCCTGGAGGGATACCACGAGGTGCGCCCCCTCTCGGCCGACGAGGTGGCGTCGATCCCCGCCTTCCAGGCGGCGCACTACCTCTGGCTGCTGGCGATGCGCACGCGCCACCTGAACGAGTGGGGATCGTTCCTCTTCCCCGACCAGTGGGTGATCCAGGCCTTCACCCAGGTCGAGGCGCTGGTGGCCAGGCTGAAGCAGCCGGCGTAGAACGCCTCCCGCCACGCCCGGGACACGGAGCGCGGAGAAAGGCGCCGGTGCCCTCTCCACGCCTCCGCGCGAGAGCATCTTCATCGGTTCCGAAACAAAAGGGTGGACGGCCGCGCAGCGGCGTTGCTACATTTGGCGGCGCACGTCTCAGGTCACTCCGCGGGTGCCCTCCCGCGGTACATGGGCACGACAAAGATCTTCTGGCGCCGATCCTTCCCCTCCCGAAGCACCCTCAACCCAGCATTCCCCGAACATGACCATGCGATTCGCGCGCGGGCTCGGCCTCGTGCTGCTCTGCATCGCGGCGGCCTGCGGAAAGGATTCGCCGGGCGTGACGAATCCACCGCCCGCCCCGCCGCCTCCTCCGCCCCCGGTGATCCCGGAGCCGGTCAAGACCCCGAACTTCGTCAAGCTGCAGAGCGACCCGGGCGACTGGGTGGGCGACGGGCACGCCTACGACTACTCCCGGGCGAACGCCGTCCTCTCCCTGAGCGCGAACGGGGGCACGGTGCACGTGTCGATCGACGGCGACGAGCGCTGGGGTGGGGACATCGAGTTCACGACCACCACCATCCAGCCCGGGACCTACACCGGTCTCAAGCGGTTCCGCGACGGGGCCACGGGCGGGCTGAGCTGGTCCGGCGAGGGGCGCGGCTGCAATACGGTCTCGGGGTCCGTCACGGTCGACAGCGTCACCTACGCGGCGGGCGCCCTCTCCACCCTCGACCTGCGCTTCGAGCAGCATTGCGAGGGGAGCACGCCCGCGCTCCGCGGCACGATCCACTGGCGGGCCGACGACACCACCGCGCCGCCGGGCCCGTTGAGCCCGCCCCCGGCCGGGCTGTGGCAGCCGCCCGCCGGCGCGCTCCCGGCCTCCGGCAACTACGTCTACCTCCAGAGCGACCCGGGCGACTACGTCGGCGCGGGGCAGACGGCCACGTACACGCCGCTCAACTCGTTCATCAACATGACCGCCCTGGGCGGCCGCGCGACGGTCTCGGTCGACGGCTGGCTCGGCGACTTCCAGGCGATGAGCTCGCTCGCCCAGCTGCAGCCCGGCTCCTACGGCGACCTCAGGCGCTACCCCTTCCACAACCCGGTGAAGGGCGGCCTCAGCTGGTTCGGGCAGGGGCGGGGGTGCAACACGCTCAAGGGGTGGTTCGTCGTCGACCAGGTGACCTACTCCGCCGGCGCGCTGACGTCGCTGGAGCTTCGCTTCGAGCAGCATTGCGAGGGCGCGGGCGCGGCGCTGCGCGGCGCGATCCGCTGGCACGCCGACGACAAGACCCAGCCCGCGGGGCCGGTGAACCCGCCGCCGGCCGGGTTGTGGCAGCCGCCCACGGGCTCGGTTCCGGCCTCCGGCAACTATGTCTACCTCAAGAGCGACCCGGGCGACTACATCGGCGCGGGGCAGACGTACACCTACACGCCGCACGATTACTTCATCACCGTGGGGGCGGCCGGCGGCCGCGCCACGGTCTCGGTCGACGGCTGGACGGGCGACTTCCAGGCGATGAGCACGATCGGTCAGCTGCAGCCGGGCTACTACGCCGGGCTCGCGCGCTACCCCTTCCACAACGCGGCCAAGGGCGGCCTCAACTGGTCCGGGAACGGGCGGGGGTGCAACACGCTCTCGGGGTGGTTCGTGGTCGACCAGGTGACCTACGCCGGCGGCACCCTGACGTCGCTGGACCTGCGCTTCGAGCAGCACTGCGAGGGCGGCGGCGCGGCCCTGCGCGGCGCGATCCACTGGCGCGCCGACGACACGACCCAGCCCGCGGGCCCGGTGAACCCGCCGCCGGCGGGGCTGTGGCAGCCGCCCACGGGCTCGCTTCCGGCCTCCGGCAACTACGTCTACCTCAAGAGCGACCCGGGCGACTACATCGGCGGGGGGCAGACGTACACCTACACGCCGCACGACTTCTTCATCACCATGGCGGCCAGCGGCGGACACGCGACCATCAACGTCGGCGGCTGGTCCGGCGACTTCCAGGCGATGAGCACGCTCGACCGGCTGCAGCCCGGCTACTACGGCGACCTCAGGCGCTACCCCTTCCACAACGCGGCCAAGGGCGGCCTCGACTGGTCGGGGAACGGGCGGGGGTGCAACACGCTCACCGGCTGGTTCGTGGTCGACCAGGCGACCTATTCCGGCAGCACGCTCACCGCGCTGGACCTGCGCTTCGAGCAGCACTGCGAGGGCGGCGGCGCGGCGCTGCGCGGCGCGATCCACTGGCGCGCCGACGACACGACCCAGCCGGCGGGGCCGGTGAACCCGCCGCCGGCCGGGCTGTGGCAGCCGCCCACGGGCTCGCTCCCGGCCTCCGGCAACTACGTCTACCTCAAGAGCGACGCGGGGGACTACATCGGCGCGGGGCAGACGTACACCTACGCGCCGCCCGACGCGGCCTTCAACGTGGCGGCCAATGGCGGGCACGCGACCGTCAGCGTAGGCGGCTGGTCCGGCGACTTCCAAACCATGAGCACGATCAGCCAGCTGCAGCCCGGCTACTACGCCGGCCTCAGCCGCTATCCGTTCCACAACACGGCCAAGGGCGGCCTCAGCTGGTCCGGGAACGGGCGGGGGTGCAACACGCTCACGGGCTGGTTCGTGGTCGACTACGTAGCCTATTCAGGCGGCACCCTGGCGGGGCTCGACCTGCGCTTCGAGCAGCACTGCGAGGGTGGCGCCCCGGCCCTGCACGGGGCCATCCACTGGCGCGCGGCAGCCGCCGCGGTACGCAGATAAGCCTCGGGCGGAGACGCAGGGGGAGACGCCGGTTCTCTCCCCGCGTCTCCGCGTCTCCGCGTCCCCGCGTCCCCGCGTCCCCGTGTGAGACGTTCTTCATCGGAGCCGGAGGAAAGGGATGGATGGCGGAGCGGCGGCGCCGCTACCTTGGGGAGCACGTCTCGGGTCACTCCACGGTGGCCCGGCGCCGTGCACGGGCTCGACAAAGATCATCTGCCGCCGATCCGTCCCCCTCCCGAAGCGCCCGCAACCCCATCATTCCCGAACGATGACCATGCGATCCGTACGTGGGCTCGGCGTCGTGCTGATCTGCATCGCGGCGGCCTGCGGGAAGGATTCACCGGGGGTGACGAACCCGCCGCCCGCCCCGCCGCCTCCTCCCCCGCCCCCGGTGGTCCCGGAGCCGGTCAAGACCCCGAACTTCGTCAAGCTGCAGAGCGACCCGGGCGACTGGGTGGGCGACGGTCGCGCCTACGACTACTCGCGGGAGAACGCCCTCATCTCCATGACCGCGAACGGGGGCACCGTCCACATCGGGATCGACGGCGACGAGCACTGGGGCGGGGACGTCGAGCTCCTGACCTCCACCCTCCAGCCCGGGACCTACTCCGGCCTCCAGCGCACCCGCGACGCGACCACGGGCGGGCTGAGCTGGTCCGGGGAGGGGCGCGGCTGCAACACGGTCTCGGGGTCCGTCACGGTCGACAGCGTCACCTACGCGGCGGGCGCCCTGTCGACCCTCGACCTGCGCTTCGAGCAGCACTGCGACGGCAAGACGGCCGCGCTGCGCGGAACCATCCACTGGCGGGCGGACGACACGATCGCGCCGCCGGGCCCGGTGAGCCCGCCGCCGGCCACGCTGTGGCAGCCGCCCGCCGGCGCGCTCCCGGCCTCCGGCAACTACGTCTACCTCCAGAGCGACGCGGACGACTACATCGGCGCGGGGCAGACGGCCACGTACACGCCGCTCAACTCCTTCATCAACATGACGGCCCTGGGCGGCCGCGCGACGATCGCGGTCGACGGCTGGCTGGGCGACTTCCAGGCGATGGGCGCGCTCACCCAGCTGCAGCCCGGCTCCTACGGCGACCTCAGGCGCTACCCCTTCCACAACCCGGTGAAGGGCGGCCTCAGCTGGTTCGGGAAGGGGCGGGCGTGCAACGCCCTCACGGGGTGGTTCGTCGTCGACCAGGTGACCTACTCCGCCGGCGCGCTGACGGTGCTGGAGCTGCGCTTCGAGCAGCACTGCGAGGGGAAGGCCGCGGCCCTGCGCGGCGCGATCCGCTGGCGCGCCGACGACACGACCGCGCCCCCGGGCCCGCTCCCGCCGCCGTCCGGGCTGTGGCAGCCGCCCACCGGCTCGCTTCCGGCCACCGGCAACTACGTCTATCTCACCAGCGAGCCGGGCGACCTCATCGGCGAGGGGAAGACGCACACCTACACGCCGCTCGACTTCGCCATCAACCTGGCGGCCAGCGGCGGGCGCGCGACGGTCTCGGTGGACGGGTGGACGGGCGACTTCCAGGCAATGAGCACGCTCGGCCAGCTGCAGCCCGGGTACTACGCCGGCCTCGCGCGCTACCCGTACCACAACCCGGCCCGGGGCGGCCTCAGCTGGTTCGGGAACGGGCGGGAGTGCGACACGCTCACGGGGTGGTTCGTCGTGGACCAGGCGACCTACTCCGATGGCGCCCTGACCGCGCTGGACCTGCGCTTCGAGCAGCACTGCCGGGGCCTGGCCCCGGCCCTGCGCGGCGCGATCCACTGGCGCGCCGACGACACGAGCGCGCCCACGGGCCCGCGGAACCCGCCTCCGGCCGGGTTGTGGCAGCCCCCCGCCGGCTCGCTTCCGGCCACCGGCAACTACATCTACCTGAAGAGCGACCCGGGGGACTACATCGGCGCGGGGCAGACGCTCACCTTCACGCCGCACGATTTCTTCATCACCATGGAGGCCGCGGGCGGTCAGGCGACGATCTCGGCCGACGGCTGGTTCGGCACCTTCCAGGCGATGAGCACGATCGGCCAGCTGCAGCCGGGATACTATCCCGACCTCAGGCGCTACCCGTCCCACGACCCGGCCCGGGGCGGCATCAACTGGTACGGCGACGGGCGGATGTGCGGAAACCTGCTCAAGGGCTGGTTCGTGGTGGACCACGTGGCCTACTCCGGCGGCACCCTGACCGAGCTGGACCTGCGCTTCGAGCAGCACTGCGAGGGCGACGCGCCGGCCCTGCGCGGCGCGGTCCGCTGGCGCGCCGACGACAAGACCCAGCCCGACGGGCCGGTGAACCCGCCGCCGGCCGGGCTGTGGCAGCCCTCCGCCAGCGCGCTTCCGGCCACCGGCAACTACGTCCATCTCCAGAGCGACCCGGGCGACTGGGTGGGCCAGGGAGGGACGTACACCTACACGGCGCGTGATTCCAGGATCTACATGACGGCCAACGGCACGGAGGTCTCGGTCATGACCGGCGGCTGGTGGGGCGACTTCCAGGCCATGAGCACGCTCGACCGGCTGCAGCCCGGCTACTACGGCGACCTCAGGCGCCACCCCTTCCACAACCCGGCCAGAGGCGGCCTCAGCTGGGTGGGGCAGGGGCGGGGGTGCAACACGCTCAAGGGGTGGTTCGTCGTGGACCACGTGGCCTACTCCGGCAGTACCCTGACGGAGCTGGACCTGCGCTTCGAGCAGCACTGCGAGGGCGGGGCTCCGGCCCTGCACGGCGCGATCCACTGGCGCGCCGACGACCCGACCCGGCCCCCCGGCCCGGTGAACCCCCCGCCGGCGGGGCTGTGGCAGCCCGCCGCCGGCTCGCTTCCGGCCGCCGGCAACTACGTCTACCTGCAGAGCGATCCGGGCGACTTCATCGGCGCGGGGGGGACGTACACCTACACGTCGCCCGACTCGGCCCTCCACCTGCGCGGCGAGGGCGCACAGGCGATCGTCTCGACGGGCGGATGGGGCGGTGTGTTCGAGCCCATGTACACGCTGACCCAGCTGGAGCCCGGCTACTATGGCGGCCTGGATCTCTCCCCGTTCAACAACGAAGCCAGGGGCGGCATGGCCTGGGCGGGGCACGGGCGGGCGTGCGACTGGATCACCGGCTGGTTCGTGGTCGACCACGTGGCCTACTCCGGCGGCACCCTGACGGAGCTGGACCTGCGCTTCGAGCAGCACTGCAATGGCAGCCCCGCGGCGCTGCACGGAGCCATCCACTGGCGCGCCGCCGCCGCCGCGGTCCGTAGATAAGCCTCACGCGGAGACAACGGAGGCACGGAGAGAACTGCCGAGTCTCTCCGTGCCTCCGTGTCTCTGTGTGAGACGGTCTTTTTCCGGACCGGTCTAGGCCGGGGCGAGCTCCCGCGCGGGGGCATCGCTCTCCAGCGGCGTCACGGGGGTGAAGTCGCGGCTGCACAGGAAGTCCGGCCGCGGCTTCTCCCGGGGCGGGGGCGCGTTGCCCACGGCGTTGTACGTCACCAGCGCCAGCATCCGGTCGAACGGGGACATGTTGGGCGCGGAGCCGTGCACCACGTTGCCGTCGAAGAAGAGCACCGACCCCGCCGGCCCCTTGGGCGCCACGATCCCGCCCTCGGACACCAGTTCCGCCAGCGTGTCCTGCTGCACGGTGTACGAGAGCGCCGCCGCGACGTCGGCCTTCCACGACTCCTCGCCCTGGTCAGCCTCCTTGCGCCCGCGCGGCTCGATCACGCCGCCACGCTGCGAGCCGGGCACGAAGAGCAGCGGGCCGTTGAACTCGTTGACCTCGTCCAGGAAGAGCGCCACGGTCACCACGTTCGCGGTGGGCATGCCGTCTTCGTTGCGCCAGAAGATGTAGTCCTGGTGCCACTCCCACACCTCGCCCTGGAACGCCAGCTTCGCGTTGATCTTGAACTGGTGGACGTAGACCTCGTCCTCCAGCATCCGCTGCGCGGGCACCAGCAGCCGCGGGTCGCGCACCAGCCGCGCGAAAATCTCATATGTGCGGTGGGAGGCGTAAACGGAGCGAACCACGCCCGATTCCCTCTCCATCACGCGGGCGGGCGAGTCTTCCGCGAACACCGCGGGGAGCTCGTCCTTCATCGCCTGCACCTCTCCGCGCGAGAACAGGGCGGGAAGGAGGAGGTATCCGTCACGGCGGTATTCCTGGATCTGCTCGTTGCTGACGTACATGGGCCCACACTCCTGCGTGGAAGAGAGGGAACGCTGCTCCGTTCGCGCCGCGGCACGACCCTGCGTCGTGCAGCCGGCGCATCGTCACGGCCGGCTCGACGTCGTAAAGCTATCTCAATCGCAAGAACGGCGGAATATGAATGCGCCAGAACGCGTGCAAGGGGACGGGTTGTGATGGCCGAAGCGGGTCGGGGAGGGGAACCTCCCGGTCGTTCAATCGTGTCGCCCTGAGCGACAGTTGAGAACTCACGTCCCCCAGGACGTCATCCTGAGGCCGGACTCGCGGCAGTCACGCCTTTCGAAAAACCTTGCAGGCCGAAGGATCTATGACCGAGGCAGCACGTGAGTCAGCGGAGTGCACCGAGGCCAGACGCGAAGGCCGACCGTGCGTTTCCGCGGCTAAGTGCTTTCACTGGCTATAGATCCTTCGGCCTGCAAAGGGTTGAGCACGCCCAGGTCGCAGTGTGGGCGGCCTCAGGATGACGTCTGAGGGGAGACGGTTTGTCAACCGTCTCTGAGGCCCGGCTTCACCTCATCCTGTGTCTACGGTGGACTTCGTAGGGCCACAACAATCGATCCTCAGAAATGGTGTCGGCTGCCGCGCCAGCCGGCAGGCTGGAACCTCCCGGCGTGGGCCAGGGTGCGGGCACGCCGGGGTGGCCCAGCCGGCACCGCGGCGCTGGCCGCCGCAACGGCGGCGTCTCGCAGGTGCGCCGCCAGCCGGGCGGCGTGGACGCGCAGCTCGGGCACCGCGGTGGCCTCCCAGAAGTCGGCTTTCAGCAGCGGTCCCACGTGGAACAGGGTCTCCGACGCCTTTCCCTCCGCGTCCAGCAGCGCATGCCCGGGCCCCGTGCGGATGCCGAGGCCGAGCGGGCAGGGGGCGAGGAGTCCCTGGCGCAGGAGCGCGTCGAGCAGGGGCTCGCCCAGCGCGGCGACGTTGCTGCTGGGCCCGGTGCAGTTGACCACGGTTCCCACCCGCACCTCTTCCACCCTCCCCGTTCCCCGCGGCCGGAAGCGCACGGACACCTCGCCGGGGCCGCCCCGGAGGCCGAGCAGCCGGCCCGCCTGGAGGCGGAGCCGGCCGCCGCGGACCAGGCCGTCGAAGGCCGACGCGATGGAGGGGGCCGCCCGGTGGCGGTGGACTTCCCAGTAAGGCTGCAGGTGCCGGAGGAAACGCGCCCGCTCCCGGTGCGGGAGCGCGGCCCACAGGGCGGGCGTCACCGGGCGGATGGAGGCCAGCACGTCGCGCCAGTCCACCCCCGGGTGCGCGGCCACCGCGCGCCGCACCTCGCGCAGGTAGCGGCGGACGGTGAAGGGGCCCGCCAGGAGCACCGCGCCCAGCTCCACCGGGCGCGGGTGCGACGCGGGCGAGCGGTGGGCACGGGGGACCAGCCCCCGGCGCGAGAGCGCCAGCATCGGCGCCCCGAGCCCCCGGCCGTGCAGGTCGGCGGCGACGTCCAGCATGGTGAGCCCGGTTCCCAGCAGGAAGACCGGGCGGTCCCGGTCCACCCCCTCCAGCGCGCCGGGCGCCCACGGATCGCGGACGTAGCGGGGATCGGAGGCGAAGAAGGCGGGGTCGGGGACCGGCGGGTCGGCGGGGGAGTAGCTCCCCGTGGCGAGCACCACGCGGTCGGCGGCCACCACCGGCGGGCCCCCGCCGGCCAGCACCAGCTCGGCGCCGCCTTCCGGGCGGATGCGGAGGTCCACCGCCGCCGCCACGCGGTGGGTGAAGCGCGTGCCGGCCGGCGCGGCGGCCACCGCGTCGCGCAGCACCCCTTCCAGGTAGTCGCCGTACAGGGCGCGGGGGACGAAGTCGCCCCCCGCCAGCGAGCTCTCGCGCGCCCGGGCGAAGCGGAGGAAGTGCTCCTCGTCGTCGGGGAAGGCGCTCATCCGGGCGGCCGGCACGTTCAGCACGTGCACCGCGCTGCGCGTCCCGTAGGCCACTCCCCGCGCCAGCGGTCCCGAGCGGTTTACCAGCACCACGTGCACCCCTCCCGGCCAGTCGTGGCGCAGGAGGTGCACCGCGGTCAGCGTTCCCGAAAACCCGCCGCCGACGATCGCGATGGTGTGAGCCATGGGTGAACGACCCCGTCTCGAAGGGGGATGGCAGCCCGGAGGAGCCTTCAGATATGGTGGGCACCCAAGCATCGCAAAAAGCGTGTCACGCGGAGACCGCAGAGACTGCAGAGACACGGAGACGCAGAGAGGCCGCCTGGTTCTCCGCGCGTCTCCGCGTTTTTGCGTGAGGCATTCTTTTCCAGTTTGGTTATAAGGATGGACACCCATCGTTCCAGGTGGTAAACTGTTGATCCACGCCTGAGACGACGAAACGCATGACGACAGATACGACGGCCCCGCCGCTGCGGACGGAGCTCGCGGCGGCGTGCGGCGCAGCGGGCCGGGGTGCCGGCGCACGGGGCGGCGCCATCCGCCGCCTGTACGAGGCCGCCGCGTGAAGCGGAGCGGCCGATGAGTTGGCACGGGTGGCTGACGCTGCTCGTGGTCGCGGGCACCGTGGCGCTGCTGGTGCGCGACACGGTGCCGCCCGCCTTGGCCGTGCTGGGCGCCGACATCCTGCTCCTGCTCGCCGGGGTGATCGACACCGACGCGGCCTTCGCGGGGTTCAGCAGCCCCGCGCCGATCACGGTGGCCGCGCTCTTCGTGGTGGCCGCGGCGGTGGAGAAGACGGGGGCGCTGCAGCCGCTGGTGG
>Ga0070685_10000783_pt1 | contig 17256 bp, 16 predicted proteins | sample KBSS13LmetaG_FD_65651 | JGI IMG/M metagenome (GOLD analysis project Ga0070685, IMG submission 65651) | Switchgrass rhizosphere microbial communities from Kellogg Biological Station, Michigan, USA - KBS S1-3L metaG | ecosystem: Host-associated > Plants > Roots > Rhizosphere ...
GCGCGGCGGCTGCACACGGTGCTCACCACGCTGCTGGAGGACATCCTCTTCGACCTGCCGGAGCTGGAGCAGAAGGAGATCACCATCGACGCCGAGACGGTGCGGAACCGGCTGAAGGAGATCGTGGAGGACGAGGACCTGCGCAAGTACATCCTGTAACTGCTTTCATCACGCAGAGACGCGGAGGCACGGAGGGAACTTCCCTCCGTGCCTCCGCGTCTCTGCGTGAGGTCCTGCTGTTTACCGATCCGGAGTCGTGCTGTCCACGCGGCGCTTCTGCGCCTCGAGCGCGTCGCGGTTGCGCTCGGCCTCGCGCACATTGGCCTCGGCCTCGGAGGTGTCTTCCGACGTGCGGCCGGGCGCGCCGGCGGTCATCCCGCCGCTGGTGAGCGTGCCGTCGCCCGCGTCCATGGCGCGGCTCCCGTCGATCGGCCGGTCGGTCTCGCTCCCCGTGGTCGCGTCCGTGCGGCGGGCCTGCGCCTCCAGCGCGTCGCGGTTCTCCTCCGCGTTGCGCACGTGCTCCTCGGCCCGCGAGGTGTCTTCCGAAGTCGAGCCGTTCTGCCAGTCGTTCCGCTCCTGCGCCATTCGTCCCTCCGCGTCGGCGTGTCCGTCTCATCAGGCGGGGCGGGGAGGGGCAACTTCCATGCTTGACGTGCCGGACGCGCCTCGGTAATCCTGCGACAGGTCGCCCTCTCCGCTCTCCGCCACGCCCGCTGCGCACCTGGGGTTCTCCGATGGGCATCGAAAACAGCCTCGAAGGTCTGAACCTCTCCCCCTCCGTTCGCCGGGTTGCGGAGAAGTACCTCGAACACGAGGAAGTGGCCCCGGTGCAGGTCATCAATGACCTACTAGAGCAGCATCCCGATTATGGTGAGGGGCTAGCCCGAAAAATCCGGCTGCCGTCAGCGATGATGGTGGGCGCGAAGCCGATCGACGAACTGCTGCGTGGCGTAGCGGACATGTACGACCCCAATGTTGTGCCAGTGCTGCACACCCGAGTCATAATCATAGGTCTCATACTTGAATATCCGGTGCTCAAGACGGCCACCACTGATCAACTCATTCGGGCGCTCGTTCAGGAACTCAAAGAGCCGCTGGATCAGATTCTCACAAGGGAGCCACGAAGCTTATTGGACACCTACCCATCCTCGTGGTTGAATTTTACCTCCACCTCCAGAACAACGAGGGAAATCGGCGCCCTTGAGCGATCCCTCTCCCGTGCCAAATCCGCTGTCAGGAAACGACCCGGTCGCAAGCCAGCCGCAAGGCAACAGGTGTCTTCCGAATCCGCATCTCCCCCGGCCGACTCGTCCGGGCAGATCCGCACGGCACTGCGCGCGCTGGCGGATACGCCGACGCTGGCGGGCGACAGCCTGCGCTTCGGGGACTACGCGGACGCGCTGGTGGAGTTCATCGAGAATCCCGAGACCGGGAAGCCGCTCGTCATCGGCATCGACGCGGCGTGGGGAATGGGGAAGACCAGCCTGATGTACATGGTGCGCGAACGGCTGGACCCCGGCTCCGTCCCGGTTACCGCGAAGGATGGAAGGCCCGGCAGACAGCCGCACTTCACCCGCTTCCGCACCGTCTGGTTCAACGCCTGGAAGTACGACCGGGAGGAGGCGCTCTGGGCCGCGCTGGCGCTGGAGATCCTGGCGCAGACGAAGCGGCGCTTCGGGCTCTGGCAGCGGCTGGGTGCCTGGCTCACGCTCAACCGGGAGCGCTTCGACTGGGGGCTCTTCTTCCAGGATGCGCTCGCGGCGGTCGCCAAGCCGCTCTTCATCCTGCTGCTTGGGGCTGCACTCTTCATTGCCGGCGCCTTCGCGCTCCATCAACCGCTGGACCGCTGGATTCCGCTGGCGGCGGCGGTCGGCGTCTCGGCGATCTACGGGATCGGCACGACCGCGTTCAAGTACCTCTCCGCGCCCTTCAACCTGAACATCTCCCGCTACGTCCGCACGCCCAACTACGCGGAGAAGATCGGCTTCCTCTCGGAGTTCGAGGCCGACTTCCGGCGTGTGGTCAGCGCGGTCACGCAGGAGGGGAAGTGGCCGCTGGTGGTGTTCGTCGACGACCTGGACCGCTGCGGGCCCAAGCAGGCGGTGGAGGTGGTGGAGGCGATCAACTCGGTGCTCGACACCGAGCACTGCATCTTCGTGATCGGGATGGACGCGCAGGCCGTGGCCGCCAGCATCGAGGCCAAGTACAGGGAGATGAAGGAGCTGCTGGACGAGGACCCCGGCGGCCTGACGCTGGGCGAGCGCTTCCTGGAGAAGATCATCCAGATCAATTTCCGCATCCCCCGCGCGGAAAAGACGGTGGTGGAGGGCTATATTGGCGAGATCCTGACAGGGAGGCGAGCGCCGCGGGAGCTGCCGGAGGCGGGCGAAGCGGGGCGGCTGATCAAGGCCGAGCAGCTGATCAAGGCCGAGCAACGCGCGGGGAAGGAGCTACCGGAGGCGGCCGAGGCGGTCGGCGGCACGAAGGAGGTGGACAAGCGCGACGCGAAGCGGGCCGAGCAGCGGATCCGGAAGGATTCAGAGACCGAGGCGGAGCAGGTACGGCTGGCGGTGATCGAGGCGGCGCCCTACCTGGAGAACAACCCGCGCAAGATCAAGCGCTTCATCAACACCTTCCGCCTGCAGGCGCTGGTCGCGCAGAAGCGGGGAATGCTCACCGACCCGGCCGAGGCCACGCTGCTGGCGCGCGCGCTGATCATCGCCACCCGCTGGCCGGACCTGGTGGAGGGGCTGGTCCCCGACCGCGGCTACGTGGACCGCCTGCTCAACGCGGAGGCGATGAGGTCGAAGCTCAACGAAAACCTCGAGGAAACGTGGGACGAGGAGGAGAAGCGGCTGAAGGCGGACCTCGACCGGTTCCTGGAGAGCCCCCGCCTCAAGCGGCTGGTCACCGCCGGGGAGCTGATCGCGCTCCTTTATTCGATGTCGAAGGAGGAGCGTGGCCGCCTCGCCGACTACCTCGTGCTCGCCCGGACGGCGGCGCCGGCCGCTCCGCACTAAATCTCACGCGAAGACACGAAGACGCGGAGAGGCCTCGGCGGCTCCCTACTTCCGCTCGGGAGCACGGCAGGTTACGTTGTATCCAACGTCCATTCTGAGCGCCCTGCCATGGCCGACACTCACGCCTTCGATTTCAGCGGATTGAGCGCCGAAGAGCGCCTGGAGCTCGCCGAGCGCCTCCTGGAGAGCGTGGGGTCGGAGGAGCGTGCATGGATGCTCAGCCCGGCTCAGCGCACGGAGCTCGACCGCAGGCTCGCCGAGCACGAGCGCGATCCGGAGGAGGGGGAATCCTGGGAGGTGGTGCGTGATGAGATCGCCGCCGAGCTGGTGGCCCGGAGGGCTTCAGCCGCGTGAGCAACGAGAACCTCCCGCGGCTGATCTTCTCCTCGCGCCGCAAAAATGGACACAAATGCCGCCGCACGGTGGTACAATGCGCGGGCTGCACGACTCGGTGAGGAGTTCTTGGCCGCGGTGGATGATGCCGTTGCTCAGCTGCGACAGTTTCCGGAGAGCGGCCCGCTCGTCTACCGCACGCTTCGCGGACTGTCGCTGCATAAATTTCCATATACGCTGTTCTACGTATATGATCCGGATCGCATCCGGGTGATTGGCGTGATCCATTGGCGGCGCGATCCGGAGGGTCTGGCAGATGCGCGCGCCCTGACGCGGAGAAGCCCCGCACCGTCGGATCGGTGCGGGGCCTCTCTCTGTGTCTTCGCGTCTCTGCGTCTCGGCGTGAGATGCGGTTGCCGTCAGTCGGGGAAGGTCATGCCGGCCGCGGCGGTGCCGCCGCCGATGAGTTCCACGATCGCCTCCATCTCGGCACGCATCTGGTCCAGCCGGAAGAGCACGCTGCGCGAGTAGCCGTAGTCGAAGTAGAGCGCCACCGCCTCTTCGTCGGCCGGGTACGTGGCGATGATCCGCTCGTCCATCCGGCGGTGCAGGTCGCCCACGATGAAGCTCACCGCCTTCTGCACCCGCCTCTGGTCCAGCAGCGTCTCGATGCTCACGTCGCCGGTGAGGCGGGGGAGGAGCTGCTCCACCATCACCACGCCCTCGCGCGCGCCCGCCATGCCGGGGTGCGTGTCGCCTTCGGCTACAATCATCTCCGACGCCGCCGCCAGCGCCCGAAGCTCTTCGAAGTTGCAGTGCAGGATCACGGAACCCTCCTGGTGCATTGCGGCCCTCTGGTCCCCCATACGAGCAAGGGGCGGGCCAGATCTCCACCCTGTTACACCGCGCCTCCCTCCAATGTTTACGAGGGACGGCGGGGCGCGGTTTCCCCTGGGGTTCTCAACCGGATTGGGACTGGAACGCGTTGCGTGGAGCGTTCCGGGGAGACGCGGTGCTCGTCCCCCGGAGGGGACGGATGCGTCCAGGCTGGAGGGTGTGGCGGCGCGTGGCAGTGAGGCGGTCTCTCTACAAATGCAGGGGCGCGCCGCGAAGCGCAAGGGTGCGGTCAGCCGGCGCCATCGACCAGCAACGCGCGGGCACGAAGGGCGCGCTCCAGCGCCTCGTCGGGCGTGTCTCCCAGCGCGGTGAGGTGGCCCATCTTCCGCCCGGGGCGGGCCTCGGCCTTCCCGTAGAGGTGCAGCGCCGTCTCGGGCACGGACAGCGCCGGTACCACGCCGGGGCGGCCGAGCGCGGTGCCGGCGTCGTCGCCCATCAGGTTGACCATGGCGGCGGGGCGGAGGAGCCCGGTGGAGCCCAGCGGGAGCCCGCAGACGGCGCGGAGCTGCTGCTCGAACTGCGAGACGGGGCAGGCCTCCAGGGTATAGTGCCCCGAGTTGTGCGGGCGTGGCGCGATCTCGTTCATCCGCACGTGCCCATCCTCTCCCACGAACATCTCCACCGCCAGCAGGCCGACGACGCCCAGCCCCTCCGCCATCGCCTCGGCCAGGCGCCGCGCCTCGTCCGCCACCGAGGCGGGGACGCGCGCGGGGACGATGGAGACGTCGAGGATGGCGCTCTTGTGCACGTTCTCGGCGACGGGGAAGCAGGCGGTCTCGCCGCGGGCGGTGCGCGCGCAGACGACGGAGATCTCCGCCGAGAAGCGCACCCACTCCTCCAGGATCAGCTCCGCCGGGCCGTCGTCCGCGCCGCCGGTGACCACGGCGAAGGCGGCGTCCGCCTCGGAGGGGTCGCGGATCACCGCCTGGCCCTTGCCGTCGTATCCCCAGCGCGCGGTCTTGAGCACCGCGGGGGTGCCGATCTCCGCCAGCGCGTCGCGCAGCTCCGCGCGGGTGGCGACGGCGCGGTAGCCGGCGGTGAGGAGCCCCAGGGCGCGCGCCGTGTCCTTCTCCCGCAGGCGGTGCTGCGCCACCTCCAGCACGCCGGGCCCGGGGCGCACGGGGACGATGCGCTCGATCTCGCGCAGCGTGGCGACGTCGGCGTTCTCCCACTCCAGCGTCACCACGTCGGAGCGCTCGGCGAGCGCGCGCATGGCGGCCGTGTCGTCGAAGGAGGCGACGATGCAGTCGTCCGCCACCTGGGCGGCGGGGGAGTCGCGGCCGGGGTCGAGCACCAGCACGCGGTACCCCATCCGCCGCGCCTCCAGCGCGAACATCCGCCCGAGCTGCCCGCCGCCGACGATGCCCACGGTGGCGCCGGGAAGGATGACGTCGGAGTGCGGAAGTGCGGGAGTGCGGGAGTGCGGGAGTGCGCTTCCGCCGGCTGGCCCCTGCGCGTGCGGGTCCGCCATCAGCCCACCGGCGGCGGCTCGGGGCGGAGCGCGTCTTCGGCCATGCGGCGGGCGTAGTCCTTCAGCCGCTCGCGGACCTCGGGGTCGCGGCCGCCGAGGATGCGCGCCGCGAGCAGCCCCGCGTTGGCCGCGCCCGCCTTGCCGATGGCCACGGTGGCGACGGGAACGCCCCTGGGCATCTGCACGATGGAGAGGAGCGAGTCGAGGCCGTTGAGCGTGGAGGAGAGCACGGGGACGCCGATCACCGGGAGCACGGTCTTGGCCGCGGTCATCCCCGGGAGGTGGGCCGCGCCGCCCGCCCCGGCGACGATCACCTCCAGCCCGCGCTCTTCGGCCTCCTCGGCGTAGCGGAACATGCGGTCGGGGGTGCGGTGGGCGGAGACGATCTCCATCTCCCAGGCGATGCCGAGCTCGTCGAGCACCCGCGCGGCCTCCTGCATGGTCTCGCGGTCGCTGCGGCTGCCCATGATGATGCCGACGCGCGGCTGGGTCACGGTGGCCTGCGGGTTGGGTGAGGGTCCGTTTCGCGGCAAGCTCGCATCCCCCTTCGCGTGCCGCAAGCGCGGCAACGGCGGCATCACGCAGAGACGCAGAGAGGCACGGAGAGAGAACGAGAGGCTTGTTTCCATTTGGGAACACACCTATCTTGGAGGCCGATCCCCCACAACTCGAACCGTGACCCGGCGCCCGGATGGACCTCCGCGACGTTCAGAAGCAGGTGGACGCGTACATCTCCCAGTTCAAGGAGGGATACTTCCCTCCGCTGGTGAACCTGGCGCGGCTCACCGAGGAGGTGGGCGAGCTGGCCAGGGAGCTGAACCACCGCTACGGGCCCAAGACCAAGAAGCCCGACGAGCCCGACCAGGACGTGGCGCTGGAGCTGGCCGACATCGTGTTCGTCTGCGTGGTGCTGGCGAACCAGATGGGGCTGGACCTGCAGGACGCCATCGAGCGGACGCTCACCAAGTACCAGGTGCGCGACAAGGACCGCTGGGAACGGAAATAGGGGACAGGGGACAGGTTACAGGGGACAGCCTGCGGGTTTTCGTGGATCTCACGGATTTTTGCGCGAATATGCGCATATCCCCCAAACCCACCATCCCAACCCACATACCCACACAACCCGTGACGCGGCAGCCGTGAACCCGACCGTCTTCATCGTCGACGACGAGGCCGACCAGGTAGCGCTGGTGACGGCGCAGCTCGAGCGCGGGCGGCGCTTCGCCACCAAGGGCTTCACCCGCGCCGACGACGCGCTCGACGAGGTGCGCTCCGATCCCCCCGACGCCGTGGTCTGCGGGCTGAAGGCGGGGGGGATCGACGGCGTCATCTTCACCGAGCGGCTGCGCGCGCTGCACCGCACGCTCCCGCTCATCATCGTCACCAGCCGCGGCAACGAGGGCGACGCGGAGCGGGCGCTGGAGGCGGGCGCCACCGACTTCGTCACCCGCCCCGTGGAGCCCAAGGCCCTGGAGACCCGGCTCCGGCGCGCGCTGGAAGAGGTGCCCGCGCGCGAGCTGCTCACCAGCGTGGCGCAGATCCGTTTCGACCGGCACGGGATCGTGGGGGCGCACCCGCTGGTGCAGCAGGTGCGCGAGTTCGTGGACAAGGTGGCGAGCGTGCCGCAGGTGACGGCGCTCCTGCTGGGCGAGAGCGGCACGGGGAAGAACATGGTGGCGCGCGCCATCCATGGCGCCAGCCTGCAGAGCGCCCACCGCTTCGTGGAGGTGAACTGCGCCGCCATCCCCGGCTCGCTGCTGGAGGCGGAGCTCTTCGGCTACGAGAAGGGGGCCTTCACCGACGCGCGGCAGGCCAAGAAGGGGCTGGTGGAGGTGGCGGACGGGGGCACGCTCTTCCTGGACGAGATCGGCTCCATGCCGCTGGAGCTGCAGGCCAAGCTCCTCACCTTCCTGGAGAGCCGCGCCTTCCGCCGCATCGGCAGCACCATGGACCAGACGGTGTCGGTGCGGGTGATCGCCGCCACCAACGCGGACCTGGGGCAGGAGGCGCGCGCCGGGCGCTTCCGCGAGGACCTGTACTACCGGCTGAACGTGGCCTCGCAGGTGCTCCCGCCGCTGCGGCTGATCCGCAGCGACATCCCGGCGATCGCGCGGCAGTTCGTGAAGCGCGCGGCGGAGTACTTCGCCAAGCCCGTCCCCACCATCGACGCAGAGGGCGAGGCGCGGCTGCAGCGCTACGACTGGCCGGGGAACGCGCGCGAGCTGCGCAACGTGATCGAGCGGTCGATGATCTTCTCGCGCTCCAGCGTGCTGGAGATCCCGGAGCTCGCCCCGGCCACGGGGCAGGCCCCCGAGGCCAACGCCCTCCCGGTGCCGCGCGGGCTCACGCTGGAAGAGGTGGAGCGCCTGTACATCGAGGCCACCCTGCACGAGGTGGGCGGGAGCGTGAACGAGGCGGCGCGGCGGCTCGGCGTCTCGCGCAAGGTCCTCTGGCAGCGCCGCAAGCGCCACGGCATCGGCGCGGGCTGAGAACGGCTGTCTCATATCACACAGAGACGCGGAGACACGGAGAGGCACGGGCGATTTTCCCGTGCCTCTCAACTTTTGTTTCCGGTCGGGAACGTGCCTGTTCCCGTTTCGGAACGGCCGGGTCGACCAACCCGCCGTCCACTTCTGCCAAATTGATGGAAAAGGCACGTTTAGGTTTGGCGACGAAGTGGGTCGAAGCTTGCGAAGTGGTGGAGGCACGAACCCGCCATCGGGCGCCAAGCTGACGTGGCCGCCGCCACACCGTAGTCCCCCTCGTTCAGCGCCCGAAGCTCCGAAGCATCGCCCGCCGCCCGCCCCCGGGAACCTCTTCCGCCATCACCGCCCCTTCACGAGGCGCCGTTCACGCGGCGCCACGTCAGCGTTTGGGGGGCTTCGCCCCGAGGACGCAGAGGAACTGAGAGGACGCAGAGGGCTCACGTGAATCCTCTGCGTCCTCTCGGTTCCTCCGCGTCTCGGGGCGAAGCCCCCTATGGGCGGCGGAGGTAGATGCTCGGGATCTCCACCGCCTCGGCCCCACCGGTGGCAGGGACGGTGAAGCGCACTGAGGGCGGGTCCGTGCTCGCGCCGAGTGCGCGCAGCGAGCTGGCGGCGACGGTGAGCGTGTACTCGCCGGCGCGGAGGTGGGTGACGTAGAACTCGCCGTCGCTGAAGGTGACCACGCGGCGCGGCTCGCGGTCGCCCTCGCGGCGGATCTCCACGGTGATCCCGCCCAGCGCGCCGGGCGTGCCCCGCCACTGTACCCGCCCCGACGCCTCGCGCGTGCGCAGCAGCGGCAGGTCGATGCGGCTGTAGGTGTTCGGCGTGGGGCGCAGCAGGTACTCCGGCACCGCCGGCGCCACGTCCGTCACCGCCAGGTTCAGCGTGTCGACGGCCACCTGCAGCACGGCGTAGGGGAGGAGGCCCCACGAGCGGTAGTCGCCCGTCGAGTCCGAGAGCGCGCGCTCGCCGCCGACCACGATGGGAACGCCGGCGGCGGGGCGCTCGCCGGGGTCCATCACCCCATTGGCGTTCTCGTCGTAGAACACACGGCCCGCCACGCCGCCGCGCCCCATCGCCTCGTACGGCGTGGCCTCCAGCCCTCCCGCGCCCCCCGCCAATCCTCCGCCCGCGGAGAGGAACGCCCCGTGCCGCGCGCCCTCGCTGAAGGCGTTGCTCTGCACGTACGCGGCGGGGGTGCGGGTGATGATCCCCAGCGCGAGCTCCGGCTCGCCCGTGCGCCCGTTCCACCCCGCGCTCAGGGTGACGTTCGCCGCGTCGCGCGGGCGGAAGGTGGCGCCCACCAGCGCCTCCTGCAGCCCGTCCGCCGCCCAGTCCACCCGGGTCGTGAGGTTCAGGTCGCGCAGCGAGGGGAAGAGATAGCGCGGCAGGAAGACGTGCGTCTGCAGCGTGGCCACGTCGCGCTGCTGGAAGCCGCTCTCGAAGGCGGCGGTCACCTGCACCCGGCCGTAGCCGCCGGTGGCCAGCGTCTGCCAGGCATCCACCTGCCCCGGCTCGCGGCCGCGGGTGCGCGCCTGCACGCTCAGGAACTGCCCCCGGCCCCGCAGGCCGACGTGGACCGTGCCCCCGGCCTCGGTGAACCACTGCGGCGCGGCGAGGGTGGCGAAGCCCTCCTGGCGCTTCCACCCGCCGGCGAGGCGCCATCCCCCCCAGCGGTCGTAGCGCTGCAGCTGCACGTGCACGAAGCTCCCGGCGCGCGCCCGCACCTCGGCCGAGAGGGAGGCGGCGGGGTTCCACACCAGCACGCCGTACGGGTGCGTCTCGGCGGCGCTGTCGCGGCGCGCGGTCTCGTCGATGCCCGCGCCCAGGGTGAGGGTGCGGGTGACGCCGCGGCGCAGGTCCGCGTAGCCGAAGGCGCTGCACTCGCCCGTGCGGCAGCCGCCCGCGCCGGCGTACCAGCGCCACTCGCCCGCCGGCACCTGCACCGTGGGGACGAGGAAGACGAGCTGCTCCACCCGCTCCTGCCCCGCCGGGCCGATCATCCGCACGCGCACCGGCGTGGTGCCGTAGCCGATGGGCGTGGGGACGGGGTCGCGCGAGCCGGGGGTGGAGACGCCCACCAGGAAGTCGCCCTGGTACACCTCGTACTCCCACCCCGCGGGCACCACCGGGCGGATCAGCGCCTCGCCGAAGTAGCGGGGCGCGTAGACGGGCTCGTTGGTGGCCGCCACGCCGAAGAAGGGCCGGGTGAGCAGCCCGTCGCTCAGCACGTCGCCGAGCTGCAGCCGGCGGACCCAGGTGGAGCGGGGGAAGGCACGCTCGTAGGTGGCGTACGGGTCCACCACGCCCGCACCCTGGTCGCCGAGCTTCGCCGCGCCGCCGCCCTCGATCGACCCGCCCAGCAGCGCGGCACCCAGCGCGGCGCGCGCGCGGCCCTGCATCCCCGCGTCTCCCCAATCCCCCGACACGCCCCAGCTCGCGGTCCATCCCCCATTTCTCGAAGGATAGGGGACGTCGGGCTCGGCGTCGCGCTGGAGGCCGCCGGCGCGCAGGCCGCCCTCGCGCCGCGCGGCGTCCTGCGCGTGGCGCACGGCGGGGAAGTCGTTCCGGCCGCGGAAGAGGATGCTCACGTTCTCCCAGTCCACCGCCACCTCCGACGCCAGCACGCGCCCCAGCGCCGCGGGGGAGAGATAGACCTCGCGCTCGCGCCGCAGCCATTCATCCGCCGAAACGGTGAAGACGGTGCGCGCCGAGGCCACCTCGCGGCGCGAGAGGCCGATGCGCGTGCTCCACACCCCCGGCGGCCACTGCAGCGCCAGCGTGTCGCCGTGCTCCTCCACGGGGATCTGGAGATAGTCGAGCGTGGCGCGTAGCGGAACGAGCGGCTGGCCGCGCGGGTCCAGGACGACGGAGACGGTGCGGCTCTCGGCGATCGCCGTGAGCCGCAGCTCGAAGAGGCCTTCTTCCTGTGCGTGGAGGGGCGCCGCCAGCAGGAACGCCGCGGCCAGGGCCGGGAGGAGGGCGCCCGCGCGCCGGACCGGGCGGGGCATGGCGCTAGTTGAGGACCGCGACCGTGATCGTCAGCGGGGCCGAGTAGGTGCCGGGCTTCAGCGCGCCCGCGGGGACGGTGAGCTGCCCGCCGACGTAGAGGTCGAACGCGAACACGTTGTTCTGCGGGACGTTGTTGGGCAGGTCCACCGTCATCGGCGTGCCCGTGTACTGCGAGGGGTTGAAGTTCCCCTGCTGCACGCCGCACACGCCCGGGGTGCCGCTGGTCTGGTTCCAGATGCAGAGCCAGCCGTACGGGTTCCCGTTCCAGCTCACCGCCATGGTGTAGGTGCCGTTGACGAGCTGCGACGGCAGGGTGAAGGTGATCCCGTAGCGCACCGTCTTGCGCAGGTTGCCGAAGCGCGCGGCGGCGGCCCAGGTGCCCACGGGGTAGCTGCCGGGCTGCGCGGGCACGCTCACCACCTGCCCCGGCCCCACGTTGCCGAAGTACAGGTCGCGCGTGGTGGTGAGCAGGATGGGCGGCGGCGCCACGATCACGCTGGCGGTGACGGTGGACTGCCACTTCGGCGGCGTGGCCTGCGCCAGGACGCGCGCGGCCGCTCCGGACGCCGCCAGGAGCGACGCCGCGAGAACGAGGGCCGGGAGCGCGCCGGAGAGCCTCATGAGATGGGGATCCGCTGGTCCACCGGCGCCGCCGGGAGGGCGCCGCCCACGGGCAGGTCCTCTCGCTCGGTGTCGATGTGGATGCGCACCGCCGCGGGCGCCGCGCCCGCGGCCGCCGGGAAGGTGAGCCGCCGCCGCATGGTGCGGTACACCGCCACGTCGTCGTACAGCGTCGCCAGCACCTCGCCGCGGCCGTCGAGCAGCTCGGCGCGCATGCGGCCCAGGAAGGCGGCGTTCCCGTTCCGGGACAGGTCCACGGTGAGCTGCACCCCGTCGGCCGTGCGGCGGGCGGAGGCGGCGGTGACGTTCACGCCGGTGCGCAGGTCGCCCTTCCGGTAGTTGGCGGCCATCACCAGCGTGGTGGTCACGTTCAGCTGCAGCCGCACGTCGCCCTGCGTCTGCTCGATGGGCGGCTGCCCGCCGCGCGACGCGATCAGGATGCGCGCCCAGTACTCGCCGTCGGCCAGCCCGGCCGGCGGCTCCACCAGCACGCGCACGATCTGCCGCTGCCCCGGCTGCAGCAGGAGGCGGCGCGGGAAGGCGCGCATCCACGCCAGCGCCGAGGGCTCGCCCGCCGCCGGCTCCTTGGTGAGCGACACCGAGACGTTCCCGGCGGTGTCGGCCTGCGGGAAGCCGTAGGAGAAGTCGATGGTGATCTCTTCGGGGAGCGAGCCGGGGTTGTAGAGCGTCAGCACCCCGGTGCGCGTGCGGCTGTCGATGTAGAGCGCCGTGGGGCTCACCGACACCGCGTGCGCGGGGCGCGCGAGCCCGAAGGCCAGCGCCGCGAGGGCGATGGCCACGCGCGCGGGGCGCGCGCGAAGGGTGCGGGTCAGTCTCCGGAAGAGATCCATCGGTCCTGCATCAGAAGATTCGGGGTCGATCAGGTCGCGGAGCTCGCGACCACCACGTTCACGGTGATCCCGGCGTCGTAGGCGCCGGGGGGCTGGCGCGGGTCGGGAACCACCGATCCGCCCAGGTGCACCGTGGCCCCGCCGCTCCCCGGCGGGATGGTGAACGACACCGGCTGCGAGGGGTCGAACACCAGCACCTGCCCCGAGCCGGGAAAGGTCACCCGCCCGTCGCCCGGGCCGAAGCGCAGCGGCAGCGCGCGGCGGCCGCTCCCTCCCTCGAGCATCGCGGGGAGCTCGAAGGCCAGCGACACGTGGCCGCTTCCCACCAGCTCGATGGTGGCGCGGCGGCTCCCGTCCAGCGGGCTCACCACCGCGGGGATCCCGGAGGCGAGCACGCCGAAGCGCAAGCCCTGCACCGGGAGCACCGAGACCGTGCCCTGCGCCAGGGCGGGGCACGGTCCGGCGAGCGCGAGGGCGAGCGCGGCCCAGAGCCGTGCCCGCCCCCGCAGGCGAAGCGCGGTACGCTTCGCCACGGTCCTCAGTTCGAGGCCGTGAAGGTGAAGTCGACGTCGCCGGTGAAGGTGCCGACGCCCGACGCCGCGTTGCCGGTCACGGTGCCGCCCACCAGCACGTAGGTGCTCTGGACGGTGCCCGGGGTGCCCGCGGTGAACGAGAACGAGGCGCAGCTGGCCACGGCGGTGCCGGTGCCGCCGCTGCTGCTGGCCGTGGCGCAGGTGGCCGCGAAGCCCAGCGTCTGGCCGGTGGAGGCGTTGGTGAGCACGGTGGGCACCGTGGCGGTCACGTTCACGTTGGAGTTGTGGCCCACCTGCACCTGGCCCAGGCCGGCGGTGGTGAGGCCCGACAGCGAGGCCTGGCTGGCGCCGCTCGAGGCCAGCGTCGAGCTGGCGCCCATCGCCAGCGTGCCGAACTTGAGCTGGTGCGTGGTGGCCGCGGTCAGGCTGGCCTGCACGGTGGCGCTCGCGTTCACGGTGGCCGAGGCGGTCTGCGCATGCGAGACGGCGGGGACGGCGGCCAGCGCCAGCGCGGCGAGGCTCAGGGCGAGCTTCTTCATCGATCTTGCTCCGGGGTTGTGTTGGGGAAGCCTGCTGAGTGCGGAAGGTGCACGGGCAGTCGGTCGCCTTCAGTGGCAACGCGCGTGCCCTGCGGTCCCTGTCTGAAAGTTGAGCAGCGGCAACAATTTATACAATTATGCCCCGATCTGTCCATCTACCCCTGTGTTCCTGATCGGGAACACCAGATGTTACCGATCAGGAACAATCCGCCCCGATTCCGACTCCATACCGGTCGTTCGGTGGCGTCGTCGGATGGGCGGATTCGCACGCTGCACGGACCTCTGCACTCTGCAAGCCGGGTCGTCTCACGCAGGGACGCTGGGACGCAGCGATCCCTGGTCAGAGGGCCGAGAGTGCGGCCACGGCGGCGGCGTTCTCGTCGGCGGTATTGTAGAAGTGGGGGGAGATGCGCACGTAGCCGGCGCGGTAGTCCACGACGATCCCCTGGTCCGCCAGGCGGCGGACGGCGCCGGGGGCGTCGGCGTGGCGCACCATCACGATCGCCGAGCGCCGCGCCGGGTCGCGCGCGATCTTCAGCTCGAACCCCGCGCCGTCCAGCCGGGCGACCAGATCCTCGGTGAGCGCATGGATGCGGGCGAACGCCTTCGCCGGCTCGGCCGCGGCGAACATCTCCATCCCCCCCAGCGCCGTGTAGACGGTGGGGACGGCGGGGGTGCCGAGGGAGAAGCGCCCGGCGTCGTCGCGCAGCTCCAGGGCATCGACGCGGAAGGAGAACTGGTCGGCGGCCCCGAACCAGGAGACGGTGGTGGGGCTCAGCGTCTGGATCACCTCCTCGCGCACCCAGAGGTAGGCGAGCCCGGGCCCGCCGAGGAGCCACTTGAGCGGGCCCGCCACGTAGACGTCGGCGTCGAACGCGCGCGGGTCCACCGGGATCTGGCCGGCGGCCTGGTAGCCGTCGACCAGGAAGAGCGCGCCGGCGTCGCGCGCGGCCTTCGCGATGGGCGCCAGGTCCTGCACGTAGCCGGTGCCGTAGAAGACGTGGCTGGTGGCGACCAGGGCGGTGCGCTCGTCCACGTACTCCGCCCAGCGCGCGGGATCGACCCCGATGCCGTCGTCGCTGGGGACGCGCACCACCTCCAGGCCGCGGCGGGCGAGGAACTGGTAGACCAGGGTGGGGAAGTCGAGGTCGGCGACGACCACGCGGTTGCGCCGGGTGAAATCGATCCCCGAGACGATGGAGGACAGGGCGCCGGAGACGCTGGGCGAGAGCGCGACCTCGCTCCGGCGCGCGTTCCAGAACCAGGCGACGCGGTCCAGCAGGTCGCCGATACGCCCCATCCAGAGCTCGTACCAGGCGCTGGCGCCCAGGGTGTTCCAGAGGGCCTGGTACTCGCCCAGGTACCCCATCGACCGGTTCGACAGGGCGCCGAGCGAGCAGGAGTTGAGGTAGGTGCGGGTGCGGAGGATGGGGAACTCGCTCCGCAGCGCCTCGAGCTCGGGATGGGGGATGGCGGTCATGCGTCCTCCCGGTTCAGCTCGTCGAGGGTGTCGACGGCGCGGCGCAGGTGGGGGATGACGATGGAGCCGCCGACCACCAGCCCCACGTTGAACGCCTCGAAGAACTGCTCGTCGGTGACGCCCTCCTCCTTGCAGCGCACCATGTGGTAGGTGATGCAGTCGTCGCAGCGCAGCACCATCGAGGCGACGAGGCCGAGCAGCTCCTTGGTGCGGACGTCGAGCGCGCCCGCCTCGTAGCAGCGGCTGTCGAGGGCGAAGAAGCGCTTGATCTCCAGGTTGCCCGCTTCGAGGATGCGCGCGTTCATGCGCTCCCGGAAGGTGCGGAACTCTTCGAGGCGGTCGGCCATCGATTCCTCTGCTCCAGGTGAAAGAGAGCGGGGAAGCTGCGGCTCGTGCATACCGCCGTCAAGCATCTCACACAGAGCCGCAGAGACACGGAGAGCCGCTGCGAGTTCTCCGTGTCTCCGTGCCTCTGCGTGAGACGATTGCGCTTTTCCTGGGCGGAGCGAGATTGCTGCGCATCCCGACTCCCTCTCTCCCTGACCCCCCTCCGTGATCCCTCCTACCGTACCCGAGGCCGCCGGGACGATCTCCGCCGCCGAGGAGCGCTTCGAGCGCGCACGCAACCGCGCGGGGGTGGTGCTGGCGCCGCTGGTGTTCGTTGCGCTGCTGGTGGCGCCGCTGGGCGGGCTGAAGCCCGAGGCGCACCGCCTGGCCGCGGTGATGGCCGCGGTGGTGGTCCTCTGGATCACCGAGGCGCTGCCGATGCCCGCCACCGCGCTGCTGGGCTCGGCGGCGTGCGTCGTCCTGCGCGTCGCGCCCGCGAAGGAGGTGTTCGCGCCCTACGCGGACCCGCTGATCTTCCTCTTCATCGGCTCGTTCGTCATCGCGCGCGCCATCTTCCTGCACGGCCTCGACCGGCGGGTGGCGTTCACGGTGCTGACGCTCCCCGGCATCGGCGGCCGTCCCTCGCGCGTGCTCCTGGCCTTCGGCGCGGTCACCGCGCTCCTCTCGGCCTGGATGTCGAACACCGCCACCACGGCCATGATGTACGGCATCGGCCTCTCCATCCTCTCGGTGATGCGCACCGGCGACGGCGGCCGCCCCGCGATCGACCCGCGCTACGCCACGGGGCTGATGCTGATGACCTCGTTCGCGGCCTCCATCGGCGGGCTGGCCACGCCGGTGGGCACGCCGCCGAACGTGATCGGCATCGGCTTCATCCGCGGGCTGGTGCACGAGGAGGTCACCTTCTTCGAGTGGATGATGGTCGGCGTGCCGGTGGTGGTGGTGCTCTTCGCCGCGCTCTACCTGTACATGAACGCGCTCTCTCCCGCGGGGGCCGGGACGCTGGGCGCCGGCGCCGAGCTGATCCGCCGGGAGCGGGCCGCGCTGGGCCCGTGGACGCCGGGGCAGAAGTCGGTGACCGCGGCCTTCTGCGTGACCGCGGCGCTCTGGATCACGCCGGGGCTGGTGGCGCTCTTCGGCGGGGAGACGGGCGGGCTCTACCGGGAGATGAGCGCGCGCGTCCCCGAGGCCGCGGCGGCGCTGCTGGGGGCGCTCCTCCTCTTCGTGCTCCCCGGGAAGCCAGGCGAGCGGGCGATCAGCTGGGAAGAGGCGGCGCGCATCGACTGGGGGGTGATCCTGCTCTACGGCGGCGGGTTCGCGCTCGGCGTGCTCTCCTTCCAGACGGGGCTGGCCGAGGCGGTGGGGCGCGGGCTCACGGCGCTGCTGCCGCTGCACGGCCAGTTCGGGCTGCTGGTGGCGTCGGTGCTGATGGCGGTGCTGCTTTCCGAGACCACCTCGAACACCGCGTCGGCCAACATGGTGGTGCCGGTGGTGATCTCCATCGCCACCGCGTCGGGAATGGACCCCTTCGCGCCCGCGCTGGGGGCGACGATGGCGGCGAGCCTGGGCTTCATGCTCCCGGTCTCGACCCCCTGCAACGCCATCGTCTACGGCTCCGGCTACATCCCGCTGATGCGCATGGTGCGCTACGGGCTGATCCTGGAC
>Ga0070685_10000790_pt1 | contig 17162 bp, 17 predicted proteins | sample KBSS13LmetaG_FD_65651 | JGI IMG/M metagenome (GOLD analysis project Ga0070685, IMG submission 65651) | Switchgrass rhizosphere microbial communities from Kellogg Biological Station, Michigan, USA - KBS S1-3L metaG | ecosystem: Host-associated > Plants > Roots > Rhizosphere ...
CCCCAGCCAGCAGATGCGCGCCGGGAGCCCCTGGAACGCCACCTTCTCGCGCGCGTGGGTGATCCAGCGGCGCAGGTGCTCGTCGTGGGGGAAGAGCTCCAGCACCAGCTCGTCGGTGCGGTGGATGTCGGCCGGGTCGCCGGAGAGCGCCACCCAGCGGAAGGGGCCCTTCCCCTCGCAGAAGAGCGGGCGCACGTACGCCGGAACGAAGCCGGGGAAGGCGAAGGCGTCGGCGTAGCCGGCGTCGAGCGCCTGGGTGCGCAGGTTGTTGCCGTAGTCGAAGGTGACGGCGCCGCGGCGCATCATCTCCACCATCGCCTCGCAGTGCGCGCGCATCGAGGCCATCGACCGCCGCTGGTACTCCGCCGCGTCCGACTCGCGCAGCGCGGTGGCCTCCTGCAGCGAGAGTCCGGCGGGAACGTAGCCGTGCAGCGCATCGTGGGCGCTGGTCTGGTCGGTGAGCGCGTCGGGGGTCACGCCGCGGCGCACCAGCTCGGGCAGCACCTCGGCGCAGTTGCCGACCAGCCCCACCGAGAGCGGGCGGCCCGCGTCGCGCGCCTCCAGCACCCAGCGCAGCGCCTCGTCCAGGTCGGCCGTCATCCGGTCGCAGTAGCGCGTCTGGATGCGCCGCTCGATGCGCTTCGGATCGACCTCCACCACCAGCACGGCGCCGTCGTTCATCGTCACCGCCAGCGGCTGCGCGCCGCCCATCCCTCCCATCCCGCCGGTGAGCGTCCACGTCCCGCGCAGGCTCCCGCCGAAGCGCTGCCGCGCCATCGCGCCAAAGGTCTCGTAGGTTCCCTGCAGGATCCCCTGCGTGCCGATGTAGATCCATGAGCCGGCCGTCATCTGGCCGTACATGGTGAGGCCCTGCCGCTCCAGCTCGCGGAAGGTCTCCCAGTTGGCCCAGCGCGGCACCAGGTTGCTGTTGGCGATGAGCACGCGCGGCGCGTGCCGGTGGGTGCGGAAGACGGCCACGGGCTTGCCGCTCTGCACGATGAGCGTCTCGTCGTCCGCCAGGTCGCGCAGCGTGGCGACGATGGCGTCAAACGCCTCCCAGCTCCGCGCCGCGCGCCCGGTGCCGCCGTAGACCACCAAATCCTCCGGCCGCTCCGCGACGTCGGGGTCGAGATTGTTCATCAGCATCCGCAGCGCGGCCTCCTGCTGCCACCCGCGGCAGGAGATCTCGCTCCCACGCGGCGCGCGGACGGTGCGGGTTTCGGGTTCGGCGACGGTAGTCATTGGATATCAGTCTGAGAGCCTGGTGCGTGCCGGGGTCATCCGCGTACCGCTCCGCCGTCCGCATGCCGGAGGAACCGGCTGCGCACGAAACGCCAGCCCGCATCCGCGCGGGTGAAGAGGTACGCCCGTTCTTCGATGAACAGCGTCAGGAACCCTGTGCGAGCGTAATCCTGCCCGAATTGGACGACGACCCAGGTGGTGTCGCCCTCCTCCGCCACGTGGTGAATCCCCATCCACATCGTGTGCCTGGGATCGCGTACCGGTCCGCGGAACTTGGGATGCAGCCGCAGCGCGTTCGCCACCGGGGCGTCGATCGAGCCGCTGCTCTCCTGCCAGAGGATCGGGCCGTCGGTGAGGCGGTCCAGCAGCGAGTCCGCCAGCACGGTGGCAACCGCGCCGGCGAGCGTGGTATCGGCGGCCTGTGCCGATAGCGGACGAGCCGCCGTGAACGCGCAGAACGCCGCTACAAGCGTCGAGGCAAGGAGTCGTCCGGCCAGCCTCAGCCTTACATCCGCCGGGCTCAGCGGAAATCGCGGAGCAGATGCGGCACGTTCAGCGTCAGCGTCGGGCCTCCGCTCACCGGCGTCCAATCGAATGATTCCGTCGCAACCATCGCCGGATGCTCCCACCCCGCATCCCGGCGATAGACTTCGATCCATTTCGCCACCGGGTCCACGATCCAGTACTCGTTCACACCGAAATGCCCGTACCGCTCGCGCTTGATCCCCCGGTCGCGCATCGCCGTGGTGGAAGACAATACCTCCACCACGAGGTCGGGCGGACCCTCGACACCGCGGTCGCCGATCACTCCTATCCGCTCTTGCCGAACGAAGACCAGATCCGGCTCTAGGTAGTCGCCCTCGCCAAAGAGCACGTCGATCGGCTGCCCGAACACCTCGCCGAGCTGGTGGGTCTCGACGAATTCCTCGAGCACGCGGCTGATCCGCGTGGCAACCTTCGCATGCAGGGGTATTGGCGCGGGCGTCACGTAGAGCTCTCCCCCGATGATCTCGTAGCGGTTGCCGTCGTTGGGCAGACGCGCGAACTCGTCGTACGTCCAGCGACGGACTACGGGCTGCGTCGACATCAGCACCTCCTCGGGAACTGCGGGACCACTCGGGGGCCAAACCTTCACGACTTCCAAATCTCGGCGAAAACGCCGTCGCGCACCAGCGCGGCGGCGGCGGCCGTTGCGGACGATGAACCCGCCACCTCTCTGAGAAAGGTCAGAGCAGGTCGCGGAACTCCTTCTCGGTCAGGCCGGCATCGCGAACGACCGCGGCCAAGGTGTAGCCGTTGATCGGGTTCGAGCGAGGAATCGTGATGATCCGCGTTCCATCCGTCATGATGACGTGTTTCGACTGGCGCGAAATCCAGAATCCCGCTCGCTGGAATGCGCGGACCGCCCGAGTGTGGTCGATCCCGGGGATGTTTCCCACGTCAGTCCGCGACCTCGACCTCGCGGACCTCCCCGTCGCGCAGGAGATCGTCCAGCGTCTCCAGGTAGCCTTGAATGGCATCCTGGATGTTCTCAAGCGCCTCCTCCTCGGTGTCGCCCTGCGACCAGCAGCCGGGGAGGCCCGGACAGGAAACGGTATACCCTTCCTCGTTGTGCTGAAGGACGACCTTGTATCTCATCGCGGTCCCCCGATCTGGTTCTCCGGGCGCAGCTACGACTTCCAAATCTCGGCGAAAACGCCGTTGCGCACCAGCGTGGCGGCGGCCTCGATGTCGGGGGCGAGCACGCGGTCGGCGTCGAGGGCGGGGATGCGCTCACGGACGAGATCGTAGGCGCGCTCCACGCCGCGGCCGGGGCGCAGCGGCTTGCGGTACTCCAGTCCCTGCGCGGCGATCATCAGCTCCAGCCCCAGCACCGTCTCCACGTTGCGCAGCACGCGGCGCAGCTTGACGGCGCTCGTCATCCCCATGCTCACGTGGTCTTCCTTCCCCGCGCCGGTGGGGATGGAGTCGGCGCTCGCCGGCACCGACAGCGCCTTGCACTCGTTCACCAGCGCCGCGGCGGTCACCTGCGCGATCATGAAGCCGCTGCTCACCCCGGGGTCGTGGGTGAGGAAGGCCGGCAGGTCGCCCGAGAGGTCGGGGTTCACCAGCCGCTCGATGCGCCGCTCGGAGATCGAGGCCAGGTCCGCCAGCGCGAGCGCCATCACGTCGAGCACCTGCGCCACCGGCTGCCCGTGGAAGTTGCCGCCCGACACCACCAGCCCGGCCTCGCCCTCGTCCGGGAAGATGAGCGGGTTGTCGGTGGCGCTGTTCGCCTCCACCTCCAGCACCTGCCGCGCGTAGGCGAGCGCGGCGCGCGCGGCGCCGTGCACCTGCGGCATGCAGCGCAGCGAGTAGGCGTCCTGCACGCGCGGGTCGTCTTCGCGGCTGCGGTGGCTCTCGCGGATCTCGCTCTCGGCCAGCAGCGCGCGCAGCCGCCCGGCGCTCGCCGCCTGGCCGGCGTGGGGCCGCGCGCGCATGATCGCCGGGTGGAAGGCGTCGGGCGTGCCGCGCAGTGCCTCGAGCGACATCGCCCCGGCGACGTCGGCCGTCTCCACCGCCCGCTCGGCGCCGGCCAGCGCGAGCGCGCCGATGCCGGCCATCACCTGCGTGCCGTTGTTGAGCGCGAGCCCCTCCTTGGCCTGCAGCCGCAGCGGCTCCAGCCCTGCGCGGCGCAGCGCCTCGCCGCCGTCCACCACCTCGCCGCCGACCTCGGCCTGGCCTTCGCCGATCAGCACCAGCGCCAGGTGCGAGAGCGGCGCCAGGTCGCCCGAGGCGCCCACGGAGCCCTGCTCGGGGATCACCGGGTGGATGCCGTGGTTCAGCAGGTCGAGGAGCCGCTCGATCACCACGGGGCGCACGCCGGAGAAGCCCTTCGCCAGCACGTTGGCGCGCAGCAGGGTGACGGCGCGCGTCTCGGCGCGGGAGAGCGCCGGGCCGGTGCCGCAGGCGTGGCTGCGGATCAGGTTGAGCTGCAGCTCCTCGATGCGCTCCAGCGGGATCACCGTCTCCGCCAGCCGCCCGAAGCCGGTGGTGACGCCGTAGACCACCGCGCCCTGCGCGATCGCGTCTTCCACCACGCGGCGCGAGGCGAGCACGCGCGCCTCCACGCCCGCCGCGAGCGCGACCTCCGCCGCGGTGTCCTCGGCCACGCGCACGATGTCTTCCAGCGCCAGCCCGTCTCCGTCGATCTCCACCCGCCGCAATCGCTCCTCCACTGGTTGAGAGTTGGCGCGCGGAAGCTAGCCGGGGCCGCGCGGGTGCGGCAACGGCGCCGGACAGGGATCGGCTCGGAGACCCGCCCCATCGGAACCGAGGCTCCTACGGCAGCCCTCTCCCTGGCGCTGCGCGCCGGTCCCTCCCCCAAAACAACCTGGGGGAGGGACAAGGGCTCGCTTCGCTCGCGACTCGTCCGGTGCGGTCCAGGCAAGCGCGCGCACCCGCGCCGGCGGAAACAGCTGCGGCACCACCGCATCCGGTCGCGCGCCGCTCCACCTCGGTGGCACCGGAGCCGGTAGTCCGCGCAGGCGGACTTCGTGTGGTTGTTGCAGCGAATTCATTCGCCCGACCGATCCAGGGGGCAGGCGCGGCTCAGCGCGTCTGGCCGGGGTCGGCGAGAGAGCCGGCGAAGCGGTCCAGCGCCTGCCAGTAGCGCGCGCCGGCGACCTCGATCAGGTCGTCGTGCCCCGCGCCCTCCACCCAGAGCGCCTGCTTCGGCTCGCGGGCGGCACGGTACAGCCGCTGGCCGACGGCGTAGGGGATCACCCTGTCGGCCGTGCCGTGGATCACCAGCACGGGGCAGCGCACGCGCTGCAGCCGGCGCGCCGTCCGGAACCAGTCCACCGGGAAGAAGCGGCCCAGCGCGGAGACCGAGGTGGCGTTGGTGAAGGTGCTCTCCAGCACCAGCCCGGCCACCGGCTCGCGGCTCGCCAGCTCCGCGGCCGGCCCGCCGCCCAGCGACCGCCCGTGCACCACGATGCGCCCCGGCGGCACCTTCTGCTCGCGTACGAGCCAGGCGTAGGCCGCGGACTCGTCGGCATACGCACCGCGCTCCGTCGGGCGGCCAGGGGTCAGCCCGTAGCCGCGGTAGTCGTACGCCAGCACCGCGAAGCCGTGGTCGTGCAGGGCGCGCAGCAGCGGCAGGTCGTCGCCCAGGTCTTCGCCGTTGCCGTGGCTGTAGAGGAGGGTGAGGCGCGCCGCCGGGTTGGGGAGCCACACCGCGGCCAGCGCGCCGCCGTCCGCGGGGATGCGCACCAGCCCCGGCAGGTCGCCGCGGTACGACGCCGGCCCCGGGAGGAACATCAGCCGGTTGCCGAACAGCCAGAGCGCGATCACCGCGACCACGTAGACGATCGCGACTACACGAAGGACGCGGAGGAGGATCGGCATCCAGGGCAGGGTGGACATGGACACAGGTTAGCCTTCGCCGCCGGGGTCGCGCCAGCGGTGGGTGCGGCCGGCACCGCTCTCGTGACTGCGTCGCTGCTGATCTATCCGCGCGGTGGTGCATTAGGAGCGATGATGTTAGCTGCGCCCCCTTGATCCGTACGCTGCTACACTCGAATGATCCAGGAAATAAAAAGGCATTACCGGTACTCTTGACGTTTTCCGTGGCGCGGGTGATAAGTTGCGGATACCGGGTGTCGCCGACGGTCCGGACTGCGCCGGGCGCGGCTCATCCACCACCGGTCTGCAAGGAGGAGTCATGGCCTTGAACAAGACGCTCGCCTGCGGCGAGGAGCATCGACCCAACACCACCGCCGCCGGGTGCGAGGAAGACCTCGTGATCAGCCCGGTGCCGGTGGAGAACCCGTTCGGCTCGTTCTAGCCCACGGGTTCGCCGCGCAGGTTGGGCGGACGGCCACGGCGGCCGTCCGCCTTCGTTCACCCCTGGACGGGAGATGGAATCGCGTGCTGCTGATCGCGGGCGGTGAAGCGGACCCGAACGTCGACTCGCTCGCGACGCGTGCGGAATGGCGCGGGATCGAGGCGCGCGCCCTTCGCGTCGGCGCGGGGACGAACCCGTCGCTCGCCTGGAGCTTCGACGACGACCGGCTGGTGATCGACGGGGCCGAGGTGAACCCCGCCGCCGTCTTCCTGCGCTACGACGTGTTCGGGCACCTGGCCGACGGGCGCCAGGCCACCGCCTACCGCGCGAACGCCTGGTACACGGCGCTCCTGGGGTGGATGCTCGCCCATCCACGCGTGCGGATGCTCAACCGGGACTACGGCGGCCAGATCAACAAGCCGTTCATGCTGCACCTCGCGCAGCAGACGGGGCTCTTCATCCCACCCACACGCATCACCAACGAGCTTGACGCGGTGGAGCGCGAGGCCGCGGCGCTGGGGCCGCTGATCGCCAAGCCGTTGACCGGCGGCGGCTACGCACAGCCGCTGGAGGAGCTGCTCGCCTCCACCGAGCGCCGCGACGGCCGCTCCGCCGCGCCCGCCTTCGTGCAGCGGCGGATGGTGCCGCCCGAGGTGCGCGTCTACGGCGTGGGGATGGGCGCGGACCGCCGCTACGTGGCCTTCCGCGTGGAATCGGCGGCGCTGGACTACCGCGTGGACGACGACAGCGTGGTGGTGCACCTGCCGCTGGAGGAGGTGGATGCCGATGCCGTGCGCGGCCTCGGGCGGCTGATGGACGCGCTGGAGATGGACTACGGCGCCGCCGACTTCAAGGCCGATCCGGACACCGGCCGCCTCGCCTTCCTGGAGGTGAACTCCGGGCCGATGTTCGCCGGCTTCGACGCCGTGAGCGACTCCGCCGTGAGCGACGCGATCCTCGACTACCTCGCGGGGTGAAGCAGGGAGACGGGTGGACGAACCCGCGGCAGAATCAGCCCGGGCCCACTCGCATCGGCCGGCTACGGCAAAGGAGGCATCCCGCGCAAACCCGCTACAAACGCCTCCGGGTCTTCCCGAACCCACAGTACCGCATCCCGCAACGTAGGCCGATACGCGATCACCCGCCGCGCAACATCATCACTGAGCGCAGCGAGCAGGAGCAGGTTCATGTCTGCGACCCCGATGCCAATTGTCTCCGCGTCTGGCTCATAGATCCCGCGCGTCTGGAATTCGGCGTCATCTTCGGTCAGCATGTACCGTAGCGCACGCTTGTACTCGTCCCGCCTAAACGGGAGGCCGAAGCGATTTCCGAACGGAAGCGTATCAACCACTGCAGCAGGGGCCTATGGTGAAGGAGGCCTCCGGCGAAAACCCGCTACAAACGCCTCCGGGTTTTCCCGAATCCGCAGTACCACGTCCCGCAACTCAGGCCGGTACGCGATCACCCGCCGTGCAACATCGTCACTCAGCGCGGCGAGCAGGAGCAGGTTCAAATCCGCGATCCCGATCCCAATGGCCTCCGGGTCTGGTTCATAAATCAGGCGGGTGTGGAACTCGGCTTCGTCATCCGCCATGATCGGCCGTAGTGAACGCTTGAACTCCTCCCGCGTAAAGGGAAGTCCGAAGCGATTCCCGAACGGAAGCGTATCAACCACTGCAGGAACCTCCAGCGGCTTTTTGAGCGCGCTCAGCGGCGTCGTGTCCAAAGCCACGCTGCATACCAAGCACGCCGCGAGGATCAGCATACTCGTTGCCCGTCGATGACGATGACCTTTCCAACGCGCCAGTGATGATACCCGTGCCCGCGTCTGGGTCTTCCGGATATTACTTCACTGCGGGGACGCCGCTCTGCTGGATGAGCTTGGCGACCAGCGCGGTCCAGCCGGTCTGGTGGCTGGCGCCGAGGCCCGCGCCGTCGTCGCCGTGGAAGTACTCGTGGAAGGGGACCAGGTCGCGCCAGTGCGGGTCGTGCTGGAAGCGCTCCGTTCCCCCGAACACCGCCCGCCGCCCCTCGTGGCGCACGAAGATCGAGATCAGCCGCCGCGAAAGCTCCACCGACACCTCCCAGAGCGTCAGCATCCGCCCCGACCCCGCCGGGTGCTCCACGGTGAAGGTGGAGCCGTAGTACCAGTCGAACTTCTGCAGCGCCTCAATGATCAGGAAGTTGAGCGGGAACCAGACCGGCCCGCGCCAGTTGGAGTTCCCGCCGAAGAGCCCGCTGCGCGACTCGGCCGGCTCGTAGTCCACCTCGCCCACCGTGCGCCCGCCCACCTCCAGGCGGAAGGGGTGCTCCGCGTGCCAGCGCGACACCGAGCGGATGCCGTAGGGCGAGAGGAACTCGCGCGCGTCCAGCATCCGCGCCAGGATGGCGCGCAGCCGCGGCTCGCTCACCACGGCGAAGAGGCGGCGGCCCTTCTCCCCCACCTCCATCACCGACGCCGCGTCGCCCACCAGCTCCATGCGGTTGCGGAGGAACCACTCCAGCCGCGTGCGGAAGCCGGGGAGCCTCTCCAGCAGCTCCGCGTCCATCGTCTCCACCGCCAGCAGCGGCACCAGCCCCACCATCGACCGCACCTTCAGGTACGTCCGCTCGCCGCCGGGAAGGTGCAGCAGGTCGTAGTAGAAGCCGTCCTCGTTGCACCAGAGGTCGTCGTCCTCGCCGCCGCGCGCGGCGGGGTGGTCGTTGATGGCGTGCGCGATGTGGAAGTAGTGCTCCAGGAACTTGGTGGCCACGTCCTCGTAGGCATCGTCCTGCCGCGCCAACTCCAGCGCGATGGCCAGCATGTTCAGGCAGAACATCGCCATCCAGCTGGTGCCGTCGCTCTGGTCCAGCCGCGCGCCGCCGGGGAGCTCCTCGCTGCGGTTGAACACGCCGATGTTGTCGAGCCCCAGGAATCCCCCCTGGAAGACGTTGCGCCCCGTGGCGTCCTTGCGGTTCACCCACCAGGTGAAGTTGATCAGGAGCTTGTGGAAGACGCGCTCCAGGAACCGCACGTCGCCCGTGCCGGTGGCGTGCCGCTCGATCTGGTAGACGCGCATGGCGGCCCAGGCGTGCACCGGCGGGTTCACGTCGCCGAAGCTCCACTCGTAGGCCGGGAGCTGGCCGTTGGGGTGCATGTACCACTCGCGCAGCAGGAGCACGAGCTGATCCTTGGCGAACCCCGGGTCGACCAGCGCGAAGGCCACCGCGTGGAAGGCCAGGTCCCACGCCGCGTACCAGGGATATTCCCAGGTGTCGGGCATGGAGATCACGTCGTGGTTGTTCAGGTGCATCCACGCGTGGTTGCGCCCGTTCCAGCGCTCGTCCGGCGGCGGGGGATGCGCGGGGTCGCCCGCCAGCCAGCGCTGCACGTCGTAGTGGTAGAACTGCTTGCTCCAGAGCAGCCCGGCGAAGGCCTGCCGCTGCACCATCCGCTCGTCGTCCGAGGCCTCGGGCGCGGCGAGCGGGGCGTAGAAGGCGTCCGCCTCGGCCATGCGCGCGGCGAAGAGCGCTTCGAACGCCTCGCCGAACGCCCCCGTGCCGCTCACCTCCGTCGAGAGCCGCACCCGCACCACGCGCTCGCCGCCGGCGGGAACGGTGAGACGGTAGCACGCCGCCGCCTTCGTCCCCTCGCGCGCCGGGTTCACCGCGTCCGCGTCCCCATCCACCACGCAGCGGTGGATGGCATCCTTCACGTACGGGCTTGGATTGGGTGATCCGAAGAGGCGCGCGGCGTTCGTCTCGTTCTCGGTGAAGAGCAGCTCCGGCGCGCCCTCGCAGGTGAGGTGGTAGCGGCCGAGCGTCTCGTGCTCCGCGAGGACCTGGATCGAGCCGTCGTGCGTCTCCAGCGCGGTGAGCGAGGGGCGGTAGCCGCGCACCCCCCACGACCAGTTGTTGCGGTACCAGAGGGTCGGGAGCACGTCGATGGCCGCGTCCTCCGGCCCGCGGTTGGCGACGGTGATGCGGACCAGGAGGTCGGTGGGCGACCCCTTGGCGTACTCCACCGTCACGTCGAAGTAGCGGTCCTCGTCGAAGATCCCCGTGTCGAGCAGCTCGAACTCGGGATCGCCGTAGCCGCGGGCGCGGCTCTCGTCGATGAGACGTTGATAGGGGAAGGCGCGCTGCGGGTACTTGTAGAGCGCCTTCAGGTACGCGTGGCTGGGGAGGGCGTCGAGGTAGAACCAGTAGTCCTTGGCGTCCTCGCCATGGTTCCCCTCCGGCCCGGCGAGGCCGAACGCGCGCTCCTTGAGGATGGGGTCCGCGCCGTTCCAGAGCGCCAGCGCCAGGCAGAGGCGCTGCCCCTCGTCGCAGATGCCGAGGAGCCCGTCCTCGTTCCAGCGGTAGGCGCGGCTGCGCGCGTGGTCGTGCGGGAAGTAGCCCCAGGCGTCGCCGCCGGCGCTGTAGTCCTCGCGCACCGTCCCCCAGGCGCGCTCGGCCAGGTACGGCCCCCACAGCCGCCAGGGCGCGCGCCCCGCGTCCGCGTCCGCCAGCCGGCGCGCCTCGGCGGTGGCGGCGGCGTCCGAATCGGGCATCGACGCCTCCGTCAGTAGAGGGTGACCTGCTGCGTCAGGCCGCCGTCCACGTAGTAGGTGCTGCCGGTGACGTACGCCGCCTCGTCGCTCGCCAGGAAGACGGCCACGGAGGCGACCTCCTCCGGCTTGCCGAAGCGCCCCAGCGGGATCTCGGTAAGGGCGTTGCGGAACGCCTCGGGGTTGTCGAGCACCGCCTGGTTGATGGGCGTGGCGATGGCGCCGGGCGCGATGTTGTTGACGGTGATGCCGTGCGGCGCCAGCTCGATGCAGAGGTTGCGCATCATCATGCGGATGGCCCCCTTGCTGGCGCAGTACGAGGTGTAGCCGGGGAAGGGGATGTCCTCGTGCACGCTCGACATGTAGATCAGCCGCCCTCCCCCGCCCTGCTTCACCATCTCCCGCGCGGCCGCCTGGCTGACGGCGAACGAGCCGTAGAGGTTCACGCCGAGCACGCGGTTCCACTCCTCGTCGGTGGTCTCCAGGAATCCGCGCTGGATCTCGATCCCCGCGTTGTTCACCGCGACGTCGATGCGCCCGAACTCTTCCACCACGCGCGCCACCATCGCCTCCACCATCTCGCGCTTCGACACGTCGGCCTCGACGGCGATGGCCTTCGTGCCGAACGACGCGGCGGCGGCCTCGGCCGCGTCGCGGTCCCGGTCGCTGCCGGGGCGGTAGTTCACCGCCACGTGCGCGCCCTCCGCCGCGAAGCGCGCCGCCACCGCCGCGCCGATCCCGCTGCTCGCGCCCGTCACCAGCGCGACCTTGTCCTTCAGACGCATGGATTACCCTCCCGGAGAGGACCAACTGTGCCGGCGAGGGTGGGCGAGCCGGAGGGGAGATGCAGACTACGGTGGGAGGGCGGGAACAGCAACGGCCGTCTCAGGTGTCCGCACGAGATCCTTGACGCGGAAGCAAGGATGGTGTATCAGTGTATTAGTTGTACAGTACACCGGTATATTCTCCGCAGACGGAATCCGCAATGCTCTTCAGCATCGAAGCGTCGTCGCCCGTTCCCATCTACGCGCAGGTGGTTGCGCAGGTGCGCGCCGCCATCGCGGCCGGGGAGCTGCGCGCGGGCGACGCCCTTCCCTCGGTGCGGCAAATGGCGGCGGAGCTCCGAGTGAACCCGAACACCGTGGCTCAGGCGTACCGGGAGCTGGAGCACGAGGGGCTCACCTACGTGCAGCGCGGCCAGGGGACGTTCGTCGCCGAGGTGGGTCCCGAGCGCCTGGCCGGCGAGCGGACGCAGGTGGCCCGCGCGCTGGTGGAACGCATGCTCCACGAGGCGTTCCGCCTGGGGCTCACCCCCGCCGAGATGCGCGACACGGTGGACGCCTGCCTGGCCACCCTCCCCGGTGGCGGCGCGCGCGCCGCCACCCTGCCAGCGGACCCACCCGCATCGATCGCAATTCCTTTCACCTGAGGGACGAGCCATGGACCGCATCTCCCTTTCCGACCCACCCACCCCGGAAGCCGCGCCGGCGCGCGGAGGTGTGCCGACGAGCGCCGCGGCCCCTGCCCTCCGCACCCGCGGGCTGTCGCGGCGGCTGGGCGGCTTCTCGCTCCGGGACGTGTCGCTCACCGTGCCGGTGGGAGCGGTCTACGGGCTCCTGGGGCCCAACGGGGCGGGAAAGACCACCACCCTGCGCCTGGTGATGGGGCTCCTCCGCCCCGACGCCGGCGAGGTGGAGGTGGCGGGGATCGACGGGCTCCGCCACGGCGCCGAGGCACGCGGGAAGGTGGGGTATGTCCCCGAGCGCCCCGCCCTCCCCGACTGGATGACCGTGGGGCGGGCCATGCGCCACCACGCCGTCTTCTATCCCGGCTGGGACGCGGCCTATGCCGCGGAGCTGGCGCGGCGGCTGGGGGTGGACCCCGCGCGCCGGGTGCGGCAGCTCAGCAAGGGCGAGACGGCCAGGCTCGCGCTGCTCCTGGCGCTGGCGCACCGCCCCCCGGTGCTCCTCCTGGACGAGCCCACCGACGGGCTGGACGCGGTGGCGCGGCGCACCCTGACCGAGCTCCTCCTGGAGTACGTGTCCGACAGCGGCGCCTCGGTGCTGGTGTCGTCGCACCTGGTGCACGAGCTCGAGCGCTTCGCCGACTGGGTGGGGGTGATGGACGGCGGCCGGCTGGTGGCGGAGACTCCGCTGGAGCGCTTCCGCGGCTCCATCAAGCGGCTGCGTGTGGCCGCCGGGGCCACGGCCGAAGGGTCGCTCCCCTTCCACCTCCTCTCCCGCGAGCCGCGCGGGCGCGAAGAGGTGTGGGCGGTGCGCGGGTGGGAGCCGGCCATGGCGGACGCCCTGGCCGCGCGCGGGGTGGAGCTCAGGGAGGTGGTGGACCTGGACCTGGAAGACTGCTACGTGGAGCTGATCCGCGGCGACGCGCGAAAGGAGGCCGCTCATGCTGGCTGAGCTGATCCGCGCCGAGTGGGACCGGCGCGCCGTGGGGGTGCTGCTGATGCTCGGGGTGTTCCTGGCCATTCCCCTCCGCTACGCCGCGGCGCTCTCCGACGGCCTGAGCGACGACGAGCTCCAGGCCGCGCAGCGCTTCGCCTGGATGGTGTTGATGGCGGTGGTGGCGGCCGCGGCCGTGTGGGGCGCGCAGGTGTGGGCGCCGGAGCGGAAGGGGCGCTGGGGGTACACGCTCTCGCTCCCGGTGGGGCGAGTGCGCCTCTTCGCGCTCCGCTACGCGGCGGGGCTCGCGTGGCTGGCGCTCGTGGTGGCTGCGCTGGCGGCCGCTTCGTACACGGTGGCCGCCACCGCCCAGCTGCCGCGCTTCGTGTACGCCTACCCGGGCTCGTTCACCGCTTGGGTGGCGGCGGAGAGCTGGCTGGCGTACACCGCCTCCTTCGTGTTGGCGGCCCGCTGGGAGCAACCCGGCCGCGCCGCCCTGCTGGTACTGCTGGCGCTGTTCGTCCTGCCGCGCGTGGCCGGCGGCGCCCTCGGGTCGTGGGCGTGGGCCTCGGCCACTTCGCCGCTCTCTCCCTTCGGGCTGGTTTCGGAGGTCACGCTTCTGCTCGGGAGGTGAAGCCATGCGCACGTACATCCTTGCCCTGGGCTCCGCCCTGGCGCTTTCCGGCGCCGCCCTGGCGCCATCCGTCGCCGACGCGCAGGGGGCCGGCGATCCTCGCATCCCGCTCCGCCCCGGCGGCGTGGGGGTGAAGCTGGAGCACCGCTTCACCGGCGAGGTGCGCATCGTCGGCGTGCTCCCCGGCTCGCCCGCGGAGGCGGCGGGGCTGGGACGGGAAGACTGCGTGCTGCTGGCCGTGGACGGGCGCCCGGTGGGGTTCGGCGGAGGGCACGCGCTCACCGCCCTGGCCGGCCCAGTCGGCACTCCGGTGGAGGTGACCGTCCGCCGCGGCCGCGCGGTGCGCACGGTGCGGATGGCGCGCGGCGACGTGCTGGCGCCGAATACCGGGTACACGGAGGTGGTGCTCACCCGCCGCTTCGTGGTGCACCACCACCCGGGGCCCGCCGCGGCACGTGAAGCCCGCCGGCTGGCCCGCGTGGCCGAGCAGAAGTACGCGGTCTCCGGACTTCCCCGCGACACCCGGGGACGGCGCGCGCACCTGTGGGTGGCCGGGATGCTGCCGCTTCGGGAACAGTCGCTGCCGGCGTGGGCCACGTACGCGCAGTCGGAGTGGACCTCCACCACGTGGGGACCCATCGAGCGCGTCTTCGGCTACCTGGCGTATGGCGATCCTGGCCAGGTGGGCGAGGAGGCGTTCGGGGCCACCTCGGGGATGGGGAACGGCGGGACAGGCCGGGAGCAGGAACGCTGGGCGCACAGGGCCGCCGCCCTCTCGATCGAAGGCACGGCGGCGCAGTCGCCCCAGGCGGGAACGCCGCAGATCGTCGCGCCGTTCGGATACCGCCCGCCGTGGCGAGCGTACGGCAGCACGTGGGGGAGCGACGAGGAGATGAGCCTGCGGCACTACACGCTCGATCGCTTCGGGATCGAGCGCTTCCGGCGGCTGTGGGCCAGCGACCTCACGTTCAACGACGCGGTCCGGCGGGAGCTGGGGGTATCTGCCGAGGAATACCTGCGCGGCTGGGAGGCGTACGTCCGCACCCTCGGCCCCGACCCCCGTGCCCCGCTGTCGGCCGGCGTCGTGGCGGGAACCTTCGCGTGGGTCGGACTGGCGCTGCTCTTCGGCGCGCGCGTGGCGCGCACCAAGGAGATCGACTGACGGACGCCCGCCCGGCTTCCGCCTCCCGGGAACCGGCCGGCGCCCGCAAGCGGCTGGCTACCCCCGGCTGGCGTGCAGTCCCACCCGCCTTGCGTAGGGCAGGCGGCGGTCGAGAGGAGCGAATCCAGTCGCTGGGATACAGAGTAACGCGAGTCGGCGGGAGATCAGCACGAGGAGCGAGACATAGGTGGTGGGCGGAGATGCTCAGGCGTGCGGCCGGGGCATGTTGCCTCTTCCTGCGGACGCTAAAGCTAAACGACGGAGTTTCATAGATCCTGACCGCCATGAGGCCGAGCAACAATGCGGAGCGCACCGACAGTTACAGTGCCGCGGCTAAGCCGCGTCTTCTCCAAAGCGATCAACTGAGACTCACTCTGTAGGGATCGGCTGAATTGCAACTGAAGGGTTATCTAACGACCCAGTAGACGATCCTGACCGATTTCGCTTCCGAAACAACGATGCCAGCTCCGTTCGGGGATCGGGTTTGAAGTTTGATGCACCCTTGCGTATGTAGATGTCGTTCTTCGCAGTTGCGTAAGGACGATCATCTCCGGGAGGAACATCTACGGCAATGACGCGAGCACCTGCGACCGGCACGGCTTGAACGAGAACGCGAGGAACGGGTTTGATCCGCGACCGAATCAACTCGTGAACACGCGCGGTAAGTGCTGTCAACGCTTGATCGGTGTCGCCCTTGCCCAGCTTTCGAAGTATAGTTTCTGGTTGCGGAACTCCGTCGTCGGTTACACCAAGGTAGAGTCGCCCACCCCCCGTATTAAGAAACGCGACGATAGTCTGAATCACTTCCCATTCTTTATTGTCTCCGTGCTCAATGTATGGCTTATACTCAATCTGATCTCCTTCACCCACAGAGAGTTCTGCGGGTGCGCGCTCTTCCAAAGAAAGCTCCCCGACATGGGCTTTATAGTGCTCGCCTCGAGTCAAATATACTGTTGAGAGCAGCGTTCCATCGCCATGTACGAGAAACACTTGTACAGCGGTAGCCATTCGAGGTATATCCCAGCGCGTAACGGAAGCACCTGGAGATGCACCAATGACAGAAATCTTACCTGTATCAATAGCGTTCACTTGCAGTTCAACGACCTCATCTGCAACAGTCGTTTCCGCATGTACAGTCAGTGTTTCTCCTTCCCATTCGGCACGCCGGATTCGACCACGGGTGTCGGGAAGCAGGACAACCACCTGACCGAGAAAGGGAAGCTCCCTACCCATACTGTTGAATTGCGCACCATGCCAGACCCAATCGCGAACAGCATCAGCTGCATCCGCATACGGCGGGAGCCCTCTGGCAGCGACAGGCCCCCAAACGTTAACCCCGTTTTGTACGACTGAGATCGAGACGAGATCTTCAGTCCATCCGGTGTAGCTTGGACTACGGATTTTGGACTGCTGCTGCATCCAGAGCCGGTTTGCATCGTAACTCAGAAAAACCGGTCCAAGACGCCGCTTCTGTGTAAGTATGTCGATGAGTGCTTCTACCGCGATCTCGACGGGAAGCCACTCTTCACCGAGAATCAAAGTCGGATACTGCCGATATGGTCTGGCTTCGATGATCTCTTCCGCGAAAAACCAGCGACAACCGACTAGCTTTGGACCGTCGTCCGCCGGCACATAGGCAAAACTTGCAAGCGCACCAGCAATCGGCCGGTGACGCGCAGCAAGAGAATCAGTCAACCAGTGTTGCAGTTGCTCAAGGTTGATAATCGCCATTGTAGCCCCTCACCCCGCTGTCCCACGCGCTTTCCGCCCGCGCCTCGGCTTCGGGTCGGCCGCGGGGGTGGAGGGCGCGGCGCGACCGTTCAGCATCGGGCGGAGGTACTGGCCGGTGAACGACTCCTCGACCATCGCCACCGTCTCGGGCGAGCCCTCGGCCACGATGCGGCCGCCGGCGGGGCCGCCCTCGGGGCCCAGGTCGATCACCCAGTCGGCCGTCTTGATCACGTCGAGGTTGTGCTCGATCACCAGCACCGTGTTGCCGCGGTCCACCAGCTTGTGCAGCACCTCCAGCAGCATCCGCACGTCCTCGAAGTGCAGCCCCGTGGTCGGCTCGTCGAGGATGTAGAAGGTCTGCCCCGTCGCGATCTTCGACAGCTCGCTCGCCAGCTTCACCCGCTGCGCCTCGCCGCCGGAGAGCGTGGTCGCGCTCTGGCCCAGGTGGATGTAGCCGAGGCCCACGTCGGAGAGCGTCTGCAGGTGGCGTCTGAGCCGCGGCACCGCCTCGAAGAGCTCCAGCGCGTCGTCGACCGTGAGCTCCAGCACGTCGGCGATGGAGTGGCCCTTGTAGAAGACCTCCAGCGTCTCGCGGTTGTAGCGCTTCCCGCGGCAGACGTCGCAGGGCACGTAGACG
>Ga0070685_10000798_pt1 | contig 17072 bp, 16 predicted proteins | sample KBSS13LmetaG_FD_65651 | JGI IMG/M metagenome (GOLD analysis project Ga0070685, IMG submission 65651) | Switchgrass rhizosphere microbial communities from Kellogg Biological Station, Michigan, USA - KBS S1-3L metaG | ecosystem: Host-associated > Plants > Roots > Rhizosphere ...
GCAGCTCCACCGTTCCCGCGTAGGTCTCGCGCATCTCCAGGTCGCGGGTCACCGAGAGGTAGCCGTCGGTGCCCACCACCCCGGCCACGTTCAGCTTGCCTTCCACGCTCTCGGCGTGCGCGCGCGGGTTTCCCACCAGCCCGCGCACCTCGCCGCGGCCGTTGGCGGTCACCAGCAGCCGCCCGGCGGGCCCGCCACCCCTGACCTCCACCGAGAGCGACTGGTCCTCCTCCTTCAGCGACGCGGCGGCGAGCAGCAGCGCCCCCATGGCGGTGCGGCCCAGCGCCGCGCTCACGGCGGGCCAGGTGCCGTGCCGCCGCTGCAACTCGGCCGCCACGCCGGTGGCGTTCAGCGCGAAGGCGCGAACCCGGCCGTCCAGCGCCGTGGCGCGCACCATGTAGTCCCCGTTCAGCATCGTGCGTCTCCCCGTGTAAAACGAGCCGCGGCCTGGAGTTGCGGGCCGCGGCACAAGGTTGGGGAGTGCTACGCCGGTGGCGCCGGAGGGTTCCGCCCGCGCCACTCGATATTTCTGCCACGGCCTGTGGCAGAATTAACGCAAATGATCCGGTCGCCCCGTGGCGTTCAGCCTTCCCCCTCGGCGCGGCCCAGCCGCAGCGCCAGCGTCCGCACGCTCGGCAGGCTCTGCGCGAGCGGCTCGGGGAGATGGTCCGTCAGCCGGAACTCCGCCACCCCGATCGGCTTCTCCATGCCGCGCAGGGCGTACTCGGCGATGACGCGGTTGCGCTCCTTGCACAGGATCAGGCCGATGGTGGCCCGGTGCCCCTCGCCGCGGAGCTGCGCGTCGACGGCCGCGAGGTAGAAGCTCATCTTCCCCGCGTCCTCAGGGGTGAAGGCGCCCACCTTCAGCTCGACGATCACGTAGCAGCAGAGCGAGATGTGGTAGAACAGCAGGTCCACGTAGTAGTCCTGCCCGCCTACCGAGAGGTGGTACTGGCTCCCCACCAGCGCGAACCCCACCCCCAGCTCCAGCAGGAAGTCGCGCACGTTGGCGAGCAGCGCCCGCTCCAGCTCGCGCTCCTGCAGCGCCGGCCCGAGCTGGAGGAACTCGAAGTGGTACGGGTCCTTGAGCAGCTCCCGCACCAGGTCCGTCTGCCCCGCCGGGAGCGCACGGTCGAAGTTGGTGACCGCACGGCCGCTACGGGCGTGCAGCCCGGTGCCGATCTGGTGGAGGAGGATGCTCCGGCTCCACCCGTGCTCGACGGTTTTCCGCGCGTACCAGAGGCGGTCCAGCGGGCTGCGTAACTTCTCCAGCAGCACGATGTTGTGCCCCCACGGAATTTCTGCCACAGCTTGTGGCAGAATTTCGCCGTCGACCTCCGGGAGCGGGAGGTGCGGCGCGATCTCGCGCGTGTAGGAAAGGTAGAGCGCGCGCATCCGCCACAGGTTGCGCGGGGAGAAGCCCTGCGCGTCGGGGAAGGCGCCGCGCAGGTCGCGCGAGAGCCGTTCGATGGCCGCCGAGCCCCACCCTTCCTGCTGCTGCCGGACCGCCACCTCGCGGCCGATGTCCCAGTAGAGCTGGATCAGCTCGCGGTTCACGGCGACCCGGGCCCGCACCTGGGCACCGCGGATGCGTTCCTTCAACGACTCCAGCAGCTCGCCGTAGCCGCTGGGCGGCAGCGCCACCGGCGTGGTCGCAGGAGGACGGACGCGTACGCGCCGCGCCGGAGGCTTCTTCTTCCTCGGCATGGATCGGAGAGTGGCAAACGTGGCGCGGGGGCTCTGCCGAAAAATGAAAATGTACAGAGTGGCCAATCAAGGTCAATACTGGTGGTGCGATGGCCGAAAGTGAGCCATTCGTAGGTGGAGGCGAGGGCTCCGCAGGCCACGGATCTCGGGAGTAAACAGGTGGGGGGCGCAACCGCTGCCGAGATGTTCAGCCGGAAGTGTTACGCTGGTGGCCTCTTAGGCCCCATCATGGATGCTGCGCCCTTTGAACCTCCGTAACTTCTTGATGAGTATGAAGTTATGCTACACGAAAATTTCTGCCACGGCTGTGGCAGAATTTGGCCGTCCGCCAGGGCGGATCTCGCGGGTGCGGGAGAGACAGAACCGTTCACGTCGCTACGCGGTAATCATCGGTAGTCATGCGGAACCGCGGCGGAGAAGATCCTGGTGTGGGCTCCGCACCTCCGGCTCCGGATGCGAGATCCCGGCGTCCTGGCGCCGGTTTGATCATTTGCGTCAATTCTGCCACAGGCTGTGGCAGAAATTCGGACTCCCCCTGTGGACCGTCGATCTCCGCTCTCCGCGCCATCCGCCGTTGCCGGGAATGGTTGCCGCGAGCGAGCCGGAGCGCGCACATTGCCGAGCGTAGATCGATCCCCATCACCCGAAAGCCGGAAGGATGAAGCTCGCAGGCTCGCTCCTCGCCGCCGTGTTCGTGCTCGCCGCGTGCGTGCCGCGGCCCGTGGTGGTTCCACCGCCGCCCCCGCCGCTGCCACCGCCCCCGCCGCCGCCCGTGGAGACCGAGGCGGAACGGGCCACGCGCGCGCACCAGACCTGGAGCGCGGGCGTGGCGCTCGGGCGCCAGGGGCGATGGTTCCAGGCGGAGCGCGCCTACCGCGAGGCAATGGAGTTGGAGCCGGACTCGGTGGGATACCAGATGTCGCTGAGCACCGCGCTCCTCGAGCAGCAGCGCGACAGTGAGGCCGCCGACGTCCTCCTTTCCGCCATTCGGCTGCAGGAGGCCGCGCCCTCGCCCAACCACCGCGTGCTGGCGGTGGACTACGAGCGGCTGATCCAGATCCTGGAGCGCGTCAACCGCCTCGACGAGGCGCGCACCGCCCGCGAGCGCCAGCGCCTGCACCGCATGCTCCGCGACGCCCAGCCACCGGACTGAGAGAGTACCTCCGAAATTCTGCCACAGCTTGTGGCAGAATTTCGTAAGAGCATGCTGTCAAAGAATTTACCGGGTATTTCGCGATCCCTTTCCCGATGTCGTCCTGAGGCCGGCCACGCCCTGGCGTCGGGAGCCGCTGTAGTCGGAAGGCCGAAGGATCTGTAGCTGCCTCGAACCTGGGCCGCCGGAGCGCAGCCCGCACCTGCTGGTGAAGTTCAGGGATCGTCCGACGGTGCTGTCGGGAGATCGCACTACGTCGCCGCATTCGGCACGGCCCGAAATTCCACGCTCGCCGCGGGGTGCAGGCTCTCACATGGGAGGGATTGCGGGCGATGGAGACGCTGACGGCGGCCAGGGCGCAGATGGAGGTCTCGCTCGCCTTCCACATGGTCTTCGCGGCGCTCGGCATCGGCATGCCGCTGCTGATGACGCTGGCGGAGGCGCTCTGGCTGCGCACCGGCCGCGCGCACTACCGCGACCTCGCGCGCAAGTGGGCGAAGGCGACGGCGCTCACCTTCGCCGTGGGCGCGGTTTCGGGAACGGCGCTTTCGTTCGAGCTGGGGCTCCTCTGGCCGCGCTTCATGGCCTTCGCCGGCGGCATCATCGGGCCGGCGTTCGCATTGGAGGGCTACGCCTTCTTCCTCGAGGCCATCTTCCTGGGCCTCTACCTCTACGGCTGGGAGCGGCTCTCGCCCCGCGCGCATCTCGCGGCCGGCGCCGCGGTAGCCGCGAGCGGCGTGCTCTCGGGCGTGCTCGTGGTCGCGGCGAACGCGTGGATGCAGGAGCCGGCCGGATTCCGGATCCTGGCGGACAGGACGGTGGAGGCGAGCGCGTGGGCGCCGTTCCTGAGCCCCGCGTGGGGCCAGATGGCGCTGCACTCCACCCTCTCCTGCTACATCGCCACCGCTTTCGCCGCCGCCGGCGTGTACGCGCTGGGGATGCTGCGCGGGCGGCGCGACGCCTACCACCGCGCCGGCCTCACGCTCGCGCTGGCGGTGGGGACGGCCGCCGCCCTGCTGCAGCCGCTCAGCGGCCACGTGAGCGCGCAGCACGTCGCCCGCAACCAGCCGGTCAAGCTCGCCGCGGCCGAGGCGCACTTCCACACGCAGCGCGGCGCGCCGATCCTCGTCGGCGGCATCCCCGACACAGAGGCGCGCACGGTGCGCGGCGCGTTCCGCATCCCCCGCCTGCTCAGCTTCCTGGCGACGGACGACTTCAATGCGGAGGTGAAGGGCCTCGACGCGGTCCCGCGCGCGGAGTGGCCGAACGTCGCCGTCTCGCACCTGGCGTTCGACGTGATGGTCGGCAGCGCCTTCGCGATGATCGGGATGGGCCTCTGGTTCTGGCTCGCGAGCGGGCGGCGGCGCGAGCCGGGAAGGTGGCTGCTGCGCGCGCTGGTCGCCGGCTCGCCGCTGGGGATCCTGGCGCTGGAAGCGGGGTGGATCGTCACCGAGGTGGGCCGCCAGCCGTGGATCGTCCGCGGGGTGATGCTCACGCGCGACGGCGTGACGCCCGTTTCCGGCGTGCTGGCGACCTTCTTCGGCTTCACAGTGCTGTACCTGGTGCTGGGAACGGCGCTGGCCCTGCTGCTGCGCCGGCTCGCGACGGGCGCGCCCGCGCTGCCGTCGCCCGTGGCCGCGCCGCAGGTGGAGGCCGCGCATGCTCGCTGACCTCGCCGCGGCACTGACGCTCGCTGCTCTGATCGCGTACGCGGTGCTGGCGGGCGCCGACTTCGGCGGGGGGATCTGGGATGCCTTCGCGCGCGGCCCGCGGCGGGACGCGCAGCGCGACGCGATCGCCCACGCGATGGGGCCGGTGTGGGAGGCGAACCACGTCTGGCTGATCTTCGTGGTGGTGCTCCTCTTCACCTGCTTCCCCTCGGCCTACGCGGCGCTCGGCGAGGGGCTCTTCCTCCCCTTCCACCTGGTGCTGCTGGGGATCATCCTGCGCGGCGCGGCGTTCGTCTTCCGCGCCTACTCGCCGCGGAGCATCCGCCGTCCCGGCCGGCCGGGGCGCGGGGCGCGCCGCTGGGGCGCGGTCTTCGGCGCGGCGAGCGTGGTCACCCCGGTGCTGCTGGGGATGTGCCTCGGCGCGGTGTCCGCCGGCGGGCTGCGGGTGTCGGGAGGGCATGCGGTCGCGGCGGACGGTGCCCCCTGGCTGCGGCCGCTGCCGCTGGCGACGGGCGGGTTCGCGCTCGCCGTCTGCGCCTACCTCGCCGCCGTCTACCTGGCGAACGAGACGGCGGGCGAGCTGCGCGAAGACTTCCGCCGCCGCGCGCTGGCGGCGGGCACGGCCGTGGTGGCGATGTCGGCGCTGATGCTGCCGCTGCTCTATCTCCGTGCGCCGCACCTCTGGCGCGGGCTGCTGAGCGCGCGGGCGGCGCCGGTGCTGGCGGTGGGGGTCGCGGCGGCGCTCCTCTCCGGCTGGGCGCTCTGGCGGCGTCGGCCGCGGCTGGCGCGCGCCGCCACGGTGGCGCAGACTGCCTGCCTCTTGGCTGGCTGGGGGATCGCGCAGCACCCGTTCATCATCTACCCCGACGTGACCATCCACGCCGCCGCGGCACCGGAGTCCACGCTGCGCTTCGTGCTCTGGTCCACGCCGTTCGGGATGGCGCTGCTGCTTCCCTCGCTCTGGTGGCTCTTCCGCGTGTTCAAGGGCCCGATGATGGGCCTGGCAAACGAAAACTGATTCGTCTCACGCGGAGACACGGAGGCATGGAGAGAGAACCACTCCAGCGGTTCGACCACCGGGGTTCCACCTCAAACCCTTGTGGAAGAATGAGTTGACGCCTCGCGTGACGCCGTGGTGAGGCGGCGGGCTAGCTTGATTTCGAAGCCTTGATGAAGCACGTCATGCACGGGAGGATGGATGGGGAGAACGAGGGCCGGATTCGCGCTGGTCGCGGCGGGGATGCTGCTGGCGTCGGGGAAGGTGGCCGCGCAGGCGCCCGACGGCGTCGCGGTGGGTGACAGCGTGCGCGTCACGGCGCCGGCGCTGGGGCCGGGGATTCGCGGCGAGCTGGTGGCGGCGAGCGGCGACACGGTCTACGTCCGCCGCTACGCCGCCACGCTCGCCGTGCCGATGTCGCGGGTGGACCGCATCGACGTGCGGCGGCGACGCTCGGCGTTGCGCGGGCTCGGGCGCGGGGTGGCGTACGGCGCGCCGCTCGGCTTCGCCGCCGGGCTCCTGCTCGGCCTCACCGTACATGGCGGCGGCAATCCAGACTGCGCCGACGACTGCAACCAGGCCATCACCATCGGCGCTGCCTCGGGGCTGGCGATGGGCACGGTGCTCGGCGCCGTCATCGGCGTCAGCTCGCCAGGCTCGCGCTGGGAGCGCGCGTGGACCCGTCCCGGTATCGCCCTCGCCCTGAACGTGAAGCTCTGATCCCAGTTCCTCACGCACGGACGCGGAGCCACGGAGAGCCCGAACGGTTCTCTCCGTGGCTCCGCGTCTCTGCGTGAAGGATTACTGTCCGAGCAGCGTCGCGAGGTCGTACTCCGCCAGCTCGCCGATGCGCTCCAGGGTCACGTCGGCGGGGGAGTAGCGGGCGCAGAGGTCGGGGTCGAGCGCGTAGTGGCCCTGGCGGGGGAAGACGGTGGCCAGGCGGCTGCCCCAGCTCCGGCGCATCGCGTCCAGGATGCGCAGCTTGTCGTCGACCATCACGTAGCGGCGCGCGGGGAAGCGGGCCTCCACGTCGTCCAGCATCTCCTCCTTGTGGATGTAGATCAGCACGTTCCCGTCCACCGCGTCCCACAGCCCCGAGCGCTCCACCTTGCGCGGCTGGAACACCACGTCGCCGTCCGAGAGGATCGCCACCGGGCCGAGCTGCTTGCAGCGCTCGATGGCGTCGAGCGAGCCGGGATAGAGGCGGTTGGCGAAGGGGTAGTTCACCAGCCAGGTGGAGACGGCCAGCAGGTTGGGGTCGCGCGGGTGCTCCACCCGGAAGCGCTGCAGCGCGCCCAGGTAGTCGGCGTACCCCAGCTCGCTCCGCAGCGCCTCGAAGGTGTCCCAGTACCACCGCGCGGGTCCCTCCCCGAACGCGCCCGACAGGTGCCGCCGCAGGTCGGCCGTCACGCGGTCGTTGTCCAGCAGCGTGTTGTCGACGTCGAAGAGGAACACTACGTCGTGCGGCGGACTCATCGCTGCCTCTGGCTCGGGGGTCGTGCATCGTATGATGGACGAGGATACGTCCGGGGCAGACGGCGGGCCAGCCAATGGGCGGCGGGGGCGCATCGCCCGGCACCGCCGGAGCCGAGATCCGGTGACGCGATGCTTTCCGTACACCGATGCGGAGCCGTAACCTTCACCCGGTCGGTCTCATCTTACCGCACCAGCGCATCTCACCCTCCCGCGCACCCCCGTCGCTTCGATGCCCTTCCTCTCCTGCATCACCCGCCTCGCCGCCGCGGCGCTCCTCGCCGCCACTCCGCTCGCCGCCCAGCACGACGACCACGCGCACGGCTCTTCGCCCCTCGCCGCGACCGACGTCGCGCGGCTGGGGCGGGTGGAGTTCGCCAACTCCGGCGCGGCCGCGGCCCAGCCGGCGTTCCTGCGGGGGATGACGCTGCTGCACAGCTTCCTGTTCGACGAGGCGCGCGCGTCCTTCCGCGAGGCCGAAACGGTCGATCCGGGCTTCGCCATGGCCTACTGGGGCGAGATGGCCTCGTCCGGCGACAGCGCCGCGGCCGATTCCATCCTCCGCCGCCTGGGCCCCACCCCCGCGGCGCGCGCGGCGAAGGCGCCCACCGCGCGCGAGCGCGACTACCTGTCGATCGCGGAGCGGTTCCTCCTCACCTCGTCAGACGACGACAGCCTGACCGTCGCCTACGCGGAAGCGTGGCGGGGGCTGCACGAGCGCTACCCGGACGACGACGACGCCACCCTGTTCTACGCGCTGGCGCTGGTCTCTCGCCGCTTCACCGAGCAGGCGGACGCGAACCGCTCGCTGCGCACGGCGGTGGAGGCCGGCGCGCTGATCGAGGACGTCTTCCGCCGCCGCCCCGAGCACCCCGGCGCGGCGCACTACCTCATCCACGTCTACGACGACGCGCGGCTCGCGCCGCTGGGGCTGCGGGCGGCGCGGGTGTACGCCCGCATCGCGCCGGCGGCGCACCACGCGGTGCACATGCCGTCGCACATCTTCTTCCAGTTCGGGATGTGGGACGACGTGGTCGCCGCGAACGAACGTGCCTGGGCGCTCTCCCGGGCGAGCACCGGGGGCCGCGAGCTCCCGCCGGAGGAGTGGGACTACCACGCGCTCGACTGGCTGCACTTCGGCTACCTGCAGCAGGGCCGACTTGGCCGCGCGCGCGTGCTGGCGGACTCGGTGCGGGCGATCTGGACCCCGGCGCGGGTGGCCGCGGCGCCCGAGTACCGGCGCGGCTTCCTCTCGCGCCTTGCCGCCACCTTCGACGCGCGCGACGCGCTGGAGACCGGGCGCTACCCGGCGGCGGCCGACCCCGCCGCGCTGGTCTCGCCGAACGACCTGCTGGTCGCCGCGATGGGAGCCGCGTCGCGCCGGGACTTCGCCGCGATCGACGCCGTCCGGCGCCGGATGGAGGCGGTGAACGATTCGATGGCCAGGGAGCGGCCCGGCGACGTGGGGCCGTCGCAGCGGGCCGCGGTGCTGCGCATCCGGGCGGTGCGCGCCCAGGCGGCCGGGCACGCCGACTCCGCGGTGGCGCTGCTGCGCACCGCGGCCGATTCCGTGGCGCTCGACCCCGCGCTCTTCCTGGCCGAGGGCCCGCAGCGCTCCAGCGTGGGCGTCACGCACCTGCTGCTGGCGCGGGCCCTGGCCGAGGACGGGCGAAACGCCGAGGCGCTCGCCGCCTACGACCGCGCGCTGGAGCTGTCGCCGGGGCGCTCCGCCGCGCTGCTCGGACGCGCCCGCGTGCTGGCGCGCCTGGGCCGGGCGGACGACGCGCGGCATGCCTACGCGCAGCTCGCCGCGAGCTGGAAGAACGCCGATCCGGAGCTTCCGGACCTCGCCGAGGTACGCACCGGCGCGGCCGGCGGCGTGTCCCCTTGAACCGCCGGCTCTCGCGCACCTTCATCGTCACGGCCGTCGCGCTCGGTGCCGCGGTGCTGTCCGCGTTCTTCTTCATCGCCTTCTTCGCGCCCGCGTGGCCGCGCACGGCGTGGGGCTGGCTCCTCTCCGCGGGCCTCGGCCTGCCGCTGCTCGTGCTGGCGGAGGTGATCATCACCCTCTGCTTCGCCGTCGGCCCGCCGCGCCACCGACGCTATGCGCTGGCCGGCACCTTCTTCCGCGTTCCCGCCGGCACCCCGGGAACGCGGGCCGTGCTTCTCGTCCTCCGCATCCTCGCCGCCGCCGCGCTCTGCGCGCTGGTGCTCTGGCTCATCCACCTCCTGCTGCACGTCCCCTTCATCCGCGCCCAGTTCCGCTGACGGCGGCATCCTCGCTCCCCTCTGCCTCCACGCGCGACCCGCCGTCGCCGGCCTCCACGCAGTGCTCGCCGAACGACCGCCCCAGCGCCGCCACCTCGCGCTCGAGCCGGGGGATGATGCGCTCCGCCGTCCGCGCGGAAAAACGGTCCGAGAGCCGGCTCATGAAGAGCTGCCGCACGGCCGAGAGCGGCCCTAGCGACTTCGGCACGAACACCTTGCGCGCGCGCCGCTCGATGGCGTCCACGAACGCCGCCGCGCACTCCCGCACCGAGGTGTAGGAGCCGAACGGGCCGGGGAGGGTGCGCAGCAGCGCATTGAAGCTCTCCAGGTCGCGCTTCGTGTCGCGCACCATGTCGGTGTCGATCCACGCCGGGTGCGCGATGCCGACGGCGACGCCCTTGTGCGCCACCTCCAGCCGCAGCGCGTTCCCGAAGAACTCCACCCCGCTCTTCGACGCCGCGTACGCCGAGAGCCCGGGCAGCGCCGCCAGCGCCGCGGCCGACGAGACCAGCAGGTAGTAGCCCTTCCGCCCGGTGACGTGCGGCAGCGTGGTCTTCACCGTCCGCACCACCCCGGTCAGGTTCACCTCGATCACGCGCGCGAGCGCCTCCACCGGCGCGGCGGCCACGCTGCCGTAGCTCGCGATCCCCGCGTTCGCCACCACCACGTCGATCCCGCCGAGCGCATCGACCGTCCCCGCGACCGCGCGCTCGAGCGCCGCCTGGTCGGTCACGTCGCACTCGAACCAGGCGTGCCCCGGGCCGAGCTCCGGCGCGAGCGCCGCCAGCCGCTCCGGCTCCATCCCCACCAGCGACAGCCGCGCCCCCCGCGCCGCGAGCTGCCGCGCCGTCTCCTCCCCGATCCCCCGCGCGGGACCGGTGATCAGCACCACTTTTCCGGAGATGGGATACGGCATGGGATCATCCTCTCCGTGTCTCTGCGTCTCCGCGTGAGAAAATTTGCCGAGCCTCGGTCCGATCGACCTCATCCAGCAGCACCCGCCAGTCCTCCGCCACCCGCACCATCGCCGCGTACGCGCCGGGCGACGCGCCGGTCATGTGCAGGAAGCCGTGCCCGTGCCCGGGGATGCGCGTGAGCCGCGCCGTCGTCCCCGCGGCCGCGAGTGCCTCGAAGTACGCTTCCGCCTCGTCGCGCAGGATGTCGAACCCGGCGGTGACCACCAGCGCCGGCGCCAGGCCGGACAGGTCCAAGGCGAGCAGAGGCGACACGCGCGGATCCTCTCCCGTCACCCCCGTGCCTTCCAGGTAGTGGCGCGCGAAGGCGTCGCGGTCGTCCTGGCTCAGGAACCAGCCCTCGCTGAAGCGCGACTGCGAGGGGCGCTTCGTCTCCGAGTCGGTCGGGGGATAGATGAGGAGCTGCGCGAACGGCGGCCGGTCGCGCGCGGTGAGCTGCGCCGCGACCGCCGCCAGGTTTCCCCCCGCGCTATCCCCGCCGACGGCGACGCGCGCCGGGTCCGCCCCGAGCTCCGCTGCGTGCGCCTGTGCCCACCGCAGCGCGGCGAGCGTGTCGTCGAGCGCAGCCGGGAACGGGTGCTCGGGGGCGAGGCGGTAGTCCACGCTCAACAGGTGCACGCCGCCGTGACGGCAGAGGATGCGGCACGCCTCGTCGTGCGTCTCCAGGTCGCCGATCACGTACCCGCCGCCGTGCAGGTAGACGGTGAGCGGCTCCGGCCCGAGCGCGTCTGGCGCGTAGTGGCGTACGCGCAGCGGACCGCCCGGACCGGGGATGTCGAAGTCGCGCACGCGCCCGACGGGCGTCATCGGCCCGCGGAAAAGCACCGATTCGCGGTGGAAGATCTCCCGCGCCTTCTCCGGCGTGGGCTCGCACAACCCACCGCGCCCGCGCCGGCGTCGCAGCGCACGGACGAGTTGCACGTGCGGATCGAGCGTCTGGCCGTCGACGGTGACCGGCGGCTCGCCGGAGAGCCGCACCTGCAGCCGCGCCGGGAGACGGACGAGCAGCCGCGCGACCGCCTGCTCCACCCGGTCGGCCAGGCTCCAGCGCTCGGGAAGGGAGGGCACCGCGCCTACACCCCGGCGGCGGCGGGTGCCGGGACGCGCCCGGTGGTCACGTACTCCGCGGGGTCGAGCCGGGCGACGCGGCGGCGGAAGCGCCAGGTGAAGTCCGGCCAGAGCGCCGAGTTGCGCCCGGTGCCGTCGAGGTACCAGCTCCTGCATCCACCCGAGGTCCACACCGTGCCCTCCATCCGCCGGTCGATGGCGGCCACGAAAGCCTCCTGCGCCTCCTCGCGCGGCTCGAGCGCCGCGGCCCCGGTCGAGCGCAGGTGGCGCAGCGCGGCCAGCAGGTGCTCGATCTGCGCCTCGATGATGTAGACCACCGAAGTGTGCCCCGTGCCGGTGTTGGGCCCCATCAGCATGAAGAAGTTGGGGAAGCCGGCCACGGTGGTTCCCAGGTGTGCCTTCGGGCTCCCCGCCCACGCCTCCGCCAGCGAGCGCCCGCCCCGCCCGCGGATGTGCGGCGCCAGCGGCGGGTCCGTCGGCACGAAGCCGGTGCCGAAGACGATCGCATCCACCTCCCTCTCCACTCCGTCGGCCGAGACGACGGAGTGGGGGCGCACCTCGGCGATGCCCTCCGTCACCACCTCCACGTTTGGCTTTGCGAGGGCGGGGAGGTAGTCGTTGGAGAGGAGGATGCGCTTGCAGCCGATCCGCCAGCTCGGCGTGAGCTTCGCGCGCAGCGCGGGGTCGGCGATGCTCTTCTCCAGGTGCCGCCGGGCGACGGTCTCGGCCAGCCGCATCACCCCCGGCCGCCGGAAGCCGAGGACGAACGCCTCGCGCGACAGGTAGATGGCCCCGCGCACCGCCCGCTGCAGCGCGGGAAAGCGGCGGTAGAGGCGGTGCTTCCGCGGCCCCAGCACCCGCTGCTGGCGCGGGATGATCCAGGGCGGCGTGCGCTGGAAGAGATAGAGCTTCTCGACGATGGGCTGGATGGCCGGGACGAACTGGATGGCCGACGCGCCGGTCCCCACCACCGCGACCCGCCTCCCGGAGAGGTCGAAGGTGTGGTCCCACCGCGCCGAGTGGAAGGCGCGCCCCCGGAACGTGCCGAGCCCCGGCAGTTCGGGGATCAGGGGATCGCTGAGCGCGCCGGATGCCATCACCAGCACCTGCGCGGTGAACGCGCACCGCGAGGTGTCGATGCGCCAGAGGCTCGCTTCGGCGTCCCACGCGGCACCCCGCACCTCGTGGCCGAAGCGCACGTGGGGGAGCACGCCGAACTCCTCGGCGCAGCGCTCCAGGTAGGCCTGGATCTCCGGCTGCGGCGAGAAGCTGCGGGTCCACTCGGGGTTGGGCGCGAACGAGAAGGAGTACAGGTGCGACTGCACGTCGCACTCGCACCCCGGGTAGGTGTTGTCGCGCCAGGTGCCGCCGACCGCTTCCGCGCGCTCCAGCAGCACGAAGTCGTCGATCCCCTCCTGCATCAGCCGGATCGCCGTCCCGATCCCGCCGAAGCCGCTGCCGATCACCGCGACCCGCGCGTGCTCCCCGCCGACAGGATCCACTCGTCCTCCCTCCTTACGATGCTGGCGCGTTTCGTCCAACCTACCCGTCGGAGCTCTCCGCGTGAAGGTCGTCGTAGCGAGTGCGGCCCGTGTCACGTGCTCCAGAGATCGGGCGTTCTCGTGCTGACGAACAGACCGGGAACCCTGGTCCACGAGGTGATGGGATGAAGCGATCGCTGAGCGCCGCGTGCGTGGCGCTGCTCGCCGGGTGCAACGGGTTCGATGGCCTCTGCACGCTGGTCGACTGCGACAGCGGGATCCTGGTGCGGCTCGCGCAGACGCCAACGGGGCCGTACCGCATCGAGGCGTGGTCGCCCGGCGACGACTCGACCCACGTGTTCGAGTGCGCGAATCCGGCCACCTGCGGCTATGCGTTTTTCGCGGACTACACGCCCAAATCAGTGGTCATCCGGGTGATCACCGACGCCGGCATGCGCCAGGAAACCGCGCAGCCCACGTACTCGGTCAGCCAGCCCAACGGCCCGCACTGCGAGCCCACCTGCAGGAATGCCACCGTAACCGTGCCGCTGCCAGGCTGAGCGCAATCCTTGGGGACAAGACTCTGCAGAACGCGGAAAGGCCGCCCCGGGGGGCGGCCTTTCGCGCAGTGAAGGAGCGGGGCCCGGCTCAGGAGTTCGCGCCCATGCGGACGACGTTCTCCGCGGCGGGACCCTTGGGGCCCTCCACGATGTCGAACTCCACGGCTTCGCCCTCGGTGAGGGTCTTGAAGCCTTCCTGCTTGATGGCGGAGAAGTGCACGAACAGATCCCTGCCACCCTCGTGTTCAATGAAGCCGAACCCCTTGGCGTCGTTGAACCACTTCACCTTGCCGGTCGAGCGGGCCATCTCCTACTCCTGCTGCTACGTGAGCTGATGAGGCGTCGGTGCGGCACTTCCGCACGTGCGACGTTCCGCGGGTCGCGCCGCACGCGGCGCGTTCGAGCCGCCCCCCGCGGGGCGGAGAGGACGTGTCTTCCCGGTGGGGAGCCTCAGCGATCCAGGCCGCGCACGCGCACGCGACCGAACCCCCGGGCCATGGCGGCGCGGAATGCGGGATGACGTGTGGCTTTGCGTGCGGAGAACAAGGTCTGGAGCGGGAACGGAGCCGATCTTCTGCGAACCGGGGGACCAGCCAGCGGGAGATCCTGAGGATGGAGCCGCACGGGCTCCGGGGAGAGTTCCGTCTGGAATGGACCCGTTTATAATCCTCCGTCCAGCCGATGTCAAGGATTTTGTCGCGCCGGCGCTGTTTTCCGCATGTAAATTTTCCCGTTACAACGACAGAATGCCGTTCAAGCTATTTGATCACGGCACCACCTCGAACGCCTCTCCCACCCGCTGCCGGTACGCGTGGAAATGACGATCGAGAGTGAAGACCCGGCGAAGGTTCAGCGTCTCGGCCGCTGCGACGAGCGATGCATCCGCAAGGTCCATCGGTGAATCCGCGTAGTCGTTCATCAGGATCCACATGCGATGCCCCTCGCCCCCCGCGGGCGAGTGCAGGCTTACCAGGCCATCGTCGATGTAGATCCAGAGTGCATTCTGTGCCCGAATGCCACCCCAGCGGCCTAGCAGGTACATCGCTTCGGCGAGGCAGGGCCAAGTAGTGACCAACTCGTCGGTGCTGAGCGCTTGAAGCGCCACCCCGCACCGTTCGTGGTCGGCATCACGAACGTTGAGCAACGCCACCAGCGGTCCCGTATCGCACAGTGTCGCCATTATAAGCGACCGTCGCGGTGTTTCTCCTCCATCCCCTCCGCAAACAGCTCGCTCGCTCGCGCCCCGAGATCCGTCCGATCGAGCGAGACCAGTCCAAGGTATCCCTCGAACCTCTCCGCCAGCGTGCGCACTGGCTGTTGGTCGTGACCGGCCCCGGACGCCGAGGAATGCCTGGGGAGTCGAGCTGCAATCCACTCCTCTGGCGTGGTACCGAACGCCAAGGCTTGCTCTTCGAGGTGTTGGTAGACCTCCTCAGAGATTGCGATCACTCGTCGGGACGCGCCAACCGCGTGCGGCTCATGCTCTTCGCCGGTGTCCCTGAACATCTCATCATACCCGCTGGAAGGGTTGCTTCCGCCGCTATTGAAGAGCCCGATGTAATCACTCCAGGCGTCCCCAAGAGTTTCGTCACATGCCGATTCCGGGCGGGGAGGAGCATCCGTCGTTGAAGGAAACTGCGCCGCGATCCACGCGGCGGGCGTGGTGCCGGAGGCGGACGCGGCCGCTTCGAGGGCGGCGTAGACTGGATCGGGGAGTTCGACGGATCGGCTCATGGCAGTATCCTCCTGCTCCAAATCTAACAAACCGCACATCCGGAGTCTACAAGCGTGCGTGGCCGCTTTCACCTGCTTTGTCCTACGTACAATCAGCGATCATCAAACAACTTACGTCGGACGCACCCTCCATCAGTCACATTTGGAAGACTTGGATGCGCGCCGGTGGCCGCATGAGAGCGGTGCCGCTCTCCGCAGCTCTGTGTTCTCTGCGTGAGACGAATCCGTAGAAGCTTGAGCTAATCGGCAGACGGCGCGAGCACGCGCTCGGGCTCGACGCTGGGGCGGGGCGGGAGGGGGCGGGTGTCGAGCGTCCAGCGGAAGGCCCCCTCGCGCTCGATGCGCTCGCGGCGGGTGAGGCCGCGGTAGCCGCAGGGGGGCTTCCGCAGCATCCGCGCGAGCGCGAGCCCGAGCCAGCCGAGCGGGAGGTAGTAGAAGAGGATGTCCCAGTCGCGCAGGAAGGCGTGCAGCGCGTTGCGTGCGGCCGGGCGGTGGGGGTCGCGCTCGTGGCGCAGGTAGGCATAGGGCCAGCCGAGCGGCGTGCGGCTCCAGATGCGCCCCTTGAGCTTCTTCATCGCCCGGAAGAGCCCGCGCACGTCGTAGGGTTTTTCGCCGTGCTCGGCGACCGCCGCGTCCAGCCGCTCCTGCGCGATCCGCCGCACCCGCTCGGCCACGCGCAGCACCGCCTCGCGCTCGGGGTGGTCCAGGTCCGTCTCTCCCTCCTCCCGCAGCAGCGCCCGCACGTCGACGGGATCGCCGACCACGAAGACCATCCGGCAGGGGAACGCCAGGTAGAACACGAACGGGAAGAGCGCCGCCACGAAGACGGTGGGAACGGGAAAGAAGGGGAGCCCCACCGTCTTCCGGAAGAGCGCGTTCAGCCACTCGAAGGTCACGCTGGTGGGGTTCACCCACTCCGCGTTCACCACCGACACGGGATAGACCGACGCGCGGTGCTTGGCCGCCAGCGCCACGAAGGAGCTGTGGAAGTGCTGGAGCTGGTAGCGCTTGAGGAAGCCCTTCCCGATCCCCGGCACCCCCTCGGGATAGTAGACGACCTTGTCGCCGCGCTCCAGCAGGCGGTCGTAGTTGCCGAAGGTCATGTCCACGCCCCCGCCGCGCCGCCAGAAGTTGTCGAGCCCGTACAGGCGCATCCACCACACCGCCGCGAGCTGCGGCGTGTACACGGAGCGGCACTTCCCCGCCTTGCTCTTCCCCGAGTGGCGCCAGAGCAGGCCGTCGAGCACCATCGCGTCGTGCGGGAAGGCGTTGCCGCTGTGGTTGGGGGCGATGATCAGCGGGCCGGCGGAAGGGATCTTCTCCGCGCCGACGACCTCGGCGCGGAACCAGTGGTCAACCACCTCGCCGAAGACGCCGTCGTACACCGTCTCGATGAAGTCCCAGTCGATCGGGTCGTGCGGAACGGGCTCGGGCGGGAGCTCGGGGACGTGGTGGACGGCCGGGATCTCGTGCTGCTCCGAGTCGAACACCTCCCAGAGCTGCTCCAGGTCCTCCGTGCCCAGGGTGATGTCGATGCGGAAGGGCGGCTCGGCGGCGGGCTTCGTCATCTCCCGAACGCGGCCAGGAGGACGGCGAGCAGGAACATCGCCCCCGAGAACCAGGGCGAGGCATGCTGGATCACCGAGAGCACCCCGCCCACGATGCACGCCGCGGCCAGGATGCTCCCCTTGATCCCCTGCAGCGGGTTGGCCGGCGTGCGGTTGTTCAGGTGCTGGTCGGCGAAGCGGAAGCCGGCGGAGAGGAGCTGCGGCAGGCGGATGGCCATGTCCACCAGCTCCGGGCTCCCGCGCAGGATCTGCCGCATCAGCAGCCGGGGGTCGAACTGCTGCTGGAAGATCTTCGTCACGTGCTTCTGCGACACCGCGGCCACGTCGAGCTCCGGGTCGAGCGTGCGGCCCACGCCCTCGAAGGTCACCAGCGCCTTCACCATCAGCGTCATCTCCACCGGGAAGAAGACGCGGTAGCG
>Ga0070685_10000799_pt1 | contig 17071 bp, 12 predicted proteins | sample KBSS13LmetaG_FD_65651 | JGI IMG/M metagenome (GOLD analysis project Ga0070685, IMG submission 65651) | Switchgrass rhizosphere microbial communities from Kellogg Biological Station, Michigan, USA - KBS S1-3L metaG | ecosystem: Host-associated > Plants > Roots > Rhizosphere ...
TTCTGTAGCACGAAGGGGACGTCCTCGGCCGCCGAGCCTGAGGCGCGGTCCACCAGCACGTACAGGGGGATGTCGGTGCGCCGCGGGCCGGGGACGGTCGCCAGCGTCCTGCGTACCTCGTCGGTGCCCTCGGAGCGGTTCACCACGCGCAGCGAGGGGAGGTTGGGGGCGGTGAAGTGGCTGATCACCGCGTTCGCCATCTGCGCGCTCCCGCCCGGCGCGCCGCGCAGGTCGATGATCATCGCGCGGATGTCGCCCAGCTCGCGCAGCATCTCGCCCAGCCGCGCGGGCGCCTGCGGCGCAGCGGAGAGCCCATCCAGCTTCAGGTACCCGATCCCTCCCTCCAGCACCCGCGACTCCATCCCGTAGTTCGACGCGCGCGCCGCCTCCTCGTCCGCCGGGCCGGCGCGGCGCCGGCCGCCGCCGCCGGCCCTCAGGTTGAGGTGGCGGTCGCCGTTCAGTGCGCGCATGTCCTCCGTCACCGCGCCGGCGAAGGCGCCGGCCTCGGTGAGCGCGGCGTAGGCGCCGGACCGCTCGCGGCCGCGCAGCCGCTCGGCGATGGCGCGGCCGGTGTCGGCGGAGGGGTAGACGCGCTCCAGCACCCGCGCGACGCTGTCGATCACCGCCCGCTGCGCCGCGGCGTCGAGGGGCGGCAGCGGCTGCCCCCCGCCTGCTCCGCCGCCGCCTCCGCCCACTTCCACCGAGAAGTCGTTGATGCGGTGCGGCGGCGCGGCTTCCACCCCCAGGCTCATGGTGTACTGCCCGCGCGCCCCCACCAGCACCACGCGGATCCCGTTCGCCGCCGGCTGCACCGAGGTGATGCGGGCGTCGCCGAAGTCGGTCTTCATCCGCTGGAAGAGGGCGAGCTGCCGGTCCCGCGGGCGCGACTGGAAGCCCTCGTCCATCCGCTCGGCCACGAAGCGGAGGATGGCCGTGGTGTCGCCGCCGCGCATCGTCTCCAGCAGCGCCGCGGCCGCGCGGCCGGCCGGCGTGTCGGGGAGCGTCGCCGGGGAACCCGCGGCGGAGGGCGCACCGCCGGGCGCGCCGGGTCCGCCCGGAGCGTCGCCTTCTCCCTCACCGTCGTCGACCTCGACCGAGAAGCCGGTGATGCGGTTCGGCGGCGCGGGGTCCACGATCAGGCGCAGGGTGAACCGGCCCCGCGCCGCCGCCAGCGCCACGCGGATCCCCTCGGCCGTAGGCTGCGCCGAGACCACGCGGCCGTCGCCGAAGTCGTTCTTCATCCGCTGGAAGATGGCGAGCTGCTGCTCCCAGGGACGCGTCGCGAAGCGCCCGCCCATCCGCTCGGCGATGAAGCGGCGGATGGCCGTGGTGTCGCCGCCGCGCATGGTCTCCAGCAGCGCCGCGGCCACCTGCCCGGCCGGCGTGTCCGGCAGCGATGCCGAGGGGCCGGCGGGGGCGGGAGGCGCCGCCACGCCCGCCATCGCCCGCACGGCGCTGCGCAGCAGCTCCACGAACTCGCCCTGCGGCTCGCCGTCGCCCTGGTTCATCAGCAGTACGGTGGTGTAGCCGTTCTCGGGGTAGATGTCGAGCTGCGCGAACACGCCGGGCTTGCCGCCGTTGTGCCCCACGATGCGCATCGGCCGCGCGATCACCCCGAATCCGTAGCCATAGCGCTGGCTCCCCACCTCGGGCTTGGGGCTGGTCAGCAGCCGCACGTACTCCATCGGCACCAGCCGGCCGGCGAGCAGCGCCTGCGAGAAGCGCAGCATGTCGCCCACGGTGGAGACGCCGCCGCCCGCCGGGCTCCCGCGGTGGAGCTCTTCGGCGCGCGGCCGGCCGCCGGTGCGCGGTGAGATCTCGTACTCGTTCGCGCGCCCGGGAACGGCGCCGTTCGGCCAGCTCGACGCCGTCATCCCCGCCGGCGCGAAGACGTGGTCGCGCACGTAGTCGTAGTAGTCCTGCCCGGTGACCTTCTCGATCACCGCGCCGAGCACCGCGAACCCGGCGTTGCTGTACTGCTGCCGCGTTCCCGGCTCGAAGGCGAGCGTGGTGTCTTCGCGGATGATGTCCATCAGCGCGGCAACCGTGGTGGGGCGCTCGCGGAAGAAGCGGTCGTTGAAATAGTCGCCGAGCCCCGAGGTGTGCGTGAGCAGGTGCTCGATGTGGATCTTTCGCGCCGCTTCGGCGGTGGGGAAGCCGGGGAGGTACTTCGACAGCGGGTCCTGGAACGAGAGCTTCCCCTGCGACGCGAGCTGGGCGATGGCGACGGCCGTGAACATCTTGTTCATCGACCCCAGGTTGAAGCGGGTCTCCAGCGAGTTGGCGACGGCACGCTCGCGGTCCGCCATCCCGTAGGCGTGCTGGAAGACGGGGCGGCCGTCCTTCGCGATCAGCGCGGTGCCGGAGAACCGCCCCTCGGCGGCGGCGCGGGCGAGCGCCTGCTCCACGGGCCGCACGGCCGCATCGGGCGATACGGGTGTGGGCGCGGCCGCGGCCGCCGGAGCGGCGACGGCGACCTGCTGCGCCGCGATGGGCACCGCCGTGGCCGCGGCGAGCGCGGCGGAGAGGAAGATGCACAGAGGTCGGGTCATCGGATTCTCTCGCGACGCTTCGTCTTACGGGTGTAAGACTCGGGTGCGTGGGGCTCCGGCGGACGGAGGTGTCCGCCGGGGGATCTACGGATTCCGGGTGATGCGATGCGGCCGGAGCCGCGGGCTACGACGGCACGCAGTCCGCCCGCGCGGACAGCGACGGCGGAGGGTCATCTTCTCCGTCCGTCCTTCAGCGCCTGCGCGAGCCAGCGCCGGGCGCGGGCGTCGTACGGCTTCGCCGCGCCGTTCTCGCGGTAGTCGTACGCCGGCTGCCCGTCGGCGCCGCGGCGGACGGTGAGCTCGCGCCGCACGCCGCCGCGCTCCTCCGAGAGGCGGAAGGTGCCGCCGGGCTCGACGCGCGCCACGCCGGTGCGCCCGGCGTCGAGCAGCGCGTGGTCTACGGTGACGGTGCGCACGGTCAGCATCCGCGCCTCCACCGGCGGCGGGGCGAAGCCGGGGGAGAAGGCGAGCGTCCCGGCCAGCGCCGCCGCCGCGAGCACGCCGCGGACCGGCGTGGGGAGCGGGGCGGCCGGCGCGCGGGAGGCGTCCAGCACGCGCGCGGCGCGGCGCAGGAGCGGCGAGCCCTGGTCGCCGAAGCCGGCGGCGGCGACGCCGCGGGGGCGGAACGCCGCGGCCAGCACGCCGAGCGACTCCACCAGCGGGCGGCGCCGGCCGGTGACGCGCACCGCGAACCCGTCGCAGAGCAGCTCGGCGCACTCCGCCATCTGCCGGCGCGCGACGCGGAGGAGGGGCTGGAACCAGAAGACGGCGGCCGCGACCTCCACCGCCACCTTCCAGAGCGGGTCGCGCCGCGCCAGGTGCCCCAGCTCGTGCGCCAGCACGCTTTCGCGCTGCGCCGGGGTGAGCGCGTCGAGCGTTCCGGCGGGAAGGCAGATCTCCGCCAGCCCGACCGCAGCCGGCGCCTGCAGCCCCTCCGCGGCGGTCAGGTAGATGGTGCGCTCCACGCCGGCCGCGGCGCGCAGCCGGCGCAGCGCGTCCGCCGCCTCCGCGTCGGCGACGGCGTGGCGGGCGCCGGCCGCGCGCCAGTAGCGCCGGCGGCCGTGCTCCACCCGCGCGAGCCCCGCCAGCGCGCCGGCCAGCCAGAGCGCCAGCGCCGCCTCCGGCGCCCACGGCGGCAGCGCCGTCCCGCTCCGCGTGGCGACGCGTTCATCCGCCGGCACCTGCGTACCGGGCATGGAGACGCGCCGGGCGAAGGTCGGCTCCGGCGCGGGCTCGCGCGCGGTGGCGACGAAGAGGGTCGCGGTCACGAAGGCGCCCGCGAACGCCGTCTTCCAGAGCGCGTCGCGCACGCCGGGGGAGCGAACCAGCAGCGACGCCGCCCACGCGCCGCCCAGCAGCAGGGTGCCGTGCACGAGCCAGGTGCCGAGCCAGGCGAGCACCAGCCCCGCCCATGGGGCGGCGGACGTAGTCAGCGCGGGCATCAGGGCTCCTCCCGTTCGGCGGTCCAGCGCTCCAGCATCTCCCTCACCCGCTCCACGTCGCCGGGCTCCACCTCCTCGGCGCGCAGCGCGTGGCTCACCATCGCCGCCACGTCGCCCCCGAAGAGGCGCCCCAGCACGCTCCCCACGGCGGCGCGCTCCACCTGCTCGCGGGTGACGCAGGCCCGGTAGAGGTACTCGCGCCCGTCCTCGCGGTGGGCGATCACCCCCTGCTGCTCCAGGCGGAAGAGGAGCGTGCCGATGGTCTTGCGCGCGAGCCCGGTGGAGGGCTCCAGCGCCTGGTGCACGTCGGCCACGGTGGCCTCGCCGCGCTTCCAGAGCACGCCGAGCACCTCGATCTGCAGATCGGTCAGGCGATGCAGCTCTTTCATCTGCGCTTACGGTTGTAAGACTGAAACACGATCCTGTGATGCCGGCCCTCCGCGAAGGGTTGCCCCGGTGTGAGCCAAGCCTGCCGATCGGCATCACGCTGAGACGCAGAGGCGCAGAGAGGCGCTGTCCCCACACGCCGTGCGGCGGATGCCTGACAGGCAACGGTGACGGCGGCGCGTAGCGTTCATCCGAACCCCTGCCGCCCCGGAGGCCCGAGATGATCACTCCCCTGCGCCGCATCGTCGCCGGCATCGTCACCCTGGAGCCCGACGACCCCGCGCTCGCCCCGGCCATCCGCCTGGCGGAGCGCACGGGCGCGGAGCTGACCCTGGTCCACGTGCTGGCGGAGGGGAGCGCGGACACCCGCGGGGGCGCCGTGCGCCGGCTGGAGATGGCGGTGCAGGCACTCACCTCGCGGGACCGCATCGCGTGGATCGCCGTGCGCGGACGGGCGGGCGACACGCTGGCCCGCCTGGCCACCGAGCTGCGCGCGGAGCTGCTGGTGCTGGGGCACACGCGGCGCAGCGGCGCGGCCGCGGCGGTGCTGGGGACCACGGCGCAGCGGGTGCTGCGCTCCTCCACCGTGCCCGTGCTCTCGCTGCACGGCGGCTCGGGGCGGGCGCCGTCGTACGGGCGGGTGCTGCTGGCCACCGACCTGTCGCCCCACTCGGCGCACGCGCTGGAGGCCGGGGCGCGGCTGGCGCAGGCGCTCGCGTTCCCCGCCGAGCCGCGGCTGCGCCCGCTCTTCGTGACGGTCGCTCCCTACGAGGCGGTGGCGGCGGGGATCCCCGACTGGTCTGCGGAGCACGCGTCGGCCGAGCTGGCGGAGTTCGTGCGCGGGGTCCCGGCGCTCGCCGGCCTCCCCGCCGCGGCGCGCAGCGGCGACCCGGCGGGCGAGATCCTGGCCGAGGCGCACGAGTGGCAGGCGGAGCTGGTGGTGGTGGGAACGCACGGGCGCCGCGGCGTTCCGCGCCTGCTGCTGGGGAGCGTGGCGGAGACGGTGCTGCGCCGCTCGCCGATCGGCGTGCTGGTGATCCCTCCCAGGTCCGTTCCCGCCGTGGCCCAAACGGCAGCCTCCGGCGCGGGACTCCGCCGCGCCGAGCCCGCGCCGGAATCGGCGGTCGCGGCATCCCCGCCGCCGGCGCCCGTCGTGGACGTGCCGACATCCCCCGGCGAGGCGCCGGAGCCCGGGGCACGCCCGCGCCGGCGGCCGTCCGCCGTCCCGTCGCGCTGCATCCTGGCGGCGACGGACCTTTCCAGCGCGTCGGACCACGTGCTGCGCTCCGCGGCGTCGCTGGCGGGGGCGACCGGGGCGGCGCTGCACGTGATCCACGCCTTCGACTTCGCCTCGCCCGTCTACATGGGGCGCCGGCTGGAGCCCACCACCTTCCAGTACCGCATCGCCGCCGCGGAGGTGGCGCTGGAGGCGCAGATCGCGCGCACGGTGCCGCCGGAGGTGGCGGTGGCCGCGCGGCGGGTGGAGGTCTACGCGGCGCACCGGGCCATCGCCGAGTACGCCGACGCGGCGGGGGCCGACCTGGTGGTGGTGGGCGCGCACACCCACAACGGCAGCCACCTGGGCGTGCTCGGCTCCACCGCCGACCGGCTGATCCGCACCCTGCGCGTGCCGGTGCTGGTGGTGCGCACCGAGCTGGGGCTGCCGCTGCACCGGGTGGTGGTGCCGCTCGACCTCTCCGATCCCGGGTGCGCGGCGCTGGAGATCGGCGTGCGCTGGGCGGGCGCGCTGGGAGAGCTCCCCGGCGAGGCGGCGCTCCCCGGGACGGAGGTGGCGGTGGTGCACGTGGTGCCGCAGCTCTTCGCCGTGGCCGACGCCCCCTTCGACGGCGCCACCGTGCCGGCGGGGCTCAACCGCGCGGTGGACGCCGCGGTGAAGGCGGCCGGCTCGCCCGCCCACGTGCTGGTGCGCGAGGAGGTGCGCTGGAACGACCGGCCGGCCGTGGAGATCGTGTCGTTCGCCTGGCGCGACCGCGCCGACCTGCTGGTGCTGGCGACGCACGGCTATGGCCCCGTGAAGCGCGCGCTGATCGGCGGCACCGCCTCGTCGGTGGTGCGCCGCGCGCCCTGCCCGGTGCTGCTGGTGCCCCCCGCCCTCTGGCGCCGCCGGGTGCGCGAGCACGCGCCGGAGAAGCGAGAGGCCGTCGCGGCGTAGGTCGAGCAGGGATGCGGTTCAGGCTTCGCGCAGGCGCGCGGCCGTGGCGGCGAGGTCGGCGTCACGGCCGCGCGCCTCGGCGGCGCGCAGCTCGGCCGCGGGGAGCGCCTCGGCCAGCTCGGCGCGCAGCGCGGCCACCGAGGTGCGGGCGGACTGGTCGGTGGCGGGGTGGGCCAGGAGGAGCGCCGCCAGCTCGGCCGCTTCGGCGAAGCGCCCCTCCGCCCGGCGCAGCCGCGCGAAGCCGACCAGCACCAGCAGCGTGAGCGGCGCCTCGCCGATCTCCACGGCGATGGCGAGCGCGGCGGCGGCGGCCTCGCCGGCGCGGCGCAGCTCGCCGCGCGCGGTGAACACGTTGCCCAGCAGGTTCAGGCAGAAGGCGAGGAGGCGCCGCAGCCCCAGGTCCTGGCAGAGGGCGACCGCCTCTTCCAGGTGCGCCTCGGCGGCGGCGTAGTCGCCGGCCTCCCAGGCGGCGCCGCCCAGGTTCTGCAGCGCGTTGGCCACCAGCCGCGCGTTCCCCGCCTCGCGCGCCACCGCCAGGCTTTCGCCCAGCAGCCGGCGCGCCGCGGCCCAGTCGTGCTCCACGCTGGCGATGATCCCCAGGTTGCAGAGCGGCGCGAAGAGCCGCCCGCGGTCTCCCGCCACGCGCAGCATCTCCACCGCCTCGCCGTAGAGGCGCCGGGCGAGCGGGTGGTCACCGCGCACCAGCGCCACGTTCCCCAGCGTGGTGAGCCCGCGCCCGGTGCCCCGGCTGTCGCCGAGCGCACGCCAGAGCGCCAGCGCTTCGTCCTGCAGCCGCACCGCCTCGTCGTAGTCGCCCGCGAAGAAGGCCTGTCCGGCAAGCTCCTGCAGCGCCAGCGCCGTCTCGTCGCGGTCGCCGTGCTCGCGGGCCCGCTCCAGCCCGGCACGCAGGCGGCCGGCCGCCTGCTGCACGCGCCCCACCTGGGCCAGGAACACGCCGTGGCGGACCATCGCCACCCCCAGCAGGCGGTCGGCGTCCGCGTCCGCGCCGCGGGACTGCGCGCGCACCTCCTCCAGCCACGCGACCGCGGCGGCGAAGCCCTCCTCGCCCTCCACCGCGCGCCCCTGCCCGTCGTAGAAGACGAAGAGGCCGCGCAGCAACGCCTCGAAGGCCGCCAGGTCGCCGCTGCGCGCGGCCCACTCCGCGGCCGCGCGCAGGTTGCGCAGGTCGGCGGCCATGCCGTCGCGGAGCGCGTGCTCGCCCGGGCGCTCGCGGTGCTCGCGGCTCACCTCGCGCATCAACCCGGCGTAGAAGGCCGCGTGCCGCTGCCGCGCCCCGGCCTCCTCGGCCGCGTCGCGCACCAGCTCGTCCTGGGCGCAGGCGCGCAGCACGTCGAGCATCTCGTAGCGGCCGGCATCGGCCACGCGCACCAGCGACCTGTCCGCCAGCGCCGAGAGCATCGGCAGCCCGGCGCGCGCCACCTGCGCGGCGGCCGCGCGGGTGAAGCCGCCGCGGAATACCGCCAGGCGCCGCATCGCGCCCTGCTCGTCCGGACCCAGGTGGCGCCACGACCAGTCGAAGGCGGCGCGCAGCGAGCGGTGGCGCGGGGGGAGCCCCGGGTGCGAGGCGGCCAGGAAGTCCTGGCTCTCGGCGATCTCCGCCTCGATCTCGCGGCAGGGGAGGAGCCGCACCCAGGGCGAGGCGAGCTCGATGGCGAGCGGGTGCCCTTCCACGCTTTCGCAGATGCGGACGATGCTGGCGAGCTCGTCGGCGTCGGGAGCGAAGCCGGGCCGCACCCGCCGCGCGCCCTCCAGGAAGAGCGCCACCGCGTCGCCCGCCGCGTCTCCCTCGCCCTCCACCGCCATCCCGTCGAGCGGGAAGAGGAGCTCGCCGGGGAGCCCCAGCCGCTCGCGCGAGGTGACCAGCGCCCGCACCCCCGGCGCCGCCGCGAGCAGGCGCCCCAGCAGCTCCGCGCCCCCGGTCAGGTGCTCGAAGTTGTCGAAGAGGAGGAGCAGGCGCTTCTCGCGCAGGAAGTCGAGCACCGAGGCCAGCGGATCTTCGCCGCCGGCGGGGGAGAGGCGCAGCGCGGTGGCGATGGCGGGGGCGATGAGCTCCACGCTGCGCACGCCGGCCAGCGGCACCACGCAGACGCCGTTCGCGAACCCCGGGAGGGCGCGGGCGGCGGCCTCGAGCGCGAGCCGCGTCTTCCCCATCCCCCCGGCGCCGGTGATGGTGACCAGGCGCCCGCCGGGCTCCTCCAGCCGTGCCAGGAGCGCCGCGAGCTCGCGCGCGCGGCCCACGAAGGGGGTGGGCTGCGGGAGAAGGTTGTCGATGTACGCCGTGGGCGGCGCGGGGGGCGGCGCGGGCTCCGGCTCGGCGTCGGGCGGACCCGCGGCCAGCGCGCGGCGGTCGCGCCGCACCTCGAAGAGCCACGACCCGGCGAGCACCAGGGGAAGGCCCACCGCGGAGGCGAGCGCCAGGAGCCCGATGGTGCCGCGGGGGAGGTGCAGGTCGGACGCGAGCGAGCTGGCGAGCTGGATGAGGCTGCCGGCGGCGACCGCGTAGGCGGCGGCGGTGCGGTAAACCGAGCGCACGCGCAGCTGCGCATGCAGCCGTGCGAGGAAGCCGCGGATCACCTGGAGCCGCGGCGCGCGCACCGCGGAGAGCGTAGGCTGCATGCGGGCCGCCCTGCTGCCGGTTGTCGCCCCCCGCTCGCCGGGTGGGCGTATCGCGTCACCCCCCTGCGATCGCGTAGACGCTCAGGTGCGTGAGATTCGCCGTGATGGTGGAGTCCGTCACCGTGCCGCCCACGCTGTCCCAGACCGAGAGCGCCGGGACCCAGCGGACGATGAACAGGCCCGTCTTGCCCTGGGTGCAGCCGCGCAGGTCGATGGTGAGCGTGGCCGGTGGTGTGGGCGTGACAGAGCCGGCGCTCACGTCGACCCAGCGGTATTTCATGCTCGAACCACGGGCGATCTTCACCTCGGTATTCGCGGGCACGACGTCCGGCGCAAGCCGCAGTGAGTCGCCGAGCCCGTTGCTCGCCACGGTGGGGCGGCCGTGTTGCGCATTCGCCTTTCCGTGCACGGCACCCGTCGGCTGGGAGCAGTCCAGCAGGCGCCTCTCCTCCACGCGGCCGGCGGTCCCGGGACTTCCGCTGCCGCGCACGCGGACCTCGCTTCCCCTGGGGAGGCCGACGCGGTGCGCGGTGGTGCACGCGGCTGCGGCGAGGAGGATGAAGCCGAAACGGATGAAATGGAAACGCATGAACACCTCCCGGGTCCGGCGAGGGACGGGTGCCGGAGCGGCTTACCGGTTTGTGCGGAGTGAGGGTGCCGTTCCCGGCGGAGCGGGCCGCGGCGAAGGCGGCCCGGCATCACAAAGTAATCGTTCCGGACGCTCGCGGCAACGGATTTTTTACACTTATGGAGCGCGTGGAATCGTAAAACCCCTGATCGTGGCGGGGGGGGCGGGCGCGGGCGGCGGCTCACCGTGGACCCGGGCGGGGTCTTTCCGGCGCGGCATCCGCGAGGCGCCACTTTCCCCGGCCGGGCCCCGCCCGCGGGCGTGGGGAGCTTCCGGGCGGCACGGCGCGCTTCTCCCGACGCGCGCGGGCGGGCGAAGGCCGATAGATTGGGGGGAGCGGCGGGAGGGATTTCGCTCCGCCGCCGCCGCGTACGGCCACAGCGGCGCGCGATCCTGCTTCGGGAGTAGACGCCATGGGCGACGCGAACCATCCGCGCATCCGCGCGCTGGACCGGGAGGAGTGCCTGGCCATCCTGGCCCGCAACCACGTGGGCCGCATCGCCTACGCGTGGCAGAACCACGTGGACATCGAGCCGCTGCACTACGTCTACCACGACGGGTGGCTCTACGGCCGCACCTCGCACGGCGCGAAGATCGAGGCCACCGGCACCACCTGGTGGCCGGTCGCCTTCGAGGTCGACGAGGTGGAGGGGCTCTTCCGCTGGCGCAGCGTGGTGGTGCACGGCGGCTTCTACGTGCTGCCGGAAGAGGGCACCGACCGGCAGGCGGAGGAGTGGGAGCAGGGCGTGGCGCTGCTGCGCACCCTCCTGCCGGAGACGTTCACGGCCGAAGACCCCGTGGCCTTCCGCACGGTCGTCTTCCGCATGGCGGTGCAGGAGGCCACCGGGCGCGAGGCCGAGCCGGGCACTTCCGATCCCACCGATTCGGAGCGACGAGATGGCTGAGCACGTCCGCATCCTGCTGGCCGACGGCCACCCGGTGCTGCGCAGCGGCCTGGAGGCGCTCCTTTCGCTGGAGGAGGGCTGCAGGTGGTCGGGCAGGCGTCGACGGGCGGGGAGGCGGTCGAGAAGACGCGGCTGCTGCGCCCCGACGTGGTGGTGATGGACCTGGCGATGCCGGGGATCGGCGGGCTGGAGGCCACGAAGCAGGTCGTGGCGCTGGGCCTGGGCGCGCGGGTGCTGGTGCTGACCTCGCAGACGGAGGAGGAGTTCCTGCTGCAGGTGCTGGACGCGGGGGGAGCGGCTTCGTGCGCAAGACCAGCACGGACGCCGGCCTGGTGAACGCGGGGATGCTCACCCCCCGCTGACCGCCGTTTCACGCAGAGGCGCAGAGGAACGGAGAGGCCGCGGAGGGTCTTCTCCGTTCCTTCGCGTTCCAGCAGAGCGCGACCTGCGGGAGCGCGCGAAGCCCCGGCCGCGACGTGCGGCCGGGGCTTCGCCGGCAGGGGACGGCTCCTTCGCCGGCGGGCGCTAACCCAGCGATTTGCCGGCCATCTTCATGAGGTCGTTCAGGGGATTGCCGTCACCGTCCAGGTCGAGCATCGAGCCCAGCCCGCCGGAGGCCGCGCCCCCGGCCGCGCCCGACTGACCGCCCAGGAGCCCGCCCAGCAGACCGCCCAACCCGCCCTGCCCGGCCGGCGCCTGCGGCGAAGCGCCGGCATGCTGCTTCGCCAGGTAGCCGGTGACCAGCATGGCCAGGAGGGGAAGCATGCGCTTGAGCAGCTCCGGCGAGAGGCCGGACCGCGCCGCGGCGTCCTGCGCGACCGTCCGGCTCACGTCCTTGGAGCCGAAGATCCGGCCCAGGATGCCGTTGCCCGCGGCCACGTCGGTGGGCTCCGGCCCCACCACGTTGTCGAGCAGGCCGCCGCCGCCCAGCTGGCCCAGCAGCCCACCCAGGCCCTCCAGGCCGGCCGGGCTCGCCTGCGCGTGGTTCTTGAAGCCGCCCAGGATCGCGGGGAGCAGCGCGGCGGCGCCGCTCGTCGCCTCGGCCTCGCTGATGCCCAGCTGCTGGGCCACCGCCTGGATTCCGCCCGCCTGGGCGAGGATGTCGGTAAGGGGCATGTGCCTGTCCTCCCGGATCGTTGGGGTCGCCTTCAGTCCAGGAGGTTCTGGGGCACGTTCCCGCCATTGGCGGCGATGCGGGCGAGCACGGTCTTGTGCAGCCACATGTTCATCTGCGCCGAGTCGTCCATGAGCGCCGGGGGGCAGCCCAGCTCCACCGCCAGCTCCTTGCGGGCGGCATAGCTGTTGTCGATGCCCAGCAGCGAGAGCAGGTCCACGATGGACTCGCGCCAGTTGACCGGGTGCGAGACCTTGGCCGCCAGGCCCTCCATGTGCGCTTCGACGTCGACCACGGACACGGGCGCCGGAGCCGGCGGCGCCGTGCCGACGGCACCCCCGGCGGGGGGCGTGGCTCCGGCGGCCGGCGCGCCCGCGGGCGGCGCCGCGGCATGCGGCCGTCCGCCCAGCCCCAGTGACGCGAGGATGTTGCCGAAAATGCTCATGGCGTCCTGCCTTTCCTTTGATGGCGGATTCCGTGCCCGGCCGGCTGCCGGGCGCGTGGTCTCCGCCTGGAGGCAAAGATACCCGCCGCGGTGGCGGATGGACAGGACCGAGGTAACATTTTTTGCATTCGACGGATCTGCCACGGGGCTGGCGGGTGTGCCTCGCGTCGACACCGGGATGCTCGAAGCCCGCGCCTCCGTCGCCTGCCGATCGTCTCCTAACGGCCGTTGCGGTTATCGGGGATGCAATGAAATCCGGCCGTCGACCGCGACGCCGCTCTCGGGGAAGGCGAGCCAGGGGTTCACGTCCATCTCGGCGATCTCGTCGTGGTCGCCCACCAGCCGGCTGATGCGCTGGATCACCTCCTCCACGGCCGCGGTGTCGCTCGCCGGCTCGCCGCGCACGCCGCGCAGCAGCGCGTGGCCGCGGATGGAGCGCACCATCTCGGCCGCATCCACGTCGCTCACCGGGTGCACGCGGAACACCACGTCGCCCAGCGCCTCCACGTAGATCCCGCCCAGGCCGAACATCAGCACGGGGCCGAACTGGGGATCGCTCGTCATCCCCACGATCGTCTCCTTGCCGCCGCCGACCATCTTCTGCACCAGCACGCCCTCCACCGCGTCCGCACCGACGCCGGCGCGGCGCGGGGCGTCGACGGCCACCTGCGTCCAGGCGCGGGCGAGCTCCTCCGCGTCTTCCACGCCGACGTAGACGCCGCCCACGTCGCTCTTGTGGATGATGGCGGGGGAGATGGTCTTGAGCACCACCGGCCAGCCGATCGCCTCCGCCGCCGCCCGCGCCTCCTCCGGCGTGCGCGCGACCTTCCAGGGAGCGACGGGGATGCCGTACGCGGCGAGCACCTCCATCACCTCCGTCTCCGAGAGCTTCTTCCGCTCCTCCGCACGGGCGCGGGCGATGATCGAGTTCACCTGCTCGCGGTCGACGTCGAAGTCGCGCACCTCGCCGGCGGGGCGCCGCTGCCAGGCGCCCTGGCGGTGCATGGCGGCCAGCGCGCGCACCGCGCTCTCGGGGAAGCGGTAGCCGGGGATCCCCGCCGCGTTCAGGTCCGCCAGCCCCTGCGGCAGCCCCTCGCGGCCCATCAGCACCGCCAGCACCGGCTTGTCGTGCGCGCTGGCGCCGGCCGCGCGCACGATGGCCTGCGCCACGTCCTGGTTGCGGATGCCGAGCGGGGGGACGAAGGCGGCGATCACCCCGTCCACCTGCGGGTCGGCGAGCACCGCCTCCACCGCCATCCGGTAGCTCTCCGCGGTGGCCGAGGCGATCATGTCCACCGGGTTCTGCACCGAGGCCTCCTCGGGGAGCTGCGTGGCGAGCCGCGCCCGCGTGGCCTCGGTCAGCTCCGCCACCGCCAGCCCGCTCGCCTCGCAGGCGTCGGCGATGATGATCCCCGGCCCGCCCGCGTTGGTGACGATGGCCACGCGGTTGCCGCGCGGCACCGGCTGGTGCGAGAAGGCCATCGCCAGGTCGAACATCTCCTCCACCGTCTCCGCGCGCAGCACCCCGCACTGGCGCAGCAGCCCGCCCACCGCGCTGTCCGCCCCCGCCAGCGCGCCGGTGTGCGACGAGGCGGCGCGGGCGCCGGCCACCGAGCGGCCGCTCTTCACCACCACGATGGGGCGCGTCCGGGTGATCTCGCGCGCCAGCCGGACGAAGGTGCGCGGGTTCCCGAAGTTCTCCAGGTACATCAGGATCACCCGCGTCCGCTCGTCGGCGCTCCAGTGGCGCACCAGGTCGTTGCCGGAGACGTCGGCCTTGTTGCCCACGGAGACGAACTGCGAGATGCCGATCCCGTACTCAGCGGCGTAGTCCAGGATGGTGACGCCCATCGCCCCCGACTGGCTCATGAAGGCCACGGGCCCGGGCGGCGGCATGGTGGGCGCGAAGGTGGCGTTCATCGACACCTCGGGCGCGGTGTTCAGCACCCCCATGCAGTTGGGGCCCACCAGCCGCATCCCGTGGCGCTTCGCCACCTCGCGCAGCGCCTCCTCGCGCGCCGCGCCCTCGCCGCGCACCTCGCGGAAGCCGGCCGAGATCACCACCAGCCCCTTCACCCCCTTGCGCCCGCACGCCTCGGCCACGGCGCACACGTGCTGCTTGGGGACCACGACCACCGCCATCTCCACCTCGTCCGGGATCTCCTCCACGGACGCGTAGGCGGGGATGGAGTGCACGGAGCGCGCGGAGGGGTTCACCGGGTAGACGGCGCCGGTGTAGCCGTGGCGCAGCAGGTTGTCGAGGATCTGCCAGCCGATGGTGTTGGGCGCGCGGCTGGCGCCGATCACGGCGATGGACTTCGGGGCGAGGAGGCTGTCGAGCATTCCGTCAGGCCGGCGCGGGTACGGAGCGGGGCCGCCGCCGGGCCGGGGGCGCGGCGGCGGTCGTCGGGGGGATGAAGCTAGCCCGCGCAGCACGCCGGCGGGAGGGCGGAACGGCCGTGGGGAGCCTCCGCGCCGGCGACGGCCGTTACGACCCCACGGGCTGGTGGGAAACCTGCTCCGCCAGGGCGTGGCCGAGCACGCCGGCCATCTCGCTGTCCACCGGGGTGGCCACCATGCGCGCGCCCTTGTCGGCGAAGAGGTCCTTCAGCCGCTGCGCGTCGTCGTGCTCGACCAGCGCCACGTAGGCCGAGGTGCCCAGCGGCATGGCCTCCGCCACCTCGGCCAGGTCGGCGCGGGGCAGGATGCGGCCCGCCACGTGCCCGGCCACGCCGCCCAGCAGCCCGCCGGCCACCAGCAGGAAGGGGAGCGCCACCGGGCCCGCGAACATCGCCGCGAAGCCGCCCGCCACGGCGCCCATCGCCCCGCCGACGCCCGCGGCGCCCGGCTCGTGCACCTGCACCTTCCCCGACGGCTGGTGCGTGACCAGCGCCTCGGCCAGCACGTGGTCGTCGTCCAGCTTGTGCTCGGCCTTCAGGTCGGCCAGCACGTCGCGGGCGGTGGTGACGCCGTCGAAGCTGAAGAGCAGGACCTCGTACTTCGCCAGGTGCCAGTGCCTCGGTTCGTCCGCCATGGCCGGCCTCCTCCCGTGCTTGCACGGGGTCGCGGGTGGGCACGAAGACGCCGGACCGCCGGCGAGCATTCGCTCCGCCCTCGGCCCGGTGCGGTTGCTCCGGGAGATGCGCCCTCACTCCGGCTGATTTCACTGCATGGAACGCTCCGCGGGATCGCGCGGCCACCCTGTTCGCGCACCGCCGTGGCGCGTACGTTGGCGCGGCGGACAGCCGCCCCTCGCGTGGACGGCGATCCTCCGGTCCGCTCCGCTCAACGCAGCACCATCCAGGCACATGGACTCCGTCGCGAAGAAGATCCTCGCTTCCGCCATGCGGTTGGCCCCGGGGCGTTTCGAGGCGCGCATCGCCACGCGCGAGACCCATCCCCACATCGCCTGGCGCGACTACGAGCGGATGCGCCAGGAGCTGGAGCGGCTCGGCTTCCGCTGGCTCGCCGACGTACAGCCGGTGAGCCATCGGGAGGATCCCGGGGCGATGCGCCCCAACGTGCTGCGGTTCCTGCTCGACGAGGATGGCACCACCACCGCCGCCTTCTACCGTCTCGCGCTGCGCTGGACGCTCGGAGGCATCTTCGGCCGCCTGCTGGGTGCCGGGCGCGGGATGCTCGACCTGATCACGGAGTTCACGGACGGGACCACGGTGGAGACGTCCAACGCGCCGCTCTCGGGGAAGTGGTCCGAGCCGCCCTTCATGGTGCGCGAGTTCGTCCGCGGCTCGCCGGCGCAGCTGCTCGAATACCACCGGCACCGCGTGGCCGAGCACGCCGCGCGCAACCCGGGCGCGGCGCCGGCGAGAATGGCCTCGCTGGACGACGTGGTCGCGCGGGCCGACTCCACGGAGCGGCGCAAGCGCGAGTTCCGCCAGTCGATCGGGTGGATCACGCGCGCGGAGCTCTCCGCCCACGGCGCGAGCGGCGAGCAGCTGGACCAGCTCGAGGCCGCCATCCGCCGCCTGGTCGCGGCGCAGGATGCCGCCGCTCCCGCCGCCCCTCCTTCCGCGCCCCCGGGCGCTCCGCCTGCATCTCCGCCGGCCGTCGAGGAGCCGGATCCCGGGCGCATCAAGTCCCGGTCGGAGCAGAAGATCACGGCGGCGGGAGGTCGCGTGAACCCGTGGCTCCCGCCGCTCGACGTCGGGCGGCCGCGGCCCGTGGACGAGGTCGTGGGGCGCGCGCTGGTGATGAACGCGCTGGTGAACGTGTACTTCAACGCCCCGACTCCGGTGATCCGCCAGTGGATCGAGGCCAACGGCGTGGAGCGGCAACTGACGCCGCGCGAGCGCGTGCTCCTGGCGAGCACGAACGCCGAGCTGGGCGAGCAGGAGAAACTGGATCTCTTCTGGTCGATGGAGGCGCTCTGGGCGCTGCTCTGGGCCGGGAGCCTGGCTGACGATCTGGCCTGGGACCGGCGGCTGCCGAACCACATGGCGTCGCTCCTCCCGAACCTGAAGCTCAACGAAGACGGATCCACGCTGGGCCGGCGGATGCGGCTTCGCCCGCATGCCGAGCTGCTCGCGATGCTCGACCTGTACTACCGCCTGCACTGGTACGCCGAGGACGGCCGGCTGAACGGCTATCCCACGCCCGGCGTGGACTGGAGCGTGGTGATGGAGCGGCGCCGGGCGCTGGAATGGGTGCTCGATCCGGAGACGGGCTGGGACGAGGTGGACCTGAGCACGTGAGTCGCGGAGGGGCAGTGCCGCACCCGGAGCTCGGGGTGATCTGAGGCGCGCAGGTGCGGCTGGTAAACCTGCTGAG
>Ga0070685_10000800_pt1 | contig 17061 bp, 13 predicted proteins | sample KBSS13LmetaG_FD_65651 | JGI IMG/M metagenome (GOLD analysis project Ga0070685, IMG submission 65651) | Switchgrass rhizosphere microbial communities from Kellogg Biological Station, Michigan, USA - KBS S1-3L metaG | ecosystem: Host-associated > Plants > Roots > Rhizosphere ...
CCCAGCGCCAGCGTCAGCGCCGCCGTCAGCGCGAACCCCGGCGCCCGCGCGAAGGCGCGGATGGCATAGCGAAGGTCGTTCAGGAGCGTTTCCATCTCGGGCTCCGGTCGGGTCGATGCGAGAGTTTTTGATCCCGTTTTCTGGGACCATACAAGCAATTGACGTCATCCTGAGGCCGGCCACGCCGTGACTTCAGCATCCTCGATCCGTCGCAGGCCGAAGGATCTACAGCATGTGAAGGCACTCAGCCGAGGAAACGCGCCGTCGGTCTCCCCAATCCAGTCTCGGCGCGCTTCGCCGACTCACGTGCTGCCGCGGTTATAGAGCCTTCGGCCTGCGAGGTCTTTCGCCAACGCGTCTGCAGCGGGACCGGCCTCAGGATGACGTCGTTGGGTTCAGTGGCGCGAACCCCCTCGATGCTACTCCGTCCGCAGCGCCACCATCGGCTCCACCCGTGCCGCGCGGCGGGCGGGGAGGTACGAGGCCAGCAGCGCCACGCCCGAGAGCAGCACGGCGATGGCGGTGAAGGTCGTGGGGTCGCTCGCGGAGACGCCGTAGAGCGCGCCGCGCAGCACCTGCGCGAGCAGGAAGGCCGCGGGAACGCCGATCACCAGGCCGATGGCGATCAGGCGCGCGCCGCGCATCACCATCAGCTTGATCACGTCCGCCGGGAGCGCGCCCAGGGCGATGCGCACGCCCACCTCGTGGGTGCGCTGGGCCACCGTGTACGCCATCACCCCGTAGAGCCCCACGCTGGCCAGCAGCAGCGCCACCAGCGCGAACGCGGCGAACATCATCCCGTAGACGCGGCTCTCGAACATCCTGAGCCGCACCACCTCGGGCATGGTCTGCACCCGGGTGAGCGGAAGGTCGGGGTCGATGGAGCGCACCGCCGCGCGCACCGAGGGCGCCAGCGCCGCCGCGTCGCCGCGGGCGGCGCGGACCACGAAGGAGAGGGTGCGCCAGGCGTGCTGCGCGTGCGGCAGGTAGAGCTGCTCGGCGTCTTCCTGGTTCAGCTTGTGGTACTTGGTCTCGCGCGCGACGCCCACCACTGTGAACCAGGTGGTGTCGCTGGGGCCGAAGCGGAAGCGCTTGCCCACCGCGTTGTCGGTGCCCCACACCCGCCGCGCCAGCACGCGGTTGACGATGGCCACCGCCGGTGCCCCCTCGCGGTCGCTCTCCGCGAACTCGCGGCCGGCCACCACGGGGATGCGCATGGTGGAGAAGTAGCCCGGCGTGGCGGCCGCGGTGAGCGCCTCGGGGGCGCTCCCGGCCGGGTAGTCCTTCCCCTCGGGGTAGAAGGTGCTGCTGCTGCAGCAGTCGGCCACCGGGAGGTCCGAGACCGCCCCGGCGCCCTGCACCCCCGGCAGCGCGGAGATGCGCTCCAGGAGCTGGCCGTAGCTCTGCGCCACGGCGGTGTCGCCCGGGTAGCGCGGGCCCTGCAGCGAGGTCTGCAGCGTCAGCACCCCCTCGGCGCGGAAGCCGGGGTCCACCGTGTGGAGGCGGAGGAAGGAGCGGATCATCAGCGTGGCGCCCACCAGCAGCACCAGCGAGAGCGCGAGCTGCGCCACCACCAGCGCCGCCTGCAGCCGCCCGCCGCGCACCCCGGTGGTGCCGCGGCCGCCGTCCTTCAGCTCGCTCACCAGGTCCAGGTCGCTCGCGCGCAGCGCCGGCACCAGCCCGAAGGCGAGCGCCGAGAGCACGGAGACGGCGAGCGTCATCAGCAGCACCCTGCCGTCTACGTCGAACACCATCCAGAAGGGGAGGTCGGCCGGGAGCGAGCGCGCGATCGCGTCGATCCCCCAGGTGCCCAGCAGCGCCCCCAGCGCGCCGCCCGCCAGCGCGATCAGCAGGCTCTCGGTGAGGAGCTGGCGGATCACCCGCCCTCGCCCGGCGCCGACGGCCAGGCGCACCGCGATCTCGCGGCGGCGCGCGGTGCCGCGGGCCAGCAGCAGGTTGGCCACGTTGGCGCAGGCGATCAGCAGCACGAAGGCCACGGCGCCGAGCATGATCAGCATCATCGGCCGCACGTCGCGCGCGAACAGCTCGCGGTAGGGCATCACCCCGCCGCCGCGCCCCGCGTCGGCGTCGGGGTAGCGCTCGGCCAGCTCCCGCGCCTTCGCCGCCGCGCGCGAGCGCGCCTGCTCCACCGTGACGCCCGGGGCCAAGCGGCCCAGCACCTCGTACGTGCGCCAGGAGCGGCTGGTGGCGGCCTCGCCCGGCTCCAGCGGCAGCCAGAGCCGCGCGGTCTCGGGGAAGCGGATCCCCGGCTCCATCACCCCCACCACCGTGTAGGGCTCGCCGTCCACCGTCACCTTGCTCCCCAGCGCGCGGCGGTCGCCCCCGAAGCGGCTCTGCCAGAGGTCGTAGGAGAGCACCACCGTCTTGCCGGAACGCTCCTCCTCGGGGAGGAAGCCGCGCCCCTGCACGATCTTCAGGCCCAGCAGCGGGAAGAGCGAGGCGGTGACGCGCGCGGCGTGGATGCGCTCCGGCTCGTCGATCCCGCCCAGGTTCACCATCTCGTTGCGGAAGGCGGCGGTGGAGGTGAGCGCGCCGCCGAGCGTGCCCCAGTCCTCGTAGTCGGGATAGGAGAGGCTGGAGGTCTCGCCCTCCCCCTCGCGCGGGTCCAGGCTGTGGAGCGACATCACCCGGCCCGGGTCGGCGAAGGGGAGCGGGCGCAGCAGCAGCGTGTTCACCGCGCTCAGCACGGTGGTGGTCGCGCCGATCCCCAGCCCCAGGCAGACGATGGAGATCAGGGTGAAGGCCGGGTCGTGCAGCAGCCGGCGCACCCCGTATCGCAGGTCCTGCAGCAGCGTGTCCATCAGCCCACCTCGAAGCCGTGGCGCTCCAGCTCGGCGGCCAGCGCGCTGCGCTCGTCGCGCACGATCTTCCCGTCGAAGAGGTGGATGGTGCGCTGCGCGTGCTCGGCGTAGCGCGGGTCGTGGGTCACCATGCAGATGGTGGCGCCCTCGCGGTGCAGCTCGGCCAGCAGCTGCATCACCGCCTCGCCGTTGGTGCTGTCCAGGTTTCCGGTGGGCTCGTCGGCCAGCAGGATCGAGGGCTTGCCGGCGATGGCGCGCGCGACCGCCACGCGCTGCTGCTGGCCGCCGGAGAGCTGGCTGGGGTAGTGCCGCATGCGGTGGCTCATCCCCACCTTCTCCAGCGCCTCGGCCACGCGCTCCTTCCGCTCCTGCGCGGGCATGCCGCGGTAGGTGAGCGGCAGCTCCACGTTCTCGGCCACGGTGGAGTCGCCGATCAGGTTGAAGGCCTGGAAGACGAAGCCGATCTCGCGGTTGCGGATGCGCGCCCGGTCGGCGGCGGTGAGCCGCGAGACGTCGGTGCCGTTCAGCGTGTAGGTGCCGCCGGTGAGCGAGTCGAGCAGCCCCAGCAGCGAAAGCAGCGTGGTCTTCCCGCTCCCCGACGGCCCGGCGATGGCCAGGTAGTCGCCGGGCTGCACGTCCAGGTGCACCTCGGCCAGGGCGTGGGTCTCCATCTCGTCGGTATAGAACACCTTGCTCACGCCTTCCAGGCGGATCACGGACGGGGTCTGGGTGGACATGGGATCACGGTGCGAAAGTGCGAGAGTGCGAAGGTGCGAGAGGCCGCACCGTCGGTAAATCAACCGCCCGGTACCGAATGGCCCCGGTTGACGCCATCCCGAGAGATCATCGAGAAACCTCGCTTCCCAGAAGACGTCATCCTGAGAGACCGTTGAGAAACATGCCCCTCTCAGAAGACGTCATCCTGAGGCCGGCCGCGCCGAGACCACCACTGCCCTATTCCTTGCAGGCCGAAGGATCTATAGGCAGTGCAGGCACTTAGCAGAGGCTCAGCCACATCGTCGCCCCTGGCCTGGGCGCATCTCACCGGCTCACGTGCTGCCGCGATGATAGATCCTTCGGCCTGCACGATTTCCCGTGGACGACGATGCGGCGTGGCCGGCCTCAGGATGACGTCTTTGGGTACCTCGACCGTCTTTGAGGCACGCGCTCAGCATTCCGGCGCCGCTACTTCAGCCGCACCCGCGGATACGATTCGTACTGCGACATGTCGGAGAGGATGAGCACGTCGCCGGGGCGGACGCCGCCGCGCACCTCGATGGTGCTGGCGCTGCCGCGGCCGAGGGTGACCATCACCCGCTCCGCCTCGCGGCCGCCGGGGAGGAGGCGGAACATCGCCAGCGACCCCTCCGCCTGCCCGTACGCCGGCCGGCCCACGTAGGTCACGTCGCGCAGCCGCTCGATCTCGACGGTGCCGTCCACGCTCAGGTCCGGGCGCGCGCCGCGGGGAAGGGTACCGTCGAGCGCCACGTCGACCGCCACGGTGCCGTTCTGGGCGGCGGGGTCGATGCGCACCACGTGGCCGGCCACCACGCCGTTGTGCGTGTCGACCTTCGCGGGCTGCCCCAGCGCCAGGTCGCGCGCCTGCGTCTCGGGGATGCGCAGCACCGCCTTCAGCCGCCCGGGCTGCACCACCTTGGCGAGCGTCGCCCCGCTCTGCACCCACTGCCCGAGCTCCACCGGCAGCTCCTGCAGCACGCCGTCCTGCGGCGAGCGCACCTGCATCGAGGCGATCTGCTGCTGGCTGAAGGCGGCGAGGCGGCGGAGCATCTCCACCTGCGCCTGCTGGGCGGCGAGCTGCTGCCGCAGCGAGCCGCGCTGCTGCCCCAGCCGCTGGCGCTCCACGGCCAGGCGGGTGCGCAGGTCCTCGGCGTTGTCGCGGGCGCGCGCCAGCTCCTGCTGCGAGATCATCTCGCGCTGCGCCAGCCCGTCGGCCGAGCGCGCCTGGCGGAGGGCCTCGTTGTACTGCGCCTGGAGCAGCGAGGCGCTCCCCTCCTGGCTCAGGATCTGGCCCTGCAGGTTCACGCGCAGCGTGGTGAGGTCGGCCTCGGCGGAGCGGAGCTGGCGCTCGGCCTCCAGGGCGCTGCGCTCCACGTCGGGGTTGCTGAGGACGAGGAGCACGGTGCCGGCCGACACCGCGGTGCCGGGCTGCACGAGCTTCTGCTCCACGCGCCCCTGGGTGACGGCGCTGATCCAGCGGATGTCCTGCGAGACGAGCGTCCCGGGGCCGCGCACCTCGCGCACCATCTCCCCACGCCGCACGGTGTCGCGCCAGATGGTGGCGTCGTCGACCGAGGGCGCGGCGGGGCGCACCTTCGCGAGCGCCACGGTGGCGAGCGCGAGCGCGGCCACCCCGCCGGCCACGTACAGCCAGCGCTTCGACGCGCGGCGGTCAGTGCGCGGGATGTCCAACGGCGGCTCCCGCGGTGTAGCGTGGGCGCGGCTGCGCGCGGCTCGCGGCCGAGAGCTCGGCCAGGCGCAGCTCCAGGGTGGCGAGGCGCCGCTCCAGCACGGGGTCGCGCCGGGCGCGGCCGGCGGCGCGCAGCTCGGCGACGGCGTCGACCAGCGGCACCAGGCCGAAGCGGGCCGTGAACGCCAGCAGCGGGAGCATCAGCAGGCTGCTCCCCAGCCAGGCGACGGCGATCAGGGTGATGTCGAGGTTGTGCATGGTCCCTCTCGGGTGGGTTGTGCGGACGCCCTCTCATAAAGGAAGGACCGTGCCGAAACTGGAATCGATCTAAACTGGAGATCTACAGATACTTACGAATTATCTTCAAAATGCTTTGTGAGCGGTTGTGGGATTCCTCGTCCCATAAGCGGACACCTGCCCAGCGGATCTCACGCGGAGACGGAGAGACTCGGGATCCAATGGCGCAGTAGACCCGGTGGATCTCGGCCGGCTGTTCGGGAGGAAACAATGGCGTTCGCGGCGCCGGCCTTGCCCGCGCGGCCGGCACGGAGTAGCCTGCGGCTGACGCGGTACCCCACGCGGCGGCTCTGCCTCCCCTCCGCCTGCTGCTCGCCCACTCCCCCGACACACATGCCCGAGCTGCTGCGCTGCCCCACGTGCTCCGCGCCGCTGGACGCGCCCGCCGCACACGACACCACGGCGCGATGCCCCTACTGCAGCTCCAGCCTGCTGCTGGGTGACCGCGCGGGCGGGTCCGGTGGCAAGCCGAGGCCCGGCTTCGTGCCGAAGAGGAACGCCGGCGGCGTGATCGGGTGCGTGGTGCTGATCCTCGTCCTGGCCGCCGTGGGGGTGGTGGCCACCCGGCGCGGATCCACGCCACCCACCCCCGATCAGCCACGGGCGGCGCCGGGGAGCGCGGCCGCGCCGGCCGCACCCGCCGAGCCGCCCGCTCCGCCGTCGTTCGCGGACCCGGTGCTCCGCTTCGGCAGCGAGGGGACCGGCGCGGGCCGGTTCGAGGATGCGCGGAGCGTGGCGGTGGATGGCGCGGGGCGGATCTACGTGGCGGAGTACAGCGGGGGCCGGGTGCAGGTGTTCGACTCCCTGGGCACGTTCGTCACCCAGTGGTCGGCCGACCCGAAGATCCCGCTGGTGGACCTGGAGGCCGACCGTGGCGGCACCGTTTACGTGGTGCAGAGCGGCCGCATCCGGCGCTACGAGGGCGTCACCGGCCGGTTGCTGGGCACGGTGCGCGGCGCGGGCGAGAGCGTGAACGACCTGGTGGTGGCGCTGGACGGCTCGCTGTGGACCGCCACCGAATCGGCCGACGTGGTGCATCTTTCGCGCGACGGCGCCGTGCTGCGCCGGGTGGACCTGCGGCAGGCCGTGCAGGACGACGCCGCGCCGGGACGGCTGGCGGTCTCGGGGACGGGCGAGGTGTACGCGCTGGACCGGTGGACGTCCGAGATCTACCGCCTGGACGCCACGGGGAAGTTCGTGGACCGCTTCGGCGGGAAGGGCGACGGGCGGGAGGAGTTCCGCTGGGCGATGGAACTGGCCATCGACGGCCGCGGCCGCGTGTACGTGAGCGATGTCATGCGCGGCATCCGCGTGTTCGACGACGCCGGCCACTTCGTCGACTCGTTCGCGGAGCGCGAGGTGGTGTTCGGGATGGCGTTCGACGACCGTGACGGCCTCTACACCGCCCAGCGCAACAATCACCAGATCGTCAAGTTCCGCCTGAAGCAGTAACGGCATCTCACGCAGAGACACGGAGACGCGGAGAGAGCTCGCCGAGCCCTCTCCGCGTCTCCGTTTTCTCCGTGTGAGATTCAGCGATCCGGGTGGTTGGCCAGGAAGTTCCGCACCGCCTCGTCGCTGTCGGTGGGGAGCAGCAGGACCGTAAGCTCCACGGACGCGTCGCCGACCACCACGGAGCCGGGCATCCACGTCTCGTACTTCACTTTTCCACGCCTGTCGACGATGGTGGCGCGGTAGGCGACGCGGGTCTCGGCGCCGTCGGATGAGGGCTTCACGTACACGGTGGTGCGGAGCAGGTCGAACGCCCCCGGGGGCAGCGGAACGGCGAGGCGCTGCGGCTGCCCGTTCTCGCGGGCGAGCGCGCCGGCCAGCCACACCAACAGCGTGTCGCCGTCGGCCGCCGTAACCGGGACACTCGCCCTGAGCACGAAGTTGAGCGGCACGGTGTCGCGGGTGGGGACGGATGGACCGGCGGCGCGCGCACCTCCGCTGGCCTGCGGCGAAGGTGACGGCGGCGCGGCCGGATTCACGGCAGGCGGCGCGGAGCGCTCCCCTCCGGCGGTTCCGACCCGGGCGGCCGGCGCTGCGATCCGCGGCGCGGCGGAGGTGTGCCGCGCGCCGGGTGCGACACCGGCGAGCGTGGCGTGCGCGGCAGGCGCGGGCTGCCGCTGTGCCGCGACGGCCACGGATGCGGTGCCGGCGGCCGCGACGGTGGCGAGCGCCACGGCGAGCGCCGCCAGTCGCGGACCGCGCGGCGCGGGGGCGGCGGGGGTGATCACGGCGTTCAGGCGATGCATGGCGATGGCCTTTCCGGTGCCGGTGAAGGTGAGGGCGCAGAGCCCTCTGTGCCCCGGGGCGACGACGCTTCGCCGCAGGGCGCTGACAAGAGACTCGGCATAGGCGTGCCGCGTGGCGGGCGCCGCGCCGGCGAGCGCGATGGCGTCGCACGCCTCCTCGCGCGCGGCCGCGCGGCGGGCCTGCAGGCGCGGGAGCACGGGGTTGATCGCCAGCAGCGCCATCACCGCTTCTTCCACCCAGAGCGCGCGGTGGTCGCGCCGCCGGAGGTGGGCGAGCTCGTGGGTGATGATGGCGCGGGCGGGGGGAGTGTGCGCGGCCTCGGCCACGTCGCGGGCCAGCACCAGCTTCGGGCGGATGAAGCCGGCGAGCAGCGCGCCGCCCACGGCATCGCCCACGGCCACCGCGGGCGCCCGCACCCCGAGGTGCGCGGCGATCTCGTCGACCGCCGCGGCCGTGGCAGGCGGAGCCGCTTTGGCCGCGCGCGTGAGGTGCGCCAGCCTGCGCGTGCGGCCGGCGAGCGTGGCCAGCCGCAGCAGCGCCAGGCATCCGGCCGCGGCGATCACCAGCCACGCCGCCCGCCGGCTCGCGTGAACGGGGGAGGGAGTCGAAACCGCGGGCGATCCCCGGCGCGCCACGTCCGGCGCCGGGAGCGTCGCGGAGGGTGCGGGTTGCGCCGGCGCGAGGACGATCGCGGGAACGGGGAGGGGAAGGGCCCGCGCGGGTGCAAGCAGCAGCAGGCCCACCAGCAGGGGCGGCAGGGCGGCGCCCAGCATCGCCGCGCCCCAGGCACGGGCGCGCAGGGCGGGGTCGGCGCTCAGCCACTCGGCCAGGCGGCCGCCGATCCATCCGGCGCAGGCAGCGGGGACCGACAGCGCGAGCGCCAGGGCGAACAGGAGCGGCGCCGGCATCACTCGTCCCCGTCGCGGCCGGCGTTCAGCTCGGCCTCGAGCGCGGCGATGTCGGCCTCGCTCAGCAGCTGGCTCCCGGAGAAGGCGGCGGCGGGCAGGGGGCCGTCCAGCTCCAGCATGGCCGAGAGGCGGCGCATCAGGCCGCCGATCACCGTCACCTTGGGCTGCGTGGGCGCGTAGACCGCCACGCCGTGGGCTTCGCGCCGGGCCAGCAGCCCCTTGGCCCGCATCCGCTCCAGCACCGTGCGCGTGGTCGACGACGTCCACCCCAGCCCGTCGGCGATGCGCGTCTGCACCTCGCGCGCGCTCAGCTCACCGTCGCGCCAGAACCACTTCAGCAGGTCCAGCTCGGTCTCGGTAGGCGCGGGGGGATGGGGCATCGGGGTTCCTGTCAGGCGAGGTGAATCCCTGAGTTGCGTTACAGTTGTAACGCTACAGTTGTAGCGCGCCCGCGTCAAGAGTCACGTTAAGTAACCTCGCCACGGCAGAGGCGCAGAGAGAGCCTCGGCAGTTCTCTCCGTGTCTCCGCGTCTCTGCGTGAAACAGGCCTTTTTTCGGATCTCACAGGGGGTTGCGGCACGCGGTCGCCGCCATAAGTTTCCGTCCGCGGAGGCTCTGTTGGTGACATCGAACTTACACGACGCGGGCATTCTGGCCTCCGCGGCCCGCGCCGCACTGTGGAGAGAAGGATCGTGAAGAAGCTGTTGCTGAACATCGACGCGCTGGAGATCAGCACCTTCGAGACCGCCGAGGTCGCGAAGGAGACCGGCACCGTCGAGGCGTTTGCCGCCACCAAGAACCAGTACACCTGCGACCCGCTCGTGGGAACCTGCTTCGGCTACACCTGCGCCGGCGCCGGCTGCTGAGCCGTCGGACGGAGTGACAACAAGGCGGGCGCCGGAGAGCGATCTCCGGCGCCTTCTGCTTTTGGGGCATCGTGGCACGGCCGTTCCCGTACAGCGCTGAGCCCAGCGCCCCCAGCGCGTGGAGCGCGAAGCCGACATGCGATCGGCAGCGCGTCTTCGTCGGCGATGAACTGCGGGTGGTGCAGCCCCTTGTCGGCGCCGATCTCCGGTCTGCCCAGGCCCAGCGCGACGAAACGGGCGCCGGTTCAGTCGCACTGCCGCAGGTAGCGGAACGAGATCCGGGTCGGCTCGCTCGTCGTCACCAGCCCCAGCTCCCTCCCGATGAAGACGCCCTCCGACGTGGCCGGCGGGTCCAGCTGGGTGATCCCCATTGCGATCGAGTCGCCGCGCGGGCCGTGCAGCGCGAAGGTACCGTGCAGCGTGTCGGCAGTGGAGCGGGTCGGCGTGGGCATGTCGTTGCACCAGTTGCGTCCCACGGTGCTCTCCCGGAACGTCCCATCCTCGCGCAGCGTGAGCGTGCCGCTCTCGATGATGGCCGTGCATCGCCGCCCGGGCGTCTGCGGGTCGGGATAGTGCGAGGTGGACGGCAGCGGGCGGCCATCCTGCTCGACCAGCACGTACACGCCGCTGACGTCGCTCGCGGTCATCGGGCAGGGGCCGTCGCACGGCGGGAGCGTGTCCGTGACGGTGAGCGTCGTCACCTGAACGGAGTCGTTCGCGGACGCAGGCACGCCAGGATCCGGCCCACGGCCACAGTTGGCCATGGCGGCGAGCAGCGCGGCGGCGGCGGCGGTGCAGGGCAGCGTCCGCATGTGCGATAGGGCGGCGGGGGGTGAACGGGCGGCGAACGGCGACCTTCAACCTACTGCCGGGCTGGGAGGTGGGCACGCGCTTTCGCTCGAGGTGAGCACCTTCGAGATGGCCGCGGCGGAGCTGAAGCCGGGGACGGTGGAGGCGCACCTCGCCACCAACGCTCCGCAGTACACCGGCGACCCGAGGGGTGGGCACGTGTTTCGGCTACACCTGCCTGGGTGCCGGTGGCGGCTGCACCCTGCCGCTCACGCGGTCCGCGTGTGGGGAATGACTTCGGCTGACCCGTCGCGGTACGCAAGGTCGTACTGAAGTTCACCCGGCAGGATGCAATCGGCCCCGGCGAGCTCATCGCCGGGGCCGATCGCACGGGCTGGCCCGTCCGGAGGGGCGCGCTTGCAGGGTGTGGCCGGCGCGGCTAGCCTGTGTTCCGTCCCCGCCTGAACATTCGATCGCCCCCGTCCCTGCCGGGGAAGGAGCGCCCATGCCCCGCCTCTCGCGCGCCATCGTGGCCGCCGCGCTGTTCGCCGCCCTCCCGTGCGCCGCGCAGACGGCGAGCCGTGCGGCCGCGCCGGCGGTGCACCGGCTGATGCCGTCGCCCACCACCGTGGCGTGGGGGTACTACGACGCGGCCGCCACGCCCGTGCTGCGCATCCGCTCGGGCGACCGGCTGGTGGTGGGCACGCTGATCACCTCCAGCCCCGACCGGCTGGAGGGCGCCGGCGTGCCGCCCGCGCAGGTGGAGCCGGCGCTGCGCGAGATCTATCGCACCGTCACCAACAAGGGCCCCGGCGGCCACATCCTCACCGGCCCCGTGTACGTGGAGGGCGCCGACAGCGGCGACGTGCTGGAGGTGCGCATCCAGCGCGTCGAGCTGGCCATCCCCTACGCCTACAACGCCTTCGGCCCGAACCGCGGATTCCTTCCCGAGGACTTTCCCTACGCGCGGATGCGCATCATCCCGCTCGACCGGAGCCGGATGGTGGCCCGCTTCGCCCCGGGGATCGACGTGCCGCTGCGCCCGTTCTTCGGAAGCATCGGCGTGGCGCCGCCGCGTTCGCGCGGGCGGGTGAACAGCGCGCCGCCCGACATCCACGCCGGCAACCTGGACAACAAGGAGCTGGTGGCGGGCACCACGCTGTACATCCCGGTCCACACCGCGGGCGCGCTGCTGGAGATCGGCGACGGGCACGCGGGGCAGGGGAACGGCGAGGTCGACATCACCGCGCTGGAAACGTCGCTGGTGGGCACCTTCCAGGTGACGGTGCGCAAGGATATGCACCTCGCCTGGCCGCGCGCCGAGACGCCCACGCACTGGATCGCCATGGGGATGGACACCTCGCTGGTGCAGGCGACGAAGATCGCGGTGCGGCAGGCGATCGACTTCCTGATGACCACGCAGGACCTGTCGCACGACGACGCGTACATGCTCACCAGCGTGGCCTGCGACGTGGAGATCACCGAGCTGGTGGACGGCAACGTGGGCGTGCACGTGATGATCCCCAAGTCCATCCTCCGCCGCCGCGTGGGCGCTGCACGGTAGCTAAAGCACCTCACGCAGAGACACGGAGACGCGGAGAGAGCTCACCGAGCCCTCTCCGCGTCTCTGCGTTATCTACCTGAGCTTCAGTCAGCCGCGGCCGTCTCCACCACCTCGGGGGCGCCGGGGAAGCCGTCGCCGGCGTAGCGGTAGTGGGGGGCCAGGTCGCTGCCCTCGCGCACCATCGTGCCCTTGTAGCGCATGTGCTCCTCGTGCACGCCGAAGTTGACGCGCTGCAGCTCGTCGATGCGGCGCAGGTCGTCGGGCGTGAGGTCGGGGAGGTCGCTGGCGGCGGCGAACTCGTCGAGCTGCTCGGCGTTGTAGATGTTCGGCAGCGTGGTCATCACCGCGGGGCTGGCCAGGAGCCACTTGAGCGCGGCCTGCCCGATCGTCATCCCCCGGCCCTCGTGCAGCCAGCGCAGCGCCTCCAGCTTCTTCAGCCCGTTCACCAGCCAGGAGCGAGGGCGGTGGCGGCGGTGGTCGTTCTTGGCGAACTCGGTGTCGAGCGTGTACTTCCCTTCCAGCATCCCCGAGCTGTGCGTCACGCGCACCTGCAGCCCGGTGCCCGCCTCCTCGGCCGCGCGCGTCAGGATCTCGCCGGGGAAGGGCTCCAGCACGTTGTTGATGAGCTGCAGGTTCTTCGCCCCGCGCCGCTGGATCAGCTCCAGCCCCTCGAAGAGGTAGCCGTTGCTGGGCCCCAGCGCGCCGCCCCAGGCCCGGATCTTCCCCTCCTCCTGCAGCCGCGCCAGCGTCTCCCAGATGGCGTCGTCGGGAACGTGCTCCTCGTGGGCGTTGTGGAAGCTCAGCACGTCGATCACGTCCGTCCGCAGCCGTTCCAGCGACCTCTCCACGGCCATGCGGATGAAGGCCGGATCGGGGTTGTGCGGGATCTCCTGCTGCCCGCGGCGGGCGTCGGGGTGCGCGTAGAAGTCGTATCCCACCTTGGTGGTGATGACGACGCGATCGCGCCGCCCGGCGAAGGCGCGCGCCAGCAGCTCGTCCGCGCGGCCGTTGCCGTAGGTGTCGGCGCTGTCGAAGGTGGTGACGCCCAGGTCGAAGGCGCGGTGCAGCAGCGCGACGGCCTCGTCGTCGCTGAACTCGCCCCACCACCCGGCGGCCAGCGTCCACAGCCCGAAGCCGACCTCGCTCACGGTGATGTCGGTGCCGGGATAGGTGCGATATCTCATCATGCCCTCCTGCTCAGGCGCGTTCGGAACGTTCGGTCACCATCGGCGCGGCTCCGGGTTGCGTGGGTGGAGCATGTCGCGCGTATGGGAGAAAGGTCGGGCGAGAGGGCGGCGGGGGCAAGAGTGACGATGACGCGGTAACCCCTCACCCTGGCGCTGCGCGCCGGTCCCTCTCCCAACTGCGGGAGAGGGACGGAGGTTCGCTTCGCTCGCGACTCCCTCGATGCGAGACCGGGTGCGGTGCGTCGCCGAAGCTGCGCCGCAGTGTTCGGGGCGCCGTAGAAGTCGAGTCGTGCGCCACCGCACCTGGCCCTGGCGTTCGTGGTGGCGCTGTCTCCCGCCTCCGATCATGTTGGCAGGCGAGCAGGGTACCGTATCCCCACCCAAGAGGACACCATGCGGAGGTTCAGGGCGAACGCCGTGGCTGCCGTGGAGCTGCCGGAGCTCGAGACGTTCGCCGTAGTGCTGGCGGAGGAGCCGGATGGGGGCGAGCGGCTGGAGCTTCAGAAGGCTCTTGTGTTCGACGAGCAGGACCCGCGTCTCGGGATGAACACCTACTGCCTGTCCACCGACACCGGGACGGTCTACGGTGGCGTCGTATCCTGGACGCTGACGGGGAATTCGCTGGAGTTGCGGCTGGACGCGCGAGCTGCGGCGGCGCTCGGCGTCGACGGTGGATTCCAGGTGGATTTGCCGCCGGAGCACCTGCGGATGCTCCACGAAGGTCTCGAACGCGTACTGGGCTGACCGGAGACGGGCCGCAACGCTGAGGTCGCGCGCCACGGTCAATTCCGCACGTGCTGCCGCGAGCGAAGCGAGCCAAAGTCCCTCCCCCAGGTTGTTTGGGGGAGGGACCGCCGCGCAGCGGCAGGGAGAGGGGCCTGCCGTAGAAGTCGGGATTCGTTCAGCAGTGCGAGCTCATCGCCAGCCCCGCCTCGGCGTCGACCAGGGGGGCGCGGTAGTCGCCGGTGAAGCAGGCCACACAGTAGGTCTCGCCGTTGTCGCGCACGCACTCCACCATCCCCTCGGGGGAGAGGTAGCCGAGCGAGTCGACGCCCAGATAGTCGCGGATCTCGTCCACCGTCTTGTCCGAGGCGATCAGCTCCTCGCGGGTGGGCATGTCGATGCCGTAGAAGCAGGGCCAGCGCACCGGCGGCGAGGCCAGCCGGAAGTGCACCTCGGCCGCGCCGGACTCGCGCAGCATGGCCACCAGCGCGCGGCTGGTGGTGCCGCGCACCAGCGAGTCGTCGACCACCACCACGCGCTTGTCCTGCAGCACCTCGCGCACCGGGCTGAACTTGAGCCGCACCTTGAAGTCGCGCCCCGCCTGCGTGGGAGTGATGAAGGTGCGGCCCACGTAGTGGTTGCGGATCAGCCCCAGCTCGAAGGGGATGGCGGACGCCTCGGCGTACCCCACGGCGGCCGAGTTCGCGCTGTCGGGCACGGAGATGACGATGTCGGCGCCGCCCTCCACCGGCCGCTCCTCCGCCAGCTTCCGCCCGAAGGCCCGCCGCGCGCGGTCCACCGTGCGCCCCCACAGGTGCGAGTCCGGCCGGGCGAAGTACACCAGCTCGAAGATGCACGGCTGCGGCTCGGCCACGTACGGCCTAAGGCAGGCCAGCGACTCGATCTCCCCCCCGCGGATGCGGATCAGTTCCCCCGGCTCCACGTCGCGGATGTAGGTGGCCTTCACGATGTCGAGCGCGCAGGTCTCCGAGGCGAGCATCAGCCCGCCGCCGGGGAGCGCGCCGATCACCAGCGGGCGGTAGCCGTAGGGGTCGCGCGCGGCGTAGAGCACGTCGTCGACCGTGGCCAGGATGCAGTACGCGCCCTCCAGGTGGGTGAGCGCGTCGGCGATCTGAGCGTCGGGGGTGCTCTCGCGCGAGCGGGCGATGAGGTGGACGATCACCTCGCTGTCGATGGTGCTCTGGAAGAGGGCGCCGTCGTCCAGCAGCCGGTCGCGGATGCTGTGGAAGTTGGTGAGGTTGCCGTTGTGGACCAGCGCCAGGGCGCCGGAGCGGTAGCTCTCGCGGATGGGCTGCGCGTTCTTGAGCCCCGCGCCGCCGGCGGTGGAGTAGCGGATGTGCCCCACGGCGGTGTCGCCGCGCAGCTTGTCGAGCTGCTCGGGGGTGAAGACGTCGGACACCAGGCCGGCCTCGCGCACGCGGCGGCTCTCCCCGCTGGCGCGGTCGAAGGTGGCGATCCCCGCCGCCTCCTGCCCGCGGTGCTGGAGCGAGTAGAGCCCCAGGTAGGCCAGCCGGGCCGCCTCCACATTCCCCGAGACCGCGACGATTCCACACATCCTGCTGCTGTTCTTTTAGGTGGATGGAGGCCTGATACACCCGACGGGCGATACCGAGCCTCTGCGTCCTCTGTGCCTCTGCGTGAGACGAAAGCTGAGCCGGTCAGCCGCGATGGACTTCGCTCTCGAGCGAAGTCTCCACGTCCGCCGCGGTGCCGTCCATGCGGCGGGGGATGGCGTTCTCGTAGATCTCCGCCAGCTCGGCGGCGGGCGCCTCGATCGTCCCGTCGCGCGTCTGCACGCGGAAGACGCCGCCGCGCGGCCCCACGGTGCCGATGCGCTTCGCCGGCACGCCGTGGATCTCCAGCGTGCGCAGCAGCTCGGCCTCCTTCCCGGCCTCGCAGCTGAGCACCACGCGCCCCTGCGCCTCGCCGAAGAGCAGGGCGTTCGCCGGGAGCTCGTCTCCCAGCCGCACGCTCACGCCGAAGGGCTCCGCCCCCCCCGCGAAGGCCGATTCCGCCAGCGCGACGGCCAGCCCGCCCTCGGCCGTGTCGTGCGCGGAGCGGACGAGGCCGGCGCGGATCGCCGCCAGCACGCCCTTCTGCAGCCGGCTCTCGACGGCCAGGTCCACCGCGGGCGCATCGCCCGCCACCAGGGAGTGGATCACCTTCAGGTACTCGCTCCCGCCCAGCTCGCCGGTGTTGCGGCCGGCGAGGACGATGGCGTCGCCCTCGGCCTTGAAGGCGGCGGTGGTCACGTGCGCCACATCGTCGACGATGCCGACCATCCCGATCGTCGGCGTCGGGTAGATGGCCCCGCGCGGGTTCTCGTTGTAGAGCGAGACGTTGCCGCCCGTGACCGGCGTCTCGAAGGCCTCGCACGCCTCGCCGATCCCGCGCAGCGCCTCGGCCATCTGGTGGTAGACCTCGGGCTTGAGCGGGTTGCCGAAGTTCAGGTTGTCCGTCACCGCCCGCGGCAGCGCGCCGGAGCAGATCAGGTTGCGCGCCGCCTCGGCCACGGCGATCCGCCCGCCGCGGTAGGGATTCAGGTGCACGTAGCGCCCGTTGCAGTCCACCGTCATGGCGATCGCCCGGTGCGTGCCGCGCAGCCGCAGCACCGCCGCGTCGCTCCCGGGGCCCACCACCGTGTTCGTGCGCACCGTGCTGTCGTACTGCTCGTACACCCAGCGCTTGCTGGCGATGGTGGGCGAGTCGAGCAGCCGCCGCAGCGTCCAGGTGGGGTCGTGCTCCTCGAAGACCGGCCGCAGCGTCGACGGGTCCCACGCCCGCAGTGCCGCGATCTCGGGCGACTCCACGCCTTCGCGGGTGTAGGTGGGGCAGCCCTCCACCAGCGGCTCGCCCGGGATGTCGACGATCACGGTGCCGTTCTCGCGCACCACGTAGCGCCCGGTGTCCGTCACCCGGCCGATGGTCTCCGCGTCCAGCTCCCAGCGGCCGAGGATGGCCCGCACGTCGTCCTCGTGGCCGTTCTTGGCCACCACGAGCATCCGCTCCTGCGTCTCGGAGAGGAGGATCTCGTAGGGCGTCATCCCCGTCTCGCGCACGGGGACGCGGGTGATCTCCAGGTCGACCCCGCCCTCGCCGCGCGCCGCCATCTCGGTGGAGGAGGAGACCAGCCCCGCCGCGCCCATGTCCTGGATGCCGACGATGTGGCCGCTCTTGATCAGCTCCAGCGACGCCTC